>Ga0307515_10018135_pt1 | contig 12768 bp, 6 predicted proteins | sample 17_EM_MG_FD_194513 | JGI IMG/M metagenome (GOLD analysis project Ga0307515, IMG submission 194513) | Populus trichocarpa ectomycorrhiza microbial communities from riparian zone in the Pacific Northwest, United States - 17_EM | ecosystem: Host-associated > Plants > Roots > Unclassified | place... | reverse complement strand
TTCTAGTGCGAACAAACTTTTAATTTGAGATGTTTAAATTTGATCATGCATTTTGCATTGATTTATCACTCTGGGAAGCATATTAAAACTAAAAGTCAGCCAATTTGCATCTGATTTAATTCATGTCTAGATTTTAACCGAACATCAGGTTGCTGTGAATTAATTGAACATCAGGTTGCTGTGAATTTTAATGTAAAGCTAAGCTAATTTAAAAAAAAAACCAAAAAAAAATCCATATAAGAAGGGATTAGGTTTCCCGGTTTTTTCCAAAAAAAACCGGATTTAACCGAACCGGACCGGTTTGGTTTGAACCGGTTTCCGGTCCGGTCCGGTTAATATTTATCAAAAATACAGAAATTCGGTTCGGTTGGTTTTTTGAGTCTAAACCGAACCGAACCGAACCGTGAACACCCCTACTATAAACCCGTAATAGCTAGCTGCCTCCTTCCAGACGCCCGGAAATGAAAGCCGTTCTTAATTGACTTTGTCGATATCGATTCTTTATGCGACAAGAATTTTAACATGATTTTTTCAAATTAGCAATTAACTGTGAAATTCCAAGACATTCCACACTTTACTCTTAAAAAAATGAGATTTGTTTTTTAATTTATTTTTTTTTATTTTATCATCCAAGTATTTAACTTTATAATTTTATTTTTTATGAAGATATTCTAATTTTATAACTGAGTGTTTTGTGAGTTAGTCATGTTGACTTGAGTTATCTTTTTTCTCAACTTCATTTTTTAATATTAGGTTGATTGAGAATTGAGATTCATAATCATAATTAATTTTTATGGGGTTATCATGATCTTTTGACCAGGATTGTGAGTTTTACAGGTTAGCTTGGTTGATTAAGGTTTTTTTTTTAATTGATTTTTTTTTCAATTTCATCCTTCAACATTAGTTGAAATGAAAATTAGACTTCATATATATATATATATATATATATATATATATATATATTTGGTTTCTATGGAGTTATCATAATCTCCTCACCCGGGTTTAACAGATTAACCTCGGTTGACTCGAGTCATTTTTTTTTCTTATTTGGTTTTTTTTAATCCCTTTTAAAATTGGGTTGATTAGGAATTGAGTTTCATGGTTTGTTTTTTAATGAAATTATTCTGATTTTATGACTCGTGTCATGAATTTGTTTAGTTGACTCGGGTAGTTTTATGTCTTTTTTTAATTTCATCCTTCAACATTGAATTAATTGTTAATTGAGTTTAATAATTTATTTCGATTTGCTTTTTATAGGGTTATTTTAATCTTATGATCCATATTTGACAGGTTAAAATAAATTGACTCTTTTATTTTTTTAATTGAATTTTATTTTTAATTTTATATTTTAAAATTTGATTAATTGAAAATTAGATTTAATAATTTTTTCATTTATCTTTTATAAAATTATTAGGAACTCACTCATGAATTTGAGTGAGATTTAATCTAACATATTATCATTTCTACACTTAAAAAAAAATATTTTGATTTTTTTTAGTATAATTGTATTTTTATCTGTCATGTGGATTATATTTATATCTATAAAGTTGACTATCAGCTGTTCAATGCAGAGGAGCACCTAAATCTGATCTTCTTGGTTCCACCTCTTACAAGGATCAGATTATGCACCACCTTCCAGTAGGAAGCAGAGGAATTTACATGACAGAAGAGAAGTCACGCACTAAAGGAAAGATCAATACCCTCAATTCTACCAAACAAATAGGGCCTCCGAAATTTCAGGGTAGAGTCTAATCAGGTTTTTGCCTAGGCAAATAACAGGAAGCTGTTTTGAAGAGCACAAAAGCAACTTAGTAGCAACTTGACATAAATTAGTGCCCATGCTTTAACTCAAAAGCTATTTTAGACAGCAAAACATACATGAAAATGACAATGTTCCTTGCCCCTGGAGTTAATAGCAGAGCTCCTTCCCAAATCCAACCAGCCCTGCGGGAAGACCAGAAGACGACTAGGCAGGTTAAAAAGGAGGATCTAGCTCATGAACCTTTCAAATGGTATTTTCCCCAAGTTTTATTAACTAAATAGGAGTGTATAATTACAAAAACAGGCCAATTTAATTAAAAAAAAACATCTATCCTTTAACCTGATTCTCCAATTCAATTATGAATAAACCAAAGAAAAAAAAGGCAGAAAAGGTGGACAAGAAAGAATTTTTACATTTCACTCAATCACTAGTAACGGGGGCGTGCATCAAAGCAGACATACAAAACGAGAAGCAGCAGAAGCACCATTGACTAGCAGGCATGCATCTAAGGGTACAATGTATCATTGTCCTATTCCATCACAACCTTACATAAATCACTGCTGCTCCTCCCCAAAACCCCGTTGTGCAATTCTGTAATATAGTATGCCCATAGTTGCCATACAAGCCCTGCAAGAGATCACACCACGCTTGAATTAGTGAAAACAGTTATTATAGGGCGCTTGCACTTTATTAAATAGTCTTTTGTGTCTTGTTCTGAAGTGTGGGTTCATTTTTTCAGTTAGAAGTAAATCAATCCACAGATAAACTGTCTATACAGAAAACAAAAACCACTGTTCAAGTTTGGAAGCCTTTATGTGGGGCCATTATAGCCATTCCACAAGTACCAAATCAACAATATTTTGTTATCCTGTCAGCCAAACATAATATGATGGTCCAGAAAAGGAGCACAGAAATTACATGATTGCTATAAAGAGGAGGATTTTTCTTGGATCTGTCCTTGAACGTTTTTGCCTTGTACGACCTTCTGAGGGATCATCTGCATTTGATGCATCTTTACGTGGAGGTGCGGTAACTGGTAAAATTGGTAATGCACTGGACCAGAAAGGAAGCAAAGCTCTGAGGAACTTGTGACGAAATGAACCTGGGTGAAATGAGTTGAAACTCAGATGGTGTATGAAACCAGAGAAAATTAGAGAAGAAAATTGATTTAAAAAAAAAATTGATATCACCATATCAAAGACAAAGAGTCGGGATTCGCTGAGTATGGCTGTGTTTCTAGTTTAAGAACTTCTAATGAACTGCTCACAGAATAAACAAACTATTGGAAATGAATAGTGAATAGGATAAGATTATAAAAGGTGAGGGTAGGTTCGCAAATATTGGTTTCGTAAAAAGCTCAGCAAGTTTCATCATATGATTTGAAATGAACTTCACATGTATGCAAATTTATACTCACCCCTTCGACTGTACTTCTTATGATTCCCATCTTCATCATCTGCATAGTATGAAAGTTCAGAATTTTGCCGCTCAACATGTACGCCAACCTTCCGTGTTGCAGCACCAGGCTGGTTTGCATTACAAAACAATACAAGAAATTGAAGTTGGCAAACATTTTTTTTTAAATGGGAGAAAAAAACTGGGGGAAGGAAGAAAAAAACTCTTACAATGCCAGGACTTGAGTTTTTCATATAATTCCCTGCAGAATTGGGGCTATCAATCTCCACAATATCCGACACTGAAATTTTAGAAGACCCTGTTCCAGTTTCATCTTTTGTCACCGAGAATGATGAAGAAATGGCAACCAAAGGATCTGAAGTGAATGTGGGAGGTGGTGCCAGCAATGAAACTGGATGATTTCCAAACAAGTTCTTTTCCAAACCCGTCTGCATGTTTGCAAAGAAAAGTAAGTAAAATCCTACTTAACACAAGGAAGAAGACCATATAACTTCAGCCCCTGTTTCAAGGATCCTTAAGATAGTTACGATTTAACAGAAAATGGATGCCAAATTTTTCCCCTTTAAAATGCAAAAGGTGAAGCTTCCTTTTCTAACCAAATAACAACTCTCATGATAAAGATAAAACACGAGAATACAGGAATAAACAGGAGATTTCTACCAGCACCCATGTTCAACCAAAACCTTTATTCCTGCAGTGCAGAAAAACATGGTTCATATATCAAGACAACTGCAAAGATCTTTCATATGGGGATTCTGTCTGATTGCAAAGTCTATGAGCAATCCAGCACCTATACAAGAGGTTGTTTGTTTTTGCGTTTCAAACTGTGTTTGGGTGTGTTTTAAAAGTGCATTTGGCTTGAAAAAGCATTAAATTAATGCTTTTTTTAGTGTTTTTCGATGGTTTTCATGTGCTGATATCAAAACTGAAAAACAAAATCTGGAAAAAAAAAATCATTTTGATGCATTTTCAAGTGAAAACACTTTGTACCACAATAAGAAACACACACTAAACTGACAGCCATCATACCAGCAACCTCTAACTATAGTCCACCACATCAGAACCTGTATATCACAATCCTCCATCTGTGCATGTGGTGTGTGGGTATGCATGTTTGTGTGAGACAGAGACAGCGTAGAAGTCAAGTTGGCTTAAAACTATCTAGAAAAGGAAGGAAATTTGCAAACTGATTACCTTTGCATTATTAGTATTGCTTTACCCCCAGGGATCTTAACTTTTTATAAGAACAAGCTATTTAATCTAGATCACATTTATGCATTCGCTACAGAAAACAAATCAACAAATAGCACATATATCATAGGTGACTTGCAAGAAAGTACATTGGGTTTGGGCTATTTGCATTTGGGTGACTGTTTCAGATTTTGGCATTCAGTGTAATATTGTTTGCTCCATTAACATTGACCTTAACTTCATCAGTTTAGTGATAACGAGGCAAAAAATATGCTATAAAATTCTTTGCCTTCTAATTTTTTCCACGCTATTACTAAACTAAAAGCATTAAAGTCAATGCTGATGAAAAAAAATACAATACACTGAGCCACCAAAATTTAAGCCTTTGTCACATGAAAATGACCCAGACCATATGGTGTGTATTTTTCATTTTACCCTGTCATAAGTTCGCAGAATGTGGCAAGGAAAGAGGAGGATAATTCCAGACAAGCCATTGAACAAAAAAAAAACCCAATAGGTAGAAGAAAACTGAGGGTTCAGTCACATAATATATAAATAACAAGTATTTGACATGAAAACTAAAACGTACAAAAGTCACATTCATAAATGAAGTTCTGTAGTTAGATGATATGATAGTTAATGAAGTAAAGCAGTAGTGCAGTACCATAAGAAAAAGAAAAAAGAAAAAAGGAGAAGGAGAGGAAACTGATAGGTTGTAACTATTGAAGCATTAATGATGGAATACAGTAATCCAGAAACCAAGCTAAAACATTACCTGCATTATAGCTTCTTTCAGCTTTGAATGAAAACGGGATCCCGAGTCTTTCACACTTTTGGGAGGCCATATCTGCACCAACAAAACACCATATGGAAATAAACCAAGGCATACAGAAAACACTGCTACAAAGAACTTTTAAACAGCAATAGCTTAAAAACTGTAAACGTAATTAAATGCTGGTGATGAATTGATATTGCTCTACCGGTGTTGAACACGAAGGGCACACATATCCAGCTGGTGCTGTGTGTGGAGGAAAGCTTTTGATATGTGAAACCAAACAATTTGTGTGTATAACATCTACAATAACACCAAAATAAATAAAATATTATCGTGTGTTTCAGAAAATTTTGCAACTAAGAGTGTAACTATATCAGCAATGTCACGTACGCAAGCAACCCAATCGAGTGGTTTGAGGACCATCCCCCTCTTCAAGCACAGCTTGGCAGGAGTAGCATTTTGGAGGCCAGTCATACTCTCCATCTATCACCCATTCAGAGTATGTACGAACCTGAAAACAGTGACAACATTAGCATAGTGTAAGCCAGTAAGCCGTACAGTGAGCTTTACAGAATTTTTCTTTTTAAATTATATATGCAAATACAAACAGGCACACATCTATAGTCCTGAAAAAAGTTGATTTCATGATATGTTTTTGACTTTAACCAATCAAAAACATCTAATTCTAATAAAACCAAACCTCAGACAGTTTTCAACCAAGAAATTGATGCCAAAAGTTTCAGAAGACACGTTGATATTTTATAGCTCTTTTATTCTTTATTCTTTTTTCTTTTTGGATGGACGATTTGTCATCTCATCCATAATTTCATGCTTAATGAATGGGTACTGGGTAGGCATTCACTTTGGTAGCTGCCAACAATGATTCCTCTTCTGCCCTAATCGCATCATCTCTCCTATAGTTCCTCTCTTTTAGCTAGTACTGCCTGCTGAACTCCAATAACTTTTACTTCTTCACACCCTTTCTTCGCCTTCTATCTCCTTATTCGTTATCATGTCAGACTAAGATATAAAAGAATAAAACCTTTCTCGTGAAAACAGTCTCGTTACACTAAGATATTTCTTCGTCATCAAGTAGAAACCGTAATGCAGGAATAAGTTTTTTTTATCACAAAGTCCGATATAATTACCACACAGATTTGATGCTCTGGAAAGCAGATACATTCCCCACAAACGGGAACTTTGTGCACGAAACAATATAACTTGGTAGCCTGAAACACCAAAAAAAAAAAAATCCTCAATTTAATTCTATCAATAAAAAACGCCTAAGAAATAACGAAGCGCAAAATCATATACTCTAGATCAGAAATTTGATTCCAAAATTAAGCGATTGATGTGAGTTACAGATCTAAATACAAATCTCGATCGATCAATCGACTAATCAGAAACAATTCAATGAAAGAGAGAGAGAGAGAGAGAGAGTGTACCTTACGACATTTGCAGACCACCATTGCAGAGAGCTGGGGATTTTAACGAGGGAGCTCGAATTTGTTAAATGGCTTAAGGGAGGGAGAGAGATCTGACTGATAATGAAAAAAAAATCTGACGTTTAATTGTGATGAGTGTTATATTCCTGTTTTTTTTTTTTTTTTTTAATTCAGTTAATTTGTACTTAGTTTGTTAGTGCGTGTTAGTGTATAGAAAGGGGGAAAGTCCCTGTGGATTTGTAATTTTAGCCATGGAAAAATCCGTTCTGTTTTCGGATTCTCTCTTGATTTTGTTTTTTTTAATATTTAAAACGATCTAGTTAAATAGTCGGAATGGGCCTGGGCTAACAAATGGGTCGATATATTTTAAACTGGGCTCTATAAAGTCGTTGATAGGCTCATTGGGCTTATATATACTCTTCCGCCTCCTCATCTCTCCGATTTCATACAGCAAGCAAAAATGAGGCCAGTGGTATACAGTGCCATATGCGGTGCTTTTAATGGCAAGGAACACGGTTTCTTTCGGCCCACACGGTGGCATCGGCAGGATGATCCTCTTTCGTCGTGTCTTTTCCCTCTTTGTGCAGTGGGGTTTTCTGCGCTTTTGAAGCAAGCGGAGGAGAGCAGAGCTATTAGAGGCATTCCGTTTAGAAGACGCACCCCTGCTATTGATAATTAGAATTCATTGAAATTGTAAGAGGATATTTAATGGAGGCTAATTTTAGAAAAGTGAAAGGAATAAAACATGGTATTGCAGGTATTACGAAAAAAGAATTAAAAAAGAAATTAGTGGAATTAAATATTTTAATATTGAGATGGTGTTTTTATAGTATGAATCATGCATATAAAATATGCACCTCATTGACTCCCTCAGCGACTCCTTAGCATTCACTGCATACAAAGATGAGCAACTCGAAACATAGGAAACAAAGAAAAAGAAGCGCCGGCAGCAGCAAAACCAGCAAAGTACCTCAAGCCCCTCTACTTTTCTCCAACTTCGGCAAGAAACCACTAGGTTTATTTAATCTTATGCCTCTTGTTAATTTTGGAGGCTGCCCTGTGCTGTTTTTTCTGCTTGATTGCTTTTTTTCTCTCTCACAACTCGAGGTCAGTTGACCAAGAATCATGCAACTTTCCTTTGTCACTTTCACTTAATTCAAGAAACTCTCTACAAGGATGATTTCTTGCTTTCTGATTTAATCTGATTTCTTGGTACTGGGGGCTGATGTCAGTTTTCTATTGAAAACTATTCTATTCTTTTACAAATTTTTGATGCATTTTCCATGCAGACTTGGTAGAAGCAGGCTACAGTAAGGATCATAAATTTAGCATCTCCACATGTAGTACTACAGGGGCGGTATGCTGTGAGATTTCCTTTATTGAATTTTGCTACAGCAGAGTCCTACTGTTTCTCTTTTTATCAGATTTTTTTCATTCTTTCTCAATGGCTAAAAGAAAAGGAAAGAACTCCATTCTTATTTCGTGTGAAACTTGGCATATATTTTCTGTCATTTTGATCCTAATCCGGTAATGTTATCGAGCCCTAAATTGGTCGTGTTGCATTCGTCAGAAACTTACCTCACGTGCTGTCAAACGCGGACAGCTCTCAACTGCAAGTGTTGCAGCACAATACAAATACAAGGATGCTACCATTAATGTCATAGTTGATTCAAAATCACCAGTGAGTAGATTTTTCCCTTTTGAGTGGAAAATAAAACCCTGTGAGAACATTTACTAGGTTGTCAGCTGTTACTTGTATGCTTCAAACTTAAACATCTGATGATGTCCTTTGTAATCATGGCAGATTTCAACAACTCTAACATTAAGCAGAAAGTTCCTTCCATCCCTGAATATTTCTGCTTCATTGAAATTGCCAAAATACGATTATAGCACGGTATGGACTGTTTCGTTCTATACTTAAGTAAGGTTCTCCTGTAAAGTTTTTATCATTTTAAATAAAACCCTGTGAGAACATTTACTAGGTTGTCAACTGTTACTTGTAAGCTTCAAACTTAAGCATCTGATGATGTCCTCTGTAATCATGGCAGATTTCAACAACTCTAACATTAAGCAGAAAGTTCCTTCCATCCCTGAATACTTCTGCTTCACTGAAATTGCCAAAATACGATTCCAGCAAGGTATGGACTGTTTCGTTCTATACTTAAGTAAGGTTCTCCTGTTAAGTTTTTATCATTTTAAATACAATATGATTCCCACCTCCCCCTCTCCCTGATTGTAGGTTGCCTAGTTTCCATGCATGGATTGTTCTATGTTGAGATCATTAATGCCAATTAAACAAATAATTCATGCTTTACCTCCTGTTTTGCCCAAGAAAATAGGCTATGCAGTTAAATGGCTAACTCAGAACTAATTTATAGGCAAGTTTCAGAACACAAATAAGAGGATGATAACATTTATACTTCATTTAGGATATAATATCTATCAAGATCTTGCATTTGGGATGGATCAACTTTATCCCCAAATGCAGAGACAACCTGGAATATCAGCAATTAAGATGATAGTAAAAAGGTAAAATACAACAAAATGATTTTTAGTTCCTTTTATGTTTTCAATGCTCAACCAAAGTTTTTTCTTTATGTTAATTTCTTTTTTGATTGAATGCATTTGCAAAATAAATCTTCCTTATTACCACAAAAACAAAACTATACTTTCTTGTTTCTATTTCAGCTACAAGCTCAATACTTCCACAAATATGCTGCTTTAGCCACGTCTTTTTCTTTGCACCACACCCCTAAAATTCAGCTTTCTGCATCTGTGGGTACTTCAAGCCTTGCATTTGGTATACAGACAAAGTATGAGATTGCTTCTAGGCAATTTCGTGAGATTGATGCAGGCTTTAGCATGACCAAGCCGAATTATGATGCGTCAATTACTATGTAAGTCATTTTACCTGCATTGGTGAAAATTATGACAACAAAATTCCTAGTTAAACTCACAGCACATGGTAAGATAAACAATGCTAATAATCAGCATGATTACTGCTTGTGGCTGCTGTCATTCATCATTATGCATTCCTTCCCGCCATGTATTGGAGGTGATTTTAAGACAATCTGTTCTCTAAACTATTCAGGGGAAACAAGGGTGACTTCCTAAGGGCATCATACATCCATTACTTCGATCACAAGAAAAAGGTTGCAGCTGCGGCAGTGATCTCTCATAGGTTTTCGAAAAAGGAGAATGCTTTGACAGTTGGAGGATCATGGATTGTGGACAATATAACTACAGTTAAGGCAAGGGTTGATGATCGTGGAAAGATTATGATGCTTCTGCAATATGGAATCAAATCAAAGTCATGCTTAACAATTGCTAGTGAATTTGACACCAAATCCCTTAACAAGATTCCTGGAATTGGATTAGCCTTTTCTCTTGTGCTCTGAATGGTTCCCAAAATTGATACAACTATGATCCATCGTTACCTTCTCATGGTTCTCTGTAAGAATGAACTAAAGATATACTGTTTTTATCACTTAATCACCCCATTCAAAACATACTTAATTGCTGATTAGTTCCACCGATCATGTATCCACATACAGAATCACTTCAGCTGTCAGTCTGAACTATGAAGTATCTTTTTTTTGTGTCGTTTGACGGGTCATTTGTCAATGCTTTCGGATGCAAGTCACTGCTTTAGTTACTTGATTATGCAATTCATCAAGTCAGATCGTTCCAAAAGTACAAACAAACTGTAGACTCTTCAAGGTGTCTGCAGACAACCAGGATTTTTTTTTCACCAGAACTCAGTGTTACAGCAACACAAGCTTAAAACAAACCTTGAAAGTGTCGAACCTTGACGTCAATGTTCCTTCTTTCAATATTTTTTTTTTATATAATAAAAGCCAATATTTCAACTGAAAATAATCAAACATTACTCTCTCAAGAGATTAAAACTTCTTTATTTTCCTTTTTGGTAAGCACACATCTAATTTACCGCGTATCCTATTAGCTCACCTCAAACTTTCATAATGCACGATCGTGTGTCAAAGTGATCGTATAAACATTTGTTTAGTGAGGAGCTTCTAGGCTTGCAAGAATTTTATAGCGAAACCTTCCATTCTGCCGCCTCTAACCTTCCCCTCCGACTAACAAAACTCTAAATAAAAAATATGGGTGGCTCTAACATCAAGAAACCGCAAGAAAGTAAGCTTTCATTTGGAATTTTGTTCCAGGGTGGTTAAAAATTAAAAAAAAAATTCTTAAAATAATTTTTTATATATATTTTAAGATTGTTTTAATATGTTAATATCAAAAATAATTTTTAAAAGATAAAAAATACATTACTTTCATGTATTTTTTAACAAAATTCATGTCTTTTGTTTTATCTAGATTCTCATCCTTCCTATTTGCAAGCTTTCTGGTTGTATACCATATTGTTCTTTGCTTTCCTAATTAGTATCTTTCTCTCTCTCTCTCTCAAGTCATATTTATGGCAATGAATTTCCCGTGTATTCTTTTCCATTTGTTTGATACTTAACGAAAGAGATTGAATGACAACTTCAAGACAGATTTCTGTGTTTTTTCTCTTTCTTGAAAATGCTTCAATGGAAGTTCTTCATCATTTGTACTTGAAATGAACGTGGAATCTTCTGTTCTTGAAAAACAAAGGTCAAAAAGTTATTATTCTCGAAGAGGGAAATGTAGTGAAATTGTGGAAGTGAAGAAGAAGACAAACGTTATTATTCTCTGCTAAATAACAACGAATCGTTTTGTCTAAAAACGCATCGTTTAGCCTTAGTAAAACGGTGCACCTCACTCACTCACTACGCGGCGTTATGTTTAATGTTTCGGTTTTTTTGTAATGCCACGTGTGTGGAAAGAAGGCTGATTTTCTTTCTTTCTGCTAGAATGCTAAGATGTTATAAATGCAACAAATTGCAACAGAATGCATGATTATGAAATGATGAAAGAATTAATGATCAATTAATCAGAGCAATCCCCTTTTCTCTCCCTCTCCCTCTCCCTCTCCCTCTCCCTCCTTCTTCTCCTTCTTTTACATGATTTCAGTACAACCACCATTGCAGGACACTACCAAATACAACTTTCATTTTGGGAGTCCTTCTGAACTATATTCAAATTGGTTCTAATATAGCGCTGCTTGCAACAAGTGGTGCAGAGCCACTAATCTTCAAACACAAGCTATGACTCCTGACATTATGTCTCAAGATCTCATGAGGTTGGAGGAATCATTGGAAGCTATGAACAAGAAGCAATCATCAAGTTATGAAATTATTAAAAGTTATCAAGTTTGTTCATGAAGCTGAGTCCGAGAAGCTCAAAGAATTTATTAGTGGGTTATCTCACCAGCGAAACTCTCTTTTATAGAAGTTGCAACATACTCCTAGAGTCACTATTAAGCATTCAGCAAAAAAGATTTTGCCACAAGTTCTCTAAAAAATTTAAGTTAGTCTTCTATTATCTAGACGTGTAATAACTAGGGGTGAGCATTTCCGGTTCGGTCCGGTTTTGGACCAAAATAATTAACCAAACCGAAATTATTTTTTTTCAAGTTTTTGAACCGAACCGAACCGAAAACCGGTTCGAACCGACCATATTCGGTTCGGTTCGGTTCGGTTTTTTCCCCTTCCAAACCAATTTAAACCGAAATTATTTCAATTGAGTTTTTATTCTGAGTTTTTTCACTAACCATATTTTTTCAGGAATTCTATCTTCGTCTTGTTCTTAATTTCACAGATCTGTGCTTATTTTCACAGATCTGTGCTTTCTCAACATGACTTTTTCTTAAAATGGTTGGGCATATATGACGAACAAAAGGAAAGAACAGAGGTCATTTGACTAGAAAAAAAAACAAAGGGAAGATCAAAAGATAGTTTACATAGATCCTCATCTGCTCATCATCCATCGAGTGCCAAACTTTATTTTGAATTTTTGTTCTCACAATACCAACATCAAGGAGAGCACAGAAAAGCCCTTTACTGGTTCAACATGATAATCTTCTTTGGTTACATGTGCATGAAAAATTATACAATAATTACAGGATTATGTGAGAAATAGAAAGAAGAAGGGTAAAAAAATTAAAAACAAAATTAAAAAGGAACATGTCTCCTATAGAAGGAATAAAACAATTAAAAGTAAAATTACAAAAGTGATGATAGTGGCGTGCCTTTCAAATAGGAGGAGCATGGAGCATGGAGCATGGAGCA
>Ga0307515_10018134_pt1 | contig 12768 bp, 9 predicted proteins | sample 17_EM_MG_FD_194513 | JGI IMG/M metagenome (GOLD analysis project Ga0307515, IMG submission 194513) | Populus trichocarpa ectomycorrhiza microbial communities from riparian zone in the Pacific Northwest, United States - 17_EM | ecosystem: Host-associated > Plants > Roots > Unclassified | place... | reverse complement strand
CGTACTGAACGCCGTCATATCTTGCGAGGTTACTGCTGGCTTCCGCGCTCGCAATAACGTAGTATGCACTGAGGGCGTACGGGGTCGAAGGCAGCGACACTGGCACTATCGAAGCGCCATGTGTCTTTAGGTCAGCCAGCAAAGCACGTAGAGGGTCAACGACGCTTGGGTGTAGCTCTTCTGGGAAGTAATCCTGTGTAGGTCATGTAAGCGGTCGAAGATTGCGATGGTCGGAAGAACAAACAGATGGAACCCCTATCCGTAGTCCTGAGAGGCTCCCCGAGTCCAAGAAATCTGAGAGGACCGATTTCAGTGCCCTTTCCCGAACTTCCTGGGTCGCAGCAGTCGGATCTCGAGGATCGTGGATGTTTAAAGCATCTGCGCACTTGTAATAAGTAGGGTTGCTGACTTGCTTTCGCAAACCGAACGAACCAAAAACAGATTCAACAGACTCTACATCTCTTCCGAGTATCCCGACACAATCTAGGCTGTCCGCAAATGAAACAACTCCCCACCTACACCGATCAACCCATTCAGCGCCGAATTAACATGAGACGCTCATACATACCTACTCAGTAACCCATACGAGGGCTTCAACCCAACCACTCCACAATACGACGCCGGAAGACGGATCGAACCACCGGTGTCAGTGCCAAGCGCGCTGTGGAAAGAGATCAGTCTCACACGGCGTCCACCAGAGAGCTCACTTCTTACTGACGCATTGCACAATCCACCAGCAACCGCAACGGCGCTACCACCAGAACTTCCCCCCGCAGAACGACCCTCGCTTTCACCGAATGGATTGATGACTGGTCCATGGACGGAATACTTGTTTAATGAACTGTCCGAGCATTCAAGATGGCTGCTTTTAGGACAACGACAGCTCACTTACCCCATTCCAAATTCATCACAGTTCGTCTTTCCGACAACTTGTGCTCCTGCTGTTCGAAGAAGTTGTACAACCGCCGCATCGTATGGGGAGGAAAAGTCTGGCCAGAAATTAGAACCGGTTCGGAAGAGCGACAAAACTCTAGATGCACCTTTGAGCATGAGGGACGAACACGTTGTAGGCATGTCAGAGGTACATATGTTGTCTTTCACCGCGACAGCCATGCCCGATAATGGACCGTCTGGGGAGGCCGACCTTGGCTCGGAACCGTCTGCGAGGTGTACAAAGGCGTTGGTTCTTGCATTGCGCGGTTCAGCGAGAGTTGCGTAGGTTCTGATTGAAGTGCGGATGTAGCATAGCCTTCCCGATGACTTCGGTAGCGCCTGCATGGCAGAGTGGGGGTGGAGGGGGGTTGTTGGCTCGGATCAAGCTCGGATACCCACGCCATATAAACTCCGGCCATGTCATGACTACACACACTGGCCATCCGTCCCATCCCCCATCCCCCTCCCCTGAAGTTTGAACTCAAGGCCGGATCCCAGCCTAGCGAGATCGCACGAAATCAATCCTCTGGGTCAAAGACCGACAGCGCCACGGCCGTCGGGACTGGTGTTGGTAAGCCGCAGCTGAGCGAGACTGACTCGGATGACTAATCGGGCAGAACATTCTCCTGCTTACCACGACCATCTCGAAGCATCATCAGCCTACGCGTCCATTCTCGTTCCTAGCTGACGCGTACGATGGCTGACCACGGCTGACGCGTCTCTCACTATAAAACCCAGGTCTCGTTCTGCGGTCTCCAGTATCATCCTCTTTTCCAAATAACCAACTCTCTCAACACACCAAATTCTCATCCAACATGTTGTTCGTTCTCCCACCGACATCGGCCATTCGCCCTGCCTCGTATCTCGCTTCTCAGTCGTACGAGTATCTCCCTAGCCAGGATTATTATCCCTACCTCGCCCCACCTAGATTTGCAGCTCCCTCCTACCCATCCCGACTGGATTTCTTCCGCCAGCCTTCGGTAGAAGAACTCGAGGAGCATGAGTACCGACGAGCTCTAGAGGTTGTGGCGGATCATCGGCGTCGCCAAGCCGAGAAAGAGGCTGCCATCCGTCGACAGCAACTGGCCCAAGCCGCTCGTCAGCAGTACTTTGCCGCTTTGACCGCCGAGGTCGAACAACGGCGACAGGAAGAGTTGCTTGCTGCTCGCCGTGCTGAGCTCATTCGTTCGCAGCGGGCTAGAGCGAATCTGATTGCCGCTGGCCGTCAGCACGCCCTGGATGCGTTCTTGCGGCAGCTCGAGGGAGCTCAACCGGTATGTCACGTTTGTGGTGTTCTTGTTGTGTACTCGGTCCTAACCGGCTCTTCTTCTCAGATGACTCGTCACCCACATGTCGTAAAGCGTAAACCTCTTGTCGACGCTTTGAAGCAGCGTCTCGCCGCAGAGCCCGATGCCGACATCACCGAGCCCATACAGAATATTCTTTCTTCTCTGGAGTCTCGCCCCGCACAATCTGGGGGGCCCGAGGATTCTGACGAGGATGCAGCCAAGCTGATCGAGAACCTGCTTTCGTCCATCTTTCCCGGTGCCGTGTTCCACGCTCGGTCACAGTCTACTCCCTCGGCCGAACAGGCCAAACCCCATGCCTCGGACAAAGGGAAGGGAAAATCCCGCGCTGTAGACTCTGATGAGCCCCAGAAGCCCGCACCAAAGCCCGAGTCTGCTGAAGAGGCTTTTGCTGACATCGTCAGGCACGTCATGGAGATGTCTAAGGGCACCCCTGCTCGTCGTTCTCACGACAAGGCTGGCCCCTCTGGGTCATCACCTTCCCCTTCTACTGTCCGACCAACTGTCACCGAGAGGGAGCAAGCTCAGATCGACCGCGCGATTGCTCTCTCGTCCGTGGAACATCTCCAGAACACCCTCACGAAGCTTCAGACCAACTTCGTTCTCCCCACTGAATTCGATCATTACGCCACGTCCACCGATGACCGGGACGAGACCGCAACCGTTTCATCTGTGTCATCCAGTGACCTTACGAAGTTGATTCCATACACGAACACCAACAAGCCAGTGTACAAATACGAGAGCGAGCTCAGCGGGTTGTTGGAGGAGCTGGACAAGATTGATAGTCATGGGGATGGCGAGGTGCGGGAGAAGAGGAGAGTAGTTGTGAAGGCTGTCGAGAAGGCATTGAAGGGCGTTGAACACGTTGTTGGCGAGGCGGTGGAGAAGAGGATCTCGCTAATATCCGTTGAAGAGCCTCTCAAGGGCTTTGATGTTGACGAAGATGTCGGCGAGGAAGCCTCCCCCGCCCCGGAACAGGTTGAGACCCCGGTCGTCGTCGATGAGGTCACGGTCTCCAAGCCATTCACCCCGGACCAGATGGAGGAGAAAGCTATTCCATTCGCAGAAGGAACCTCTCCCAGCGACGAGGCCCTCCCCGAATCCAAGGCTCCCGCAGTCTCTGAGACGACTAGTGATCTTCCTGTCGAACCAACCTCCACCGAATCCGATGTGGAAGCCTCCACGGCGACGATCACTCCTGCTTTTTTCGAGCCCGTGTCTGTGACCGAACCTGAACCAACGCGGTCTCAGGTTCAGGTCGGTGCTCGGGAGACTGTAGACACGTTCTTGTTGCCTGAACAGGTCTCTGCACGTTCTCCGGCCAAGGGCCCTCGAGAGATCGATGTTGATACCGACGATGAGATCCTCGTGCTCGACAGCGATTCTGAGAAGAGCGATTGGTCCGAGCTTGAAGGACATTAGATTTTGGGCACGGCTGGGCTTTTGTGATGCATTGATCATCTATTAATTTCTCCTACGGGCTTGTAATATACCATCACGTTAAATGTACTTGTTTCGGTTATTCCAATCATTAATACAAGAGCCATTCCTACTCTCATGGTCCGATGTGGAACGGCGGACCTAAGTTTATCGACGTCCATGATATTAGGGACAAGAAGGAACTCGTGAGGCGGCTCAACTGAGCGGTCCCGTTTGGACCGCTAGTGTCTCAGATGTTGACTGTGGAAGGAAGATGTATTAGAAGTGATTCGATGCGTCGTCCAGTTGTTCGATCGTCTGCCAAGGAGTGGATAACCATATGCACTCTTGTTCAGTGCTCACCGCCATATGTATATTCTCCCCTCCTGACACCGGGCGTCGTCCTTGCCTTCCTGCAACCTGCTCGCTACCACGTATTCTTTGCTTTCCTCGTTTCCCGTAGACCATCGAGCACGAACCCTTCTTCAGACCTCTCCCTGCTCCTCGTAGCACCACAGGAGGAGCAACCGTAAGCCCAAGAGCGCGCGTCCAACTGACTCCCCGTCTCCAAACTTTTGCTTACCTCGTTTTCGTTTTCCAGTTTGGAGGGTACAACCACGACTAAGGCAATTACCCTCCCTCCCTCCCGACCTCCTTGGAACTCACAGCACCGCTCGCGTCGAATTCCACGATAAGTTCCAGTGTGAAACCGACGAGTACGACCGCGACTCCGCGGAGAAATACGATGAAGACTCGAACACCCTAATCTTCGTGAGTACTGCTTTCGCACATACGTCAGTCCTGGCGGTGTTCATTCGGTTCCCCCGGGGGTACTAAGGCCGGTTTGTTCTCCGTGGTTGCATCCATTGCCGACGTTCAGGAGAACTTCCAATCGGATTACCAACAAATGGGCCACGACCTTCTCAGGAACTAGGGTTCTCACTATTGTCCCGCTCGGGAACATTCCAACAGACACCGATGCCACCCTCACTCTTTGCTCCATGGGCTAGCTCCGACCACGTCTATCCTTTGCTCGAGTTTGGTCACTTCCCTCCTCGCCGCGTTCATCGAAAATTTGGGCGAGCAATGGCTCAATCGCTATACTTAGGTCGAGACGCGCGAGATCCACTATACATCACAGTCGGCATCGATGAAGCAAATTGAACGGAGTGGTTACCTGGTACTTCGACTTCGTCATGGAATGTCTACCCCTCATGATTCAAGCCGTTCTCCTCCTCAGTTACGCCCTTCCCAACGACCTCTTCCCTGTCAACGAGGTCGTCGCCAGCGTGGTTTGACTTCATTCGGTTTCTTTTTCTACCTCCTTGTCGTTTCCGCCACTACCCTTTCCTAGAATTGCTCATCCAAAAACTCACTCTCATCCCTCGTTTTGTGATTCGGTTCGACGACAAACCTCAAGAGAATTAGGAAGTGGTTGGGACGCATCTTCTCCCAGAAGGAGAAACGTCCGACTCAAAAATCCGGTGTTTCCAGTCTGGGTAGGTTCGGTACATTCGATAGAAGTAATATCGGTGATCACATCGAATTGCTCACGACCAGCCTAAATCAACAGTCCCCGCTCTTCAATGAAGAGACTGATTGGCATGACTATGCGCTGGATTCGAACTATATCGTTCGGATGTTCGGGATATCGATAGACTCGGGCATTACTGTGGCTATCATGAGGCCCATTTTAGAGGTCGTTTGGCACGCCGGGATTAGCACCACTCCATTAAAACTGCTCTACGACACGGTGCTCGAATATTTGGATCGTTCAAGCGGGGGTCCTGTGGTTATCCCCGAGCTCAGGAACAAGGCTTAGCTCAGCTCCAAGGCCCTTTTTAACCTCGCAATTCAGCGCAAGTACATCGGCGACGAATCCGACAAGGCAGTGTTCAAGTCCATCTCCGGCCGACACTCCATCGTAAGATCAAGCACTACGAGGGAGACTCGGACCTGGAGGCCACCCTCGGTGTCATAGATCGCGTTTTCGATGATTTCGAGCCGTTGTACTGGCAAAACTTCTCGGTTTGGATGGGTCATATCTTTCTCTACCGCGCCTGGGGTGTTCTCAGGAAAGGCGAGCCTCTGCCCGACAATATCAAGGAATTCATTCTACATTCCCTTCGATTGGAACCTCCTCTTCCTGCGCCGATCGTGGCCGACTGCTTGTTCATCATTGGTCTGGTCCTCGGAATCGCGTTGTGTGTTGATGACCAGTTGGACGTTGACAGGAGGTTAGTTGAGTTTGTGCTTTGCCTCTCTCGCATGAAACTATTTTTTCTTTCTTTTTGCAGTCACGAACGTAGTCCTCAAATCACGAGGATCTACGATAAGCTCACCGAGACGTTCAGGAACCCCACTCCAACCACCCAGGGGATCGACCGCGCTCTGGAAGCCATGCAACTGATCGCCTCCCTCTCGGAGAACGAAATCGCCCAGGGGAGTTATCAGTTGTTCCACGTTGTCATGCAGGCTCCGGTCTCCCTCACCTACTCTCAGGAGAAGAAGTGAGACACCTCTCGTCTTACCATGCACGGGGCCTACAAATGGGGCAAGTCCTTGCCGTGGGTCTGAGGTTCCTCAAGATATCCCGTTTCCCTCGATCATCACTCCGAACTCTGAACTGACTATCCGGGGCAGTCAGAACCAGGACGAGCCGGTACAGAACGCTTTGTGCTCCCGGTCCTATCAACAAGACTCAAGTGCTTCGATCTGACCGAGCCCTCTTTCGTTCGCGATATCTGTTACGCATATCATGATGGCAAGCCGTTCCAGCTTCGCAAGGCCGCTCTATTTTTCCTTCCTCTTATTGGCGACAGATGGTTCAACATCCCTCACCCGATCAAATGAGGAGCTTATGTGTTGATTGGGCCTCCGTCGTCGACGATATCGAGCACATCTACAATGTCCAGAAGGCTATGCTTGCGGTTATGGTCCTTTGGCTGACAATTTTGTTGTTGAAGTGCAAGGAGTTGATCCCCGAGGTGCGGGAGCAGCTGGAGACCGTTATGAAGGAGGTCACTCAGGGTAGGACAGACCTAGATATGTATCTGTCAGTGATGGGCTCGGAGCTGAGGAAGGCTGAGGATGCATTGACTCAGTATAACACGTTGTCCACTGACCCTGCAGCCATTGCTCTGAGGATGAAGATTAATGACCTTGAGCAGGCCAGTGTTTCCTGGTCACTTTCAAGGGGGATGGAAAGTTTTATCTCAGCTTAGTGGCTTACTCTAATGTCTGGCTGTGTTTATATCATTTTTTCATCTCATCTTTGCTACTTTGTTTTTACCATTTCAATTCAATTCTTTTTCTTTTCACTCAATGTCTTCCTATTTGAAATAACTTGAACAAATTGCTGTTAGCATGGACCTCTGCTGTATAGTGTTGCCCTGATACTACATTCTGTTGATTGCATACATATATTAGATTGACAACTGCTGCACTTATCTAGTCACTTGTAGAGTGTGCTGTACTTCTTCAACAATGAGATACATGGTACATAGAACTTGAGTGAGTAAAGAGCATACATTTACTATTGATTACATTAGAAAACATGACTGAAGTCAAGGACCAACACCTTTGTAACTGAAAAACGAGCAACTAGATACTGGCCACCCCACTGTACATCATGGGGTCTTCCATATCTCTTAGGCAGCTGAAAAACTACCTTTCCAGTTCTTATATCCTTGATCCTGTGTAGACCAGTGTCCCATAACATAATACCATTAGGGTGAAGCCTGTATGCAGGGATATTGGGCAACAGAATGGGTAGTGAGCCTGGGGTTCCAAAATCCCACCCCTTGTCTTCAAAGTTGGGGCGGTAAGCCCAGACCCTTGAGCCATCTATACTGAAGGACTCTGCTGGTCCAATAGACTCCAGCATTACTGTTCCCACACACACTCCTGTCTGGATAGAATAGGCTTGAATAAGGGTAGTAGTCATACAGAAGACTCTAGATCCATCCTCTGATATCTTAAGTTTGTGTGAAAAATCAGGTCTCTCTATTACTGAGAGGAGTTCCCCTTTTGCAACATCCCAGATGTAGATCTTCAAATTTGCACACCAACCAAAGATTAGCTTGCCATTGATCAATTGGGCATCTGCATCATGAAAGTTTTTAGCTGGAGTTTGGAAGGATGCCTTGCAGTAACCAGTCAAGATATCCCAGGTCCTCACAATCCCACTTGATTCACTTGTGATAATGATACCATCTTTTGCCTGCAGAGTGATGGACTTGATTCTACTTTGGAAGGCTGGTTCTGGATCAGCCACAGGTGGGTGTTCTGATGAGGAACTGATCTGCCAGAACTTGATTGAGCAATCTCTAGATGCTGAGATGAGGGAGGAGGGGGAGGAGAATGTCAGGGATGTGATGTCCTCAGTATGCCCAATAAGGGTCTCAATAAGGTAGGGGTCTGAGCTAGTGATATCCCAAACATAGGCAATGTCATCAGTAGCAACTGCAATAAGCCTGCCATCAGGGGAGAAGCAGGGATAGCTAGGTGATGAAGCATCCATCCAGTTGATTTTAGTCACAATCAACCCAGAACTAGAGTTTCGAATTACAACAGCCCCACTAGAGCATATAGCAAACTGAGTGCCATCTGAGGAGAAAGCAACATGGGAACCATAATATGCATGGCCTACTTGGTAACCATTGATGTCCCACTGCCAGATTTTGTCATAGTGTATGGACAGGAGATGTTTTGGGTCTGTGGGAGAGAAGCTAACATGTTTTACACTCTCCTGGTTTATGATACAATGGCACTTCCCTGTCTGGGTATCCCACAGACAGGCTGTCTTGTCTGATGACCCTGAAGCAATCCTGGTGCAGTCTGCTGAGATAGAAACAGATACAGCAAACCCAGTATGGCCATAGAAGACCTTGACTACTCCACCAGTCTGTACATCCCAGAGCTTGACAGTTCCATCATAACTCCCAGATACAAGATATACCCCATCTGATGAGTAAGCAACAGACAGAACACTACCAGTGTGCCCAGAAAAAACAGCTTCCTGGCCACCAGTGGTTCCATTGAGAATGATGATTTTACCAGCAGATGCAATTGCAATGGTATTATTCCAGAATGAGAAGTTTGACACACAACTATCCAATGAAACTGTACGAGAACATACTCCCCATTCAGCTGGGAGGCCTTTGACTACTTGAACTTCTTGTAACAGCTCTGGCCCATAGCACTTGCAAAGCCAAGATGAGGAAGGAGAAAATGGGAGGGTAGAGTGGTAGATGTGGGAAGGGGAGTTGTGGATTGTATCAAAGTGCTCTAACAGAAATCGCTTGCTATCATTTGTCCACTTGCACAAAATCCCTGCCTAAACAATCATGAATGGATGTCTCAGTGAACAGTTTTGACAGTACTTACTGAAGCATACCACTGCTCAACATCATTTATAGCATAAACACCAGCAACAAGATTCCCTGTGAGCACAAGGACTTCAATCCAATGCAACAAATGGGTTGTGAAGAACTGGTCAATTGCTTCTAGTACTTCTTCAATACAGGGGCTGTTGCTAGGGACATACAGAAGGTGTTTTGTCCAGAGCCTACATGCATATTCCAGGGCATCTCCAATGTGATCCTTCTTGTAAGTGAGGAGATCCTTGACCTCACTGAGAAGAGTATAGTCTTCCAGGTTACAGATATTCTTCTCCAGCCTCTCTCTCATAAGCTTGAGGCATGAAAGTAGAAGCTCTGCATGCTGGGCTATTGGCTCCACAAGGAACTGTTTGTCTTTGCAACGCTCTGGGTCCATGAAGAAGTCAGGAAATGACTTGTGGAGGGTGAGAATTGGGTTTTCCACCTTTATAGGGACAAGGAGGAGGGAATGGAGGGGACAAATAGTGCTGTAGATATGCAATACAGTATGTCCCAGGAGCTCTGAAAGGCCCCTGATTGAAAGAGGGTTGAAGATGAGCAAAACTGTCCCCACCACCTGCCGGAAACAAGAATAATAGTAGTTTGCATCTGTATGGACATTGCAGAATCCTTGCTCTAGGACCTTGGTGTAGAGTTGGTCAACCCCAGACTTCCCTTCTCTGGTGGTGTCATGGGGAAGTGAGGTGATCAGGGCAAGCCTCTCACTGGGTAAACCAATTTCAGAAGTGACAAAATTGACCACAGTTGAGGCAAAGATGAAGAAGCCAGCTGCCTTCTTGCACAGGATCTCAATATCAGATGGGGTTGGCCAATCTTCTGTTAAGTTGCAGTCGCTTCGGTTTTTCACAAGGCTGCCTAACTGCATTTGAAAAAACAATCTGATATCACTGTCCACTGCTTCAGGCTTGACCTCGTGGAGCCTGAGGACCTCTGTGATCGGTACAAGCGACTCCAGTCGAAATCCAGAGCGAATCCGAGCTTCAGGCCGTCCGGTAATGAAGAACTTGACATCAGGGATTTCGTTCACGTAGCGGGAGAGTATTGAGAGAATGGCAGATGTGGGTTCCTCGTCCTTGCACTCGTCGAAGGCATCAATGATGATCAAGGTTGGGGTGCCAGCAGCTTTGAGCGGACCGACAATGAGTTTCTCCATTTGCGAACAGAGGGACTCTTGTCCAACATCGGGGCGTGTCTTCAAGACCTGCAGTAGCTCATTTCGGAAACCCGGGTACTGATAGGCGAGCTGGAAGGCGAGTGTGGGGAAGATTATCTGAAGGTTGCTTCGGTCCTCGAAGTCTCGTGAGCAGAAGAAGCTGGCCCCGAGCTTTCCGTCCGCGAAGGTCCACTCGGCGAACGTCTGAGCAATTGTTGATTTTCCGGTCCCGGCAAGGCCATTCAGCCAGAAAACACGCTGGTCTGATCCCCCCATTAACCAACTTTCAATCTCCCTGAGGACGTCCTTCCTCGTTCCTTTCAGGCACCCTTGCCCGCTCCCGCTGAGGTAACTGGCCCCTGCGGCATGACGGATTCCGTTGAGAGTGGTAAGGTCCGCTGATTCCTACCCATTGGTTAGCCCGCGAGGATGAAAGGAAAGGGGGCGAGACCCACGATGAGCCGACAACTCTTGTCATAGATATCTTGCTGTAACGAAGTCTGGTGTGAGCGTCAGAGGTGCCGGCGATGGGTAGAATGTGGATGCGTACTTGATACTCCACCATCGCATCGCGAATATCCTCGATCAGACTCCCAAGCATCTCCGCATTCTTGACATTGTCGAAAAACCCTTCAACGTCTCCCTGTTCTTCCAGCGGGGCTAGATCTTGGTGAACATCTTCCAATTTCCTGGCAATCCCCGTACGTGAGACTCAACTCTCGACTCCAGAGAGTGTGCTTACTGCTCCAGTCTCTTTCTCCGGTCTCGCTCCTTGATGTCCTCTTTGGGAACAGGTGCACAGAGTAATTTGGCAAGCACTTCGATACGGGGCACCAACGATTCTATCGCTCGCTTATTCGCTTTCGTTCGCTGGGGCAACTGTAAGCCTTGGGAACAATGGGTGCGAGGAGGCTCATACCTCGCAGGTTTCCAGGATAAAGCAAAGACCTCCGGCGACAGACTTGAGCGGACCGAAGGCGTCTGCCGAGTCCCTCACCCCGCGAAGGAATAATTTGGCCGCAGCAGATGCGGTGGACCTCCAATTAGATTTGTTCTCATTCGCGGCAGCGTTCGGGTCGGCGTTCTCTTTCAGTACAAGATCAGGAATGGCAGAGGCGTCCACGTTGTCTGAAGGGGTGATCAGAAGGATACAGCAGCTAGAATGAAAATTTCACGGACTGCCGGGTTCCCCAGTAGATGGAGAGGGGTAAATTCGCTCGACTTCTCGACTGGCTCCACTATCCATCACAACCCCGAGGTCCGGGTCCAGGCGTGGATGCCCCTGGCTGACTTCCTTTTCGCCAACGTCCGCTTCTCTCCTTTTTCGGGCGTCGTCGCTTCCACCAGCTGACATGGGCTCTGGCTGAGGAGATTGGTCCCTCGAACAGTCCTGCTGTGTATCTGTACTGGTTCTATCCCCATCTCCGTCGCGACCGCCCACTACGACATGAGGCTCTGGTCGTAGAACCGAACCTGACGAGCCAGCGATCTCCCCGGTAGTGTCGGCCCCCGTTCTGTCCGGTTTGTGTTTCTTCCCTCTCAGTCGGTCCTTGAGTTTCCTCCCCTTTTTAGAGAAAGAATCAAATATGTCGCCCATGGTGATGTTTTCAATGTTGGATCAGAGCAGATGTTCGTAGATGGTGGTTGTGATAAGCGGGTGAATGGCCTCGTGGCTTTGATTCATCTGGCGCTCAGCTCGGTTGCAATTAAGTTCACCCTGGCCCGCCGTCTAGACTCTATTTGCCCTCAGGTATCCTCTCCTTAGGACCCGACACAACGACGAACAAGTGTTCGCACTTCATGCACTTCATGCACTTCACCCGAAAATTCCTAATCTCTCTTCGAACGATACGAGAGGCAGACCAACTCATTCATTCGTTGGATCTGATGATCTCACCAACATTCGACGTCCTCGATGTTCAGACGGGTCACATTTTTTTATGTACTCCCGCGACTCTCAGACGTGTTTCATCTGGGCGAAGGCGATTCCTTCGACGTGTCAATGACCACCCCTGCAGTCGCACGAGATCGGGAAACTGATTAGCGGTGTACTACGGGATAACAGTTGAGCTCTGGATGGGGGGATATACGGGAGTAAACTTCTTGGACGGCTCTTACTTATAAAGCAAATTCAAGGGCCGGCATCAGGTCAACAGGAGAATATGGGGCACCGAGACGAACGGCATGGATCGTACTTCGTTAACTCCCAGATAATCTTACCGCAGAACGTCCTTTTTGGCATCCGTAATACCCTGACACTGCCGGCAGTAAAGAAGAAAACATCCCCATGATGAGGTGCGATGAGGATCAGTGGAAAAACGACACGGCGCCTGCGGACGGGTCCTGACCAGTATCCCAGTGAACCTCTGCTACCGTCCCAGCACAGCACTAAAGTTCCTATCATGTCCTGGATTGACCGCCTTACAACCCAACCAACCAAGCGCCGCACCGATGCGTATATGTTGCATAGTCATGTTCGACATTCAATGCACGGAGCACTATATACACGTATAAATCCATCAGGGGTCCGAGTCCCAGAAAAGAGCCACCATGA
>Ga0307515_10018133_pt1 | contig 12769 bp, 1 predicted proteins | sample 17_EM_MG_FD_194513 | JGI IMG/M metagenome (GOLD analysis project Ga0307515, IMG submission 194513) | Populus trichocarpa ectomycorrhiza microbial communities from riparian zone in the Pacific Northwest, United States - 17_EM | ecosystem: Host-associated > Plants > Roots > Unclassified | place... | reverse complement strand
TGCTAAAAATTTGGCCACATAGGAGATAGGTGCTCTACTAGGGCCTATAGATACTATACAGCTGCATATTTATCTAAAGACCATTTCTATTTTACCTGTATAATAATAGGCAAGCCTTACTAGCATACCACCCCTCTTTGCATTAATTGTAAAGAAAAACACTTTGCTAATAGTAAAGACTGCGAGACTCTTAAAGCAGCTAAACTAGTACGCGAAGAAGATTCTATAGAAGAATAAAATAGATAGGATTCTAGAAGGAGGCAACTCCTACTAGGCTTTTAAAAAGATATTAGAGAGTAAAAGGACAGAAATAAATTACAAAAGGACAGGGACAGGGGTTAGGATTTCTTATAGTTTTTCTTACTATTTTCTCATTCCCTAGTAGTTATAGTATCTTAGTATTTTACTAGGAAACTATAAACCCCTAATTTAGGGGTTTATAAACTACTAGGACATAGCTACTAGTATATATTAAGCTGCTTAGAAAGGATTTATATATATAAAACTATAGCGCCATAGCCTAAGGCTGCATGCGCAGTATTGTACGTAGTATAATACAATAGATAAATTTTTTTTAGCAATAATCCTTACAGAGGAAAATACTAAGCTTTATACTGTAAATCATTGTTAAAAATATAAGAAGTAGCAGCGATAATAGTATATTACTACTAGAGGCGCTCTTTAGGCTTAAAAAGGTTAATTGCGTATTATAGAGGCTAAAAAGGTAGTTTAGGAGGGTGACTAGACTTAGATATCTTAGGTATAATAATAAGCACCACTAATATATAGTAACTGCTATATATAAGGCTATAATAGGCGTTAATATACTAGTAGCTAAAGAGGCTATATATAGAATTTAAGTCTATTATTCTATATTATTAAAGAGTAATTATACAGAGAGTCGCGTTAATTTTAGTGGGGCTACTAAATAACTAATATTGCCGGATAACTAATAGAACACGTTACGCTAAAGCACAGTTTTATTAGTAAGAATTCTTAAGGCAATTTGCTATAGATTAAGCAAAGCTTTAGAATGTAAGGGTGTAGCACCTTATATAACCAAATTAATAACTTTATTAATTTTCTCTTTAATAGAAGGAGATATACAGAGGTCCCTAATAAAAGTTCTTGTACCTTCCTAATTAGGAAGTTTGGCTTACCGCCTACTAAAATATTATAAATTTTGTTACTAGAGGCTTAAAACTTATATTTAAAGCTTTAAATAAAAGGCAATATATAGGCAATTAATTAATTAATTAATAAGCTAGGTATTTTTAAGGTTATAGGCTTTGCGCAACCGTAGGTTCCTGCCATATACTAGCTCCTTTACCAACCCTATAAGGTCCTCTAGTTAAGTAGTAACCTCTTATTACTGCCTTCTTCCTACTTTCTTATTAATTGTTTATATAGACGCTTAGTATTTTAGAGGCTCTAACGAATAATTTATGGGTAGCTTTAAGGACCTTCCTCTAATGTTTACGGCGGAGGCTGCGCTGTTACCTACAGCCTCTATAGAGGTAGTAGTAGGGTTCTTCTTCCTTACCTACTTCCTTATAGTTTAATTAACTATACGCCACCTAATATCCGCTACTTAGTATTAATCCTCCTACCTATCTAGAGCTCATTACTTTTACTGCTACTACTTTTACCGCTAAGGCTCTATAAAGCTAACTTTAAATATTGCCGTCTTTATATTTCTGCCCTTTATATTTAGTTAGTTCTAAAGCTTAAGTAGCTAAGGAGGAGAAAAAGGCTTAACGGGTAGTAGAGGCTTAAGGGGAGGCTTATTAGAGGGAGGTTTTGATTAAGTAGGCGGCTAAAGGGCCTATTTAGGTTGACGTCGGCAATACTACTTCGGATTGTAATCGCTATACAGAGGCTCTAGATCTAAAAGGTTATGCGGTAGTTAAGGTCCTATTTTTATACGCTCCAGAAGCTCTAGCGGCTTAGGCTTACTTAATAAAGGCTCTATTAGATCGACTTAATTAAGGCTTAAAAGTACCTGCTGTTGTATATAAGTAATAGCCTAGCGCCGATATTAATTTATACGTTTAAGCGCCTTCTAATCGCGTTAATATTTAGTAGCGCCTTCGCGATAGTCGTTGCCTCCTTTATAGCGAATAACCTCTTTAATATAATGTGGAATTCGTTTAATCCAAGCTTAAATTCGCTACTGCTTAAGCTCCTCCTAAGCCTTCCGCTATGCTCGCTCAGCTTTTACTCTAGTTTTTAGCACTCCCTTCTATATAGTGACTTATTTAAGATAGGCCTAAGTTAGTTTAATTATATTTAAATTAGGTAAATTGCCGGGCTAAAGAAGGCGCTAAAGGCCTACTGCGTTAAAGTAGATCTACTAGTAATGCAATATATAAGACGGAGCTTTATCCTCTTAAATAAGAGTATCTAGGTAATTAATCTAGTACTTAATACCAAAAGGAATAAGGATAAAAAGGAGGATAGTAGTAAGGTAGCGATACTAATTAATACCCCCATTCTTCCCGTTTCTCTAAAAGGCGCTATTCTCCTTAGTTATACGGAATTAAGGCTTTCTACCTAGCTTATTGCGAAGCCCGAGTTATTATATACTAGTAGTAAGCTGCTAAGCCATATAAAGCTTTAGCTTAATCGCTTTATTAATCTTTTAAAGCTTAATCTTTAAAGCCTTCTTCTCTTATGCAGTTTTAGGCCTCTATATATAGTAGGGAGCCTTTTAATTATATAAGAACGCGCCCTAAAATATAAACTTAGTAGCTTTAGGAAATTAAGGTTAAATTACCTTCTTATTTACTTTCTCTTTAGCTAAACACTAGAGCTTATATTCACCTCTTCTATAGCCTAAAATAACGCTAGTTTCGTCGCTCTAGATAATAGCCTTTTAATTATTAATTATCTAATACTTATATTATAAGGCGAACTGCAGGCGAGCTTCCTTTATCTTTTATAAGAGGTAAGGCTTCCTTATAGGTTTTGTCTTTTAATATCTATAGCGTTAAAGAACCCGCTAGATAGTTTAAGTAGAGTAGCTATACTCCGCGGCGATATAGGCATAGGACTTCTCTCTACTAAATTAATTAGTAGTAACTTTCTTAAGAATTCGCTGTTTAAACTCGTGGGTGATTTTAACCTTTAATCCTATACGAGGAGCATTAATAATATAGCCGTTAAGAATAAGAGGACGAGAGGAAGGGTCCTAGCCACAACTACGGGCCTTTTTAAAGGTATATTATAGTTTTCGGCGCTTAATTTTAGTAATATGTTTAATATGTTATAGGGTTGCTCCTATAGCCTTTATAGCCAGGGCCTAAGCCCTAGTCGCGAGCTAATAAAAGCCTATAGTTAGCAAAGCAATATTTAAGCTAACGGAGTTATTGAGCAATTTTAAAAAGCATTAAGGGGACCTAGTAGTGTTAGTATTGGTGATGAAGATAATAAGGCTATAGAAGTTATTCTACTGTTAGAATTTTTGGGGCGGTTAGTAGGTGGTAAGCCAAACTTCCTAATTAGGAAGGTGCAAGAACTTTTATTAGGGACCTCCGTAGGAATATTAATTTAAACACTATCCTTATTTATAAGGCTTATAAATAGAGGAGTCTCTAGTTAAATCTTTAATAGAACGGTAGAAGGATTATAAGGAATAAGGCCTATTGCCCGCTATGCACTTACTATATTAGTTAACGATATAGCTTAACTGTATATAGCTTAGTAGATCTCTAAGAACTCTTGCTTTATAATAGCCGAGGCTCTATATAGCGTAGTATTATTAAGGCGCTTCTTATAAGCTCGTAAGAGAGGGCCGAATATACTAATATCTAAAGGCTGTAGTATATGTGTCGAATGAGGAGGAAGGCAGAGAGGTACGATCTTATAAGCCTCACAATACTTAACGAATTATATTAAGACGTGGCTCTTATGGCCATTAAGAATTAATAAGCAATAGATTCCTTAGAGCTATGGCTTAGTATATAAGTCGAAGTAATATAACTAGTTAAGAGCTATATCTAAATTGGTCCAGCCTAAATTGCTTACTTAAATTACCGTCTTAGGATTAAGACGTGCGGTTATCCAAGCTCGTTATATTTGCTTGCCCTTAAAGATAATATAAGGAGGTAATTAATATCGACCTCCTGATATATATTTAATTAAGGATACCCACTCGCAATTGCTTGGCTTTATAGTAAAGGCTTAGGCCTATAATTAAGGAACTAATACCTTAACCTTACCGCTAACTCCTAAGGCAGTTCCTTTCTTATCTATATTATATTAATCTTCCGTAAAGACTCCATACTTTGCAATCGTGGCTATATATAAATTAAACCATTCTTAAACAGTTTTAGAATCCTTAGCGTCCTTTTTTTTATAATTAAGGCCTTTAGTAAATCTAGCTTTAAGTTCCGGGTGGCGATAAAGGAAGTTCTTATACTAATATTGGCTAAGCTTAGTAAGACTCTCTCTTAATTTAAGAATATCTTTAGCTATAGACTTAAGGTGTTATACTCTTAGTGGCCACCCCTAGCTTACCATTGTATTAATTTATTTAATTAAAGAATCCTCTTTAATAACTAAGAGCTTTTGCTGAGCTTGCGAAAACTATTAACTTAATTAACGGCCGTTTAAACGGTGATTAAGAGTTGTCGATTGGTAGTCCGTGTACCGATTATAAGAAAAGAATAAGGACTCTATCTATTCAATCTATAAAGAAAAGAAGCTATTTATATATAAGGTAGGTCTAAGTAACTAAGTTAAATACTATAAACAACTAAGAAAAAATAGGTAATAGAAACGGGTAGTAAGACCTAGGGTACTAGGCATTAAAGACAGTAGTAAGATGGTAGTAAGGAAACCCAATCTAGATTAACCCCCCCCCCCCAGCTTTATACCCCTATGGGTTAAAGCTATATCGCGGGTCTTAGTGTAGTGTTAAGTTAAATATACCCTATATCTTCCTCCTTATTTACCTTTATTAATTTAGATCCTTTCCTTAATATTAACTAAATTTAATTAATAAACGAATATCTCGTGCTTCTGCCTTAGCAAAGCTTTTATTAAGCCGTCTGCTACTATTACTATAGTAAGCGTCTAGTTAATCCTAATTTAATTATTATATACTTCTTAATATAACTAGTAGTAATGTATATTAATGTATTAGAGCTCTATAGATAGCTCTGGCCCATCCTTTATAAGCAGTTAAATTATCTATAGATTGTTATAGTTAATTATTTGCCTGTCGTCTGAGGTTAATCTAATTTCTTTAAAGAAGCGACTCCACTAGATTAATTCCGTGCCTGTATATAATAGAGCTATAAGCTCTGCCTTAGTGCTTAACTTTATTACTAATATCTGCTTAGTAGAGCGCTAGTTAATTAGTCCCCTAAATAGGGTAAACAGATATCCTTCCATACTACATTTACTTATTAAGTTATCTTTAAACGCTACGTTACTTACTCCTATAAAGACTTAACTCCCTATATTATACCCTAAATATTTAATCGCGAGGGTCCTTATTTAAGATAGGTAGGTAATCGCTTAATAAGCTGCGGCGTTATATAGCAGTGAGGGGTTTTGTAGGAATTCTAATAACTTACTTAAGGCTTTAGCTATATTAGGTCTTATCATATAGGTTATATAGAGAAGTAATCCAACTATCCTCTATAGACGTGTGTAATGGAACTAGCCTAGTTATAGTAGGAATGTCTTAGTGAAACACTTAACAGATAAATTCCAACGCTTTGACTAAATTCTACCAAATTCTGCCAGCTTAATTAACTTCTGCTAAATTCTACTAGATTAATTAAATTTTACCAAAGTCCGTTAAAGACCGCGTGTGTATATACGCACGCATTGACCACTAAGCCCCTGACTATTTAATTATATAATTCTCTTATTATTCCTCTCTCTTTATATAACGTCTTATTCTTAGCAAGAGCTATATACCCTTAGATTTAGATAGAATTTATATTATTCCTTTAAATCTTCCCTAAAGTCTCTTCGCGCCCTTATATTACATTACATTAAAATAACTACTATTAAAATAGTAAATAAACTTAAACCCCTTGTGTTAACTATAAGCATTATAGCCCTAGTTAGGGAATAGTTAATAATAATATAATAATCCTTTATAGATACTTTAGCTTAATAGCAAGCGATATTAGAAGCTTAGTACTAGTAATTAATAGGAGTAATCCATAAAGAACTCTATAACCTTAAAGTACTTATATTAGAGACCCTAATAGCAACACTTATAAATAAAATTTAAATAACTATATATAAACCTAACCTATTAAATACAAACCCTAAACTAGTAATAGTAGCTTAATCTATACCTATAATAAACCTAGTACCTACTATAAAATTTAAAAAGCCCCCTAACCCTCTAATGTTTAATAGAAATTAAAATAACCTATATTTCTTTATAACTAAGCTCTATCTTAAACTTTTAATAAACTATAACTAATACCCTACTAAAGCTAGCAAGATTAGCTATAGAATGTTTTATTTAAGTAAAGATACTATATAAACTATAGACCTATTCTTTTATAACGGCACCTTTATTAATTTTAAAATCTTTATTTCTTTATTAGAATAAATATATAATAACGCTAGCCGTAAATATATAGTAGTTATTAAATTAAAAAACCTATAATAATAGAACCAAGACTTTACTAGCTTCTTTTTTATCGGTATTACCTAAGTACACTTATATGGCCTATTAACTAATAAATTAATTCTTATTTAATAGGTGTCGAAAGTAGAGGATTATAAGGATCGTAGTGCCTAAATAGGGGGCTAATAAGTTATCGTAAGGATAACTAATTAGAGACGTAACTACGTAACCTCTATCCATATATTCCTGTCCATATATTCCAATACTAGTAGTTCTTTCTTTGTGCTTATGGCGTTATAGAAAGGTAGTAAGGTAGCAAGGTGTCGGTTTAGCTGGAGGTGGGGCAGTAAAAGTCAATGGTGGTGCTATAGGAAGGCAGTAAGGTGTTAGTTTAGCCGTAGGCAAAGTAGCAAGGGTCGAAGATTAACTATAGGCAGGAGCAGTAAAATATCGGTAAGCTGCGGGTAGAGCAGCAACGGTTAAATCGGAATTAGCTGCAAGCATAGCAGCGGTCTGTCTGGGTAGTAGTACGGTACTAGCGGCGGTAGTAATAGTAGTTAAGCATAGAGCTTGTCTATTAGTCGGTCGGTAGATCGTAGGCACATCAGCACAATCGTTTAGTCAGTAGACACGTAACCTCTATCCTAACAAAGCTTAACACCCAAATTCCCGTTTACATCTTTTAGACAACGACATCCCTATATATGCTTATAGAGAGTAGTATTTAAGGGGAATATAGATCCGCACTTAGTATATTAAAATGGTTAATAATCTAGCAAATGTCTAAAGAGCGCTTAACCCGAAGGGAATGTAGTAGAGCACTTTTCGTAGGTTTGAGGTTGCGGGGGTTTATACAAGCTTAGCTGCCGTGGCTCTTTAGCTTTAGTTGATGAAGAGGGTAAAACTAACGGAGCTTGCGCGGACGGAGCTTATACGGACGGAGCTTATACAGACAAAGCTTATATAGACAGAGCTTATGCGGACGGAGCTTATATAGATGGAGCTTGTATAGACGGAGCTTGTGCGGACGGAGCTTGTATAGACGGAGCTTATACGGACGGAGCTTGTGCGGATAGAGCTTATACGGACGGAGCTTATACGGATAAAGCTTATTATTGCTGTAATTGCTTAACTACGCTTTATAACTCCTTAATCTCTTCCTTTTATTCTTAATATACCTTCTAGACTCTTTTATACTATCGTTAACGTAGGTCTAAAATATCTTACTATTAGTGTAATTTTATTTTAAAAGTCTACTCTTATTGTTAAACTATATTTTATATATCCTAAATCTAGGTTTAATAAGCGGTTATAGTTAGAAACTCCTATTAGGCTTTATTATTATAGATATTAATATAATAAGGCCGCCTAGTGACTATATAGCTCCCGCTTTTATATCCTTTAGGAAGTTAAGGTAGTGCTATTAAGGGTTTATAGCTACCGTAGGCGCTAGTAGATTTAAGAGGGTAGAGGATAGGGAGCGCGCTGGCGTTATAGGCGCGCTATTAAATGTAGTATTTAACGTGGCAGATCTATAAGGAAGTAGACGGTGTCGGGGTTATAAAATAATAGAGGGTGCCACTAATATAGCTAGGTTATTAGATGCTGCTAAAGCTACTAGGTTATTAGGTGCTGCTAACACTACTAGATTATAGAATGCTGCTATAACGCTATTAGGTTGCTATAACGCTAGAGTACTATATAAGGCTATTAGATATTAGTTTATATGCTAAGACGTATACTAGATATTAGTTTGCTGCTAAGTTATATTACTATACTAGATTACTATATAAAGCTATTAGGTAATTAGATACTGTATAAGGCTATTAGGTTACTATAATACTAGGTGCTATATAAGCTGGTATGCTATATATAGTGCTACTAAGGTAGCTGCTAAGGTAGCTGCTAATAGGGTACTACCTAAGGGCGGTTAGGTATTAGGTGCTGTTAATAAGCTAAGGGTACTAGCACTTAGTAAAGAGGTTATACTAGGTATTAATTTGCGTGCTATAGAATGTCTTATACGTTGCGTATTTATATATATTCTAAGCTAGCTAAAATTAGATACTGCCGGAGCTAGCTACTAGTGTAGTTTTACTACTAGGTACTAGATATAACGAAGCCTTATAGTAGGAACTACGGTAGACTTATTAATAGGCTAGGTATATAGGTAAATAAGAAGTTAACAACATAATAATAACTGGTAGAGTGGTTGCCTAATAGATTAACTCTAATTATATTCTAAAATTCACTACAAAGGAGAGAACTATCTAGGTAGGAACTGTAGTCCTTTAAATACATAACCGTACTTCTAAGAAATTCCCTTTATACGTAAGGTACGTATATTTTATCTACTCTATTATATTTTATATAGATCCTATAGATCCTATAGATTATATTATATAACCTTAGCTACTATTTCTTATTATATAGCTCTACCGGCTTTATCCTAAACTGTATTTAAATTAACTAACTAGCTTCTTCTAACTTCTCTCTAAGTAGTTATAACATTGTACTTAAAGCGTTTATAACACTATCTCCCTCCTCTTTATCTTTATCCTTAAAGATTCTAAATATCTCTAAGTTGTTTACTAGAGGTATAATATCCGTTTAATTAATTTAGTTAATATTATTACTTATTATACCTAAAGCGTCTTCTTCTTCTTTAACTGCTCGTTATACTTATACTATTGCTACGATATTGTCTCTTAGTAAGATTATACTGTTTCTATATTCTTGTTATTTAAAAGAGGGGTTAGTCTATATTGCGTTAGTAAGTCTATCTTTATAATAACTATCCTCTTGCTTAGAGTGCACTAAAGTAAATATTCGTTTATCTTATAATATTCGCTCTATCTCTAATACTAAATATACGCGACCTATTACTCTTAATAGTTGTCTAGTTCCTTAACTTATCTATTTTAGGGTCTTATATTTAATTTACTGCTACGTAGCTAGATAATAAACTGTTTATTACTTTAGCAGAGTTACGCCGTTTCTATAATACTAAATAGAAGGCTGCTAAAGCTTAGCAACGGGCCCTTAAGTCTTATCTTACGGCGTCTACTTAACTAATCCGTCTTAAGAAGGTTTATAAGAAGGTTTATTCTAAAGAGTAAAAACTTATAAAATAAGGTTTATAGGAACTTAGCAATAAAAAAAATAGATTCTCTTTTAACTAAAAAGGAAATAGATCTAAGTAGTTCGGCAACTACTCTTCTTAGGTCCCCCTTAGGTGATTTATTTTTTAGTAATTTTTCTTTATTAATGCTACCTAACCTAATCTCTTCTAATACTCCTATACCTTTCCTATAGCGTTCTTTAAATTCTTTAGTAGTTCCTAGGTAGTCTTATTATAGCCTATCCACTTAACTTTATACTATATTTTATTGTTAACGTCCTTATAACTAACAATCTTTAAAACTTACTATTTATTCTCTTCTTATCCTCTATATATATCTACTTTATAAACCGGTGGCTTAAAATTCCTATATACTAGCTTTAGTATCGCAATATACTATATAGGGTAGATCTTTATTTTAGCTAGTAAATTTAACTTAAATATAACTAGTAAAATCCTTTAAATAATTTTAAAAGGTCCTAGTCTAACATAGTCTAACTTCTTACTTAGTTATTAACTCTTAAAATTTTTATATAGTAGCCATACTTTATCTCCCTCCTTAAGATCTGGTCCCTTAGATCTCTTAGTATTATAGTACTTTTTTATTCTCTTTTATACTTTCTTTACTAATTCTATAAGGTCTATATAAAGATTTATTAACGTCTTTATTCTTTCTTTAGCTATGCTACTTATTTTCTTTGCTTATTATAGTAATAATAATATTCTTAGCTTATATCCATAATTTGCCTTAAATAGTAATATGCTTATTCCTTCCTATAGTGTTATATTATATATAAACTATATAACTGGTAATAGCAATACCTAATTATTCTATGCATAATTAATATAATACATTAGATACTGCTTTAGCGTCTAATTTAATCTTTTTATTTAACCGTTTGTCTGCAGATAATATACGGTAGAAGTTACTGCTTAAACTCCTTACTCTGCTAAGAATACCTCCTAGAATACTGCTATAAATCTTAAATCTCTATTCAATATAATCTTACTTAGTGCTCTATATCTTATAAATACTTCTTTAATATAAATTTTAGCGATATCTTCCGCTAAGATTTCTTCTATATATGCTATAAAGTATCCCCACTTTATAAGCTTGTCTACTATTACTAAAATTACGTTATAATCTTATCCGGTAATAGGATCTCTTAACTTTAATAACTTAATAATAAAGTCCTATAATATAACCTCCTATAGTCTCTCTAGTATTTTAATAGGTTATAGCCCTCTATATAGCTTATACCTTATTAGTTTATTTCTCTAGTAATCTAGATACTCTTTTATTACTTTTCTTACAATATTTTAGATTCTATTAATAATATATTCTTCCTAAAGTCTTAATACTAAGCCTATTGCTCTATTATGTCCTTAAGTCATTTCCTTATAGAAATCTTCTATAAAATGCTCTGCTATACTTCTTAGGATATACTTCGCGTCTTAATTCTCGTATATATCCACCTATGGATCTTCTAGCTATGCCTCTAGAATTCTTTATACCTAAAAACTCTCTAGTGTCTTGTAGACTTTCCCTAGTTTATTATCCTCTTAAGTTGCTGCTAGTTTAGGGTAATTATATCTAATTAATCCATCCTTATCTCTGCGTAGCATTGCTCCTAATAGTTTCTTATCACTTTATAGTTTAGCTTTTCTGCTAAATACGTCTACTCTTACATTTTTAGTTCCTTTAGTATACTAAATCTTAAAATAGTATTCTATAAGCATCTCTGCCTATTTAACTTACCTTTAATTAAGTTCTTTTATTATTAGGAACCCCGTTAGGTTCTTATAATCTATCTTAACTATAAATAGTTTCTTTACGCCTTATAAGAATGCTCTCTATTCCTTAAGTGCTATAACTATATCTAATAACTCCTTGTTATAAACGTCATAGTTTAACTCTAGTAGTGTTATCTTTCTACTGTAGTATGCTACTAGATGCTATACGTCCTTATACTTCTATAGTAAACATATTCCTAGTATATAGTCTAATACGTCCGTTTTTATAACTATATCTAGTCCTAGTTAATAGATCTTAAGGATTAGCTCCTAGGTAAATAACTCCTTAAGTTCCTTAAACAACTTCTTTTATTTGTCTCCCTATGCCTATAGTTCTTCTTTCTTTATAAGCCTAGTAAATGGTTTAATATTCTTTAACTACTATGCTATAAACCTTCTATAGTAGTTGCAAACCCCTAAAAATAACCTTAACTGCGTTACATTCTCTAGTTCTTACTAACTCACTATAGCTTTAATTTTTTTTAGGTCTATACTAATATAACCTAGTTTAATAATAAATCTAATAAAATTGGTCTTCCTTATAAAGAACTCGTATTTCTTAATTGCTACCAGTATCTGTTCTTTTTATAGTCTCTTTAAGACCTATTTAACGTATTCCCCGTATTCTCCCTTAGTTATTAAGTAGATAATAATGTTATTGAGGTATACCATAACAAACTTATTAAGGTGTTCTCTTAATACGCTATTAATTCTTTTCTGAAATGTTATAGGTGCATTTATTAATCCGAATTATATTACTAATAGTTTATATAGTCCTTCTCTTAACCTAAAGGCTGCCTTCTATTTATTGCCTTCCTTAATTCTAATCTAATGGTATGCCTATCTTAGATCTATCTTTATAAAGATTTGCGCGTTACCTATCCAATCCTAGATTTCGCTAATTAAGGGTAAAGAATACCTATCCTTTTAAGTAATGCTGTTTAACTATTTATAGTTAATGCATAACCTAAACTTTCTATTTTTCTTTAGTATAAATAGTACTAGATATCCTGCTAATAACTACAATAGTCTAATATATCCCTTTTGTAAGTTTTCCTAGATAAACTCTTTAAGTGCGCTTGCCTCCTCTTAAGTAAGCTTATAGGTTAAAAAGAACCTTAGACTTATTTCTAATTCTAACTCTATTTTATAGTCCTATACTATATAATCTACTAGCTTTTTACTTTCTAGGCTCTATAGTTTCTTACTATACTTATAGTATCTTTTTAGTATATAACTTAAGCCTCGCTTAG
>Ga0307515_10018132_pt1 | contig 12769 bp, 11 predicted proteins | sample 17_EM_MG_FD_194513 | JGI IMG/M metagenome (GOLD analysis project Ga0307515, IMG submission 194513) | Populus trichocarpa ectomycorrhiza microbial communities from riparian zone in the Pacific Northwest, United States - 17_EM | ecosystem: Host-associated > Plants > Roots > Unclassified | place... | reverse complement strand
TGATCCGATCCCACTCGCCGCAACGATTCTGCCCTCCTCATCGAGATGGAATAGGATGAACGCCCCACCGTCGAGGTCACGGCGGACGCTCTTGGTCGCTGTCGTTGCAAGTCCCGCGACCTGGAGCGTCAGGCCATATTGGTCAGACCATGACCATGGCACATCGACGAATGGCTCGTTGCCACCGAGCATGTTGCCGGCAACAAGCACACCCTGATCCTGGGCGCTTCTCCATGATTCAAGACGAATTCGGCGGTCCCCGTAAATCGCCGCGGGAAAAGAACAGCAATCTCCAACCGCATAGATATCCGGGTCGGAGGTTCGCAGGAAGCGGTCGACCGCGATGCCGTTGTCGACCATCAGTCCAGCCTGCACCGCAAGCTCGTCGTTCGGGATTGCTCCGATGCCAACCACAGCGAAATCGCCCGCGACACCGCGCCCGTCCTGAAGTTCGAGGTGAATTTCGTCGTCCAACTCCCTCACCGCTGCCACCACGCTGTTAAGCAGGATTTCCACCCCTTCCTCGCGATGTCGCGCTTGCATGACCGTTGCGATTTCCGCTGGCACCGCGCGCGCCATGAGACGCGAGAAGCCCTCGATGACCGTCACTATGAGCCCACGTTTCCGAGCCGTGGCGGCAAGTTCGAGACCGATGAAGCCGCCGCCGACCACGATCATGCGCGCACCTGGCGTGAACCGCTCTCTCATGGCGACAGCGTCGTCGTGCGTACGGAGCGTCAACAGTCGCGCGGATCGCCGGAGGCCAGGCAGCATTCTCGGCCTTGCCCCGGTGGCCAGCAGGAGTTTGTCATAGGGTTTGCTTATGCCATTGTTCAGGATCACGCATCGCTGTGCACGATCAATGCCGTCGACACGAACGCCGCCGGTATGCGCGATATTCGCTTGAACAAGCGCCTCCAAAGGTGCGACCAACCTTGGGTCAGGCTCGTCGAGCAACGTCTGCTTTGAAAGCGGAGGCCGGTCGTATGGAGCGTGAGTTTCGTCGCCGATGAGGGCGATCTCTCCAGCAAAACCCCGCTCCCTGAGGCTAAATGCTGCGCGCGCACCGCCAAGTCCCGCTCCCACAATCACGATGCGTTCCGACATTCCAATTCCTCCCGAGGCGAACAGGCGAAGAATATCGACGCCGAGGGAAAAGCCAACTACTATTGATATAAAATGTCATTTCGTATCATTTTACCTTGCGGGTGGTACGAATCACTCCATGCTGTCAGATGTTCTCGCGTGTGAAAATCTCGAAGGGCAGCACTGTCGTATGGTTGGAGGGTTCGGCTTTTCCCGAGGCCGCGCGCATCATCCCGGCCAGCGTCACATCCGCCAACTTTGGAAGGGGGTGCCCGATCGCGAAGGTCATCGTGCCATCCAGAAGCGCGTCGCGGGTCGAGTCCATAAGCTCGTAGCCGACGAGAACCACCTTCCCCGCCATGCCGGAACTCCTAAGTCCTGCGATCGCGCCGGATATCCCACCCCCCGCAACATAGAGTCCCTTCAGATCGGGATTTTCCTGAACCATTTTTTCCGTCATTTCCTGTGCGACGGCAGTGGATTCGAACGTCATGAGAGGCTCGAGAAGCGTGAAGTCTGCGGCATGCTCGCGGAAGTAGGAACGGAAACCGGTTTCGTTCATCTCTTGGCACCGATACCGCGGATTGCCGATGAGGATTCCCAGCTTGCCCTTCTCCTTGCAGATGTGGTCGAAGGCCCAGCCGGCCGTCCTGCCAACCTTCCAGCCATCGCAGCCGACATAGGGAACGCGTCCGGTGGTCGCCAGTTGAGAGATGAGGGCGAAGACAGGCTTGCCCATTTTTTCGATGGCTTCAACTGCCTGCATGATCGTAGGATGGACTTGCGCCACCACCCCGATCGCGTGGCATCTCTCAGCGAGCTCCAGCATCTTAGCAGCGATGTTTTGCGGAGATAGAGTCTCGATATAGGCGACCTCGACGTCGATGATGGCGTCATCCACTCGTTCGGCCGCCGCCTCCATTGCGTTGCCCAGGTTTCTGTAGAAGGCACGGTTCGGCTGGTGCAACACGAAACCGAACCTGAATTTTGGTCGTGCGGCCGCGATCCGTCCTTCGATGGCCCCCATACCGTAGAACCCAATGTTCCGCGCCGCATCCTTGACGCGCTGCATGGTGCCCGGTTTGACCGTGCTGGACCCGGCGAGAACACGGTTCACTGTCGCCACTGAAACGCCTGCCTCATCGGCGAGATCGCGAATTGTTGGCCTGGACATCGCACCCCCTATATCATTTCGTATCAAAAATGCGGCTCTGTGATACGAATGAAACAATTGTAGCTTAGCGCGACATCATCACTTGATTTGCGTCCCGTCAAGGATTTAGTTCCATCCCAGACAAGGGTCGCGTTCCGAGAGAGCCGATCGGTCGGAGGAGAAAGTTTCGCAACATCGAATGGAACTCGGCGGCAGGCCTTGGCCTCGCACGATCGGCGGAGCCATGACCAGATGCGAACAAATGATCCCGACCTTTCGAGTTCCCAACAGCGATCTTTCGCGAATGGAGAAAAATCGAGATGGATGATCTTCAATACGGCGCCCGCAACAAGCGTGGCGATTGGGCACCCAACGGCAAGATCGAAATCGCGCCTTTCTGGCGCTGGCCGATGAGCGCCAGGGCGCTGGGCGAGTGGCTGTTGGAATATCTGTGGCCGTGGAACGCGTTCCACATGGCCACGACGCTGGCCTACTGGTATTTCATCATTCCCGACGTCGAGACGATGACGACCTTGTCATGGGGTTGGCCAGTCTACCTCTACGTCGTGAACGCCGCCGCCATCTTCGTGATGTACGGTGCTGTCGAGTTCTACTATTACGTCAAGCGCAAGCAGGGTAACCGCTTCAAATACAACGCGAAGTTTCCCGGCGACCAGCCGTCTGACGTCTTCTGGTTCAAGAGCCAGAACATCGACAACTTCCTTCGCAGCTTCTTGATCACCATCCCGCTGTGGACGGTCGTTGAAGTGGCATTCCTGTGGTGCTTCGCCAACGGTTACGTCCCGTGGCTGACCTGGGCTGACCATCCGCTCTACCTTGCCGCTCTCGTTTTCGTCGCGCCGATGTTCCATGAGGGCTACTTCTACATGATCCATCGGCTGATCCACGTGCCTGTTCTCTACAAGTGGATTCACTCGGTGCACCACAACTCGGTGAATCCCTCGCCTTGGTCGTCGCTCTCCATGCATCCCATTGAGGGATTTGCCTACCATTCCGTGGCCTTTATCCACCTGATCATTCCGTCGAACCCTGTGGTCGCACTCTTCCAGCTTCACGTTGCCGGCTTCGGCGCGATCAACGGCCATATTGGCTTCGAAAAGCTCGAACTGACCGATGAGGCGGCGCTGAACAGCCATGCCTACACCCACTACCTTCACCACAAGTATTTCGAGGTGAACTACGGCGACGGCATCATTCCCATGGATAAGGTTTTCGGCACTTGGCACGACGGGACCAAGGAAGCCGAGGCGATCATGAATGCTCGCTTCCAAAAGAAGAAAGAACGCATGAACGCCAAGAACGCGGCGAAGGCTTGAGAATACGGCGCGCCCGCCCTGACGGACGGCGGCGCTGGTTGGGGCGCGGGAGGAGAACGTGCCCCCATGATTAAATGCCGGTCGGACAAGCAAGTCCATTCCGGTTGGAACTTGGAGCCGTCAGGTGACGGCTCATGTGAGGAGGGAATAAAATGAAATCCATCAAGAAAATCGCGGCCGTCCTAGTCACATCGGTCGCACTCACCGTCGGTATAGCCGGCGGCGCATCGGCCGCGAAGATCGCCATCATCGGCGGCATGAATTCCGACCAGTTCTGGAACAAGATCAAGAAGGGCGTGGACGACGCGAGGGTCGTGGTCGAGGCCAATGGTGGGACTGTCGACTACCTGCGCATGCAGTCATATGACAATTTTGCCGCCGACTCCGCGGACATCATCCGCACGGCGATCAGCCAGCGGCCCGACGGCATTGCAGTTCCAGACTGGGTGTTCGAATCCCAGGACCCCGCGATCAAGGAAGCCATTGCCGCAGGCATCAAGGTTATCCTGTTCAATGCAGGTACGCTCGACAAGGCCAAGGAACTCGGCGCGATCAACTATATTGGCTCTGACGAATATGTCGCCGGTGTCGCGGGCGGTGAGCAACTCTTGAAGCTCGGCTCCAAGAAGGGCGTCTGTATCAACACACTGCCCGGCACCGCCAATATCGAGGCCCGCTGCAAGGGCATGATCGACGCCATGACTAAGGGTGGGGCCACGGCCGAACAGTTGCCGCTGCCGACGACGGCGTTTGGTGATCCTGTCGCCATTTCCGAGGCGATCAAGGCCTATCTTCTCGAAAAGGCCGATGTGGACGGCGCTCTGACCATCGGGGCCGGCGAGGCCGATGCCGCCGCGGTGGGTATCGAACAAGCCGCCAAGACCGGCACGGTCAAGCTTGGCTCCTTCGACTTCAACGAAGCCACGCTCGCCCGCATCAAGGACGGCAAGCAGGCGTTCGCCATCGATCAGCAGCCCTACCTCCAGTCACTTCTAGCCGTGACATTGCTTGCGTCGCATATCGACTTCGGCACGGTGCTGCCGACGGCCCCAATCCTGACCGGTCCCGGCATCGTCGACAGTGCCAACGTCGATGCGACCATCGCCGGCGTGAAGATCGGCGCTCGCTGATCGCATACCAAGTCGCCTGTCGTGGCGATGCCACGGCAGGCCTCCCAGGACGCGACCCATCGCGGGGCTCGAAACATCGGATATCGTTCCATGATCACAAATCTTTTCGGAAATCTGCTTCGGCGGCCGGAGGCCGGCGCACTGATCGGCCTGATCGGCGTGCTCGTGTTCTTCGTCATTGTCGGAGGAATCGAGTTCCTCTATCCGGCAAGCATTGGCAGCTGGGTAAGCCGGGCCGCGTCCCTGGGTATCATCGCCATTCCCGTCGGTTTGCTCATGATCGCAGGCGAACTCGATATTTCGATCGGCGCGACCATCACCTCGGGCGCTCTGATCACCGCGCTCGTCTCTGGCTATTTCGACCAGCCGATCGTCGTGGGCATGGTGGCGGCATTGGTCTTCGGCGCGCTGGTGGGGCTGCTCAACGGCTATCTCGTGCTGAGAACCGGTGTCCCATCCTTCATCGTGACACTGGGCACCTTGTTCGCGGTATCCGGCCTGTTGCTCGGGGCGACGGTGGTCATCACCGGCACCACCTCCATCGCCCTGCAGGCACCGCAATTCGCCAAGACGATGTTCGGGGGCTTCTTCGGGGCGGGATTCCAGGTCCTGGTCGTGTGGTGGATCGGCATCACCGCTGCCTTCGTGTTCTTCGTTCACCTGTCACGCTACGGGAACTGGATTTTCGCCATCGGCGGCGACAGTGTCAGCGCACGCAATGCTGGCATTCCCACCGGACGGATCACGATCCTCCTCTTCGTGCTGTCCTCGGTCTGTGCATCCTTCGTCGGCATGTCGCAGGCTATCCTGTTCCAATCGGTACAGGCGACGCCACAATTGACGCTGATCTTCAACACGATCATCGCGGTCGTCGTCGGAGGCGTGTTGCTGACAGGGGGATTTGGCTCGGTCATCGGGATTTTTCTCGGAACGATCACCTTCGCCGTGGTGACGCAAGGCATCTATTACACGGACTTCGACCAGACCTGGTCCAATATGGTGATCGGCATATTGTTGCTCGGCGCTGTCCTCATGAACAACACGTTCCGTCAACTGGCGCTGAGCGCCGCGACCCGGAAGAAGGGAGCCTGATCAATGACCGCTCCGGTTTTGAAACTTGTGAATGTCAGCAAATCCTTCGGGCCGATCGACGTCCTTGAAGGCATCAATCTCGAAGTCCGCGCCGGCGAAGTGCTCTGTCTGCTCGGCGACAACGGCGCGGGCAAGTCGACGCTCATCAAGACGATGTCCGGCGTGCACAAGCCGACATCGGGCGAGATATGGATGGACGGCGGCAAGGTCGAGTTCAGCTCGCCGAGGGACGCGTCCGACAAAGGCATCGCGACCGTGCATCAGTTCGGTGGCACGTTCCCGCTGATGTCGATCGGCCGCTCCTTCTTTGTCGGTGTTGAACCTACCAAGGGCTGGGGGCCATTCAAAATCTACGATCGCAAGACGGCAAACGCCGTCGCCGTCAAGGCGGTTCGTGATTTTGGCATCACGCGGATCGACGACGGCGACCGGCTGGTCGGAGGTCTATCTGGTGGAGAGCGTCAATCGCTGGCGATCGCACGTGCTGTTCATTTCGGAGCGCGCCTGCTGATCCTCGATGAGCCGACGGCGGCGCTGGGTGTCAAGCAGGCGACGCACGTCCTGCGCATCGTCAACGAAGCGAAGCGACGCGGGCTCGCCGTCGTCTTCATCACCCACCAGGTGATGCATGCCATGGCGGTTGGTGATCACTTCGCGGTCCTGATCCGTGGCGCTGTTGCCGCTGATTTCAGGAAGGGCGAGCGATCGCGAGAAGAGATCACTGACCTGATGGCAGGCGGAGAGACCATGGCGTCTCTGGAAGCCGAAATCGAAAGCCAGATGAACTCGCACGGCGGCGCGCACCACGTCGCTGCTGCAGAATGACCTCCTGAGGTCCGCCACCTCCACGGCGGGCCGCCTACGGCCCGGAGCTCCCACTCCGGGCCGCCCTTAACAACAAGAAGAGCAAGAGAGATTTATCAAATGTCACAATGGATAGAAGCCTGTGGCACGGAAGATGTCGAAACCGAGGAACTGATCCGGTTCGATTACCAGGGCAGAACGTTCTGCGTCTATCGCAGCCAGAATGACGAGTTCTTCTGCACCGACGGCCTCTGCACCCATGAAAAAGTCCATCTCGCTCAAGGCTTGGTCATGGACTACACGATCGAATGCCCCAAGCATAACGGCGTCTTCGATTATCGCACGGGCGAAGCCATTCGCATGCCCGTCTGCGTGAACCTCAAGACATTCCCCGTCAAGGTCGAGAACGACCGCGTTTTCATCGAGATTTGATAGCATGACCTCACAATTCGAACTCGCCGCTTGCGCCGAAATGATCTGGCGCGACCGGCCCATCGAGTGGCGCGCGAGCCGCCTCAATGAGATGGGATTCGGCGTCGGCCTGTGGAACTGGCCGGAGCACGATCTCGCCAGACTGGAAGCCTCGGGCGCGACCTTCACCATAATGAACGGCTATCTCACGGGTCGCCTGACTGACGACGAGGGTGCCGACGAGTTGCTCCGGTCGGCGCACGAAACGGCCCAAGTCGGCAAGCGGCTGGGCGTGCAGCGCCTCAATCTCCATGGCACCGGCCTCGGCGAGGGCGGATTGCCCGTGCAGCCTATCGAAGTTCTGACAGGTGCATTCTGGCTCAAGGCCCGCGACACGCTCCGACGTATCGTCGACATGGCCGAGGAAGAAAACGTCACCTTCACGCTTGAGAACCTTAACCTGCCCGTCGACCATCCCGGTGTGCCGTTCGGCCGTGCTGAGGATACGCTTGCCCTGGTCTCCAGCGTCGACCATCCGCGTCTCCGGCTCAATCTCGATCTCTATCACGCACAGATCGGGGAAGGGAACCTGATCGAACTCTGCCGCAAGTCGCTGCCCTGGATCGGCGAAATTCAGGTCGCCGACGTCCCAGGCCGCTGCGAGCCGGGCACCGGCGAGGTCAATTGGCATGGCATCGCCAAGGCGCTCAAAGCGATGGGCTATACCGGGCCGGTTGGCATGGAGGCTTTTGCCTCAGGTGATCCCGAGACCGCACTCGAATCCTTCCGCAACGCATTCACAGTCTGAGGGTATTATGGGCAACACCAAGAAACGGCCAACCGTCGCCGACATCCGCGCCATGAAGGCACGCGGCCAGAAGATTTCCATGCTCTATGTCACGACGCTAGAAGAAGCCGCCGCCGCAGATGCGGCAGGCATCGACATGCTCTCCATCGAGGGCCGTTTCTTCTCGCCCGCGATGCGCGAAGCGGCCGGGCGTTGCTTCGTTCAGGTGGGACTGCCCTACGGTGGGCAGGGCACATTTGAGGGACGCCATCTCACGACGTCGGAGGACTATCTTCGCGCAGCCTATCACTTAACTGTCATGGGCGGCGATTGCTTCTATTGCGCCGCTTCCTATGACATCCAGAAAGTACTCTGCGACAACCACGTCCCCATCGTTGCCCATGTCGGGCTCATTCCGTCCTATATCACCTGGACTGGTTTCCGTGCTGTCGGGAAGACCGCCACTGAGGCGCTGGCAGTTTGGACACAGGTGAAGCAACTCGAGGCGATCGGCTGCTTCGGTGCGGAACTCGAGGTGGTGCCGGACCGTGTCGGAGAAGTGATCTCAAGATCGACGCCGATGATCATGCTAGGCATGGGGGCTGGACCCGGCGCTGACGCACAGTATCTTTTTGCCGAGGACGTGCTGGGCCATACCAGCGGTCACAAGCCGCGCCACGCCAAGACATACCGCAATTTCGCCGCCGAGTTCGAGCGGCTGCAGCAGGAACGGATTTCCGCGTTCAGGGAGTTCATCGGCGACATCCAGACGGGCGCTTACCCAGCGCCGCAGCATGTCGTGCCGATTTCTGACGCGGAATACGACCGCTTCACGGCGTCCATTACAAATTGAATTCATCAATCGTGGACCGGGCAGGACCCGAGGTCCAGGGAGAACAGACCATGCTGAAAATCGGACTTCTTGGCGCTGGGCGTATTGGAAATGTCCACGCCAAGGCAATTACATCGCACGCCGGCAGCAAGCTCGTCGCTGTGTCCGACGTCAACCAGGAGGCCGCAAGCAAGCTCGCGACACAATACGGAGCGCTGGCCAGCACCAGCGAGGCGATCATCGCCAACAGCGAGATCGACGCAGTCTTGATCGCGACCTCGACAGATACGCATTCCGACCTCATCGAAGCGGCGACACGCGCTGGAAAAGCCGTGCTCTGCGAGAAGCCCGTGGACCTCAGCGTTGAACGCGCGCTTGCGTGCCGGACGATCGCTGCCGCGACCGGCCGTCCGGTCATGATCGGCTTCAACCGGCGTTTTGACCCAAACTTCGCTGCCCTCAAAGCAGCCGTCGATCGTGGTGAGATCGGCAGGGCAGAGCTTCTCTCCGTGACGTCTTTCGACCCCGGTCCACCGCCTGTGTCCTACATCAAGGTCTCGGGCGGCCTGTTTCGTGACATGATGATCCACGACTTCGACATGGCGTCCTGGATTATGGGCGGGCTGCCAAAGACGGTCCGGGCGGTCGCGAGTTCGATCGTCGATCCCGAGATCGGCGCGGCCGGCGACGTCGACACAGCCGTCGTCACGCTTGAATATACGGACGGCCGGATCGCAGTCATCAAGAACAGCCGTCGCGCTGTCTATGGATACGACCAGCGTGTCGAACTCCTCGGCTCTGAAGGTTTGCAGTCGGCGGGCAATGTGATCGAGAACACTGTCGTCAAGTCGACGAAGGACGGTGTCGTCTCCGCCAAGCCCGAGTTCTTCTTCCTCGAACGCTACATGCGCGCCTACGCCGCGGAATGGGCGGCATTCGTGGGAGCCGTCACTGGCAGCGGCGTAGTCCCGGTCTCCCTTGATGACGGCGTGAACGCGCTCGCCCTTGCCGAGGCCGCAACCCGTTCGGCAAAGTCCGGGATGGCGGTTGAAGTCGCGACTGTCATGTAGCCGCCCGATCCGGTCTGCGATGGCAGAGTGGGTCTCGCTCAACAAACGACGTGGGCCGGCGACCTAATGCCGCCCTTCTGCGGCAGCGCGGAAGGGCTCTCTCGCCTCTGCGGCGGCTAGACGGCGTGCACTTCGTCCGCATCACCCCAAGTCACGGGCTTGGAGCTGAGCCTAAAAGCACTTGTAACCTCAAGACGATCTCTCATCTCGAAGCCGGAAGAGACTTCGTGGAGAAGCCCTGTCACGGCAGCTTTGGGCCGATACTGGTGAAAAACTCTGAGTCTGGGATTTTGGCGCCTGCTCTCTGAAATGGAATTGCGCGCGGCCAATGCGTTTTGTGCGGCGGCGCAATTCAATTTCGCGGGATGGCCGCAGGTGAATTTTCGTTCCCGCAGCCCGCGGCTGAGATTGCCTTCCCCACCGTGCCAAGGACTTTTCAAGAGTATCGGCCAAAAGCCGAAATGATTTCCGCCACTGCGGTGGGCGCCAGGTCGCGAGCTCGGGCCTGAGCACACAGAGACTTGCAAATTCAGGTAGGTTATCAGCGCATTGACGGAAAATATTTCCGCTATGTAGCATCCTATCCGCTCTGGACCAATTGCGGTCATCCTTCAAAGCGTTCATTGATTTCCACTCCCGACCGCATTCGGGCGTTCGCAGCGAACTTGGCGATACCCTAAAGCTGCCATTCCTTGACCCAGAGCGATGTCAGCGCCCGTACAATTGTGCAATTTGAATTTTCAGTCGACATTCAAAGTAAGCAAGAATGCTTCCAACTCCGTGAGTTCCTGTGGGGTTAAGCCACGAGCACGCAATTCACTCTTCCCGAAAGCCGCTGGAGGCGGATTATTGTAGTGAACGAGAACGTCGTGGAGGGTCGCGAACTTGCCATTGTGCATGTATGGCGGACGTTGAGCCACGCCGCGTAGGGAGGGCGACTTGAATGCGCCCATCTGTTCAGGCAGGTCTATCTCCATCGTCCTGAGTGGTTGGCATTGGTAAGGCAATTTGGCGTCGCTGAATTCGCCCAAGCAATTGAACGGATCGTCTTTCAGGATGTGCGCGGCGGTGCTTCTTCCAAAGTCCGTTGTAGCGCTGGTATCGAGCAGGGCGATGTTGTGGAACTTCATATCGGTAAACTGCGGGCCGAAGTGGCACGCCATGCATCCCCCCTTGCCCAAGAAGAGCCTAAGGCCATTCTGTTCCGCCTTGGTAAGTATATCGTTGGCGGTCGCCACGTCCTTCGCTGCCAATGCTACCGCGAAGTCATCAAATCGTGTATGTGGCACCGGGATAGTACGCTCGAACGCTTCGATTGCCTTACCTAAATTGGCAAAGACCAGATTGACGGAACGACGTTGATCAGAGGTCAATTTAGACCAGGCGGCAACAGCTTCGGGCGTTCCTGAAGGCGCTGCGTGGGCTGGAAGTCTGCCCAGATCGGGAACTTCGCCAAACAATGCTTCGTATTCGGCGCGATAATTGGCAGCGATCAGACTTACAACCATCGCGCGGTCAGCACCATGTTCGACCGGATTCTCCAACGGACCGAGTGCCTGGGACCACAGACTGTCCTTGCGCCCATCCCAAAAAAGAAAGGGGTGGAAGGCCGTTCCAGCCAGCGGCATCGTACGCCGCGCGCCTTCGGCGATGCCGTGGCCGACACGACGGTCGTCTTGAAACTGCCGGTCGGGCATATGGCATGAGGAGCACGAAACCGTACCGTTGGCGCTAAACCTCGTTTCAAAAAACAAGGCCTTACCCAGAGCCGCTGCCCTGGGGTCGTCGGCGACGGCGTTCGACGGAACTCGGGGCAAAGCGGGTAGGTTTGAAATCGACAACGTCTTTATGCCGAGCAACTCTGTTGCCGACCATAATCTCTGATCGGTTGCAGCAGTGCCCGTCACTAGGAACAGGGCGACGACAATACCAAGGATGGCGGCTCGTAACAGGTTTAGCTCGACAGAAATCTGGAGCAGCGTCTTGCGTGTAGCGAGAAGCCGGGCCGTCATAGGTTGGAACGCCATTTAAGACTCTCCCGTCCTCACGAAGAATTTGATATCCGGCCCGCGATCTGAACTTATACTTCACCAAACACTATCATCTGACAACAAGAGCAGGAATAGACGGTCATCGTCCTCCATTGATCACCAACCGCCAGCGCTCTGGAAAGCTTTACGCGCTGAGTACTGATCGAGCAGTTGCTGCCGATGGCCGCACCGGGGCTGATAATAGACCGATTGCTTTCGGACAATGGCGTCGCTTCGAGCCGATTTTCGTCGACTTATCTTGATACTCAATAGTGGAAAGCGAACACCGGCACGAAGGATCAACTTGGAAAACCGAGACAACGGACTTTGTCGCCGACGGTGTTGTGCCGCAGCACTGCCCACAGGCGCTTCTTGTCCCGGGCAGGCTGACGTTCAATCTCCTGCTCTGCCGCTTCGATGCCGTCCAGAGCCGCCAGCGCAACGATCAGATTGCTGTTCTCCGGACCCTGTTCGAGCAGCATGGTCCGGATGACGGGTAAGATCGTGGCGGCGTCGGTCGCTGCCCGGCAGGCGGCGTCAATGGCGTCTATGCGGATCGTGATGTCGGCAGAATCCAAGCCTGCCAGCACTGCAGGCAGCGCATCACTGCCAAGGCCGACAACTGCGACAAGCAGCGGCGAGGTGTTGCGTGACAGGCGGTCCAGCACGATCGCGAGCAGCGCCGCCGAGTGCGTCGTCAGGAAGGCCTTGTCCTGGCGCTGCACCAGTTGCGCCAGTTGTCGGTCCTGGTCGTAGGATGGGTCGGGCACGAGCCATCCCAACCGTGTCAGGATCGGTTCGGCCAGCAGCGCCACCAACTCTGGACGACCGTGCGGCGATCCTGGCGGGAATGATGGCGATCGCCGCTGCCGCGGTGACGCTCACAAAAAACGCATCGACAAAATCAACATCCCCACTCGCGAGGGCGGCTTTTGGCTGATACCGTTGATAAAGTCGCGTCGAGATCGTGTGACGGCACTTGGAGCGCGGCGGGCGCGCCGGGATATATTTCCCCTCACGCCGGTTTCGGCATCGAT
>Ga0307515_10018131_pt1 | contig 12769 bp, 12 predicted proteins | sample 17_EM_MG_FD_194513 | JGI IMG/M metagenome (GOLD analysis project Ga0307515, IMG submission 194513) | Populus trichocarpa ectomycorrhiza microbial communities from riparian zone in the Pacific Northwest, United States - 17_EM | ecosystem: Host-associated > Plants > Roots > Unclassified | place... | reverse complement strand
GTGGGATTAAATCTCATACTTGGCAAGGTCGCATACTGGGTCCTCAGTTCGCGAACCGGTCAAAATTCGCGAACTGGTCCGTCCAGTTCGCGAACGGGCAAAGTTCGTGTATCGGTCGGAACATATACGCCTCATATGAGCCTTACACGAAACGGAGGACCCCACTAAAGTAACCCCATCCTCTCAGAACTACATCTTACCATTCTCCGTTAGCACCCCAAATAATCCCGTAATGTAAACTATCTGAGGATGTATAGTAGAGTACAGCAGTCTCAGGGTAGTTGCCATCTTCGAGGTGTTAAGAAATTAATCGGTAGTACCTACAGCCAATAAACCATTACCTGACTATCTGTCCTCCAAACCATTGGGGCTGCCCAACGTACTTATATTTAGACGGATTATGCCGCTCATTCATCTGGTAACCGTTGTATGATAGTTGCAGCCCGCGACAGTTGTCAGATAGTTGTACGACAAGTAGTAGTAACCCCTATTTTTTCATCTGGTAGCGTACGTATAGGAATGCGTGATAACTACATAAGTACGTCAGTCATTCAATGCTTAATCTAAACCCTAACCGCTTTCGTGACTGCAGCTACTTAGGCCGTCGCGTGCTCTGAGTGCGCGCCCGCATGCCCCGAACTAACTAAGAGGGGTTACATGCTGCGAGATTGTTCTGTGGTGGCCAGGCCCCATCATTATTTTACGCATAAGCTCCTGTGTACTGGTACCTTATGAATATGTACCCATCAGAATACACTTGATTATCCGAACTCCTAAGTCACGATTCAGTCATGAACCTGCGTTATAATGGGCACGCCTTAGACCTATACTTCAGAGTATTTATAGTCTCTAAGACCTTGAAGCTATACAATATTACACTGCCAGATTATCCTATTTCCATGGGTTTGAGAACGTGAAACACTTTATGATATAATTAAGGTACGAATTGGCGTTTAAAGAACCGGAGATTCAAGTTTATCTATATAAAAGCTAAGTTATTTATCGCTGTTGTGTTGACCCTGCGGGTGAGAACCCCCAATGACGCTGAGATGAATGAAATCCAATAAATCCAGCTCGCAGTCAGTAACGATGCAAACTTCATGAATTCTTACTCGATACACTAGAACAAGCAATGTTGCATGTGAGTCACAGCATCGTCTGAAGTCTCAGCATCGTCTGAAGTCTTGTATGAGAATGTAGACTTGTATGAAGACTGTGACTGTATGAGGATATGCATCAGGACCAGGGTTGTGCGTCTCATGTCAGGCAGTGCATACGCGTACGCATATGGTAGATTGTACATATACGGTCTTTGTGTCTCTTCTAGATAGATCAATAAGTTCACTTTTCAACAAGCAATGTTACTTTGGATGCTTCTTTGACTTGTTGATTGACTTGATTGGTTCTTTCTATCTCGAGGGCCAAAGGCCTGTATATGTACAACCTCCCATATGCGTACGCGTATGCTCTACTGACCTGAGACGCATCACCCTGGTCCTGATGCATACCCTCATACAGCCACCATCTTCATACAAGTCTTCATTCTCATACAAGACATCAGACGGTGCTGAGACTCACGATCCAAATACACATGCAACAAGCAAAGGTACATGGACTTATTTTTTGCTCGTAATTACCGGCATGGCTGATGACAGATGACGCCTGAACGTCATCTGTCAGCTCTGTGCGGGTGCAGTACTGAAAGATGAGGCCCGTAGGATCGGCCATTTTTAGTACGCAGCTTGAATAGTGACATTGGGACCTATATCAAATGCAGATCATTCTTTTAAACTTCGCTCCTGCCGTTCTCTCCATTAGTATGAGGTATGAATGCTACTTCGTAGAGCATTGCAAAAGCTTAAAGTCTAATTGGTGACTATGCTGATATTAACTAAGTGTCAGTAAATAGAAGAATAGTTTAGATTCTAAGGCGGTGCTATTTCATAGTCTCGGAGTGTGGCAGAGGGGTCCGAGACTAGCTATTTCATCTCATGATCCGCTCCTTTTGTGATAGTGTGAACCCCGCTTCTTCCGGACTCATTGTTCTGCAGGCCCCATGAACCCCGGTGGCGACATCACCACCCACCCCGCCTGTCTAGGACGCTTAGTCGACAAAAATCCAGTTTATTTCAGCCTTTTGCCAACACTCTTCCTTCCTTCCTTTTCTTACTCTTTGAATTTCGTTACCTTTAAAGTCCATCCGGACCCCCACATCCAATCCGTCTCAACACAACTTCCGTTCCATCTCCTCTTAACTTCCTGCTATCAAACACTTCCCTCTGTCATCAATGCGGTATTAGCATTCAGGACCATCGCTAAAAGTTTAAGCGCGTCTAGAGGAATGACGCGTCGTCTGCCGAGCCCCAGGATGGGGTTCGATCGTGGATAATAATAATAGCAAAGGATCGAGTAACCTCAGTCGGAGAGTAATATGGAACTGGCTGCGTCTATGTGCGCCTAGAACTCACCCTCTTGACAACGACCAGTAACTTCCTTGCGGCAAATAAGCAACTTCTCACCGTATATGTTCTTCGACGAGACGTCTATGCTTGGGAGTCTGGTTCTTGGTACCTGTCTGATGGCACCAAGCAGAAGAGGGTGAGGGTGGTAGAGTTCCAGTTCCCTCTGGAGGTGCAAGTGCTCCTGGTATGATTCTACCTTCTTACACCTGTTTCCGATATCGCGATCGCTAACTTTTTCTAGATGGAAGTGCATTTAAGGGCCTTCCCGAAGCCCCCAAACTGGGGAACGTGGTTTCGACTGCGCGATACTTGCGGGGAGAAGTGGCGAAGTATTGACGACGCCACCGTGCTTGAAGCTGAGAAGTGGTATGAGGACCACCAGAAATCGTCGTGCGAAATGATTACTGATCCTTGCAGACTCCAATTCTACTTTAAAGGGTGAATTCGACAACATCGAGAATTCAAACCTGAACACCAGCGACAGTAAGCTATCCTTGCATTTCAGTATCACTGGCTCTAAACAACTATCGTTAACTATCTCTTTTCTTCCTCTAGTAATGATCATTTCGGCAAACTGCTACGTCAACACCATCAACAAACTAAGCAAGCAGCGGGCAATGCGGGCCATCATCGTGCAACCTGATTAGTTTGTGGGTCAACGCACTCAGGATCAACGCACTCATGCACACCAATACCGACAAACCCTTTGAAGGGCCCGAGACGGTGATTTGCATCAGATAGGGTCGCTTTGGTCGCATAAAAGTATTCGTTTCAGGCTAGGTCTGATCATCTCTCTTCACAAACCAGCAACAACCGACACCTTCTTCGCATCAATACTCAATAACTTCCATCTTCTTGTTGCGACTTTGACTACACGATGGGCTGGAAGTGATTTGGATGTGGTGGCAGCAGCCTTGTTTCTGCCATGTACTTCAGCAGCTGCGGTATACAGTAAGTTTTGTCCCAATCATATGTTTCGGCCATTACTAACCATGTTTATAGTAGCTACACCCAAGGTCAAAAATGATATTGAGGTCGGGATTGAGCCCAAGTCCTCCTGATCTAGGAACTTTAAGATCTCTCAAACCGGCTACTAATGTAGAGCCAACTGACACAGCGAGCAACGTTCCACATCTAGTGGCTTGACCATACGTATCTAGCCTAGTCCCCAAGGCTTAGTTATGCCTAGGCCGAATCTCACCACAGACGTTAGTAAGTTTTTCTTCCTCCATACATACAATCGGTTCCTCCTTCATCGTTAACACTCTTCTTTCTAGTGATAGCTGTTGTTGCGAGGCTGCTGCTATCCAATACAAGGATGAGGCGAGAGATAGGCTTCACTCAATTAATTTCAAAAAGGGAGGAAGATTATCTCCTCATGAATCTTGGAAGGCGGTGGAGAGTAGGTAGGTACCATAGCCCACCCGCGAAGAACACATGCTAACGGCTCCAAGGTTACTTGAAGCAGCGGTCCTATCGGGACAACCAGATGATTGGGTGTGGTCGACGGCCAACTCAGATCAAACTCACTGCCAATGATGGTGAGTTATCCAACCTATTAATCCTACAATCTCATGAACTGACAGTGATAGGCGGTTGCATGAACCCGGTGGTACTGATGTTACGCCTACTACCAAAAACGGGCATCCTGGTGTTACCACCCCATCCGACTGGAAGCGGGTTCGCTTCTTCACCCCAGGATATTGTCCTTTTTAATGCCACTACGAATAAATTCATGGCCTCACTTGATGCAGTGATGTTCACTATTTGGTAGTGCATTAGGGGGGAATTATTACAGGAGATATCAGTAGCAAGACGGTCGCAACAGCAGTTACCAGCAGCACTCCATGGGTTGAGGTGAGAGGCAGGATTCATTCCCCAACATCAGCGGCCGCATTTTCACCAATGCAATTGAGAGGTCCTCCAAGGAGTTGTAGCGGTAGTAGTTGGATGGATGACTACTAAACAATGGCAACGCCGTAGCCATAAAGGGATATGCACCGCCCCAGGTTCAGGTCTCGTCTGGTTTCCGGAAACCCATTCGACTGGGTGTCGACTTTGGAATCTTGATACATTTGTGCTGTCCTTGGTAAGTTTTCTTTTTCCTTCTTTTCCCAGAAGTTTACTAATTCCACTTAGATCGTAATACACCTGGAAGCGCAAGAGGATAATAGGAGCTTGCAGTCTGAGTCAGAGAGAACATGATCCCCATCTATCTCCACAGCCGTCAGGAGCTGCTTGAGAGGCATGACCGTCAACGAAGGAGATACCAGGAGCCGCCAGACCGCCGCGATAGGCGGAGGAATTGGATAGCCAGCATAGCGGAGAGTGGGGTCACAGACAACGTCGGCGACAAGATGTCTTTAACCTCAACGACAACGTTTACCAACAGCCCGGACAACAAACATCGCCTTCAAGATTCCAAGTCTACCCTCCGCTGTGTTAATCAACGAGGCAGTACCGATAATCTCGGCCTCAGCATCTTGTATCGTCTCAAGTGCCTTGTGGTCATGCGAGCGTGATACCGACTCACGAGGTTTTGGTGCCGCTCAGCGGGATACAAGAAATGTTGGTGGCAAGTTATCTACAAAGCAGCCCGGGCAACAGTTCCCGCCTAAAGATTTTAAATCTGTAGCTGCACCCTCCTCGCCACAGATTCCCAATTCTTGCGTTAATCAACGTGGCTGTCTTGACAAACTTCGCATCGTCTATCGTCTCAAGTTCCCGGTGGCTCTACAGGACCCAAGCGAGAGCGGTGCTGACTCTTAGAGGAGATTTGGTACCGCTTAGCGGGTGATATGGAATGTCTACAATAATAGCCCGGGCAACAGTTCCCGTCCCAAGGGTTCCCAAATCCGCAGCTACACCCCACTGGGCACAACATCGGTCTTCTTCAGCAGCTACTGACGATTGGGGAGTGTTTTGCACAGCACGGTTACCAACAACCCCAACAAAACCCGCCATTGTACCAAGCGGGAAAGACATACGGCGGCTTTGGGTAGTGCTTGTGGGCACAGCTAGTTCACGCTGCAAGGATTCCCAAATCCGCAGTAGCAAGGCACCTGCCCACTAAAGTATCCGAGCGGGATCTGACCTTTTAAAACTACCTGCCTATGGGGGGTTTGAATAAGACCCTCTATCGGCCTCCTGATCCGATAATATTCACCACATCTCTTCTTAATCATTCAATAGCAGCCTGAAATACACCGGTCACCTCTATCTCTTTTGACACGTCATCTTCAGCTGCCAACAGTGTACTGTGTCTTCGGAACAAATATGGATTAGGGAGAGGGTAACGTAGATCATCTGTCAGCCGCATCTCAGTTGAGTCTCAATCACGGCAATTACATCATCACCCCCATTATCATTTGACGAGTTGTGGTAGGAGATTAAGGCGATAGCGGGGGTGATGGGGGTGGCTGGACTAAGTGGATGTAGCTGTTTCTGTTTTCATTTGTACGATGTTTTTACGAGCGCATGTCATGAGATGAGGCGAATAGTGGATTGGGTTTAGTGGTAGGTAGGTGTTAACATCGCTCGTACACTAGCTATTTGTCTAATTGAACCTCTATCCTTATAACGGTGCCGGTGACTTAAACAATGAAGAGCTTAAACCAAATAGACAATGTAATCGATGCTTGCTTTGGACAGTGTGCCGGGGTGGGGCGGGATCTACACGTGTTGCTGTAGAGTAGATTTAGATACTTGGAAGTGCACGGTTGGTCGGTCTAGGGCATAGGGCTGTGTCACGTGATTGCACACTAGTGGAGGGTTGACACATGCAAGTCTGTCACCTCCGTCAACTCTCCCACAAGCCACGACACTCCCCTCACGCGAAATCCAAAGACGAAGATAAACTACTCACTCCCTTCACAACCAAAGGATAACACAAGGATTCGGTTCAGAACGACTGTAACAAGTCGGCCTAACAGCACTCATGAGGTCCCCATCCAAACGAACCATGGCATCAGTCTTTACGTCCAACATTTAGAGGTCCCCTCGAACTTCTCAAGGCCCCGCCGATATGCTCCCCAAGGTTTACAGACACCTTGATGACTAACCAGTTCGAGCAAATCCTAAACTATCTGATTAACGAGCTAAGCTTCACCTACTGACCACAGTTATGACTCTTCGTAAAAGTTCTTCGTTTATTAGCTAACGCCCCCAGTCTGCGCAGCACGCATTAATAGCCCGTAAACTGCAGCTGGGGATCGACACTCGCTTTTTCCATCAGCAGAGTGAGCTGCACGACTGCCTTCCTTTTCCGTACTCGGACCAGTCTTCTCAAAATCACCGAAACCAAGCCCAGTTCGATTTAGGATATCGCAGGAACTAGACTTGATGGCCGAGGAAGTGTAGCGACTCTGATGCCAATCCTCAAATGGCTGGGGTCAAGTACGTTTGAATCGCGCTGTTTTGAGCATGGGAACAGTATTCCTAAGCGGCCAGGCCCGGCCGGCTTGCATGAAGCCAGGCCTGATCTTCGCTAGTGTAGGCCTGTAAATTGAAGCCTGGCCTCGGATTCCAGGCCCGGCCAACCGCCAGATAGCCTGCAGGCCGCCAAGTCTTATGCAGGCCTGAAAGATATACGCAGGCCAGCCGCCGTATATCTGCAGGCCGGCTTCTGCAGGCCGGCTCGGCCACTTAACGACACTGCATGGAAATGGGCATATGAGGCTACTGGAATAGTAAAAATGGATTTGTGGTGTTTAGTAAATTATATCCTAAGCTCTACATCTGTGAGGAAAAGATTCGTCCCTATCTTGCCACCTGTCAGTCCACGACCTTTCTGTGCGTTTCTATCGTATGTCAGGAGTACCCCGCTCCAAAAAAAAGAGTATCCTTTGGGTCTACATATAATTGAGTACATGTATAACTATTGTGGATAAGGGGGGCGCCACCTGACCATTGGGTATTTCAGTGAGGTCGCTACTAGGTTTCCTAGTTGTAAATAACCTTGGTTTGTAGTTAGGAGCTACCTTATTTCGTCTAATTGGTGGATTCACCTCATCCACGGACGGGGTGGCAATTGGTGCGATCCACATATGGGGTGCCCTATTCACGGAACCCGCGAACGGGGGTGGGTGAGAGTGAGAGTAATTCGATTCCTGAGGTTAGTGAAGTGTTTGGCGGCTTAGGAAACGTAGATATCCGAGTTAAAATGTGTATAATCGCGGTTTTTATGTAATTACGGTTAGGAGTGGTCATTTTTATGGGGGCACTCCAGCCTAAAGTGGACTTTTTCCACCCTTACGCCGAGCGTCTCCATTCTGCAATATCTCTAGGACTCATTGAGTGACAACTCCAAATGTTCGGTTTTGGCCTATATTTTGCACTAAATCCACAGCGGCTCTATCAACGTCACAGATATTGCAAAATTGGGGTCGGCAAGTGAAAGAGTTTAAACCCGGGGATACAAACCTTCCAGAAGTTCAGAAGTATAAACCTTAGAAATACAAATCCCCGAATACAGAACCCAGGAATGCAAATCCAAGATAGTCTGTTAGCCGGCTGACAGACTAAACCCAAGAATATAACCTTTATGTTGGAATCAATGCTCCGGTCATAATGTATTTGAACCCTTCCTTATTGCATGTTATAATTTAGTTCATTGATGGTTTTCAGACACCTCAATATTGATTTGTGGGGTGTTAACTGTTGCATTGTTGTCGCATTTTAATTTTTGAGCATCGGTACTTAATGTACCACTCGCTGCTGGTAGGCTGACTTTTCAATTTTATGTGATATAAAATGTTCCTATCAACCTTCTATCACGACCCTACCCATGCAAACTTTATTCCTATAGTCATAAGGTCGTGTTGATTCAGTTATATCACCAATCTAATCACCACCTTCGACACATCCCCGCTATCGCCAGCGCCAGCACCCTCTACTGTACCGAGCACAATGCTTCGGACGTCACGCCCCGTCCGAAGAGACTTTATTCGAATTTCCGCCCACTCTTGGGTATTCGATATTGAAAAAAATCCGTCACAACCAAAATCTCGTCCGAACCATCGTGCTCGCTACAGTATCTCCCGCCAGTATCTGCCAATTCCCCGCTATTGCCCGCAGATATTGTCGACGATAGAGACGGAGGGTTTTTTTAGCAGCGGAAGAGAAATGCTCTTAATTATTGTTGATTTTGCAAGTCGGCTAAGTGAAATAGCATGATGTTGGCTACATTTCACATATAATTTATGCTACGATCGGAGTTTAATATAAACTCATGGACTTGAAGTGTGTGCGTGTTGGGTGGCTTGGCCCACCTTGTTAATATGCACATGTCTGAAGAGTACAGGCTTGGCAGTTTTGCGGCTGACGAAGTTCGCATACAGTGAATAACCCCACATTCTTTGCCTGGTTAGCTAGGCTGTCCACCTTACCTACGCTCACAAAATCAGGTTCTACCTTCTGTGCAAGCCAGTCGAGTTTGAGAACGAGCACCGACCAAAACTCTGGGAACCGCTAAGCTCGCTTCATTGTCTCACACTACACGTTCCCCGCCCTCTCAACCCTAATTCGTTCCGCTGGGTTGAGATTCTCGTCAGGGCTAACTTTACGGCGAGGTACGAGGCTTACATCACGTGACTCTGAGAATCTGGTGCGAGACAACTCGCTTCATGCAATTGCCGTAAGATCGATCTGCTTTTCAGCCTCATTATGTCCAATCGACGGAAAAATACGAGTCACCTACAGTCGCAGCCGAATAAACGTCTCAACCGATCCCGGTCACCAGCTTCAATTACAGGCGACGGTGATGGTCTGAAAGTCGCGCAACTCCTTCCTGGCGCTACCTCCACATTGCGTGCCCGAGCGCCGCCCATCACCGGTACAAAGTGCAGAGGCTCGATATCTGTGCTAGTAACGGGCCAAACCGGCCACACTCCGGAAGGCCTCTCGGAGTCTAACGTTGATGAACCAACGCCTGGACCTGGGCCAAAATGTTTCCGGATATCCAACATACCACGAGATTGGGAAGAATCTGACCTAATTGTGGCGCTTCAAAATATCGATCCCTCTATCCAGGACTATGAATACTAGCTTTCTATTTATCCGGCATGTACGGGGTCTACACAAACGGCATTGCTGAACCTGCCTTCTTCCTCGCTCTTCTGGTCACAGCAGTCAAATCAATTACAACACCTATCCATCGCCGGTGGGGAATTTCTTGACTTGGACCATCATTTCCATGGACTGACTCCATTGAATACACCAGACGACAAAGCTATTATTGAGTCAGTCCATACCGCTCCCTATATGGCGCATGCTGACTCCTGGTTCACTTCAGTGTGGTTGCCGTGACTGGCCTCGCCGGGCATGCTTTTGGATCATGGAGAAACCGTGAGAACCGCAAGATGTGGTTACAAGACTTTTTACCAAATGACATCAAATATATCCGGATAATGACCTATGGCTACGACAGCAGGCTTAAGGGAGGGACTGCCAGTAATACAGAAACTCTGCAGGATTACCGAAGGGACTTCCTCGAACAGCTTGAGAATTCCAGAAGCAATGCTAAAGTACCTAGGATGATTGAAAACGCCCCGTTGTTCTAGGTGAATCGCTGATACATCTTCTAGCATAGGCCTATCATCCTCGTGGGAGACAGTTTTGGTGGTATTTTGATTCTACAAGTAAGTTTTCGATAGTCATACGGCAGCTAGGCCATAGTGCTAGTGGTTTTATACCGACAGTTACATCACTCGGTGCTCGTAGTTGATCCCTTGTGGTCTTATGAATTGAGTATGTAGTTCCAATCTGACTCTAGCAGACATTAGTGGAAGCCAACCGGAATCCTATCTACCAATGGCTGCTTGATTCCATACGCGGGCTATTTCTTTTTGGAACTCCGCACTTGGGATTACAGATAGCTGAACTGAAAGCAATGCTAGACCCCGACCAAGGACCGTGGGATCAGAAAATGAACTTGCTTAATCAGCTTACGGAGGGATCAGAGTTTTTAACCAATCAAAAGGAAGAGATGTTGCACCTTTGGGTGAATATTGAGCGAGCTGTTACAGTTGTCAGCTTTTATGAGACAGAGAAGACCCCAACTATACGAAAGGTAATTACCACGTGACCCACTACCCACCCTATGTCTTACCATATACTAAGCCCAAGTCAGTCAGAATCGGGCGAATACCGACGAGATGGTCCTGGTATTCATATGGTTCCAATGCACTCAGCTTGCTTGTTCCTCGCAGGCGAAGTTCGCGTCGCGGTCAAAAAGAACCACACCGATATGGTGAAATTCGCTTCATCAGCAGACATAACGTATGTTACGGTGGTACGACGCATGAGAGAGTGTCTGAAGGAATTCAGTACTATTAAGTATGTTAAGGATCGAACAGGTATGCGATACACCAACCTTCTTCACCTACTGATCCAAACGTTGACTGGTCCTTGTGAGAACATAGAAACTGTTGGAATCAAAGGTTTTGAGGAATACCTTCAATCCTTGTGTATTGCTACCCACCAACCCGCAAACTTATCGTCCAGTTCAATTCGTCGAGCAGATTATATTCAATTCTTCAACCGTCAAGAGTTTAAAAGGTGGCTATCGGATGGTGCGGGGATCTTTTGGCTGTCCGGACCCCGAGGAAGCGGAAAGACCCATATTGCAAAATACTTGAAACTGAATTTAGGCGCATGTGATCCTGGGATGCTGATAGTGGAGTACACCTGTTCATCATGCCTCCTGGAGTCTACTATCTCAGCGTTTTGCCGCGCTTTCCTCGAGCAATTGTTTGATCAGCTTCACTACTCACCTTCTCGAGGTGCAGGATTGGGTACTTTGAATATCAATGGTATAGTCGATACGGTTCGACGGGTTCCAGAGTATTCACAGAACCGACTCTCTGAGTTAGAAATGACGCTTTTCATTAAAGGCATAGAAAATGCCGGTAGACAACCGGACGAACAGAAAGAGTTTCTACTTAACATCTTAAACTTATTTCGGCAGATGGTGACGACTCAACTATTCAAAACTACAAGGTTTCTGCTCATCAGCCAGTGGGATCTTGGTATTCAGACCAAGGTAGATACAGTTGACCTTAAAGTCAACTCTATACACTTCGATTCAGAGCGAGCAGGTCTGTTCCTCGGCCCATCACTTGGATGTTTTGATGAAATACTGACACAACTACCTCAGAATGTATCGATGCGCTGCATGTCGCCGACTATGATGCTCGGCGTGCACTCGTATCGGCCGCCCATGCTGGCACACTAGAGTGGCTCCGAAAACATTCCCAATACCGTCCGTGGTTCACGTCAAGTGATTCAAGCATGCTGTGGATCCAAGGCAAACCAGCGAGCGGAAAGTCTACACTTATCAAACACTTTCGGGAACACATATTTCCGAGTGATGTTCCCACGGAATCAAAGAAATGTATTGTCGCCGACTTCTTTTATAGCTACCGGGGCGGAGAACTTGAGAAAAGCCATACACGGATGCTCCAGTCACTCTTGTACCAAATCTTAAGCCAAGCTGGCTGGCTGTTTGATTATTTCTTAGAAGACTATCGTGCACTAGAGGGACGGCATGGCCCCAATTTTGACTGGCCAGACGCGGTTCTAAAGCGGATTCTTTGTTCTTTGGCCACCCACATGACGTCTGAAACATTCATACTTTACCTTATCGTTGACGCGCTGGATGAATCGAATGAACTAGATAGAGCATCTATCATAGATATTTTCCGTCATATCTCTTCCATCACGGATTCCTCATGTATCACCAAAGTGTTGCTGGCAAGTCGTCCGAATGTCGATATCGAAAGTATCTTAGGAAGGTGTCACCATATAATTAAACTCCAAGATGAGAACAGAGCAGATATTGACACCTTTGTGTCACATTATTTGAAGCCTATCTACGAAGATCTGGGGTTTAAAGTGCATGAATTCCTCGGTGCGAAGGAGTATATCGTGAATAACTCGCAAGGTGTGTTTCTATGGACGAATTTTGTAGTCCAAGAACTTGCCAGCAAAGCCAGAAGAGGCCTCTCGAAACGCGAGATACGTCAGGTGCTCGAAAGCTTACCTCTTGAACTTTCGGGTATCTACGAACGGATAATAGGGGAGCTCTTGGATGAGAACGACGATCAAGAGATTAAGAAGAGCGAACGGATCTTCCAGTTAGTCCTTTTCGCTTCTCGTCTGTTGCATGTGAGTCTCAGCATCGTCTGAAGTCTCAGCATCGTCTGAAGTCTTGTATGAGAATATAGACTTGTATGAAGATTGTGACTGTATGAGGATATGCATCAGGACCAGGGTTATGCGTCTCATGTCAGGTAGTGCATACGCGTACG
>Ga0307515_10018130_pt1 | contig 12769 bp, 13 predicted proteins | sample 17_EM_MG_FD_194513 | JGI IMG/M metagenome (GOLD analysis project Ga0307515, IMG submission 194513) | Populus trichocarpa ectomycorrhiza microbial communities from riparian zone in the Pacific Northwest, United States - 17_EM | ecosystem: Host-associated > Plants > Roots > Unclassified | place... | reverse complement strand
GGGAAGAATTCGAAGCTGATCGGAACCTGGGCTGCCGTCATGGCGCCTCTCCTTGTCATGCGGTAGGCAGGGTCGCCCACACGAAGAATTCACGGTTGCCGTCGCCACCGACGACGGCGCTGTCGAAGTAGTCGCGCACCTGCAGGTGCAAGGCAGCGCAGGCCTCGCGAAGGCGCGTCTCGACGCGTGCATACGCCGACGCGTGCTTGACCAGGCCGCCCTTGCCGATGTCCGCCGGCTGCAGCTCGAACTGCGGCTTGATCAGCAGCAGGGCCTGGCCGCCCGGCGCGAGGTAGTTCGCGATCGTCGGCAGCACATGCGTCATCGTGATGAACGACACGTCGCCGACGACGACGCCGAACGAATGGCGCGGCTCGGTCTGTTCGAACTCGGACCCGGCCACATCGCGCGCGTTCAGGCCCTCGAAGCAGACGACGCGCGCATCAATGGCGAGCGCCGCCGCGAGCTGGCCGCGCCCGACATCGATGCCGACGACACGCTTGGCACCGCGCTGCAGCAGCGCATCGGTGAAGCCACCGGTGCTCTGGCCGACATCGAGGCAGTTCGCGCCGTTCACGTCGATACCGCACCGGATCAGCGCCGCGTCGAGCTTGAGCCCGCCGCGCGACGCGAAGCGCAGCTCGGCGTCGTCGGTGACCTCGAGCTGGCAGTCGTCCGGCAGGTCTTCACCGGCCTTGCGCGGAACCGCCCAGCCCTTGGGGCCGAGCCAGCGCACCGCGCCCGTGTCGATCAGCCGCTGCGCGGCCGAGCGTGTGGGCGCGAGTGCGCGCTGCACCAGCAGTTGGTCAGCACGCACCTCGATCAGTACCGATACGTGTCGGGCTTGTACGGGCCTTGCTTGGGCACGCCGATGTAGGCGGCCTGCTCGTCCGTCAGCTCGGTCAGCATCGCGCCGACCTTCTTCAGGTGCAGGCGCGCGACCTTCTCGTCGAGGTGCTTGGGCAACACGTAGACCTTGCCGACTTCGTAGTAGTCGCTGTGCGTGAACAGCTCGATCTGCGCGATCGTCTGGTTCGCGAACGAGCTCGACATCACGAAGCTCGGGTGGCCGGTGCCGCAGCCCAGGTTCACGAGGCGGCCCTTGGCCAGCAGGATGATCTTCTTGCCGTCCGGGAAGATGATGTGGTCGACCTGCGGCTTGATCTCTTCCCACTCGTACTTCTCGATCGAGGCGATGTCGATCTCGTTGTCGAAGTGGCCGATGTTGCAGACGATGGCCTGGTCCTTCATCGCCACCATGTGCTCGTGGCGGATGATGCCTTTGTTGCCGGTCGTGGTGACGAAGATGTCGGCCTTGTCGGCCGCGTATTCCATTGTCACGACCTTGAACCCTTCCATCGCGGCCTGCAGCGCGTTGATCGGGTCGATCTCGGTGACCCAGACCTGCGCGCTCAACGCACGCAGTGCCTGCGCCGAACCCTTGCCCACGTCACCGTAGCCGGCCACGACCGCGACCTTGCCGGCGATCATCACATCGGTGGCGCGCTTGATGCCGTCGACCAGCGACTCGCGGCAGCCATACAGGTTGTCGAACTTGCTCTTCGTGACGCTGTCGTTGACGTTGATCGCGCGGAACGGCAGCGTGCCCTTCGCGCTCATTTCCTTCAGGCGGTGCACGCCGGTCGTGGTCTCTTCGGTCACGCCGATGATCTGCGCGGCCTTGCGCGTGTACCAGGTCGGGTCGACGGCGAGCTTGGCCTTGATCGCGGCGTACAGGCAGGTTTCTTCTTCGCTGGTCGGCTTGCTGATCACCGATTGATCCTTCTCGGCGCGCTGGCCGAGGATCATCAGCAAGGTCGCGTCGCCGCCGTCGTCGAGGATCATGTTGGGGCCTTCGCCGTCAGCGCCCTTGTCGCCGAACTCGAAGATGCGGTGGGTGAAGTCCCAGTACTCGGCCAGCGTCTCGCCCTTGTGCGCGAACACCGGCGTGCCGACTCCGTTCGCGCCGTTGCCGGCCAGCGCGGCGGCGGCGTGGTCCTGCGTCGAGAAGATGTTGCACGAGGCCCAGCGCACGCTCGCCCCGAGCGCCTGCAGCGTCTCGACCAGCACCGCGGTCTGGATCGTCATGTGGATGCTGCCGGTGATGCGCGCGCCGCGCAAAGGCTGCTTCTTCGCGAACTCTTCGCGAATCGCCATCAGCCCCGGCATTTCGGTTTCGGCGATCTTGATTTCCTTACGTCCCCAGGCGGCGAGGCTCGGGTCGGCAATGGCGAAATCAGCGGTGGGTTTGAGGACGGCGTTCATATCGGGCTCCAAGAATTAAGGAACCCGCACGCGGACACAGAGAGGGCAGTTGGAACTCACCCACGAGGTCGAATCGTGCGGGTGAGCGCGGTTGCTGCGGTTGAAATTGCGTTCCGCATTCCGAGCCTGGGGTCGCCGCGTTGTTCAATGAATCAACAGGCGAGCCTTGCAACGCTCCTCGGAAAGTGGACGGATTGTAGTCGGCTGCGCAGGCGTGCGCAAAAGCCTGTGCAAGACTCAGGGATGAACGTGACTTCTCTTGCAACAGCGCTTGCAACAGCGCCCCGGCCCTGGGCCGAGTTCCCCGCCGCTGCCGCATGCGATGCGGTGGGCGTGCTGACCGACATCGACGACACGCTGACGACCGACGGCCGCATCACGCCCGACGCGCTGGCCGCACTCGCGCAGCTGAAGGCCGCCGGCCTGCACGTGATCGCGATCACCGGCCGGCCGATGGGCTGGAGCGAGCCGTTCGCACGACCGCTCGATCAAGGCGGGTGGCCCATCGACGCGATCGTGGCCGAGAACGGCGCCGTCGCCTTGTTCCGCGACGGCGATGCATTGACGATCGAATACGCGCAGGACGACGCGACGCGCACCCGCAACGCCGTCCGGCTGCGCGAGGTCGCGGCCCGCGTGCTGCGCGAGGTACCCGGCACGACGCTCGCGCGAGACAGCGCCGGGCGCGTCACCGACATCGCGATCGACCACGGCGAGTTCGCGCGGCTGTCGCCGGCGCAGATCGACGCCGCGGTCGCGGTCATGGGGCGCGAGGGCATGAACGCGACCGTGAGCTCGATCCACATCAACGGCTGGTTCGGCGAACACACCAAGCTCAGCGGCGCACGCTGGATCGTGCAGCGCCTGTTCGGCCAGGCCCTCGATGCGCAGCGCTGGGTCTATGTGGGCGACTCGACCAACGACCAGCTGATGTTCGGCCACTTCCCGCTCAGCGTCGGCGTCGCGAACCTGATGGCGTTCGCGGACGTGCTGACAGTCTGGCCGAACTACATCACGCAGGCGGCACGCGGGGCCGGCTTTGCCGAGGTCGCGCGGCAATTGGTCGGCGCGCGCCAACGCGCGACGCGCTGACGGCCCGCGACCCGACCGCGGGCAGCGCCTCGCGGCTCAGCGCTCGAGATCGAGGAAGGCGCTCATGCGCGCCAGTTCTTCGTCCAGCCCGACGCGAAACGCCTTGTCGCGCGGCGCGCGGCCGCTCTGGTAGCCGAACTCGCTGACCAGCGTGCCGGTGGCCGTCGACAGATTGCCCCAGCCGATGACCTGCTCGCGCCACAGCAGCGGCAGCGCGTAGTAGCCGCGCACGCGCTTGGCTGCCGGCGTGTAAGCCTCGAAGCGGTAGGCCCAGCCCCAGAAGTGCTCGAAGCGGCGGCGGTCCCACACGACCGGGTCGAACGGCGCGAGCAGGCGCACCGCGTCGTCAGGCGCGTGGCGCTTCGAAGCCGGGTTGTCGTCCGCGGGCCAGAACCACTCGACGCCGTCGATGCGCGCGTTCGCCAGCCGCGCCTTCGCGCGCTTGAGTGCGGCGTTGCGGTCGAGTCGCCACTGCGGCGCGCCGCCCTGCAGGTGGCTGACGAGCTGGCCCAGCGTGGCAGCCGGCAGTGGCGCGTATTTGTGCACGACGACGTCGATCAATGCGTCGAAGGCCGCGGCCGCATCGGGCACCGCCTCATGATCCTCGCGCGCCGCATACAGCCGCACGCCGCCCTCGCGCCGCGCGATGCGCACCAAGCCGCGGTAGTGCATCTCGTCGAGCAGTTGCGTGCTGGCGTTGCTCGAGCCACCGAACCAGTTGCGTGCCTTGCCGTGCGCGAAGTGCGCGTCGACCTCGCGCGGGTGCACGACACCGTGCTCGCGCACGAACTCGAGCACCGCCTGCGCCTGGACCCGGCGCGAGGCCGGCCACACGGTGCGCGGCGTGCGCGGGTGCATCAGCCGGTGCGTGGCGTGCGGCAGGAAGCCGTAGTTGACGAAGAAGTCCTCCTCGATGCGCAGACGCGGGTAGCGCCGTTCCAGATCGCCGGCGCGGTAGTCGAGCACGCGGTGACGCAGCGTCAGGTCTTGCGCGCGCGCCGGCGCGCGGATCGGGTCGGCCTGGACGAAGCCGAGCTTGTGGATCGCCTTCGTCAAGGTGGTGGGCTTGAACAGCGTGCGCGCGATGGCGTAGCGGCGCAGATCGGCGAGCGTGGGTGCGGGCATCTGCAGATGATGCCGCGATTTCAGGCCGCGGGCGGTGCCAGCATGCCGGTGCGTTCGGCGTACAGCGCGTGGCGCGCCGGGTCGAGGTGCAGCACGAGCCGGACCAACAGGCCCATCTGATCGACGTACTCGGTGCCCGCGATCACGTAGCCGAGCTTGAGCTTGGCGATCAGCACCGCGGCGTTGGTCGCGACGTGCTGCGAACTGATCGCGATGCCGCCACGCTCGCGCACCGCGGCCTCGACTTCGCGCATCAGCCGTGTGTAGATGCCGCGGCCGCGGTAGGCCTCGTGCACCGCGGACGAGCCGATGTAGAAGCGCCCGCCGACCTCGAACCAACCGACGGTGTAGGCGACGAGCTCGTCGCCATCGAACGCGCCGATGCGCAGGCGCTCGGTCTTGGGCAACGACTGGCGGAACTGCTCGTGGCGCGCCGAGGCCTCGGCGCCCATCAAGGCCTCGAGCTGCTGCTGGCGCGCGGCGTCGCCAAAGGTCGATTCGGCCAGCGCGTTGAACGCCGTGCCGTCAAAGGTGTCGACGCGGCGAAGTTCGATGGCGGCGCCCGTCATCGACTTCGTGGTCGTCAGTTCAAAGGCCGGCTGCGGCGCGCAGCAGCGCCACCTTGTCGGTGCGCTCCCACGTGAACTCCGGCTCCTCGCGGCCGAAGTGGCCGTAGGCCGCTGTCTTCTCGTAGATCGGGCGCAGCAGGTCGAGCATCTGGATGATGCCCTTCGGGCGCAGGTCGAAGTGCTCGGCGACCAGTGCCGACAGCTTGTCGTCCGAGATCACGCCGGTGCCTTCGGTGTAGACCGTGATGTTCATCGGCTTGGCCACGCCGATCGCATACGCGACCTGGATCTGGCACTGGCGCGCGAGGCCCGCGGCGACGATGTTCTTCGCCACATAACGCGCGGCATACGCCGCCGAGCGGTCGACCTTGGAGGGGTCCTTGCCCGAGAACGCGCCGCCGCCGTGCGGGCAGGCGCCGCCGTAGGTGTCGACGATGATCTTGCGGCCGGTCAGCCCGCAATCGCCTTGCGGGCCGCCGATGACGAAGCGGCCGGTCGGGTTGATCAGGAACTTGGTTTCCTTCAGCCACTCTTTCGGCAGCACCGGCTTGATGATCTCTTCGATGATGGCCTCGGTGAACGAGGCCTTCATCTTGGTGCTGGTCTCGCTCTGGTCCGGGCTGTGCTGCGTCGACAGCACGACGGTGTCGATGCTGTGCGGCTTGCCGTCGACATAGCGCATCGTGACCTGACTCTTTGCGTCGGGCCGCAGGAACGGCAGGCGGCCGTCTTTGCGCAGCTGCGCCTGGCGCTCGACGAGGCGGTGCGCGTAGTAGATCGGCGCGGGCATCAGCTCGGGCGTCTCGTCGCAGGCGTAGCCGAACATCAGGCCCTGGTCGCCAGCGCCGGTGTTCAGGTGGTCATCGCTTGCATGATCGACGCCCTGCGCGATGTCATTGCTTTGCTTGTCGTAGGCGACCAGCACCGCGCAGCCCTTGTAGTCGATGCCGTACTCGGTGTTGTCGTAGCCGATGCGCTTGATGGTGTCGCGCGCGACCTGGATGTAGTCGACGTGCGCGTTGGTGGTGATCTCGCCGGCCAGCACGACGAGGCCGGTGTTGGTCAGGGTCTCGGCAGCGACGCGCGACAGCGGGTCCTGCGCGAAGATCGCATCAAGAATGGCGTCCGAGACTTGGTCGGCGACCTTGTCGGGGTGGCCTTCGGAAACAGACTCGGATGTGAAAAGGAAATCGTTCGACACTCTTAAACTCCAATAGGTTGCAGGCCCTGCGTTGCCGACCAGACTCTTGGAGGAGCGGCGAACGCTTTAGCAGAATTTTTGAATCGCCCTGCAAGTAGTTCATAACTCGGCGATGGCCGGAATTATAAGAACATGCTGACCCTGTTCCGCGTCCTCTCCCGCTGCCCACTGTGGTTTCTGCATGGCATCGGCTCCTTGCTGGGCTGGCTCACGTATTGGGCCTCGCCGACCTACCGCCGGCGCTTCATCGACAACGTGCGCCAGGCCGGCATCGCACTGGCCGACGCGCGCCCCGCGATCGCCGCGGCCGGCCGCATGGTCGCCGAGCTGCCGTTCCTGTGGCTGCGCCCGGCCGATGAGCCGATCCGCCCCAGCCTGACCTGGGAAGGCGAGGCCTTGATCGTCGACGCGCTGCGCGCCCGCCGCGGCATCGTGCTGCTCACGCCGCACATGGGCAGCTTCGAGGTCGCGGCGCAGGCCGTCGCGCAGCGCTTCGCGGGCGAGTTCGGGCCGATCACGGTGCTGTACCGGCCGGCGCGCAAGGCGGCGCTGCGCGCGGTGATGGACGAATCGCGCGCGCGCCCCGGCGTCGCCACCGCGCCCGCCACGCTCGCCGGCGTGCGCCTGATGATCCGCGCGCTGCGGCGTGGCGAGGCGGTCGGGCTGCTGCCGGACCAGGTGCCGCCCGAAGGCATGGGCGTGTGGGTGCCGTTCTTCGGCAAGCCGGCCTACACGATGACGCTGGCCGCGCGGCTGGTGCAGCAGACCGGCGCGGTGCCGCTGCTGATCTGGGGCGAGCGGCTGCCGGGTGGAGCCGGCTACACCGTGCGCGTGAGTGCGCTGGGTGAAGCGCTGCCGACGGATGACCCGACTCAGGCAGAATCCGCCGCGGTCATCAACCGGGCCATGGAACGGTTGATCCGGCAGTGCCCCCAGCAGTATCTGTGGGGCTATCACCGCTACAAGACACCCCGCTCCGCCGACTGAAGCCGGGGTTGCACAAGGATTGACCGTTGGGCGCTCGACTCCTGCTGGGCCTGTTGTGGCTGTTGCATTGCCTGCCGCTGGGTGTGCAGGCGCTGCTCGGCCGCGCGTTGGGCCGCTTGCTCTACAGGGTGGCGCGCGCGCGCCGGCGCATCGCGCTGCGCAACATCGGCCTGTGCTTCCCGGAGCAGACTGCGGCACAGCACGAGGCGCTGGCACGCGAGCACTTCGAGTGGCTGGGTCGCAGCATCCTCGAGCGCGGGGTGCTCTGGTATGCGTCGCCGGCGCGGCTGAAGCGGCTGATCCACGTCGAAGGCGACGTGCAGCTGGCCGAGCGCAGCGAGCGCCCGGTGATGTGGCTGGTGCCGCATTTCATGGCGCTCGACGTGGCCGGCGCGGCGGTGCTGCTGTTCCAGAAGCGCAAAGGCATCTCGATCTACCAGGAGCAGAGCGACCCGGTGATGGACGCTGCGATGCGCCGCGGGCGGCTGCGGCTGGGCAATGCCGAGATCTTCCCGCGGGACGATTCGGCGAAGGCGTTGTTCCGCGCGATCCGGCGCGGCGATGCGTTCTTCAACCTGCCCGACATGGACTTCGGCGAGCGCGATGCCGCGTTCGTGCCCTTCTTCGGCATCCCGGCCGCGACGCTGCTCGCGCCCTCGCGGCTGGCGCGGGCACTGAACATGGTGGTGCAGCCGGTCCTCGCCGACATCCTGCCCGGTGGCGGCGGCTACCGCGTGCGCTTCATGCCGCCGTGGGACGACTTCCCGACCGACGACCCGATCAAAGACACCGCGGCGATGAACCGCTGGATCGAAGCGCAGATCCACCTCAACCCGGCGCAATACCTGTGGGTGCACAAGCGCTTCAAGACCCGGCCCATCGGCGAGCCCACACTCTATTGACGCGAGCCGGGCGTCCATAATCGCGGCATGAAATTGCGCTTCACCAAGATGCAGGGCGCGGGCAACGACTTCGTCGTGCTCGATGGCACGCGCGCGCCCATCGTGTTGAGCGAGGCGCAGGTGCGCGTGCTCGGCGATCGCCGCTTCGGCATCGGCGCCGACCAGATCCTGATGATCGCGCCCAGCCCCGCGCCGGGCGTCGACTTCGGTTACCGCATCTTCAACGGCGGCAGCGGCGACGAGGTCGAGCATTGCGGCAACGGCGCCCGCTGCTTCGTGCGCTACGTGCACGACAAAGGCCTGTCGGCCAAGCGCACGCTGCGCGTGCAGACCGTCAACAACACGCTCGAGCTGCGGCTGCAGGACGACGACCGCGTCACGGTGGACATGAACGCGCCGATCTTCGATCTGGCCAGCGTGCCCTTCGATCCGACCGGCCTGCAGGCGCGCGAGGTCGACGGCTTCGCGATGTGGCCGGTCGATGTGGCCGGCCAGCGCATCGAGCTCGCGGTGCTGTCGATGGGCAACCCGCACGCAGTGCAGCTGGTGGACGATGTCGACACGGCGCCGGTCGCCAGCGTCGGCCCGCTGGTCGAGGCCCATGCGCGTTTCGCGCGCCACGTCAACGCCGGCTTCATGCAGATCGTCGACCGCGGCCACATCCGCCTGCGCGTGTTCGAGCGCGGCGCCGGCGAGACGCTGGCCTGCGGCACCGGTGCCTGTGCCGCGGTCGTCGCGGGCATCCGCCTCGGCTTGCTCGATGCGCGCGTCGATGTCGATGCACGCGGCGGGCGCCTGACGATCGAGTGGCATGGCGGCGCGAGCCATGTCCTGATGACCGGCCCGGCCGAAACCGTCTTTGAAGGAGAAATCGATTTATGAGCAGCGGCGTGCAAGGCATCACCGAGACCGACATCGCCAACTACCTGGCGAACACGCCGGGCTTCTTCGAGCGCCACGCCGAGTTGCTCGGCAGCGTGCAGCTGACCAGCCCGCACGGCCAGCGCGCGGTCTCGCTGCAGGAGCGGCAGATGGAGATGCTGCGCGACAAGATCCGCGGGCTCGAAGGCAAGATCATCGAGATGATCCGCTTCGGCCAGGACAACGTCAGCATCGCCGACAAGCTGCACCGCTGGACGCGCGCGCTGATGGTCACGGCGCAGCCCGGCGACCTGCCCGAGGTGCTGGTGCGCGAGCTGATGCACCACTACATGATCCCGCAAGCCGGCATTCGGATCTGGGGCGCGGCGCCGGCGTTCAGCGCGCTGCCGTTCGCGCAAGCGGTCGGCGACGACGTGAAGGTCTTCGCCGCGAGCCTGACGCTGCCGTATTGCGGCGTGAACTCAGGCTTCGAGGCCGCACAGTGGCTGGAAGAACCGACGAGCGCGAAGTCGATGGCGCTGGTGCCGCTGCGTGCCGAGCTCGCCAGCAGCGGCAGCGCGTTCGGCATGCTCGTGCTCGCCTCACCCGACCCGACGCGCTACACCGCCGAGATGGGCACCGAGTTCCTCGTGCGCATCGGCGAGATTGCCAGCGCGGCGCTCTCGCGGGTGCTGCCGGCGCGCGGCTGATCGCCATGGCGGCGGCTCCGCGCCCGAGCGCCGGGCCGCCCCAAGCCGGGCGCGATCCCCTCGGGGGATCGGCCGTGGTACCCCACGGACGAGGGGCTGTCATCGACGCCGACATCCGCAAGCACCTCGTGCATTTGCAGGTCGAGCGCCGCCTCGCGCCGCGCACGCTGGCGCTGTATGCCGAGGCGTTCGCTCGACTGCAGTCCTTTGCTGACGAGCAGAAGCTACCGCTGCGCGAGGTGCAGGTCCACCACGTGCGGCGCTGGGCCGCGGCGCTGCACGGCAAGGGCCTGGCGCCGCGCAGCATCGCGCTGGTGCTGTCGGCCTGGCGCGGCCTGTACCGCTGGCTCGGCCACGACGGGCTCGTCGCGCTGAACCCGGCCGATGGCGTGCGTGCGCCGAAGGCGGCGCAACCGCTGCCGAAGGCGCTCTCGGTCGATCACGCAATGGCGCTGGCCGATGCGGCGCCGCACCCCGGCATCGACCCGGTGCTGGCGGCGCGCGACCAGTGCATCGTCGAGCTGCTGTACGGCTGCGGCCTGCGCGTCGCCGAACTCGTCGGACTCGATCTGCGCGCCGGTGACGGCGGCTGGATCGACGCCGCAGACGCCAGCGCCCACGTGCTCGGCAAAGGCAGCAAGCGCCGCAGCGTGCCGGTCGGTACCGCCGCGCTGAAGGCCTTGCGCGACTGGCTGGAACATCGCCACGCGCTCGCGCACGACGACGAACCCGCGCTGCTCGTCGGTACGCGCGGCGCCCGCATCACCGCCGGCCAGGTGCGCGCGCGATTGAAGCTGCGGGCGCTGCAGGCCGGCCTGCCCACGCACGTGCACCCGCACATGCTGCGCCACTCGTTCGCGACACACGTGCTGCAAAGCAGCGGCGACTTGCGCGCAGTGCAGGAGCTGCTAGGCCACGCCAACATCACGACGACGCAGGTCTATACCAAGCTCGATTTCGGGCACCTGTCCCGGGTCTACGACGCCGCGCACCCGCGCGCCAAGCGCAAGCCGTGACGACCACCAACCAACCATGAAGACGATCACGCTGCGCGCCGGCAGGGAACGCTCGCTGCAACGCCGCCACCCGTGGGTGTTCGAGTCCAGCATCACGAGCGGCAAGGCCGACCCGGGCGAGACCGTGCGCGTGCAGACCAGCGACGGGACGTTCGCCGGCTGGGCCGCCTACAGCCCGAGTTCGATGATCCGCTTGCGGGTGTGGAGCTTCGATGAAGCCGAGCGCATCGACCGCGCGTTCTTCGAGCGCCGAATCGCAGCCGCGGTCGCGCGGCGCGCCCGGCTGCCGATCGCGAGCGACGGCGTGCGGCTGATCCATGGCGAGGCCGACGGGCTGCCCGGACTGATCGTCGATCGCTATGCCGATGTGCTGAGCGCCCAGTTCCTGTCGGTCGGCGTCGAGCGCTGGAAGGCGAGCATCGCCGACGCGCTGCTCGCCGCGACCGGCCTGACCCGGCTCTACGAGCGCAGCGATTCGAACGTCCGCACGCTCGAAGGGCTGGCGCCGCACACCGGCTGGCTGCGCGGCGACGGCCCGACCGAGGTGTCGATCCGCGAGCACGGCTGGACGCTCACGCTCGATGTTGCCGAAGGCCACAAGACCGGCTTCTATCTCGACCAGCGCGACAGCCGCAAGCTCTTTGCCGACACGGTGCGGCAGTTCGGATGCCGGCGCGTGCTGAACTGCTACTGCTACACCGGCGGCTTCAGCGTCGCCGCGCTGGCCGGCGGCGCGGCGCACGTCACCAGCATCGATTCATCGGCCCCGGCGCTGGCGCGCGCGACGGCGCATGTGGCGCTGAATGGCTTCGACCCGGCACGCCACACAGCGCTCGACGCCGACGTCAACCGCAGCCTGCGCGCGATGCTGGACCGCGGCGAGCGCTTCGACGCGATCGTGCTCGACCCGCCCAAGTTCGCCCCCACCGCGGCGCACGCCGAGCGCGCCGCACGCGCCTACAAGGACATCAACCGCCTCGCCTTCATGCTGCTCGCGCCGGGCGGCGTGCTGTTCACGTTCTCGTGCTCGGGCGGCATCAGCGCCGACCTGTTCCACAAGATCGTCGCCGGCGCCGGGCTCGATGCGGGGATCGACGGCATCGTCTACGCCCGCACCGGCGCGGCGCCCGATCACCCGATGACGGTGACCTTCCCGGAGGGCGAATACCTGAAGGGCCTGATGGTGATCAAGACCTGAGGTGCGCGGGCCCGTCGCTCGCCCGCCCTGTCGACGATCTACCGGCGGCGGGCAGCGCGATGGCCACCGAGAACTTCGCGCGGTGCACGCTGAAGAATGCCTTCACGTTGCGCACATTCGCATCCTGCGTGAACAGCCGCTGCACCAGCGCGTGATAGGCCGCCATGTCGACCACCTGCAGCACCAGCACCAGGTCCGGCCCCGACGAGACACGGTAGCACTGCTGCACCTCCGGCTGCGCCACTGCCCGCGCCTCGAAGACCTCGATGTGTTCGGCCCCTTGGCGGTCCAGGCTGAGTTCGACGATCACCGTCAGCCCGGCGCCGACTTTTTGCGGCGACAGGATCGCCACACGGCGCTCGATCACGCCCAGGTCCACCAGGCGTTTGACACGGCGCAGGCAGGTGGCCGCCGAGGTGTGCACCGCCGCGGCGAGGTCCTGATTCGACAGCGAAGCGTCTTGCTGCAGATGCTCGAGGATGCGCAGATCCGTCGAATCCAGATTGACTGATATTTTCATCATTCGTTTGAATTTGACTTTTTAATTCAAATACTGCTGTCCACGAAATTTTATGCGATGTTCTCAAGATATTTGCATACATAAATCCTGCCGCACTCCTACGATCCGACGCTTGAACAGCATCCAAGGAATTGACCATGTGTGGCATCGTCGGCGCCGTCAGCACCAAGAACATCGTTCCGATCCTGATCGAGGGCCTGAAGCGGCTCGAGTACCGCGGCTATGACTCCTGCGGCGTGGCCGTGCACCAGGACGGCCAATTGCGGCGCGCCCGCAGCACCGCCCGCGTCGCCGAACTCGAAGCCGAGGTCGCGGCCGACAAC
>Ga0307515_10018129_pt1 | contig 12769 bp, 9 predicted proteins | sample 17_EM_MG_FD_194513 | JGI IMG/M metagenome (GOLD analysis project Ga0307515, IMG submission 194513) | Populus trichocarpa ectomycorrhiza microbial communities from riparian zone in the Pacific Northwest, United States - 17_EM | ecosystem: Host-associated > Plants > Roots > Unclassified | place... | reverse complement strand
AAATTACAGCTAACGAAAAAAAAAAAAAACAAGAAGAGACAATTTACAGTCATATTTCTACAAGAATATTATTGTATAATCATGGGCTCAATAGCTAATTAATTCAAGTCTTTTTTTATTTTTTTTAACACTTATTTTTTTAATACCACTAAATACCAAATAATTATATTCAAGTATTTTTAGTAACATGGTCAAACGATATATAATAACATTTTTTTTATAATTTTTTTTATAAAAAATAAAATCATCAAATGTGATGGGATTTAGATTATTAATATGAAAAAAATAATCTAAATCCCATCACATTAACATTAAATTCATTTAATTCACGTGCCACATTCATGTAGTAATGTTAAATAAAATCATAAAAAACTTATTTTTTTAAAAAAAAAACTTAGGAAATCTTACTGCATTAGCCTGTATTGAACTTAGAACCTACGTACATGAATCATTAAATTGTTTTTTCATCTCCTATAAAATCATATGGAGCCATGTTATAGCAAACAAACCTTAATTTCTCAAAAGTAAATCCACACAAATCTCACGTTTCAGGGTCCAATGCACAGGAAGAGGAATAGAAAAACTGAGGCCGACTTCTGCCGAGACAGGTAGCGCAGAGCTCGTACTCGATTTTCTTTAAAAATATTATTTTAATATATTTTTAATTAAAAAATACTCCTTATCACATTACCGAACACATTTTCTCATAGATGTTAATTCGGACTTGGCTTAATGGTAGGACCTTGAATTTGACCTGGTTGAAAATAAAAGAATAAAGAATAAAATTAAAAAATAAATAGCAAAAAAAACAATGATGTAATTTATTTTTAATTGTTAAGAGAAAGAAAGAAAAAAAAGAAACGACCAACAACAACAATCCAACTACCACACTCATAACATAATGTGTAAGAAGAGATGGCTAAGCATCCAGTGAGATGAGAGATTATCAGATTTGACTACCAGGTGAAGTCACACGTGCCAACCTAAATTGCGTAAATGTCATCCACTCGCTGACATGTTTGGAACATGGGCCACAAATCTCTGAATAAATTTTTTTTAAAAAAAAACATGAAAATATCAAAACATGCCCACAAACTTGTTAATTACATAAAACCCTTGTGAAAATACCAAAATGCTCCTAAAAACAAAGCTTAACTTTTGTGTTTTCTGATGTTAACAACGTGATTTCACTATACACGGATCATGAAAAAACCATAAGCACCCCTACCCAACAGCTCAACACATCTGTAATCTCGGGGGCAAGGAAATATATTTATTGTTAGGAAGCGTATGAAAAGTCAAGAAAACCCCTGATCAACAATTATATATCTCGTTGACTATTGGGTAAATGAGTATTTTCACTGTATAAAATTTTTTTAAAAAAAGTACATACACACCCAAATAATTTTTTAACGAGCAATGGGTAAGTGTAAAAGACTAACAGATCTCCAGCTTCGAGGCTTAAGTATTTTTTTCCACGAAAGATAAAGGAGTAATTTGATAATAGCAATACACATACACAGTAAACTGTCTGTAAAGCTACACTGAAACTCGCAATTCTCTCAGCTGTTCTTTGAAGGTCTCTCTCGGCATCTCCCCTTCAGGTGTCTGGGAAATCCCCAGGCCAAGAAACAAAGGACTCATGCATGAAATGAACTGCCTCTAACTTTAAAGCATCAATCATTGAAAAAGCTCTTCATCAATCAATCAATCAATCAACCATCTCCTCCTCTTGAAATTGATATAATCTTCTCTCATAAAAGATTTCAATTTTGTCCCTCTCTCTCTCTCTCTCTTTTATAATCATTTTCATCTTAGCATGCACAGTTGTTAGACTTGAATCGAAAACAGGTTGGATTATTCAATCAATAGTTGATTCAAATCAATTATTTTTATTAAAAACGATAGCGTTTTGTTCTTTCTTCTTTTTGTTGTTGACTCCACCTAATTTTGATTTGGTTTGGTTAGCCAACCAAATCATTAAAACCTTAATTTTATCAATCATTTTAGTTGGATCAATGTTCAATCAAATTGGCATACAGCGACCAGGCTAGCTTCCCTCCATCAGTAAACGGCGTCGTTCGAGCAGTTCCCTCAAAAAGGTCACCTGTTTTCTTCACTTTCAAAATTCAAATTAACCCAATCAATGGCACATCTCGTAATAAAATAACGATCAAAACCCATTTTCTTATCAAACCCTACATATATAATGCAAACCTCTCCGCTACGCCCCCCTCTCTCTCCTCAACTTTCAAAAAATCAAACAAAATCCTCAATTAATTGTTCGATTGATTGCTTAATCCTTCAACCAACTCGCTAATCCAAAATAATCATCGTATTAGCTAATCCTTTAATCCGAATCGATGTCGTTGAGGCCAAGTGCAAGGACCGAGGTCCGCCGGAACAGGTACAAGGTGGCGGTGGATGCGGAGGAGGGAAGGCGGAGGAGGGAGGATAACATGGTGGAGATCCGTAAGAATCGGAGAGAAGAGAGTCTTCAAAAGAAGAGACGTGAAGGACTTCAGGCTCAAGCCATGCCTGCTAGTCTCCACTCTTCTGCTGCTGAGAAGAAGGTTAGTTTCGTGATTTTATGGATTTTTCGTCTTCATTTTCGAGTATTTTTTATTGTAATTTGTTTTGAGTGTTTGTGTGTGTAGGATTTCAGTTGAAATTAGGGTTTTTGTTGAATTTGGTTTTGAATGGTGGCTTTGTGGTTAAATTTAATGAACTGCTGCTGTTGAGATGGTTAAGGTTGAGTGAATTTGGTTAATAATATTTTAGTGTGATTGGTGGTCTGATTGTTTTGGAGCGTTATAGTGTGTTAGTTTTGTTGGGCTTAGTTAGAATTAGGTTTAAAAGATTTAGGTTTCAGTTGGTTTGGAGCTTTGATGAATTTTTATCGGAACTGGGTGTATTAGATTATCTGAAGGGCTTAAGTTTTATTCATTCAAGGGTTATGGTGCTTTTAATGGTTTCACTGTAAGGTCTGTTTGCTAGGTTGAGCTATGCAATAGGAATACTTGTCTCAATCGTGTAGAGTGCAACCAATCCCATCGCATTGGTATTGGGTGCCACTTTGCCAGGATCTCTTGTTGGAATTGATTAAACCATTGGATATTGGTCTTTGATTGCTTGATTGAATGGGTTATGTATTCTGTTGAATTGTCTGAACCAATAATTGGGGGATGCTAGTTTGGCTATTTCCAGGTGTGTTAGTTCATTAGCTTTTTGGAGGTTTGGATGGTGGATACTTGTAATTTAGGTGAAATTTGGATACTTGTTTGTTTCACTTTTGGTGATCTTAAAAGATGTTCGAGTTTTGATTTATTCTCTATGTTGGACTTGGTTGCCCGCAGTTGGAACATCTGCCATCAATGGTTGCGGGTGTTTGGACTGAAGATGGTAATCTGCAATTGGAGGCAACCACTCAGTTCAGGAAATTACTTTCAATTGGTGAGAAACTGCTTCTTGGAATGTCTTTTATAATCGCATTAATTCTATTTGCATAACATGTCTCTGTTGTCAATTTCTGTTGCCAGAGCGCAGCCCTCCTATTGAGGAAGTTATACAAGCTGGTGTTGTTCCTCGATTTGTTCAGTTTCTTATGAGGGAGGACTTCCCACAATTACAGGTATTGTAGATGCCTTTGACTATTTGTTTCTTTTTTTTGTTGTTGTATATGCTGGAGAATCTAATCAGGTGAAAATTACTGTAGTTTGAAGCAGCTTGGGCTCTCACAAACATTGCTTCTGGAACATCTGAGAACACCAAGGTGGTGATTGATCATGGGGCTGTTCCTATATTTGTACAGCTTCTTGCTTCTCCAAGTGACGATGTTCGTGAGCAGGTATGAAAATCAATCATGACCAGTGTTAACTGGTTTGATTTTCTTTTGTTTATTTAAATTGTCTTGGGTTAGGTCTTAATGTTTTTTGTTCAGTGTGAATGAATTTGGTTTTTATTAATTAGCTGCAGTCAGTAGCTATCCTGCTAGATAATTGTGACCAAACTCCTCCCTTATATGTTTGAATGTACAGGCTGTGTGGGCATTGGGAAATGTTGCTGGAGATTCTCCTAGATGCCGTGATCTTGTCCTTGGCAATGGAGCTTTGCTTCCTTTACTGGCACAATTAAATGAGAATGCCAAACTTTCTATGCTCAGAAATGCTACATGGACACTCTCAAACTTTTGTCGAGGCAAGCCACAACCTCCTTTTGATCAGGTTTGGTTATTTATTAGATCATTTTTATTTGCGTTTTGACTGAATGTGAAAAGATCAATGCTCCACCCTTTATTTTTTTTCACTTGATAATGGTCGAGCCATTTATCCTTTTTAATATATAGTTATGAGGGATTTCAGGGATCGTTGCTGGCTTGAATCTTTATTGTTTGTAATGTTTTATGTGCTGGTTCTTAGGCCACGGGTCTTGACTTTTTGTTGCAATCTCATTTAACAGGTTAAGCCTGCACTTCCAGCTCTTGCACGCCTTATTCATTCTGACGATGAAGAAGTCTTAACTGATGCATGCTGGGCACTCTCATATCTCTCTGATGGTACAAATGACAAAATTCAAGCTGTTATCGAAGCAGGAGTATGTCCACGGCTAGTTGAGCTTCTGCTGTGAGTATTAGATTGTGGGACTTCTACCTTTCTATTTTGTGTGTTAGGCACCCAAATCCTGAACTTTTGTATCATGTTTCAGGCACCCATCTCCTTCAGTTCTGATTCCTGCTCTTCGCACTGTGGGAAATATCGTCACTGGGGATGATATGCAGACACAGGTATTTGTCGCTTATAGCCACATGTTTCTCATGTGCAAAAAAGCTACACTATTTTGTTATCCCACAATCCTAGAAAATTCTTTTAATGGAGATGCTGTCTCCGTTTTAGCATTCCTGTTAGTACCTTGCAGATATGAAAAGGCATTTTCAGGAGAAAGCTAACGAGGGCATTCATGACCAGGAAATAGGGCATATGTTTATTTGCATAATATAACTGCCAGAGAAGGCAGTAGGAGTTTGTCTTTTCATTTCATGGTTATGAAAAGAAATGCTTTTCTTCAATCATTTTCTGTTATTGGGAAAATCATTAAGGATGCACACGTGGACACTTTCATTGTAAGAAGAGATTTGTTTATCTCACATGTTGACGTGTTCTGCTACCATGTAGTGTATCATCAATCATCAAGCGCTGCCTTGCCTTTTGAACTTGTTGGCCAACAATTATAAAAAGAGTATCAAGAAGGAAGCTTGTTGGACCATCTCTAATATAACAGCTGGTAACAAGGAGCAGATCCAGGTAACTCAGAAATACTTGTTGGTTGCATTTATTTATTAAATTGCATCAATTCAGTCTGAACGATGAATTGATTTTCTTTATATCTTGTTCATGAAATTTTGCAGGCTGTTATTGAAGCTAATATTATCGGTCCACTTGTTAATCTGCTTCAAAATGCTGAGTTTGACATCAAGAAAGAGGCAGCATGGGCAATTTCAAATGCTACATCTGGTGGTGCCCATGAACAAATCAAGTAAGAAGCAGTAATCTTATTAGTTTGGAAAATATGTTTTGCAAGTTGAGGAGTGAATCAATCAGCCTGCTCATCCGGGTGTACACGTGGTTTACAGGTACCTTGTCAGCCAGGGTTGTATCAAGCCCTTGTGTGACCTTCTCATTTGCCCAGATCCAAGGATTGTAACAGTCTGTTTAGAAGGCCTTGAAAACATCTTAAAGGTAGGAGAAGCTGACAAGAATGTGAGTGAAACTGGAGGTGTAAATCTCTATGCTCAGATGATTGATGATGCTGAAGGATTGGAGAAAATTGAGAATCTACAGTCGCATGACAACACTGAAATATATGAGAAGGCAGTGAAGATTCTTGAGACATATTGGTTGGAAGAGGAGGATGAAACAATGCCACCAGGAGATGCTTCCCAATCTGGGTTCCAATTTGGGGGCGAGGCTCCTGCTGTTCCCTCTGGCGGATTCAACTTCAGCTAAAGGTATATATTAATCGTGTGATGGTTCATATTCTGGTAATCCCAGGCTAATTTTTGGTGATCAGCATGGAGGGCCAATGGGCATCTAAGTTTTGCTACCCAAGGTCTCCCAAAAACTGAAAAATATTTTTCCAGCACTCAATGATGTATTATTGATTGCAGGAGTTTTAGCTGCAGGCTCCATTGAAGTCCTCGAGGAGTGTGGTGAGATGGTCGTCAGGTTCAGGTCAGGTGTCTTGGTGTCATGTTTGGTCTATCTCTGGTTTCGGGTAGTGGTTGATAGGGTGTTGGACTGGCTTGCGTTTCATTATGGCCAGTGTAATACGTTGCGGGAAGAGAAATGAATGTGATTGGTGGCATGATTGAACTTGGGTTTCCATGTCTAGAATATTTTGGGAAACCTGAGTTCATTTTAAAGGGAGTTGTTATCCCAGGAGACTGGGGTCTTATAAAAAGGACATGGAGTCTCTCTCTCAGTTTTTTTTTTTTAATATTTCTATTGTCCTAGTCTTCATGGTAGCATCTCTGCTTCCCTTTTCATAGTGTTAATTTTTGGCACTCAGAAAATCTTTATATTGCCATGCTTGTAGTTTCAAGGAATATTGGAATGATGTTTCCTTTACATTGTAAGAGTCGGTTGCAAAGATACGAGTCTCCTAGCTGTTTTCTAGGATATATACAGTGTACTGGCTTGTTATTTCAAAGTGTCAAAAACTCTTATATTGAAGGGAAATGTTGAACTGCTATCAGTATTGATTTATTATTTTGATTTCACCGTTCACCATCTTTGTTCCAACTTTCCTACCAATTTCTTCTTATGAAGACACCTTCTTGCATATAGTTCTTGGCACTTTTATCCCAGTAACTCCGAAGAGTTTTGTTAGTATCTTGATTGGTCACCTCCTTGCAACTTGCAACTTGCAATTTTAGATTTAACTTGTCTCTCTACACTACAGCAGCTATAGGGAAGCAAAAAATGACAAATATAGGACTTCTGGTGTACGAATAAATCTGCATAATTCACTCGGTTCAATATGGAAGAACCAGTTTTCGTTGAAAAACAGGAGGGCATGTGCCCACTACTAATGTACAAAAAATTGCAGTGTGGGGAACCTAGGGGCTTGCCACCGCTGCGATCCACAATCTCTGCTTTGCTTGCCTACGAGGGTGAAGGAGAGCGACCGTGTTTATATTTATGATCTCACATGTTCCTTGTAGTAGTTACATGTCCTACGCTTGTTTTCTTGATTTGGGGAAGTTTTTATCAAAATAATTGTTTTTGGGTTATATTTTTTATGTGAAAATTGTTCTTTGTGGAGAAAATATGAGGAGGAAGAAATGAAAAATGATTTTTTTTTTAGTTTGGCTAAATACTTTAGTTGACTAGTCTCGGTGCTCGTGCTTCATCGCGGGGTTGAATTATTTTTTTACACAAAAAATAATGTTTGGGTATTAAAATGTAGTTAAAAAATAATATAAAAAATAGTTATGATAAATGTGTAACAATACCGATTAATTAAGACAGCATTACTTACTAAGTCACCACAAAATTGATAAGGAAGCTACACTGTTATTGCCTTGTGTTTTAGTTGTCTTGTAATAAGGAAAACCAGATGTCTTAAGTAATTAGCGTAATTAAGTAGCATTTAACATGCTAAAGCTAAACCAGATGTCTAAGACAAAACATCATGATAAACAAGGTTCTGACGATAACAAGCTGTCCTAGAGGTTATTTAACAGTGGTTAAGATAGTAAGGTGACAACATCCAAGCTTCACTCTTCATTAGAAGTCTTCAGTTTCGGCACCTGAGTGGCTCCTTCTTCCTCAGCTGCATAAAGAAAACACAGAATTTCTCAGAAAATGTTGAGCAACAAAGTAATGGAAATCAAGCAAAAACAATGATAAGTACAGGACCTGGTTGCTATGACCACGCTACTTCTTCCTGCACTTATCAGCCTTAAGTGGTAGACGAGCATAGCACCTATCAATCCAAAACCATAAAAAAGACCACCTAGTATCTTACAAAATCATGGGTATCAGCTGAAAAAACAACGCAAAATCTTTAAGGCCAAACTGATATTTAGAATCCCTAAAACGCAACCTATTTAGTTTTGGAAAAATCCACCAATTCAGTTGGCTCTACATAGACTCAGTCACTCTTAAGTTCCAAACTTTTAGGCAAAGAAAACGAGATTCCATGGGGAATTCTAGCTTACTGAAATAATAACCATCCAACCAACATATAGTAAAGCTAACTACTGTATCTTCAAAAAGCTACAAAAAGTAACAAAGCATGGAAACTAGAGAATGCCAAAATGGAAATACTCTGCTAAATCACCTAGCATTATGTAGGAAACTGTTCTCCTTTCACTTTCCAATGCACCAAAAACACTACAATATCTTCAAGAAAACCTCAAGCCTTCTCCTTTCATCAATATTTCTCAATTCTTGCTAACCCACCACTCCAAATCCGAACCCCATTGCTTTCCTTATTGCACTTTCCTCTTCTAATCTCTCAAACCCCAACAAAAATCCCAGAACTTGAACTCCAAACCCCATCAAAATGAGGGATCTTTTGCTTGTAACAAGGCACCAAAAAGTGTTTTTTTTTTTTTTAATGTGGATGTCTGGGCTAGCTTGTGTATATCTCGATTAATCCCACGAGTCCTGAAATTAACGACCATGTAAGTTTTTAGTGGCCATCATATTAGCAACCACAAGACTCGAATCTAAAACAACAGAGTGAGCAAACCTCTTAGTCCCAAGTTCTTACCACTGGATCACTTATTAGATGATTCACCAAAAAAATATTTTTAATGGTAAAGATTGTGTCTTTTTGGCAAAGATGATGATTCATTTTTTCATGGGTTTTAAATAAAATAGTTATGGGTGGGTCTTTGTCTTGAAGGCTATTATCAATGGGATGAAAGAATTTATTATTATTATTTTTTAAAAAATTGTTAAAGAAAAATAATTAATCTTTGCAAGCCGACTGCATATAATATATTAGTAAAAATTGGCCTGATTTAACTGTTAATTTCATGATCAGCATAGTTTAGATTGGTTTTATTTTGAATAAATTTTTTATTCAAACAATATCATTTTAAGCCTTTTTTTACCTCGCTTCATGGTTTTTTTTTTTAAAAAAATATTATTTTTTATTTTTTTGAATAATTATAACTTAAATTCACCCGATAATCTGCAGGTCAATCCGTACAGCCCTCGACGAATTTCTTGGGCTGGTCGAACCTCCGACAGCTTCTTATAAATATGCAAGATACCCTTGGTCTGTGTTAAAAAAACAATTACAAACATGGCTTAATGGACAGATAAGTGGGCCCAAACAAAAGTCCAAAAAATCCGTGGCCCAATACATTGACCCAGACTCGGTTAAATTAGGGTTCCAATATATAATAACAGCCGTGATATATAGCTTGCGTCTCTCTCAACCTGTAAGGACTTTAGAAGCCGCAACAGGGGAGGAGACTCAAGAGAGGAGCAGCTCCGCAGAGTTACTTAGGAACCTTTACGTTTCCAAAATGGTTAGCTTATCTTTTTCTCTCTTGTTTATGCTCTTAACGTTTGAGTTAAGTGCTTTTTGGTTTTGTTTTTGGATTCGGTAGCTCACTGGCTTTCAGCTTGTCTCAGTGATGCTTACTAGTGGTTGTGTAGTTGATTTCTTTAAAGAAAACTTGGGACTTTTTGGTTTTGATATTGTTGAATTTGTGGGAAGTATCCGTTACTTTGTTTTGTTGAATAAAGTGAAAATGGGAAAGAAACAAGTTTTCTGTAAGATCTTGTGAATGATTCTTACAAGGTTGGATTTTGAAGTGAAGGGCTTTTCCTTGATTTGTCACACCTTTATGCCTTTTGTTGATTCGTTTTCCTTTCGTGTGTCTGGTTGTTGTTTTAACCTGGGTATGATTTAGTAATGTCATCAAGATGTTTTTTACTTGCTTTGGTTTAATTAATCTCTCTGCTTTTGTGATGCATTACAGGCTAGAGGGTTGAAGAAGCATTTGAAGAGGCTTAATGCCCCTAAACATTGGATGCTTGACAAGCTTGGTGGTGCATTTGTATGTTAACAATCTCTGACCCCCTTTGCTGCAATATCAATTAATTCCTTGTGGTTCCTTGTAGCCTGGTGTTTCTATTTTGAGTGTAAAATGTTTTATTTTGTGTTGTGTAGGCACCCAAGCCATCATCTGGACCCCACAAGTCTAGGGAATGCTTGCCTCTGATTCTTATTCTGCGTAACAGGCTGAAGTATGCTCTCACAGGCCGTGAAGTGCTTGCTATTTTGATGCAGAGACATGTCCTTGTTGATGGCAAGGTCAGGACAGATAAAACTTACCCATCTGGTTTCATGGGTATGTGCAATTCTGTCTTTACAATGATTATTTCTCTTATGTGGATATTCTAGATAGGTGTAGGATTTTGTAGTTTTCAATGCTTTGGGATTGGTTCTAGATGGGTAAGGAGAAGTTTTTATCATTAGTATCTCTAGCTGGAAGTAATGGATGAACTTGCAGTAGTTTAATTTTTCACATCTCTTGGCGGGGCATGACATGATTAAGAAATTGAGGGATGCAATTCAGTAAAATAGCTGTTGGAAAGTGATCGTGTATGAGAGGATATAAGTGCTCATATCTGCCAGAAATTAATGCTTGTTTTAAGTGATCATTATGTGAAAGGTTATGGGTGCTTTTGCTGCCAGCTTTCTGTCATGCTAGATTGGAAGTGGTTATTATGTGTGATAAACTATTAGAGTTTCTCCCCTTTTTCGCTTATATGATCATTTCTTTTTCATTTTTTCCCTACATATTCTAGTCTTCATTTGGGTTGCTCACTTTGTTTTGCTTTCTGCTACAGATGTTGTGTCAATCCCAAAGACAAATGAGAGCTTTCGTCTCCTCTATGACACCAAAGGCCGCTTCAGGCTCCACTCCCTCAGAGATGATGAGGCCAAGGTTTGTGATAGTTTTGGCTATTATGTGGTTTGTTGTTTTGATTTGTGATGTTTTTGTTTTTTTGGACCGTGCACTAATTTCATAGATCAATGAATTGTATTTTTGTAAGTTCATATCTTAGAGTGGAACCGCCAGTTAATGATTCCATTTGTTTTTTTAATGCTTGCGCAGTTTAAGCTTTGCAAAGTTCGGTCTGTTCAGTTTGGACAGAAAGGAATCCCTTACCTGAACACTTATGATGGGCGCACCATCCGCTACCCAGATCCCCTCATTAAGGCCAATGACACCATCAAGCTGGACCTAGAGAACAACAAAATAGTTGATTTCATCAAGTTTGATGTGGGAAATGTTGTCATGGTCACTGGGGGAAGGAACAGAGGCCGAGTTGGAGTAATCAAGAACCGGGAGAAGCACAAGGGAACTTTTGAGACAATCCATGTTCAAGATGCCACTGGCCATGAGTTTGCCACTCGCTTGGGCAATGTATTCACCATTGGAAAGGGCACCAAGCCATGGATTTCTCTTCCCAAGGGCAAGGGTATTAAGTTGTCTATCATCGAGGAGGCTAAAAAAAGGCTTGCAGCATCCCAAGCTGCTGCCTGAAGTTAATGATTTTTCCAATAATCTTGGCCTCAGTTATGTTTTGTTAACGCTATAATTACTGTTTTTGTTTAGGAGTGCACGATTTTGAACGATGTTTTCACATTTCAATTATAACTTTTGCAAAATGCATCGAGTATTGACGAAGTAGTTATGAGATTTTCTGTAGCCTTTCAGATCACTCATTCTATGGACTGTTTATTTGCCAGTTAGTGTCAAGAAAGTTATGTTAATAGTGTTACTGTTTAAAAAAATTAACTAAAAAAAAATCATTTTAATAATCTATTTATATTTTAATATATTTAATATTAATACTTTTAGTTTTTTAATAAGAAATTATTGAAAAACAATTAATTGATGAAAGAAAGAATCTTTGAATAAATTTCTCGCCCGTTTCTCACACCACGAGACTGGAAGAACAAGATTTTTGTGGTTTGGTCCTTGTTGCAAGGGATCTGAGTGCCTTTTTTACCTCAAATGGCTTATATAATCTTGTCTTTCATGGATCGTTCCTTCTTGGCTTCCTAATTGGCTAATTATCTCCGCACCTGCACCTTGGCGGAAGCTTTTGGGAACACCTCAGATTATATTCATGCCTCATGATTTTCTATAAAGTGGTGAGGAAAGCTTATATAATTATACAAATACGTAGATTAGATGGTAGTAATCACTCAATAATTATCCTAATTATCTGGCTGAAGTTCAACCTTTTTAACGTTAAAAAATTTCCCAACCCACGCTAGCAGAAACAAACAATTAGCTCCTAATCCCTGGTTTGTTTGTATGCCCTTTCTTCTTTTCTCTTTTCTTCTCCCATCTTTTCACACTATTTTCTTGGTATTTCTCTCTTAATCCTCTCTTGAATTTCTCTCTTGGTTCTCTCTGTAATTTTTCTCTCCCCCCTCTATACTTTCTCGTAAACATCCTCTTTTTATGAGCAAAGATAAACCAAAAGATTACAAAACCATGCTGGTTTTACAAAAGGGAGGTGGTTATGGAAGATTCTTCCTCTCTCTCTTTCTCTCTTCTAAAACCTTCCTTCCTGAAGTTGTAGTGTCTGGGTTCCCTTTTCTCCCCTATGAACTGAATCAATAGAATGAGAAAAGCAACCTCAAAGATTGTTCTCTCATGGGTGAGTTTCTTCTTCAGTCGAGGCTGACTGGTAAGGTGTTTTGACAAATTCATTATGAACACTAG
>Ga0307515_10018128_pt1 | contig 12771 bp, 5 predicted proteins | sample 17_EM_MG_FD_194513 | JGI IMG/M metagenome (GOLD analysis project Ga0307515, IMG submission 194513) | Populus trichocarpa ectomycorrhiza microbial communities from riparian zone in the Pacific Northwest, United States - 17_EM | ecosystem: Host-associated > Plants > Roots > Unclassified | place... | reverse complement strand
AGCGAAATACTGGCTATACTATAGGCTCGCACTTTGATTTTCGCGATGCAGGCGCAAACAAGTCAAACGCACGTGATATTCTAACTTAATGGGGAAGCATCTAACTTAATGAGGAAGTGTCTAAACTAAATGAGGTAGGGGGTGTACGTGTATCAATTGGGGGGTGTATGCGTATCAATTAGGGGGTGTACGACTATCAGTGCCCTAAAAGAATAGCAAAGCAGAATAGAAAAAGGAAAGCATATCCCTAAAAGAACACAGGTAACCTTATCCTCAGCCCTCCTATAGAACTATTGTCGATGTAGTGCCGATCACTACCGTATTAGGGTTAGATCAGGGGTGTCTATGACTCGCCCATCATGTATATATAGCCTCATTTTCTTCATAGATAAATCTTTACACGAGTTTTCCTTTCCTGACGTCTGCGCACGGACTTCCAATCGACAACTATCCTACAGTGTTCTTCCTACTAGCGGTAACCAAAATAGCTGTAAACCAGAAATGACAATAGCAGTAGCAGCAGTAGCAGCAGTAGCAGCAGTAACAGCAGTAATAGTAACGGTAGTAGTAATGGTAAAAAGCAGACAGTTGGCGCAGTAAGACAAAGCAAAATGGTCAGTGGTAGAGCGGTCAGTAATAGAACAGTCGGTAGAAGAACTTGGTCTGTGTAGTAAGCAGTAGGACATCTGGCAGCAGAACTTTTGATAGCAGAACACTTAGTAACAGGACGGTCAGTAGCAGTCAGTCGGTAGCAGTCAGTCGGTGGTAGTTAGTAAAGTAGTTGAAATAGCGGGACGGAGCGGTTAAATAGTAGCAGTAGTAGTAGTAGCAGTAGCAGTAGAATAGTCGGTTAGCAATAGTAGAACAGATCGGTTGGAGTAGCAGTATAGAACGGCATGATAGGCCTAGCAGCGGTACAGATCTAGGACGGTAGAGATAGCAGTTGGTTAAGACAGTAAGGACGAAATAGCTGGACGGAATAGCGGCAGCAGCGGCGGCGGCAGGATAGTCAATCAAGGTAGTAGAGACTCTGGATTGACTCGATGGTTCCGCTGCCGTTTGATATTAAAACTCTACATCTAGCTCTATATCGGTCTGCATCGTACGCAGCTTCTTAGTTAAGGCTTTGCCCGTGGCTTTGCACTAGGCCCTGCATCTAGCTATGCGTCTGGCTGTGCGTCTGGCTGCGCGTCTGGCTGTGCATTAATAGCTCTATATTGCATATTCTACGTCCGTGTCTGCGTGCATGCGTGTATGGCTGCCTTGACTGCTGGCCGAAGACTGTCTAATTGGTCGGCGACGACGTGCTGTAACTGATCGTTCGGTCGTTTGATTAAGGTAGAAAGTCGGCCCGGTCGAAGGCCCTGATTGTCCTGATTTGAGTGCGGAGACGGCGTTCAACTGATCGAGATCTGACGAGGCCCTGACTTGACTTAAGGTGTCTTCTGCTGTATGTACGACTGAGGCTTTGCATACGGCTCCGTGTGAGACTCCGTGTAAAGCTCCGTATCTATGTCTGCAGGAAAGGTCGTTCTGGTTAGCCAATCCGTGGGCGTTGAGACGAGCGGCAGTCGATTGATAAGGGGGGGGACAGCTAAGGGAAGAAGCTCTCGCAGAGGCCCTAAAACGTTAATTGACCGTGTTTCCGACGTTCTTCCGGCCGTGTACTGGTTTCCTGATTAGTTCTAGTGCCTGCGTGCCTGCGTGCCTGCGTGCCTGCGGTGATGCATCTTTGACTGCCGATTGAAGACGTCTGATGGCGACGGTGACTGATTCGATTTGACTGTAACAACGTATGATCGACTGACGTTTAAATAGGGTATTAGGTCGGCCCGACCGAAGGCTCTAATTTGATGACTTGACTGTAGAGGCAGCGTGCGAAACCTAGGATCTGACTGAGGCTCTGGCTTGACTTAAGGTGTCTTCTGCTGCACGTACGACCTGGGTTCTGCATTAGTAGGCTCTGTATCTGCGGATAATTGATTAAGACTCTGGCTGTGCAGTCGTTCTGTTAAAGCTTTGTATCTATGCAATTGATTAAGGCTCCGCATCGTATAATTAGGGCTTTTAGTATTCACTAGACGTCTAATCTAGAGACCTGTCTTAAGACTTCCTTCTTTGTGAGCACTAACGGTAGCTTCCTCTGAACTACTACGATAGGCCTAGCGCTTCTATAGGACGTCCTTGACAGCTGCTTCTTCCTTTTCTAAACTGTCCTTGCTCTTGACTTCTTTGGTATATTCTTAGGCTTTTGCGGCTGCTTCTTTGTTCCCGCTGCTGGCAGTACGCTCGCGTATCCTTAATCTTCCTCTGGCTTAAGAACCTTTTTAGGGTTGTTTTCTACTCTTAGTCTCTTTGCTATTGTCCTGCTGGTCCTACGCTTTATCTAAGTCGTCCTTAGTGTTATCCGGTGGCAGCTTCTTGGCTATTGTGACTACCTCCGTCGCATATCCCTTGCCCTTGCGTCTATAATACAGTCCTTTTGTTAAGACGATCTCTGAGAAGTGCTGGCTCCTATACGTCTAATTCCTATTTCCCTTGTAATCCTTGACAAGGTCCTTTACTAGCTTAGTTGGATACGGCTTTGTTTTGTTTTTAGTCGTATAAGGATGGCTTGGGCTTAATGTAGTTAGCTATGCCCTGTGTACGATCTCTTGCAGAGCATCTTTGTTAGTGCCTCTTTGTATACTGCTCTACTATTTCCGCGGTACTTTGTCACTAATATTATGCTGTTGCCTTTGTATAGGTCCCTTCCTTTTTACGGTGGTTCTCGTCGTGCAGCTAGTGCGGTACTGAATTTAGGTAGCAGTGGCGAAGCTGTGATTAGCTGTCGTTTGAATAAGGAATAAGGTCGGCCCGGTTAAAGGCTCTAATTTAACGACATTTGACTAATTTAATTCAGTGACGTGACGTGCTAGTATTGAGGCTCTGGCTTGGTTTAATTCCTTAACTAACCATGGCTCCTATGCAGTTATTTAATTAATTAAGGCTTCTGTGTAGTTGTTCGATTAAGGCTCTACGTATAGCTCTATGTTAGGCTCTGCATTGTATAATCGGCTCTATATCCGTGTAATTAACTAAGGCTCTCGGTATCCGTTCTTATTGCGCAGCTGCATTATTAAATTCTAGGGGCGGTGTAGAGTTCTGCCGGCTTTATTATAGTTTTCTTATCTACTGCAACTCGCTTCCAGATAAGAGCCTCCCACATCAAAATATCGTCTTTGTATACAAATTCTCATACAAATCAAATATAATCATATGCGCATACTTTCTTGACTCTATTTTCTCACCATGGGCCCAAGGCTTCCTCCCTACCGTGTCTGGCAGATCTGCGTCGCCTTATACTATGGCTGGGCAGTTGAATGGATTGTTGCAGCCACTCAAATACATAAGACGACGATATACCGTATCAGAACATCCTTGGATGTATGGGGGACTCCTTACCCACTAAGCCTTGCTAGAATAGGGAGGCCTCGAGTTCTTACTACTTTGCATGAGAATGTACGTGACGATTGACGTTATAGTGTTTGGTTAATTTCTAACCGATTTTAATATAGGCTCTTCTTGCATTTCTTACCGATCGGCCAACTGCCTTCCTTGATGAAATGGCCTGGTTTCTATATGACGAATTTAATGTAATTGTAGGCCTCTCAACTATCTGGAAGACACTTTTACGCCTTTGGTGGAGTAGGAAGGTAGTATAAAGAAAAGCGCTTGAGCGGGTAGAGGATCTACGTTCCCTATAGAAGGGACGCCAGATCGTATGGGACATTTACCGGTTAGTATTTATTGACGAATCAGGAGCTAATGAGAGAACTGGGTATAGGAAGTTTGGGTAGAGTCCTATCAATCTACCTGCAATTGAGGTCTCTTTAATTCGACACTCTAAGCGGTGGAGTATACTACCAGCCTATACCTGTAATGGCTTCCTTAAGGGGACGTTGATATATTAAGGCTCTGTTACTGCCGAAATATTTAACGCTTGGATTAAGGCTATAGTTCTACTATAGTGTATACCTGGTATAATCTTAATTATAGATAACGCATTAATTTATAGGAACTAGGTAGGGGAGTTAAATTAGATGAGTATATATATATAAAAGTTGACAGGAAGTAGGAGCTCCGAACTCTCTGCGAGAGAGCTAGCGTCTATATAGAGTATCTGCCACCATATTCTCCAGAGTTTAACCCAATCGAGCTTGCTTTTTATGACCTTAAGACGTGGGTTTAACGCAATATTTATAGTCTTGGTGACTATATAGACTTTGGAAGCTTTTTAAGATTTGGTATGTAAAATATAGGTGATTATATGGCTGCGCGATCGTATTTCCAGTACGTAGGTTATCTGGTAGTTGACTAGTTAGTTTCTTATATATATAATGGGTGTAAAAGACACTAGAAGAATATAAAGCTTACCCAAATTTAAACTTCCTATAAGCCCTTAGGTCTCGTTGAAGCTTTAATAGGGCACCTCCCTTAAAGCTAAGGTCTTCCCATATGCTATTGCTGATTTCGTTCTTATTCCGCAAGGCCTTTAAGTTGTAATCGTTTTTAAGTAGGGTGTTAGTAATATAATTAAGCTTAGTAATTAGCTCTACTGAGCTCCAATATGGCTGCGTTTGAAGCTAGTTAAAGTAGTCGCAAAGCTCTGCGGTAGGATTAAGCCCGGGCGTAATCGGGCTCGTTGGAGGCTCTACTGCTTGATTTAAATCGTCCGGCTTTGCCGGGGGAGGTTACTGAGGAGGTTGCTGGGGTATAACGGCCTGCTGATATAGGTAAGGAGCGTACTGCATATGCTGCTGGTGTTAATATTGAGCAGGGTGTAGTTGGTAGGGGGTATAGGGGGGAAGTTTGTCGGATGATTGAGCACGGTCTTCGCCTGTTGCGCCCTTATTGCACCGTCCTTTTGGCTTAATAGGATTGTAATTTAAGTAGGAGGCTTATTAGCAGTAGCCTTCCCCTTAAGGATCTTGTTCCCCTATAATGTTATTATACTTCTATTAATTGGGTAGTAATCTGCTGGGTGATTTAGGTTGCCATTAACCCAGTAAGTACGCCTATTGTTCTAGTATGCGTTGGTTCTATATTCCTATTAAAATGCGATTAGTGGGCCTCCATTCTTAGCCATAACTTCGTTTAGCATGGTGCTAGGTAGATTTAGGTGTTGAATAGCAGTAGCACTGCCACCAGAGGCCTTCCCTTTCTTACTCTAGCTAGTTATAGCATCTATAAGTGTTTCTAGTTGAGTGCTGAGAGCCTGCGTTGTATGGCCTCCTAGCGAATTTAACGGATCTGACGTTGTAGGGAGCTCTAAAAGTGTTGCGGTAGCCTCTACTTTTAAGCCCTTCCTTTTATTACTATGCTAAGCGTCTAAGACAGAATCTATAGCTTAGATATCTTTATGGCTATATAGATTTATAATAACTTCATCTTTTTTAGTACCCTGATTATAGGAAGCTGTAGCTTGAATTAAGGCAATAGGCTTAAATCGCCCTGGGTGTTTTGCTCAAACTTCGTTAATCTAGGCGATTAATTAAAAGTATATAAAACCTCTATATATATGCACTCTTTTGGCAGTATTCGCAAGCGGTGTTGCTCCTACTACTGCACGCTAAGTAAGAGTATATTAAATGATCTCTAAATCTACCTCTGGCTCTGGCTCCTGTATTGTATTTGGTTTGGATATAGCCTTAGATAATACTAAGGGAGACTCCTCTCTTATAGTAGCTTCGGTAGCTTAATGTTCTGCTAGTATTATACGCAGCGATTTATGTACTGGTTAAGGAGGTGGCTTTTTATAAGGCTTTAGCTTCTTTAACGTCTTCTTCCTAGCCTATTTGGAAGATCGCTAAGAGGATACTTCCTTATTCTCTACTACCTTTCTTAACCGACGTCGCCGCCGTGGTAAAGTTTGTGTTGCCAATTAAGTCACCTCGTAATTATTAAGAGGATAGTCTAAAGGCAGCATACCAGCTGGAATAAAGCCCTCCCTATTAAGAGGGATAGTAGTAGGCGAGCTATAGTTCTCATCCTTATTAATTCTAATATCGTCCTCGTCTAAGAAGTCAACCTCATTGTCGCTTACTTTAACGGCAATAGGAGAAGCTTCCGTGTTATTGGCTTTGGCTTTTTTAGGTGTAACCTTAGTGCGCGGAGTATTTCTAGTAAGAGAACTAGAGCTAGGGCGACCTTGTAGAGCGCGTTGGGGTACTAAGACCTGTGACGCGGCTCGTTTGCGACGGCTTGATGGGGGTGCTATATCGACTGAAACACCTGCTGAGACTTGGTGATAGAAAAGCTAGTAAGAAATAGAGCTTCATATATTTTTAAGTTAAAAAAAAGTGCTGCACATACGATTATATTTGATTTGTATGAGAATTTGTATACAAAGACGATATTTTGATGTGGGAGGCTTTTATCTGGAAGCGAGTTGCAGTAGATAAGAAAACTATAATATTGCTAAATGGACTAATTAGGATTTTCCGTGCCGGGTATAAAAAATCGCTATTAGCTCGGCGATAGGCGGTAAGCTAAGCTGATATCTTTATAGTAGGTTATTGCGACTAATGTGTCTTAACGCGTTGCGATTAAGAAAGTAAATAAGAAAAGGAGCTTTAGGAAATACTGTAACTAAGTAGACAAATAGAAATCTTTTATATGGCCGTTACCTGCGTCCTCTCCCCTACCTTAGAACTTAACTGTCCCCTAGTTAAATATTCTATACCTGTAGCGGAGCCTGCTGTGGAGCCTGCTACGGGGCCTATGGGTTAATAGCTGACCTAGTTAAGCGTTTGTCTCTAAGACCGTCTCCAAGAATTAGATAATTTATTCTCCTTCCTAGCTTTAGCTATTTTATCCGTAGGCTATAACCTAATCTAGATATAATCTCCTAGTTGTATATTCTTCTCCTACGGTAGAACCTACTATAGAACCTACTGCGGAGCCTGCTGCGGAGCCTATAGCTTAATAGTTGTCCTAGTTATATGGCTGTCTCTAAAGGTCTACGGACGTTACTGGCTAAGCGTTGCTACTAAATCCGTGGGCTGTACTTAATAGTAGTCCTCCTAGTTTGTACGCATTTTATTACTATTCTTTAGTACTACTCCGTTATAGAAAGCTGTAAAATCCGTTTATACTATAGAGGCCCGTTACTATATCTGTTCTTTCTTTAGCTAATCTAGGTCTGTTCCTTGGTATGTGCGGAGCTAGTCCTTAATACCCTTTAGTTGTCCTTTATTACTAAGCTATGGAAGTACTAGTCTAGGTTAATCGCGTGTCCCCGCTACTAGCCTTCCTTAATTAGATAGATATATAAATCCTTGCTAAATAAGATCCTTTAAGCCTTAATATTCGTGCTTAGTAAAATGGTGACTTCCTTTATATCTAAAACATATCCACTAGTATTGTCCTTGCGTACCTTGCTGACCTTATATATCCCGCTACGGCTGTCTAAAGGTAGTAGAATCTTACGGATATTAAGAGCTTTGCGGATATTGAAAGCCTTATAGAGGTTAAGAGTTCTATAGAGTTCGGGTACTGTTCTGCTAGTCTTTATATTCTAGTGCTAGGCCATATCCTTATGCTGGGCCTTAAGCTGCGGCTTAATCCGTAGTAGGTGACTACTACTGCATTAGGGCTCCTCTATGTATACCTAGTTTAGCTAAGTTAAGAAGCCTTTCTTCCCTTTAGCGGTTGAGCACATTCCTTTGCTGCTGTAGCTCTTGTATAAGCTAGATATTTAGGGCGTCTTCTTCTAAAAGGATATCTATTTGCTTGGCGCCCTCTATAGCTACTATCCTTAACTTTACGGCCTCCTTTAGTCTTTTAAATATAAGGGTACTAGGCTCGTTTACTACGGCTCCTATCTTTTCCATTATATACCTGCGGTATTTGGTAGGAAGTCCTTATATAAACCATCGCCCCTTCTCTTGCTTAGTAAGGTTTCCTACGGCTACCGCCTTAGCTAAGATAGTAGTGAAGTCCTGTATGTAGTGACGTAAGTTGCCTAGCTGCTCTGTAGATTTTCGAATAAATGCTTCTACAAAGTCTCTTATCTCTATGTGTCAGTAGTAGTCCTCGGCTTAATATTCGGCTTAGAGTTTAGTCACTAGTCGGCTCTAGTTGTCCTGTTTGAATTCCGGTATCATCTAAACGGCTTCCGCGTATAAGCCTTCGTAATAGTTAGGGAAACACGCGAGTCTACAGTCTTTACCTATATAATACCTTTAATATATGCTCTTATAGTCCTTAATAAACCTAGAGATATTCCTTTCATTAAACCGTGGAACCCCTTGCCTAAAAGAATCTAGCATTACTACCGCTGGAATAAATATGTAGCGTACTTCCCTTGCTGCCTAAATAGGTAAATGCTGCGGCTAATCTACTTACATTGCTGCTTAAGGTGAGGGTGTCCTAGATAGCTGTTTATTAGAGGGCACCTGCTTCTTAATACCTAAGGGGGGGTCTCCCTGAGAAAGTATAGAGTCTTTATTATCTATAGCCACTGGGTCTTGATACGTCCGTCTATTTTAGCCTGCTATCGTTCCACGCGGTAGGGTGCTACTAAGCCTTACGCTTCTGCCTGTATCTGCTTCTTTGTGGAACGCCTCTAGAGCTGCTGTAAATATAATCTGGATGACTTAAAAAAAGATAAAGCTAAGCTAGAATAGGAAGCTTTTAAGGGTAGATCTAATCTCGTGTACTTGTGACCTTGCTTGGTATTCTCTCTTCTGTTCCTAAAGGGCAGCGCTAACTTCCTTTGCCGCTAGATGCCTTAGATCTCATTGGCCCTTAGCTACCTATTGTCTCTATATCTTTAATAAAGCTCTGGCCATGCTCGTGCGCGCGCGGGTGGTGAGGTATCGGGTAACTCTGACTGCCAGTTAACGTCGTCTAATTAGCTCGTTGGTTTGCTTAACGTCCTTATACGTAACTTTCTGAGACCGTTGCTACTCTTTGGCCTATGCGTCGAATTTAATATCCATCTTTTCCGCTGTCTTTCTGTTTAGGGACTGCCTGGTTCCCCTTACTGTCTAATACTACCTAGTTCTCTGCTTCTGCTGTCTTATTAGTCTAGCTAGCGGTTTTTTTTTATAGCTAGTCGTTCTTCTGTAGCTAGCGGTTCTTCTATAGCTGTAGTATATTCCTATGTATCTCCTGTGTATATAGTTGTGTATAGAGTGCCAGACTTCTAATCTAAAGAGCTTGCCGTCGTCCCCACGTGGAATGCTATATGTAGTAGTGGACGCGGTCCCTCTTAGATAGGAAGTTATAATGCTGTCTATCTGTCTGTCGGTCGGTCGGTTGGTTAGTCGGTCGGTTGGTTGGTCGGTCGTTAGTTATAATTAATTAGTAGGAAAGCAGTTAGTAAGAAGAAAGGAAAGAATGTATTCCCGGTAGGTTGTAATAAAGAGAAGGAGAGAAGCTGAAGGCTTAATATATACAGGAAAATGCCAAGGCACTAAATAGTGGCCCATTTTACCCCACTACACTACTAGGTAAATTTATAGCGAATAACTATGTCTTAATTACTATAGGACTTACTCCGTTCTTTGTAAACAAGGGTTATTACCCCTAATCCGGCATAGAGCTACTAGAACCTATTAATAAGAAACTGCTATATAGAAAACGCCTTAAGATGCTACTTACCAACCAGCATATAAACCGTATAAAAAATCTACTTAACTACTGTAAGGGAGAAATGGCCTAGGCTTAAGTAAAGTAGGCTTACTTTGCTAACTATTATAGAACGCCACCACTAGAGATGCGTGTTAGCGACTAGGTATAGCTAAATATACGCAATATCTTTACGTAGAGGCCTATAAAGTTACTTAATTATAAGAACCTTAGCCCCCATTTAATTAAACAAGTTATTAATAGGGGAGCCGTATATAAGCTAGAACTCCTACCTACCCTAACTACCCGTGGGATATGGCCCATATTTTACCTATAGCTATTACACCTCTATTAGCCTAACCCCTTACCAGGGTAGATATAGCCTAAACCCTTACTAGTACTAATCCGAGATAAGAACAAAGATAAAAACTATAAGGAGTGGACCGTTAAACGAATTATTAACTCTAAATACTTTAGTAAAGGTAGAGGACGATGGCTCTACTACAGAGCTATATATATAGGATTCGATATAGATTAGCTAGAATGGCAATTATAGGAAGACTTTAAAAATGCAAAGGATTTAATTAGCGACTTTTACTACGCGAACCTATAGAAACCGGGCCTAAGCAGAGACTTTATACCTAATCCTCTATAGGAGCCCTTATAGAGTTAAACAGTTATACATTACTATATAAGGGCAAATTGCCGTTAAATTGCCGTTAGATTACGGTAAAGTATAATTATATAACCGGAATATCGTTAAGATGTTTAGGAACTTTAACCGGCGGATAAAGTTATCTAATTAGTTAGATTCTTAGATGCTAAGCCCTATTATATAACGTTGTTTTAAGCCTTTAGCAATACCCCCCTTTTCTTCTTTTCTATACCTTAAGTGTCCTCTCTATATATATATAGTAACCACAGCATTGCCGAAGCTCCGCCTCTATAAGAGGGGGGGTAGTATTACGGAACCCTACCGTAGGGGCCTTTATAGGAGAGCCCTGTGCTCTTGCGTATACCTCGTATATAGCTTATATTAGCTACGCGTAGGTATATTACCTCCTTACGCCCTCAACCCTTACGATTAATCGCGTAATATCTTATAGACTCCTCGAATATATACGCTTTATAGCCACTGCCCCCGTCCCGTAACAATTATTATAGTAACTATTAAAGTATTTATTAAAGCCTCTACTAAACTAGGTAGAAGGCTGTATATATAGTACTAGCGATTAGGCTATATAGAAAAGGAGGTAATTAAGTAACGACCTTAGTTAGTAATGGACGCGATTCTAGAGGCCTAATAACTATAGAATATAACTTATATAGAGTACGTAAAGCTTATAAGGCGATATTAAGAAGACTACTAACTTAGTTAATGGTTCCTTTCTATAAAATATATCTTAATTTAATACCCGGAATGGTTATATATAATAGCGATTAGTATATAGTATACTTCCTTAATAACGCAGTGTAAATAGGCGAGGTAGATACAATTATAAAGAAATCATCCCTTACCTAAATTGCTATAAGATATTACAATACCGTTAAACAATAATATGGCTTTAAGGTAGCTATAATATATATAAACAGAGAGATGTCCCTTAGAGGCGAAAAAGATTAGTACCCTATACTTAGTTTTAAAACGGTTTAGCAGAATGTTCTAGGAGGACGATTATAGAGAAGGCTTGTTATATAAGGGCTAAAGCCTATTTACTATAAGAGCTTAAGCCTAAGGCCTATAAAGTAACTACCTATCTACTTAATTAAATGCCTAGTAGAAGACTTAGGTAGTAAACACTGCTTAAGAAAGTCTAGTTAGGAATAAACTTATTACTATTAAAATATAATATAGCTTACCTATAAGCCTATAGTTATAGAGCCTATCCTTTTAAATATAATATTCTGCGCTTAAATAAGCTCGTATTAAGGGCCTATATAAGATATCTAATAGGGTATAATTTAATAAATATTTTCTAAGTCTATATACCTAGTTAGAAAAAGGTTATTAAAACAAAAGACGTAAAATTTAATAACTAATTACTTTATAATAACTTATAACTAAATCCTTTAAATAAAAGCCAACTAAATATTAGAGGTTATTAATGTCTATTATAAACGGAACCTTTAAGACGAATTAGAATTGTTATTTAATAAAAGTAATAAGACTCTAGAAGAAACACGAGTTAATACTAAAGAAAAACAATTGGTAGAATTTGATAGAAATTAGAAAGAGTCTAATATTAAAAGCAGTAAGTAACTAGACCTAAACTTTAAAGACGACTTAGCTCTAGGGCTTCCTACCCTAGATAAAATACTAGAACCTAACTTATTAAAGCCTTTACTGTCCTTAAATACCTTAGCAGAGAAGAAGCTGCACTATATTATAGTTCTAACTAATAAAGCTAAACTAAAGAAGAAGATTAACAGCGATATAGGAGAGTAAACCGTTGTTAAAGGAAAGAGATTTAAAGGATAATTAAAGACTTACGTAGGCTTTTTAGCTAACGTTACTAAAGACTAGAGCCTTTTAGCTTAAAGATTAGCCTTTAATATAAGGTATACATTTTATAAAAAATCTATATCGCAATTAGCCCCTACCACCGCCTAGGAACTAAAAGGAGCTTTAAAAATGTCTATATAAGGAAGAATTTGTAGCTGCTATATAGACGGAATATTTTAAGTTATTAAAGAGATAATCTATATTAAAGCCGCGCCTGTTATCTAGGTATTTACCTATAAAATTAGTACTAATTGATATTTAACAAGGTTTAAGGATCGTCTTTATATATAAAGTAATTTATAAGAGTTAGTTTATAAGAACATCTATATACATCGGGAAAATATTCGCAGGATGAGATTCAAGTAGACTTTGTGTGGCGCGTTTCGCGTAATTGACATGTAATTTAACCAACTTGACACGCAATTGACCAACTTGACACGCAATTGACCAACTTAACACGCAATTGGACCAACTTGACATGCAATTGACCAACTTGACACGCAATTGGACCAACTTGACATGCAATTGACCAACTTGACACGCAATTGGACCAACTTAATATGCAATTGACCAACTTGACACGCAATTGGACCAACTTAATATGCAATTGACTAACTTGACACGCAATTCAACTAACTTAATACGCAATTGAC
>Ga0307515_10018125_pt1 | contig 12771 bp, 9 predicted proteins | sample 17_EM_MG_FD_194513 | JGI IMG/M metagenome (GOLD analysis project Ga0307515, IMG submission 194513) | Populus trichocarpa ectomycorrhiza microbial communities from riparian zone in the Pacific Northwest, United States - 17_EM | ecosystem: Host-associated > Plants > Roots > Unclassified | place... | reverse complement strand
ACAGATACACTGTCTGAATACTGTTTTAACATCTGTTCTTGTTTCTCCAGGGTCTCCCTCTCGTCTTGCAGAATCTGCTTCTTCGTCCCTAGCTGCTTCAGCGCTTCTGTATGCTGCTCGTTTGACTGTGCAGATGTTGGTGCATGATATATAACGTCCGAAATGATTGCATTGCCGATCCCATCAACGCGAATGGAATCCTGTTCCAAAGAGGAAGGCAGCTGAGTGATTTCAACCTCATTCGTCCCTTGCTGGGGTCAATAAGTACAGGACGTAGGGTACAAAAGCAGGACAGCGAGTCGTACCTTGAGCTCAAGAGGCAAACAACGCGTCACCTCAGCACTATCTGCTCGGAAGACAGTGACCTTTGCGACAGGAAAGTCGGTGGCCTTAACAGAGAGGTTATGAGTCATACTGGTTCAGAGGTGTCGAATGTGCGTTGTGGTGGAGAACAAATTGTCTTGGCGCCTTTCGTGTCGTTCGCGACCGCCCTGATTTGACGCCCTGGGATCAAGCAAATGTAGATTGAATTGCAAGACGAGAGAGATTCATCTCCGTATCGTGTTCGTACTGTTTATGGGCAGGTCATACTATTAGGAAACAGTAGGCGGCCCACGGTTTTCCATAGAACAACTCCGTAGTTGCGCCGCAATCAAACCCTTCATAATCGGCTCGCTGCAACAATCACTACAACCTCTCAACATAGCAGTTCTAGAGTAGGGTTTTGTGCCTCTGAAGGACCTAATCCTCACACTCGCTTGAGGTCGTATACAGGCGCTGTGGAAGTAGACAACGTACGGGGATCGTTGATCGGCGCCATAATTTAGTCCAATGCTTCTAGATGCCCGTGAAGGTCTTTGTGAGCGTCGTCTCGGCCAATCATCCGTAACGGATAATGCTTGTTTGCTCCCAAACCTCCAGGGGCTTGCCGTCCCCCAGCAACGGGACACACATATGGTCGAATCAATGATTTCTGCAACTAACCAGTCGTAAGTGCGTGGTGTGCTTATAACGTGCTCCATCTGCGAGCAGTCTGGCTACCTCCTAGCCGTATCCAACGGCTCTGCTCTTCCTTTTCCCCTTGCGCGTGACAGAATAGCCCAAATAGGCTTCGTGTATTGCTCTGTGTTGTCGAGGGCTTGCGTCCTGTCCTTCCGCAAACACACCATCGCCGTCCTGGCTCGGAGACCGGACTATTCGACTCCCATGTAGTTTAATAATGTCTAGAGAGACATTACTAAGCCCCAAAGCCGTCTCCCATCGCGCCTCCGCCTCATGTGGATAGGTCAACGGAGTACCCAGTGGCTCCATGTCATCAGGCATCTCTACAAATACCGAATACCAATATCCCCTTGAAGGGGATAGACAGCTTCTGATTGATATGGCCCGTTGCGCTTCCACAATCCCGGTTGTGGTCGTCGAACACAGCGAGCTTGTACTGCTCAAGGGCGGCGCCACACACGGAAATAAAATTGGCCGCCTTCGAAGTGGAAACCTGCCGTCGGAAGAGATGCGTACTGGAAGACACGAGGCAACGTGCTTGTAGACGAAGAGTTCGGTTTCCATCTCGTATCGCGGAAGGAGCAGTGGTGTGTACGCATCGTCAGGAACGGGAGATTAGTGATTGTGGAGAGTAAATTGCACTGCTAGTATGGAGCGTGGAGCGGTGGGCGGTGAACGATACTGTGTTTCTCGGTTCCTCCGCTGCGGGAACTCTGTCGTAAAGCTCACCCGTTGGCTCTCCGTCTTCTCGACTCTTTATAATGTGGTCCATCAACCTGGTCCATGGGTGTCTCACTGTTCTGCAGCGTGATCCTTGCGCCGAATCAAGGATATCTCCAACGACTTGCATGAGGACAAGTACTGAGTCCAGGTGGGTACCGAGTGGAGGTAATTATGACTGGATATACACAGAGAGCGGGGTGCATGTCGAACCGCTACATAAGGGAAACTCGGGTCCTTGCTCCCATACCCATGGTGATATAGCGATGATCGAGTTGGGCAGGTGCCGTTCTGAGACTAGCAGTTAATTCTCTCGTCCGGTCCCATGGTGTGATATCGTATGTTGCTAAGACAGGCGGCAAAGGGATGCTGGCTGACAGAGGTCATAGTGTGGGCACTAATTCCCCGAGGGGTCACGCAGTGAGGCGGTTGGGTGAGCCCCAGTCGCGTTGAGCGACTCCGATAATAGCGGTATGTTGTGAGATTGGAAGACACGGCGGAATTCTTCCCGTCTGTGCTTTTGTGTGAGTTGAATTGGGCAGGTCGTGAAATAACATCGAAGATGTCGTCAACGTGCGGGCAGATGAATAGATCCTCCATAAAGGCTCTCATTGGTACAGGTCATCGAAATGAAAGAGGGTCCATAAGGGTATTTGGAGAGGTGGAAGGACCGGGGCACATGGGGAAGGACTTGGGCGGGAGCCATGGTGGCGATCAATGAGCGGTAGATGTCTGGAGTTCTTGTATATTGCCCTCGACGCGAACGCACGTCATGCGCTAAGTTGCTCGATATTGGTTAACGTTAAAGACTGGCGACGCCGTGAGGATAATGTTTTGGGGGGTTCGACCGTATTCCCCATCATCAAGTATTGCTCGCGCATAATTAGAGCACAAGAGAGCTTCTAAAATAGAAATTGAGTCCACCCAAGGATTGTGGTTAGGTAAAAGCCCGACGTACCTTTGCACAATGATACATCTCATCAACGGCATTACTAGTGACCTGAAGAATGGCCTAGAACCGAAGAACAAATACATTTCGGGCTTCCAATTGAGCATGGGGAAGGACATCTTTAAAAACTTGATTTGCGCTTCTCGTCGGCTCCTGACTGCCAGTCGCATGAATGGTCACAACGGGGACACCAGTGGATGAACGCACCTTCACCCATTGCCTTCCACTTCACATATCGACACGTTTGGCCGCGTGGTATTTCCAAGGATTGATGTGTCCGGCGCCAATAAACTCCGTCTACTGGCTTACTAACGGGACATACGGGGAAGTAATATTGAGACGTGGAGACGAGTTCCCGTATGGCCGTAAAAACTCTCACCTTGGGCCGCCTTCAATCGGCGAGCTTGAATCTAACAACTCTGACAGAAATGAGCACCTTCGTGGTAACTATACCCATTGGGAGGGTGGTGTTCTGGCTCGGTGTGCGTTCTGCTGATTCATCCCGATAGGCGCGGGAGAAGGAGGGGTCAAGAACTGCGATGGACGTGTTGAGGGCGAGGTCCGATATTCTAATTGCTCACTCGATCTACTGTAACCAAATAAAAAAACTCTTTATCATGCAGAACCTCTCCTACCAAACGCCGCTTCGGCTTCGGAATGGTCGCTATTCGTCCTAACAGAACTGATTTTAATTACTGTATTAGACTGTCGTCAGATGTGCACATCCTTATACGAGTGGTGAGTCCTGGATAGCGTTTATATGCGCGACGCCAGTTGTGTCTCTCGCTCGATTTCCTTCATCGATCCTGTGATCGATCCTATTGGCGAATGGAGGCGCTGGCTGTCCGCCATCTGAGCAGCTGTCAGCTGTCATCGATCGTCAGCCACTCCCAACCTCCACACTTTTGGAGATCTCGAAGCATCTGTAAGGCAAACAATCACGGCGACTGAACAGTCCAAGCCAATGAAGCTGTGAGCACCTCGATCGCTATACAGCGCCCAATTAATTCTTTGTGGCTGATCGTATTCCAAGCGTCTACCTGGACGGTGTGGCATTTCGTTTCAGTTTATGTTCCGTATCGCTCAACTCAGGGAACATCCAGAAATCACAATCCAAGATACCCAAAATCTGGACTTTTCACTGAAATTATTTGTAGATGATGAGAAGAGAAAATTACAGACAAAAGACACCCGGATTTGGACACCAGTGGAACGCCCGTATGTCCTCTGTTTCCCCATAAAGTACAACCACTGAAAACCGCGCATATGAAGAGGGGTATCTCCGACAACCAAGATGGGAGTGGAGATTCAAATGAAGAGCTTTTGGACGAAGAATGAACAGATTACCAAAGAAATCGACCTTGAAAATCTTTTCAATATTTATTGGACCTCGCAAGAGCACGACCTCATGGTGTCGGGTCAGTCGTGATCCGCAGCCAGGCTGCTCATATCTGATAAATGATTACAGAGGTCGTTGTCATTGGAAAGCATAGTTGCTGTCTAGGAATCCGATTCTCTATAAATTATACCGTTTGTCTCTTTTTAACTCCCCATTGCGGTCTGCTAACAATGGTCGTATAGGCAGAAGATCTACGCTCGTCGCTTAAAGTACTCCAAGGGTTGTTAACGAAATACTCCCCGATGATGGGCGCAAGAACGGAAAAGTTTGTGGACAGGGCTCTTAAATATGGGGCTGTCTTTGCAGAGGTGAGTTTCCCACGTGGAGGCCAGCAATCTCTGACTGGTTCTAGTTCAATCCAGTCACAAAAGCACTCTTCGGTCTTGCTACCGTCACTTTTGGGGTTCGTGCTCGCTACTTGCGCACCAGAAATTAACAGAAGTGACACTTGACCTTGTAGGTTTTGAAGGAACAAAACAAATACGACCACGTCCCTTCGTCCCTTTTGGATCGGTTGCAGCGAATTTTGCTTTTTGCGGACAAAGTCGCAGATGAAATCGTCTGCAATGAGACTGATATCTTGGAGAAGGTCATTCCACGGATGTTCGAAGTCATGCAATCGGTCGCGGTATTCACGTGCCACTATGTCAAACATGGTAAGCGGTCATGTCCTGGATTTAATAAATACCGACAATTGCAGAGGGAAGGGTCGATAAGCCAGAGGCGATCGAAGAAATGGACAAAAATTTGACCAAAGTTATCGAAGACTTCGACCGTGCGGTAAATGTCGAGTCTCTCCGTATGATCAAGGAAGCAGGTAAGCATGCATTGGCTCAACTGGCGGAAGTTTATTCTCAGTAATTTGTGTAGAGCAACAAGTTTTGCTTCGCCGTCTCGAAACCGTTGAGGTCAGCTATAGCTTGGAGCACCGCTGTATGGAAGGCACCCGACGATCTATCCTTAATCGGACCATGGCCTGGGCGGCTGACCCACAGGGGAGGAATGATGGACCACGGAGCAATATCTACTGGTTCTACGGCTCACCTGGAATCGGGAAAACGTCGTTGGCTCATTCGATCTGTGCGGGCCTCCATGATCGAGGGCAGCTTGCTGGTTCCTTTTTCTGCAAGAGAGACGACCCGAAGTTGAGCAAGCACCAAAATATCCTTCCGACCCTGATCAACAAACTGGCCGGAATCTTCCCCCCTTTTCGAAAGATCGTAGCAGATCGTCTTCGTAACGACCCAAACATCGGCCCGGAGACAATAAAGGGCTCTTTCTTACTTGACTGCATCCGTGGCCTCTCTCGCCAACCGGCGCATGCCCTCGTCTTTACTATTGACGCACTCGATGAATGTGGCGACCATCGGACTCGCCCAGCCCTTCTGAAGGCTCTGAGCGATGCGGCCACATATGCGCCGTGGCTCAAAGTGATCATCACCAGTAGACCCGAAGCCGATATCCACCGATTCTTCTATTCACCCTCCCCGCCATCGTATACATCGCACGATTTGGCTACAGATGGAGAGGCCGGTGTTGATCTGCGAGCCTTTGCCCAACACGAATTTAAGCTGGTGGCTGAACAATGGCGTCTCTCGACTCCTTGGCCAGAAGAATCACTCTTCGATGAAGTCATCTCTCGGGCAAACGGTCTTTTTATATTCATCAAGACGATTGTTCTTGCCCTTGAGAACTGTGATGACCCCACCGTGTCTCTGAAGGCGGCCTTGGAAGGCTCAGCCGGTCCTGGCTTAGAACCTCTATACAAACTTTACTCCAGCATCCTGAAAGTACGAATACCGCCTGACAATGCAGAGTTTCAGCGGGTGATTGGAGTGATTCTTACAACCGCACCGTATCGCCCTGTGTCTGAAGAGACGATTGCAGAGCTGGCGGGAGTGAGACCCAATTTGGTGCACAAGTGGGTGAACGACCTCAGCTCTCTGTTAAATCAAGCCGAAGTTACCAGTGGAGGGGTTCGTGTCCGCCATATGTCAATTTCCGATTTCTTTGTCAGCGATCACTGCGCCTATCAAGTCAAACCACGAGACTCTAACATGCAGCTGGGTATCGCTTGCATCAAGACCATGGTTAAACAACTCCGTTTCAATATCTGTGGACTCGAAGATTCCCGGCTCCCTAATGCGGACGTTAAGGATCTCCCGTCCCGAATCGACAAGAACATTTCCGACGCTTTGCAATATACTTCTCTCTATTGGTCAAATCATCTTTGCTTTACTCCCGACACTGGCGACCTGCGTATATGGGAAAACTTGGGGGAATTCTTCGAGGGATTATACAGATTATTCTGGATTGAAGTATTGAGCCTTATGAGAATGGTCCCGGTCGGTGCTCCAACCCTTCGACGAGTGATTTCCTGGGCCAAGGTGAGCCAACCTTCAACTTGCTACTAGTTCGCATTCCAAGATGATTCTTACTTGCTATAGAATGGCGATTATACTATCCTCAGGAGAATTCAGGATACTTGTCGCTTTATCATCACCTTCCATACTCCCCTGTCGATCAGCACTCCACACATATATATATCAGCAGGACCGTTCCTACCCTCGGAGTCGCCCTTATCAACCATCTTTAGCACATGGTTTACCAAAGCTATCAAGATGCAAAGAGGGAAGTTGCTGTCATGGCCAGCCCCGCGATTGCGATGGATTGGACATACTGGGGCCATCACGTCCATCTGCTGTTCCCCGAATGGATACCACATTGCTACTGGATCCAATGACCAGACTATTCGTATCTGGGATGTCGAGACCGGTGCTGCGGTCAGCAATCCTCTGAAGGGGCACACTGGTGATGTGTATTCCGTTGCTTACTCCCCAGAAGGGCGGTACATCGTCTCTGGATCCACCGACATGACTATTCGGATCTGGGACGCTGACACGGGTGCCACATTTGGCAAACCTCTGGAGGGGCACACTGGAATTGTGTACTCTGTTGCTTATTCCCCCAATGGGTTGTACCTCCTCTCTGGATCTGATGACAAAACCATTCGGATCTGGGATGCTGAAGCGGGTACTGCGATAAGCAGATTAGTAGGACACAGTGGATCTGTGCGGTGTATTGCTTACTCCCCCAATGGGCTGCACATTATCTCAGGATCTAGTGACCACACCATTCGAATTTGGGATGTCGAGACTGGTGCTGCAGTTTGCACCCCTCTAAGGGGGCACACTGCCAGTGTGCGGTCTGTTGGGTACACTCCAGATGGGCGACATATCATCTCCGGCTCCGCTGACAAGACAATTCGAGTCTGGGATGCCATGACTGGTGCTACAGTTGGCAAACCTCTAGAAGGGCACGTAGGCCATGTCTGGTCCGTTGCCTACTCTCCCGATGGACAGTACATCATCTCTGGATCTAGTGACAGGACTATTCGAATGTGGAATGCTGCGACTGGTGCTGCAGTTGGAAAACCTATGGAGGGACATACCTTCAGCGTGTACTCCGTTGCTTACTCTCATGATGGGCGACACATCATCTCTGGAGCCGGCGACAAGGCCATTCGGATCTGGGATGCCAGAACTGGTACTGCGGTTGGCAACCGTGTAGATGGACACGCTAGATCTGTGCACTCTGTGGCTTACTCTCCCAATGGGCGCTACATCGTCTCTGGATCCGGTGACAACACCATTCGAATCTGGGATGTTGAAACAGGTGCTGCAGTTGGAGATCCGTTGGAGGGGCATTCTGACGTTGTGCAGTCTGTTGCCTGGTCTCCAAATGGCTGGCACATTGCCTCCGGATCTTGGGACACCACCATTCGAATATGGAGCACTGACACTGGTGCTACTGTCAGCAGGCCTCTACGGGGTCACACCAAAGCCATATCGTCTGTTGCTTACTCCCCCAATGGGCTGCGCATCATCTCTGGATCCAAAGACAAGACCATCCGAATCTGGAATGCTGAGACTGGTACTGCAATCGGCGGGCCTCTGAACGGGCACCTTTCCACTGTGCGATCCGTTGCATACTCTCCCGATGGGCGGTACATCGTCTCCGGATCCTCCGACAAGAGCGTTCGAATTTGGGATGCTGATATTGGTGCTGCAGTCAACAATCTCATGGGGGGCCACAATGGTGCTGTGTGGTCCGTTGCTTACTCTCCTGATGGACGGCGTATTGTCTCCGGATCTGATGACAAGACTATTCGGATCTGGGATGCCGAGACGGGTGCCACAATTAGCCGGCCTCTGGTGGGACACACTTCCTATCTCCAGTGTGTTGCTTACTCTCTCGATGGGCAGTATATAATCTCGTCCTCTGCTGATAGCACCATCCGAATTTGGGATGCTAGGACTGGTGATGTAGTCGGACGCCCTCTAACGGCGCATAATGACAATGTAAGGTCCATTGCTTGCTCTCCTGATGGGCGGCATATTGTCTCTGGATCTTGGGACACCACAATCCATGTCTGGGACTTATTCCAACTCTCCTCCCCTTCTAACCCATTCCGTGCTGGTCTTTGTGCACCACCTGATGAAAATGGTTGGGTTCGGGACTCGATGAACGGCTTACTATATTGGGTACCCCCAGACTGTTGTACTGGCCTGCATTCGCCTGCTCTCCTGACAATACCTCCCACCTCTCACACCCGGTCTGTTTCACTTGATTTTAATTCCTTTGTCTTTGGAACCTCGTGGACTCAGATTTTCAATCGTGAAACAGTCTAGCATTCTCTTTCAAACTACGTGCTTGTACTTTGACATATTAGTAGATTTTTTGCTATTGTGCCCCTAGTCTCTTCCTCAGGCGCCTCATCTTGACATAGGTAGGCAACTCGTAGTGTAAGAAGAGAGAAGGAAGGCTAGACTGGGGATCGAACCCGGGACTCCGGCCGTTCCTTAATTCTAGTAAGGTGCGATGCCACTTCGCGACCCAGCCCGTAATATTAAGTGGAGGAATCATCAGAATGGCGTCCTCTATGCAAACGATCAGACATATTTGGCAAGTGTACAGATTTAGTTCTTGTTTTTACCGAAAATGTAGCTCGTTGGTGGTTGTCGGAACACCATGAGCGTCGGAAGCACGATCGTGGATCGGTGCCTGAGCTGCGGCTGTCCATATCAGCACGTCATATCGAGGACTATTCTCTGCCAGAAATGGGCAGGCCGCGGCAAACTCGGTATAGTATCACATGCGTTCTGGGCGCATTTCTGGACACTCCCTTTCGGTTAATTCACGGACCGTCTCAATGTGACCATGGGCAGTCTAGTATAAGATTTCACTCGTCAACGGACCTATTAGATTCAGTTTGGTGTTCACGCGCTGAGTTTGTAAGTTCATTCTTCGTATTGCTGTGACCATATATATACATCTCTGACCACTATTTAGGTACATAATACATATACAGCTTGCTATTCACGCACTGAGTCTAACACTGTTTGGTTCCAACAATATCACCTATCTCTCGTTTTCGATTATGGTGTTCAGCAGCAATTTCTTAAGGACTGCAACTTCCCTAATCATGATATATTCGGTGGTGCTCAGCTATACAAGTCACATAACCTTGCCATTGATCCCAGCAATCGTGTATGGTTTGGACCCGACGAGCTTGAATTGGCGAGTCAGCTCTCGGCCCCTTCGCCTCGGACCCCAAACACCCACGCACAACGACTGAAACATGCGTCACCTGGCGAATATCAGTACCTCAAAAAGACTGGACTATTTCGCTGCGATGGGGTCGGCGTGATCAACGTGCTGGACAGGTGGCCTACGCTACACGGTCTTCTAACCTCATATAGAGAACGACATAAACTCTACCCACGCTTTGTCTTCTCCCAGCTTTGTTCCTTGGGTTAATAACTGTTGACTGTTGAGAGGATCATCGTCGCATCGTCAGCCTTCCCCCAATCGCCGCCGCTTCCCGCATAATGCGAATGCCAACGTTTTGAGAGGAGTATGTGCTCTTGTTGGAAAAAAGGAGACTCTTGGGCTGTGTCGGAAGAATAAACGGCCGGTGGTGACCTCCGGGCGCTGTTGGCGCTCTTATACCCGATCACTACGGCCTTTTACGGCGTCCGTGGCTTTTATCTTGCAATACCAAGGAAGCCTAGATCGGGAGACGTGAGCTTAGTCTTCTTCTCTGGTATTCCAGTTCACATATATATTGACCTTGCGTCCACTCCAAATGAACCCTCCTACAGGGCTTCCAGACTCCTCGACCTCTTCCATGCGTCGTGCCTGTGCTTCTATCCGCTGTCGGCCCTATTATATTGTGCCCCGCCCCCTTATGTCACCCGCAGCGGAGGTTTAGGCCCGTGTCCGACGGCGCCCCGCGGCTAGCCAAACGGCGATTGGTTGATGCCCCATCAAGTATAGCTTATGTAGGTTCGCTTCGCCATAAGCACTATATTGCCCTCCTTGAGTCTTGACTCCCACCACGTCCTCAAGGAACAAGGATATTGTGCAGTAACCAGAAAAAAAATCGCTCCAATGCGCTCTTCTTTGGGCGTCGTCGCTGCTCTCTCCGCGCAATACCTTGCACATGCCCAGTACACAGTCCGTCTCTGAGCTCGCCCCTTGGCTCCAGCATTTGGAACTTACGATCGTCTGTTCTGTTCTACGTAACCTCCTGATACCTCCATAGACGTCCGCAACTTGTTCCGCCTCATTCGGCTGGGCCTCAAACCAGCAAAACCAGTCACCATGCCTTGTCGCCGCCTATGTCCAGGGTGCTTGTGGAGCTATTGGGAGTACGTCGTCTTCATTATCAGCCTTTCATCTCGACAGCCTACTCCCGGCTCTCAATCGATATCCGACCGGTTTGACAGTTCTTCGGCGAACTGACAGGCTAAACACCTGACACTCGGAGAGCAGCAGTTTCTCATATCATGTGTCCTTTTAGAGTGGGATGTCCTTGCTTTACCGAGTCTGCAAACCTTCTACCAAGCTCCCTTGAGTGAATGCGGATGGTACCTGTTTATTGACAGATGGTTGTTACCAGCATTGACACCACCTCTAGCTCTATCGCAAACTATAACCTACTTTCGGCGTGTGCTGCGTGTCAAGGGGCGTTATCTCCAAGGTAAAATTGACTTCAAATATCTGTGGTTGACACGGCGGCTGATATCCGCTAGGTTTCCCTATTGGAGCTCCAACTGCTCAAATGCGAACCTACTGAACACATCTACCTAGTGAGTTCTTGATCTAGGACCAAAACAACCGATTAACCCGATATATCGCCTAGCTATCCCACATCATCGTGGCCATTACCCGACGGGGTACAAATACCACTATGGGCTCAGCAAGACGCAAGGCTTTGGACTAATATGCAATTTAATAGCACTGAGGCGCAAACAATTGCCGTCAGTGGCGAGCTCATTGGGCTACCATTAGGGTCTTCTTCCACAACCTCCACAATGACCAACCCCTTGAGCTCTCCATCTAATACCTCATCTGCACCTATTTCGGATTCCCCGAATGACGGCCGTGCAGATATCGGTCCTATTGTGGGTGGCGTGGTGGGAGGTGTGCTCGGACTTCTCTTCATTGGAGTACTAATTTGGTGGATAATGAGACAGAGGTGGTCTTCGTTTGAGGGTGCTAGCCCCAGTATGTCCGTGGTGCCATTTGCTGGCTCAAAAGCACCAACTCCGGCCCAAGCCAAGATGGTTGTACCTGTTCCGCAACGCGCTTTCCACCAAACCTATCCTTCGTATACGTTGTCCCCTAGCAACCCGGACAGCGGGGATGGTAGCCCGGCGGCCCTGGTGCAGCATGCACCAGGAGCGTTAGATTACTCCTGGGGCTTTCCATCACATCCTCACGCTACTGTAGGTACCAGCCTCAACTTTACACCCATGTTATCGTCCACAGGCGTGGGCCTACCTTCGGATACACCACAGCGGATGGGCAGCCCCAGTTCACGGAGTATGATCTCTCGCTTCGTGTTCCCACGTAGACGAAACCATCGCCACTCCGATGCGCAGAGCACCATGAGTCCAGGCAGCAGCCTGGGCCAGATCTCCATTTTACAATCCACACCCCCAAACATGGGACATCCCCCCCAGCTTCTTGGCCTGTCTCCAGTCCCGGGTCAAGCTACGTTGGAGCCCACACCGAACATACCGCTGCCTCAAGGCCAAGCTCTGTCCCCGGTGATGTCAAGACCTTCTATGAACCCACCAGGATATACGCCTCCAGAGACTTCAATTCCTTCCCCTCTGCCTCAGCCTAACCCCGCGATCCAGGCGCACATGACACCGCACATAATACGACCTCTGGATACCGAACTCAACCGGATGATAGTCGCCACGCCAGCCCCAACGAGCCCCGAGACGCTTGACCTGCCTTCGTATATGGCGTCACAGGCGGAGAGCCGGGGAGAGCAACTGAGGCAAGCAGCGGACATTGCCACCGCCGGGATAGGCGAGAGCAGTAGTCATATCCTCGCCACGCCATCCGCTCCAGAGATACGGGGCGGCCCACTCCCTCTCGTTTCTGAGTGGGCCGACTCGCCTCATAGCGATTCCCGTTACCCTCAAGGGAAGGTATGAACGGGAAGAAGCGAACAACAACAGCCACGCCATACTGGCCAGGTGGCAGTTGTATGAGTCAGGTAAAGCCGCTTCCTTCTGTTGTTGGATTTTTGTCATCCCCTCATGGACATTGAACGACCATTCTTTGTATCAAGGTTTCGCAACACTGTATTAGCGGAGACGTGGACAATGTTATCCCATAA
>Ga0307515_10018124_pt1 | contig 12772 bp, 2 predicted proteins | sample 17_EM_MG_FD_194513 | JGI IMG/M metagenome (GOLD analysis project Ga0307515, IMG submission 194513) | Populus trichocarpa ectomycorrhiza microbial communities from riparian zone in the Pacific Northwest, United States - 17_EM | ecosystem: Host-associated > Plants > Roots > Unclassified | place... | reverse complement strand
AGCCCGAGGTGCTTATAAGGAGGTGCCAAGCCTAGCCTTCGGCTAGGCCTTGGCTACCCCTTAGAGCTCCTAGGCGATGCAGCCGAGTAAGGGCCAAAATAACCCTTACACCTAGTCAGGGGTTCGCTTAAGACTTAGCGTGTGTATATAGACGTGGCCTCACCACCTTCTCTTACTCCTTAGCTTAATATCTTCATAATACAGCATTCGTTCGCTTAATCTTGCAAGCATTCGTTTAAGTCTCTAGTGAGACATTTGTTTAATGGTTAGTCGTTATATTATATTAAGCTCCCCAGTTATATACAGGCTGTGGTACTTATGTCTTAAGTTTACGAAGTCCTGTAGTAGCTAGGTTGTAAGAAGCTTAGTCCCTATACTATATAGGCACCCTCATGTTTACGTTTTTGTTCTCTTCTTTTTTTTCCCTTCTCTCTACTAAACGGCTGCCTATGCTATGGGGAAGCACGTGCCGGGCAGTAACCTCTTTCTGACCGTACGAGCTCGTCGACCGACCAAGCAACGCGTATATCCGTCAACTAAACGCGTGTGCCTACCGACCGACCTATCGACCAAACGACGACGACGCGTCTAACGCGTATATCTGTCGACGATCGACCGACCAACCGACCGAACGACCGTACGTCTACGGACGCTTGCACCGTACTGCTACCTAAATAGTCCCTTTTAACAGACACTAAGCTACGTACGCTGCGAGGAACGAAATCGGTTAATACTGAGACTAGTGCTATATAATGGCTGCGATGAACGACCCTAACTGATACTGAGCTATACGAGCTTTGAGGAACGAAATCGACTAGGACTACTAACGCTGGCATTACTCTGCTATTGACTACCGATCGTGCCGATATGCATACGATCTATATACTAGATAACAGTAGCGCCAATACGCCTGCTACTACGACCTGACCACAACTGTGCCGATACGCCTATAGTCTTCCGACCGTACGATTGTGCCGATACGCCTACGATCCACGACTTACGCTTGTATTATACTGCTACAAACCAGATAAATAATAGTGCCTATATGCCTGCTATCCAATCAACCAATTAATAGCCTAAGCTCTACGTTCGACCTGCTATTACAAAATAACCGATAGACGAGCTTCGTGCTTGACCGCTACCGTTACCGCCGCTAGTACCGTACTACTACCCAAATAGATATCTGCTGCTCCTGCCTACAGCTAATCCAATCTAACAATTGCTGCTCTGCCTATAGTACTACTATTAACTTCTACTGCTCCTGCCTATAGTATTATAACTAATAACTGCTGCTACACTTACAGCTAACCTTAATTCGACCACTACTGCTCCTACCTATAGTACTACTACTAACCCTTGCTGCTCTGCCTATAGTATCTTATTAACTACTACTGCCCTACCTATAGTAAACAACTATAACTATATACAAGGTAGACAAGTACTAGAGAATAACGCCTAAGGGTAGGCTTTTTTAAAGGGGGGGGTGATATAACGGCGCTGGAGCGCGTCACCTAGTTAGGGGTTCGCTTAAGACTTAGCGTGTATATATAGACGTAGCCTTACCACCTTCTCTTACTCCTTAGCTTAATATCTTCGTAATATAGCATTCGTTCGCTTAATCTTGTAAGCATTTATTTAAGTCTTTAGTAAGACATTTGTTTAATAGTTTGAGCCATTACAATTAATAGCTAATTTAGGCTCTCCTCTTTCTATAGGTAGGGCTCTAGATTCTACGTAAAGGCTTTATACGCCTTATGCTAAAAAACAGAGTAAATCTATACTAAATAGCTTAGGAATATCTTATAAAGGGCTATTAAGTTCTATAGAATGACCTTACGGAGGTAAAAGAGAAGGGTTATAACCCCTATAGCGGTAAGGTTATTAATCTAGTATAGCTATAGGCTAAAACGGCCCTTTTATTTATCTAGTTTAGGCCATATTATTAATAGTAGTATATTAGACGGCGTAATACCCATACGGCGGATTTTAAAGCAGCTTATTTATAAGGGGTATCCTATTATTAACCTTATAAACTCTTACGGGAGAGAGTTTAAGTAATAGCCTACTATCTACTCTTAGTTCCACCTCCTAGTATGCCAAATTTAGTCCTTACTAACCCCCTTTAGCTCTGCCGTTTTAGCGCTAGCACTTCGCCTAATATATATCTTCTTCTCTAAAAAGACGCTAATGTACTAAAAGGCCTTTATAACCTAATCTTACTATAAGTTATATAAGAGGGCCGCCTTACAGTCCCTAGTACCGCTCTTAATTAGGCGTATATTATACCATACTAAGTAACTGCTAAAGTCCGGAAATGGCTTTATATTAAAATCCTAGTAGTATAAAAGATAGAAAGCTAGCCCGCTAAGTATATAAATAAGCAGCTTCCTATTCCGTAGGGCTCTAATAGTCTTAAGGCGGCCGTACTAGTTCTACTTACCTACGTATATAGTGAATATTAAGAGCATATAGCGCGTAGGGCCTTTACCCTTAAACTTAAAGGTAAATAGATCTAAGATCTTAGTAAAGCGTTTATTGCTGCCGTAGGTAAGTATATAGTGGCCTAGTAGGATATTAACAAGTGTGCGGAAGTAGCACTTTAGGGATAAGGCAGTGCCCCTAGCCTAAAGCTTATAGCAGATACTCTGGAACTCATCCTCGGTATAGCTATTAAAAAGGGTGTTTCTGCCCTTATCGGCAAACTACTCTTTTTTACGCTACGCGTCCCTCTACTATAGTATCTTTAGGTACTCTCTAACGCTATCCTCCTATGGAAATAAGTAGCTGTTTATTTTAATGGCTTTCTATATTTAATAGAGGTCTATTAAAGCGGTAATATAGCTATAAACTAACCGCTATAAAAGCCGCGTCTCCTCTTAGGGTATGTTAATATTGGCTTTACGGCTCTTCCCTTTTAAGGGCCGGCTTATAACCTCCTTAATAAGAAAAAGAAGTAGCTTATCCTCTATAACGGTATTACTATTATAGTACTTCTTCTGTTTATAAAAGGCCTAGAGCTAAACAATATATTAGCTATAGGTCGCAATACTTTTAAAGGGGAGGAGTATTACCTTAAACTCCTTCTATTTTAGATTATACGTTATAGATATATTTTTAGGCCTTATAGTATATATAAGGGCGAGGACATGCTGCGCGTTAGCGCGTAGTTCGGCATTATTAACGATATTAATCTCTACGCGGTTAGTCAGTGCCATCTTATATAGTAAGTATATTAGTAGACGTGCTGCCGCAATTAAGTATTAGGTAGGGAGGACTATTTTATATATACTTAGGGCCCTAATAGCCCTAATTACCCTATAGTCGGCGTTAATTAGCGGCTTAATTAGTAGGTGGCCCTTAATACACGTATCTACTTAGCTTAGCGCTGGTAACGCTATAGAGATCCTTAAATCTACCCCAGGTGGCTAGCTAAACACGTGATTTTCTAGCTAACTAATAATTGGCTAAGCCTCTTATATTATAAAATTAACTTTTTAATAAAAAAGGTTAGCAATATCCGCTTACGGATATACGTATATCCGCTAAATAATTCTATAATCTAAGCTTACTAAGGTAAATATAAACTCGCGCGCTATAACTAATTTTTTGTTACTAATTAATAACAAACTAACGTCTTTATAAATAATCGGCTAATGTTATGTTCTAGAGCTTTATCGGGCGATTCTAATGCTGCCAAAATTATTGCGAACGGGCTGGTAGTTACCCCTACGTTTTGCCCTAAATATTATTACTAAAACAGTAAACATTTAGCTAGAGCCACTAATTCTTAACACCCGACCTCCTATATTAATATCTATAGTAGATAAACACCTAAATAGCTAATGTATTGTATCTAGACTAACTCTAGGCCTTATTACCTGCTTTATTACTCCTTTACTACCTATACAAACGCCTATATAAACGCCTGCACGAAAGCCTATATAAAGCCTGCGCGATATCTACACGACGCCTATATAAACGCCTGCACGAATATAAACTCTATATAAAGCTTTGCACGAAGCTCTATATAAAGCTCTGCTTAAAGCTCCGGTTAAAGCTCTAGTTAAAGCTTTAGTTAAAGCTTTAGTCGAAACTCTGGTTAAAGCTACTTAAGGCTCTACTTAAGGCTTCGCTTAAAGCTCTAGCTAAAGCTCTAGTTAAGGATCTAGTCGAGGCTCTAGTTAAGGCTCCAGTTAAGGCTTCGGTTAAAGCTCTAGTTAAAGCCGTAGTTAAAGCTCTACTTAAAGCTCTGCTTAAAGTTCTGCTTAAAGCTCTGCTTAAAGCTCTACTTAAGGCTCTAGTTAAAGCTCTATATAAGGCTCTAGTCAAAGCAGTAGCTATAAAATAGTAGTATATAGCGTACTAACTAAACAGGCCACCCGTATATATATTAAGGTAAGGTATTTAAAATATAGATACTTATTAGCTATACATTTAGACTTAGGACCTTTATCTATAGTAAAAAGGCAGTTATAAATTCTGCCTTTATATAACGGAATCCCCTAGAAGGTACATATTAGATAAGACAGTAGGAGGTTTTATCTATATTCTATTTATATCCTAAAAGACATAGTTAAATAAATAAGGGGCGAAGGGTTTTACTAGCGTCTTAGAAGGATTATATAGGGAGCTAGTTCTCCTCTAAAAAAGAGCTAGCAATTAGTCTCTAAATAGAAGAGGTTAAAAAGTATTTATCCTTTATTTATAAAGATTATTCTACCTTAACTTATCTTCTACTTACCTATAACTCTTATTCTATACTATTAATTAGATAATTATACGTTCTGGTTAAACTAGCCTTTTATAATTTTAATCGCTCTTAATCCTTTATAGAAGGAACGTACGGCTATACCTCCTTACCCCCTAAAACGACGCCTCTACTATAAGAGGCTTAAAGAGTCTCTCTAGAGGAGCGTATTCCCTCTTCCTATAAAAAAGCCACAGCTGGTCCATCTAACCTTGCGAGACCCTTAGAAATAATTACCGCTAGGGAGTTATTAAAGCGGTCGCTATGCGAGACCCTATAAAAAATAAAGGAGTTAGAGATATAATTAAGATAAGTATATTAAGACTACTAAGAACAATTATAAGGATAATTAGGGGAAGTAAAGACACCCTAGATACGGAGCGGACTTAAAGGGGTAACGCTATACTTGTTACGGACGCTTTAAGTACAATGTTACAACTACTTGGAGAAGAGTCGGAAGAAGCTAGTTGGTTAATACGAGCACGGTCTAGGATGGATCCGGTAGAACTATATGACGAGGAATAGTAACCAAGGTCATATAATATACTACGTAGTGTACAAAAGGAACGAGAGGAACTTACGTACCTTATGTATAACACGTATATTATGTATAAGAAGGATTTTATAGGAGTACGGTTGTGTATTTAAGGACCCTTAGTCCCTACCTAGATAGTTCCTTCCTTATAGTGATTCTCAGAATATAATTGGAGTTAATCTATTAGGCAACCACTTCACCAGTTATTATTCGTTATTGACTTTAATTTGTATTACCTATACACCTAGCCTATTAATAGAACTTACTATAGTACTTACTACAAGGTTCTGTTATACAATTACTACCTAGTTACGGTATTAAATATAGAAAGTCAAATAATATACCACTAAAAGCAGCTACTACAACGCTATTGACGGCGGCAACTACGTTAAGGTCAGGGGGTGACACTAGTATAGCGGACACTGACTCGTAACAACCTATAACGGTAAGACAATTACAAGAAATAGTTGACTAGTTAATAGAGAACAATGCAGTACTTAAAAATAGGATTAATGGGATAGGCGTAGTAAAGGTTAAGTTATTATCGATTAAAAGATTCTTAGGAGAGAGATCGAAGCTTAAAGGATTCCTTATGTAAATGCATTTTAAGGTTACGCAAGAGGGAGTAAAGCTGGCGATACCTATGGATTAAATAGCGTATATAGGGCTATTCTTAACAGGAAGAGCACTTAAATGGTTTAAGCCTTACCTAATAGAGATATAAGTAAACGGGATGACAACTATAAACTAAGAGGTACGGTTTATGTTTTTAAGCTAGAACGGATTTATGGAACAACTTATATAAATATTTGAAGACCTAGAGGTAACGACTATAGCGGAAAGAAAACTCTAAGACATTATACAGCAAACCTTAGTAATTAAGTATATAACGTAGTTTCAAACATTAGTAATATAAGTTGAGTAGAATAATAAGGCGCTTATAGTATAGTACAAGCAGGCTAAAGTTTAGGACGTAATTATTCTAATAGAAGATGCGGACACCCTAAGGGAATTAATAGATTAAGCAATAAAGATAAATAATAGGATCTACTAAAGGGAATAGACCAAGAGAAATTAGGATAGAGTTCTATAGTTATATAAGACGTAGAGTATATAATGACTAAAGCTAAGTTAGAAACTATAGTGTGGCGTAAAGCTAATAGACCTAAGCGGTACTAAAGAAGCCTATAAAAGATAGAGTAAGAAACTATAAAAACCTAGAGGTTAAGGATCTAGTGATTATAGGACTAAGGAGCAGAGGCTAAACTAGGGATCTTAGCAGCAGAAGACGTTTAGGCGGACTCTATAGTAAAGTTAATAGTTTAGAGACAGAGCTTATATAAATTGCGGAAAATAAGGTTACTTTATAAGGGATTATAAAGATAGTTAGAGTTATTATATAATAAAGGGAACTAGATTAGTAGCAGAAGGTATATACGTATAAAGGGACAATAGTATACTGCGAGGAATAAAGGAATATTTAATTAGAAGTTTTGCGTTTTGTTATAATAACGCATGCCGAATTTATAAAGACGCTAAGTACGGCGTAAGCTATTGGCTATAGGAGCTAAAACCTATAGGGTATAGAGGAACTAATAAACTAGTTCGCAGATCGGACATTAAGGACGATGAATTTAATGTAAGCGAAATATTCTATAACGATAAGGCAATAAGGGCGGCTTACTAGGAGTACGCAAACCTTAGAGATGTTATACTAGAGGTAGAGGATGATTCCACTATAGAATAGGGAATATTAGTAGGGATTGAAACCCCACTAGACACAATGTCTATCGCTTCGCGAGATGTAAGAAAAGTAGGATAGTAAACTACTTCGGCACTTAATAAAGGCAAAAGGCTAAAGGCTTAAGAATCTTACGACAAGATAAGAGATAACTAATATTCTTAAGACAAGATAAGGTATACCTAAGGACCTATAACGGATAAAAACCAATAGAGTAGGGTAGTAGCTTAGTTTAAAGATATACAAATAAGCTCGGGATAAGAGTTCCTAACGGTATAAGATTCTTAAGACGAGATAAGTGAGATTTAAGACTTTTAAGATGAGATAAGAATACTACGGATACCTAGTTAGACTAAGGCGGGAGCTAAGCTTAAGTTAGAAGCAAGCTTAGGATTAAAGAATCCAAGGGACTAAGAATTTGGAGTGCAAATTAGGACACCCATAAGTAAGAGGCAAGGAGCTTCTTTATAGATTAGAGAATCTGTAATATAAATAGCAGTTAGACTAGGAGACAGATATATAGACCTAAAAGACGTACTAGGAGAATATAGTGTTCGGCCTAAAGATCAAAAAGCCAATACTAAGATTAAGAAGTAAGACGACTTTAAGGATCTACTCGCGAGACGCAAAAAGAAAGAAACCATGATAGAATTTAGGGCAAGAATTGCTGCATGGTAAGAATAGAAACTAGATAAGAAATCTAGTATATTAGGACGTATAAAGGACAGGGCGCCGGTATAAAGAATTACTAATAGGCCGAGAGCAGGTATACTAAGAGCTAAATGGCTTACTAAACTAGAATAAGAAGAGGATCTAGGGATTCCTATTAGGTTCAAGGAACGACATACTAAAGGCTATTACAACGTAGTAATAAAGAGATATTTCCTTACGGATAAGCCGTATATACTTAAGCAGCTGTACTAAAAGTGGTATAGGCAACGACATAATGATAAGTAGGAAGATTTCTATATGTAGCTAGACGAAAAAGTTATCTAAGACCACCCAATTTTAAAGAAGGCTATAACTTATATTAAGGGAGCCTTAATTATAATATTAAAGGATCTAGAGGAGCAATTAGAGGACTAGAGAAGCAAAAGGCGAATCTTAGTACCTGCGAACAAAGTCGCAACACTTAAATTAATACGAGAAAGGTTTAAACTTAAGGATAAGGATAAGCCAAGAGTTAACCTAAGATATTAAGCATATTACACACTATTGTGGATAGCATATATAGATGATGTGTGTAATATATATAGAGCACCTAAAAACAAAAATTAGAAGTATCTAATAAGGATATATTAGATAACGGATAAGGCAAAATATTAAAATACTAAGTATATATATGGTTGGCACCTAGTAGAAGTTTAAGAACAAGGGGACTTAATACTTTAACCAGGAAGATTCCTTATAGAAGAATGCCTAAATGGACGATAGTAGTGGGAATATCCTAAGAACACGTGTTTATAGTATATTAAAGACAAAAAGCGAACTAAGTATTGGCCTAAGATAAACTAAGTATAAATAGGATCTAGCAGCCAATAGTTGGGAAAAGTAGAGGCCTATAGGACTAGAGGGAGCCAATAGTAGAGCCTTAGACCCTTAAAGGAATTTAAAAACAATACCTAAATTTACGGGTTAAATAGCAAGATTAACAGTTTAAGGCATTAATAGATAGTAGAGCAATAAGAAACCATATCTCGCTAGCAATAGTTAAAAGAATAGGGTTACCACACAGGTAGAAGGAATATTCTTACCTATTAGTAACAATTTTAGGAGATCCGATAGCCTATAGAGGAGGCATTATTAATCTTAAAATAGGACCTATTTAGCTAACCATTAAGGGAAGATAAATTAAGATATCTTTTGATATATTATTATTAGGGAATAATAAGGCAGTATTAGAAATGCCTTAGTTATAGGAATATAATCTAAAGATTAATTGGATTATAGGTTAGGTTAATATTAGAGATGCTTAACGCCGCAAGATATAATAATAAGCCAAATTAGTATGGTACTAAATAGGAGCGACCTATAAAGAAATAGAAAAAGGGCTAAGCTATATACCAAAAAGATACTATAAGTATAGCAAGAAATTATGGTTACTTAAGAGTGAAAAGCTGTTAAAGTATATAGTATAGGACTATAAAATAGAATTGGAACCGGGAATAAGTCTAAGGTTCTTTTTAATCTACAAGTTTACTAAAGAAGAAGGTAGAGCACTAAAAGAGTTTATCTAAGAAAACTTACAAAAGGGATATATCAGACTATCGTAGTTATTAGCGGGTTATCCAGTACTATTTATACTAAAGAAAAACGGTAAACTAAGGCTATATATTAACTATAGATAGTTAAACAGTATTACCAAAAAGGATAGGTATCCTTTACCCTTAATTAGTAAAATCTAAGATAGGATAGGCAATGCGCAAATCTTTACAAAGATAGATCTAAGATGGGTATACCATTAGATCAGAATTAAGGAAGGCGATAAATAAAAGGCAGCCTTTAGGTTAAAGGAAGGACTATATAAACCATTAGTTATGCAATTCGGGCTTATAAATATACTAGTAACGTTTTAGAAGCGTATTAATAATATATTAGGAGAACACTTAGATGAATTTATTATGGTATATCTTAATAATATTATTATCTACTTAATAACTAAGTAAGAATATAGAGAATACGTTAAATAGGTTTTAAAGAGACTATAGGAAGAATAGATACTAGTAGCAATTAAGAAATGCGAGTTCTTTACTAGGAAGACTAATTTTGTAGGATTTATTATTAAACTAGGCCAACTTAGTATAGATCCGAAAAAGATTAAGGCTATAGTAAATTGGTAAGAACTAGAGAACGTTACGCAGTTAAGATTGTTTCTAGGATTTTACAATTACTATAGAAGGTTTATAGCACAATAGTTAAAGAATATTAAGCCATTTACGCGGTTAATAAAGAAAGAAGAACTATAGGTATAGGGAAAGGAACAATAAGAACTATTTAAAGAAGTTAAGAGGTTATTTACCTAGGAGCCAGTTCTTAAGATCTATTAACTAGAACTAGAGACGGTTATAAAAATAGATATATTAGACTTTACACTAAGGGCATACTTTATATAAAAGCATCTAGATAGATAGCACCTAGTAGCATATTACAGTCGGAAGATAACACCACTAGAGTTAAACTATAACATCTATAATAAGAAGTTATTAGGAATAGTTGCAGCACTAAAGAAATAGAGAGCATTCTTATAAGGTATAGAGAAACTATTTATAGTTAAGACGGATTATAAGAACCTAATAGGATTCCTAACAATAAAGGAACTTAACTAAAAACAGGTTAAATAGGTAGAGATACTTACAGAATACTATTTTAAGATTTAGTATACTAAGGGCATAAACAATACGCGGGCAGATGCGTTAAGCTAAAAAGCTAAACTATAAAACGATAAGAAGCTATTAGGGGCTTTACTATAAAAAGATATAGACGGATTAATTAGGTATAATTACCTAAAAATTATAGTAACTTAAGAGGACAAACTAAAGGGAGTTCACGAGTTACTAGAAAGCTTTTAGGCATAAAGAATTCTAAAAGCATAGCTAGAAGATCTATAGTTAGATATATACAAAAACCGAGAAGTAATATACATCCTAAGAAGCATAGCAGAGTAGTTTATAGAAGATTTCTATAAGGGACTAACTTAAGAACACAACGGAGCTATAGGCTTAGTGTTAAGACTCTAAGAGGAGTACATTATTAATGAAATTTAGAGGATAGCCAGGAAGGTTATAAAAAAGTATTTAGATTGCTAAAGGAATAAACTAATGAGGTATAAGCTATATAGAGGGCTACAACCTATTAAAACACTAGAGAGACTATAGGAAGTTATATTAGATAAAGATCTAAGATTTATAGCAGTATTTTAGGAGGTATTCTTAGCGGAACAAGGAGTTTAAGCAGTAACTTCTACCATATATTATCTGTAGACAGACGGTTAAACGGAAAGATTAAACTAGACACTAGAGCAGTATCTAAAACACTATATTAATTACATATAGAATAATTAGGTATTGTTATTACCAGTTATACAGTTTATATATAATATAACACCATAAAAAGGAATGGGTATATTACTATTTAAGGCGAATTACGGATATAAGCCAAGAACATTATTATCGCCATATTAAGTAAAGAAAACAAATAGCAGAGCTAAGCAAAGAATAGAGACTTTAATAAATCTTTATGCAAACCTTATAGAAACAGCTAAGGTAGTATAATAAAGGATAAAAAAAATACTATAACGCTAAGAGATCTAAGGGACTAGATCTTAAGGAGGGAGATAAAGTATAGCTACTATATAAAAATTTTAAGAGTTAACGACCAAGTAAAAAGTTAAACTACGTTAGACTAGGACCTTTCGAAATTATATAAAAAATTTTACCGGTCACATTTAAGTTAAACCTACTAGCTAAAATAAAAATTTACCCTATATAGCATATTACAATGCTAGAACCAGCACACGGGAATATTAAACCACTAGTTTATAAAGCAGACACGTATAAAGGATAGGAAGAAGATAAATAGCAAGTTTTAAAAATTATTAGTTATAAGGACATTAACAATGAAATATAGTATAAGGTTAAGTAGATAGGCTATACTAAGACTACCTAGGAGCTACTAGAGAATTTAAAGAACGCTATAGGAAAGGTATAGGAGTATTAAAAGAAAATAGGTTAGGCAACATTAATAAGGAGGGATCGTTAAAGAATAAGTCACCTAAGGGGGACCTAGGAAGAGCGACTGCCAAACTACTTAGAGTTATTCCCTTTACTATAAAAGGAGAGTTAGTCCTTTTATCGCCAAGTTCCTGCAGACCTTATTCTATAAGTTTCCACTCCTTAGAATAAACCTTCTTACGTACTTTCTTAAGACGAAGCAGCTAAGTAAATACCGCGATATAAGCATCTAGGGCCTTCTGTTCCGCGTTACGGGAATATTTAAGCTTAGTAAGAGCCTACGCCAGGTTACTATTAAGCTTCGCAGCAGTAGATTAAACACAAGACCCTATAATAAATTACTTAGAGAACTTAAAGACTATTAAGAGTTATAGGACGCGTACACTTAGCATCAAAAGTAGAGCGAATATCGCAGGACGACTAAATATTTGCTTTAGTGCACTTTAAATAAAAGAAAGGTTGCCGAGACAAAGGACTTACCAACGCAATATAAACTAACCCTTCTTTCGCACAACGAGAAGATAGAGATGGTATAATTTCACTAAGCGATAATATAGCAGTAATAGTGTGGGCACAACGTTGCGTATATAAAGAAGAAGATGCTTTAGGTATAATAAGTAATAATATTAACCAAATTAATTAGACGGACATTATACCTCTAATAAATAACTTAAAGATGCTAGAGATCTTTAAGGACGAAGATAAAGAGGAGGGAGATGGTGTTACGGACGCTTTAAGTACAATATTATAACTACTTAGAGAAAAGTTAAAAAAAGCTAGTTAGTTAATACAAGTATAGTCTAGGATAGATCCGGTAGAACTATATAATAAGGAATAGTAACCAAGGTTATATAATATGCTATATAGTATATAAAAGGAACAAGAGGAACTTACGTACCTTATATATAACACGTATATTATATATAAGAAGGATTTTATAGGAGTACGGTTGTGTATTTAAGGACCCTTAGTCCCTACCTAGATAGTTCCTTCCTTGTAGTAATTCTTAGAATATAATT
>Ga0307515_10018123_pt1 | contig 12772 bp, 9 predicted proteins | sample 17_EM_MG_FD_194513 | JGI IMG/M metagenome (GOLD analysis project Ga0307515, IMG submission 194513) | Populus trichocarpa ectomycorrhiza microbial communities from riparian zone in the Pacific Northwest, United States - 17_EM | ecosystem: Host-associated > Plants > Roots > Unclassified | place... | reverse complement strand
AAGTTATAAGACAGACCGTTACTCTCCACCTAACCTAGAATTGAATTTATTCTCAAAATTAAAATGCATAAAGGCATTAATCCATACCCGATGTACTTATGAATGAGTAGTATGTAAAAAAATACATGCTAAAATTAAATTACACAAACAAACAAAAATAAACAAGCAAACAATCAAATAGACAAAGCTCAATCCGACCTGACAAGTTCCTAGTGATTTTGCCATCCGGTTGTGACGTGCATGACGTCGAATGGCAGAGCTGCCTCCTGAAATTAAAGGGGTTTTAGGTTTAATCGTAAAGTTATGATTAGAGAGTTCATGAGTCGTCACCTAGTATTGACCTAGGAGACCTAATAGTCTATAAGAGTCTAGGTAAGGGAACTAGTTATGCAAGAGGAAGAAGCATCACCCTCAGTGCTCCCTACCTAATATAAGTTATTTTATTGATTGATTATTAATCTAAGACATGTTTCTATTTGTCAGTCTCATCTAAGGTTCAATGGAGATCTTCTTTCGTGAGGAAGTCTTTATCTTATTGGGTTAAATTTTAACTATTCTAGGGCTAAAATAGCATCGAAATTATTCCCTAGTTACAACTAATTCCTAGCATTTCTTACTATTAATTTATATAATTTAATACCGTAAGTATGCATGGCATTGCAAAAATCATACCTTGAATATTAATTAAACAAATTAATTTTTGTGGTATTTTTGAAATTTTGACCAAATTCTAATGGATGATCATAAACTGGATATCCAATTTGTATTTAAAAAAAAACATGAAAAAAATACAATTGTTTTTAGAAAATGTGCTTGAAAATTTTAGAATTTGGCTATATGAAATCAAAACATTTTGTTAATTATAACTTTTTATCTTCTTCCATTTTTTTACCATATATTTAATGCAAAATAAAAAGTAATAAAAAGGAAATACAACACACACACATTCTTTTTTTTTAGTATATTTTACACACACACCCAATAAATTACATGTTTACAGACCATAAAAATTCAAAATTTAACAATAATTTAAAACACACAATAAAATTTCAAAACTTTGCAAATTAATCATTCCAAAGGTTGGAAACAAGTTGAAGAGATTGTTGGAAACTCAAGAAGTATAATTAAAGATTCTAGGACCGCCGAAATAGTGGCAAAGCATGGGTTTCACTTGATAATTTTGATTGAACTTGTATTAAATGCTTCTTTTGTACTATAATGGGTTGTGTATTTAAATATTAATTGTCTCGAAGACTATGGAATTTAAACTCGACTTAATTATGTAAACATATGATGTCGTATTAGTTTCTTTTATTTTGTCATTGATAGTTAGTGTGTGATTATGCCTTTTATTTTGTTTTGAATATTTTATATTAATAAATATATGTATGTAGTGAACCATAATGAAATGTTATGGATGTGATGTGTTGAGTTGTGATGTGATGAGTCTAGAATGATTGGACAATAAATGGAATATGAATTGTTTGAATATTAAAGTGTATCGGGTTTATAGTCGATAACTTGGGATCCCAATTGTAGGGGAGATTGTCAAAATTTCGGTAGATTTTCAAATTTAAGATTTTATATTTCAAAAAAATCACTCTAAAAATATAACATTCATGAGAAACTAAGTAGTGATTACTTGTAATTATGTTGGATGTTATAGTTGGTATCACAACCCTGGCATAGGTTTAGGAATTATCATGCAAATTGATACGTGTGTAATTATTTCAGGATGGTTCGTATAAGATATGGTATGAGAACATACACATCTCTGGCACAGAGGATGATCCAAAATGTGGATCCTAAGGAGAGCCATGGGAGGATCCTTTAGCATATATTACATTTTATATGCCATCGGATGTTATTCAGTCAAGACATGAGGAGTCATATGGATTATAAAATGATGCCACCTTTAGGTAGACTAGAGTGTCGCAACCAAAAAAGGTAGATCATCAGGGATAGGTAGTTGTGCCTCCACTAGTGACAGCTACGGGAGCCCCTACTCCGTATATAGACCCTTCTTTCATTGTATAGATAGTGAGGACAATGGTTGAGACTATGAATATATTAGCCCCTACAACACTAGTAGCTTAAACAATACCACCAGCTCCAGTGGTTACAACACCTACAGACAATATAGTTACCTTGGTACGAGTAGTGAAGAGTATGAGAGAGATAGGATGAGAGCCTTTCCTTGGGGATTAAGATGCAGAAATTTCTGGTAGATAGATTAGAAAGGTAGAGAAGACCATGTTTCAGATAAAAGTGTCAAATAAGATGAGGGTAGATTGTGCCACCTAGCTATCGTCAGATGAAGCGCAATATTATTAGGAGATTGTGCAGTTGAGGAGGGACATAGGGCTATGGACGTGGGGTTATTTAAAGTTGAGTTTAAAAATCAATTTTACTCTCGATATCACCGCAAAATGAAGGAACAAGAGTTTCTAACATTAAGGCAAGGTGATAAGTCAGTATTGGAGTATGAGAGGAGGTTCCATGACCTCTCTATGTTTTCCCCACATCATGTTCCTACAGAGCAACACATGATAAAGAGATTTTAAGATGGACTAAGACAAGAATTGAAACAAGGGTTAATAGCCTTGCAATTCAGGATGATGAGAGATTTGACAGAGGCAGCTCAGGCTTTAGAGGCTTGTATAGTTGAGGACCAGCAAGGCCAATCTGTTGTTGGCAAGAGAAAAGAGGTTGTCTACTCCTTGGGTAAACCCCCTAAGCCTTTTTGTTTTAAGAAGGGAAAAGGAAGACAGTACAATTAGTTTAAGAAAAGAAAAGAAGATACCAGTGAGAGCAGATCAGCTGCTAGGTCTTATCAAAATGCATGTGGAGGGCCGGTTGGAAGATAGCTGGACGTTAAAGGTAGTTATGTTGGTGGGACTTTAGAGTAGAAGACCATTACCTACCATTATTGTGTCAGATGTGAGCAGTGACATCCTGGAGATTGCTCTGCATCGCTAGGGCGATGCTATATATACAAGCAGGATAGACATAGATGGCAGGACTGCTCCTATTTAGGTTGGGGATGTTACTACTATAGTGGGTAGGGATATTTTAAAAAGACTATCCTAGAAGAACCGAGTATGTTTAGGGACATAGGTAGTAGACACAGAGTTATTGGTAGTCAATCACTGTAGATAAACTTGCTAGATTAGTGTAGTATGGGACTAGTGGAAATCGAGGCCAACCTAAAGGTTGGGGGCAGAGGACCCAATTAAGTTTAAAAAAAATGGTTATTAATTAGCACACCATTCAGGGATGTAGTATATGTAGAACATGCACATATAAGGGAGTTAAAATTACTATTAGGAGATATGATATGGAAGTAAATATAATGTCATTAGAATTACATGATTTTGACTTAATTCTAGGAATGGATTGTTTAAGTAACCATAAAGCTCAAATGCATTAAATATAATGTCATTAGAATTACATAATTTTGACTTAATTCTAGGAATGGATTGTTTAAGTAACCATAGAGCTTAAATGAATTGTTTTTTTTCAAAAATAATGACTCTTTAAGGAATAGATAGGAAAAGAGTGACTTTTCAGTGGGGAGTGAAATGTCATACCGAATTGTGTGATTTCGACTATGATAGCTAATAAGCTTATGAAGAAGGGGTGTGTGGCCTATCTAGCTTATGTAATAGATTCTAAAAAGGGAAGGATATAGTTGGATAATCTTCCTATCGTGAGAGAGTTTTTGAATGTATTTCTAAAAGAATTTTCAAGGCTACCCCCGGAAAGGGAATTAGAAGTTTCGATTGATGTATCGTCTAGTATCTCTCTTATAACTCAGGCTCCATATCGAATGTCACCAGCAGAACTGGCTGAGTTGAAGGTTAAGCTACAAAAATTAATATAAAAGGGTTCATATGCACAAGTACTTCACCATGGGGAGCTTCAATTATATTTGTGAAAAAGAACAATGGGACCTTTAGGCTCTACATGGATTATAGATAGTCGAATAGAGTAACAATGAAGAACAAGTATCCGCTTCCACAAATATATGACATTTTTTACTAGTTATAAGGGGTTGGGGTAGTTCAAAAATAGATCTAAGATCGGGGTATTGTCAGTTAAGGATCATTATGGGGACTACGAGTTCATGATAATGCCTTTTGGCTTGACTAATGCATCAGCAGTGTTTATGGATTTGATGAATTTGGTCTTCTAATCTTATTTAGATAAGTTTATGGTAGTGTTTATAGATGATATTTTGGTCTATTCTAGCTTATATTTGGAGCTTGAATAACATTTAAAACAAGTATTACAAACCTTGAGAGATCACCAATTACATCTTAAACCGAGTAAATGTGAATTTTGGCTGAAAGATGTGGTTTTTTAGGACATGTTATATTTGTAGAGGGAATATTTGTATATCCAAGAAATGTTAAAGCAATACTGAAATGGAAAAAGCCTACAAATATATTAGAAATCCATAGTTTTCTAGGGTTGGTAGGGTATTATTGAAGGTTTATTGTGACATTTTTAACTATAGCAACTCCATTAACTCGATTGACTAAAATGGAGATAAAATGAGGGTGGTCTCGGGAGTGCGAAAAAATCTTTCAGGAGTTGAAGAGAAGTTTAACTACCGCCCCAGTATTGACACTTCCTTTTGAAATCGAGGGATTTGTGGTCTATAGTGATACATCCAAAAAGAGACTTAGTTGTTTTTTAATGCAACATGGAAAGGTCATTACTTATGCCTCAAGGCAATTGAAGTCTCACGAAGTTAATTACGGGTATAGAGACATTACTTATATAGGTCTCATGTATAGATCTTTACAAATCACAAGAGTCTGAGGTATTTGATGACACATAAGGAATTCAATATGCAGCTGAAGAGGGATATAAAATTAATTAAGGATTTTGATTGTGTAATATATTATCACCTAGGAAAGGAAAATGTCGTTGTTGATGCCCTTACATAAGAATAAGGCGGTAATGGAGACATTGGAGGACGGGGATGAAAAAGAGTTGATGGAATTGAAAAAGATTGATGCCAAGATTGAAGTAGGACTCGAGGACTCTTTATTGTCTCAATTAAGAGTATGATTTGTACTTCGAGATAAAGTCTTAGAAGTTCAACAAAGAGACGTTGAAGTGGATAAAATGAGGAATAAGGTAGAATTAGGGGTTGATACACCTTTTTTATTTCGAAGGATGGGATGGTAATAATGGATAGACAAATATATTTGCTTGAAGATAAAACTTTGAAAGAAGAAGCACTAAGAGAAGCTAGTGAATCAAGATTTGTGGTGCACCTAGAAAGTACTAAGATGTACAAATACTTAAAGGAATTTTATTAGTGGATGATTATGAAGAAAGAAATCGCTGAGTTTGTGGCCAAGTATGGAGTTCGCTAACAAGTAAAGGTGGAACTATTAGTTTATTATGTCATGTAGCCAATCAACTAGTTACATGTGACATTATTATATTCATGTAAATGCATATTTATTATTAATAAAGGCTTAATTTATCTTTAGTATTCATATAATATTAGATTAATGAATCTAGAGTAAAGACAAAATACATGAGACAAAAAAGTTTTGCAAATAAAATTATAAAATTGTTATAATTATGGGATTCGTATTGCATCAAAGCATTGTTCTTAAAATGTTTTTTGTTGATGCCCTCTTAAATACTAGACATTCATTAGAGCCATAAAGACTGTTACATATTATGTTCTTTCCTTTATGAAATGAAACAATTGTTCTTATAAGCTGAGGTATAAAGGATACTTAGAACTAATATAAAGGTGATTGTCATAAGACATGTACACTGAACTAACCCGCATGAGAATTATATATGAAAAGGCTCACGTGACAGTTGTGTAAGTGATCCTTAGACTTGAGATCATTAAGTCATCTTATATAGAGAATGTTATACTTTGATATTGTTACATATTATCTTAATCGGGGAAACGAAATGACAAACATTTAGTATAACATGAATTATATGAAGGTACTTGAGTGATCAAGAGAGGATTCATCACCCTAGGTGAATTAGAGAAAATGTTTCATCTGTCTCAAATAGTATTGACTGAGAAATCCTTGGTTAATGTGGAATTTGAAAAGTGTTTCGAATCTTATTCAAACGATCAATGACTATTATGTAGAAAACAAACATGATTGAACATGGCAAACATACCACATGCTTTAATGTTAAATCGAAATATTATTGATGAAATGATATTAATTACATTGATAAATGAGTTACTAAAAGGTTAAGTCAAACCACCAATGACTTTTCTGATATTTGGGGGATCATGACACGTTGCTAAATGATGCATTTGATCTTCAAATATAAATTAATCAATTGTTGAATTAATATATAATTTATAGTTGGATCAACTTATTAGGAACCTAATGGGTCACACACATTAAGAACCATTAGCCAGAAATTAAACTAGGATAATTTAATTAAGTATAACTTGATTAAAATATATTTTAGAAATTAAGATCTATATTATAATTAATACAAGGATTATATTTCTAGACCTAGAAAAATTAAGTACTTGATTAAGTTAATTTCTAAAATTATCCTAAATTAATATATGAACATTATTCATGGGGTAAATTGATATTTTGCTAATTTATAGGGTTTTTCAGATTTTCCTATAAATAGTAAGTTATGCGTCTTATTTTTTTAAAGTGGGAGTGATTGTTTGTTAAACAGAAACACTATATAAACACAATATTAGAGCTAGTACTCGAGGCATAGCAATTCCTCTCTCCTAAATAGGGATTTAGGAGATTTCACATGGATGGTTCGTGTCAATTATTGTTGGAGACTGAACAATTGGACAACGACAACCGAGCCTTTAAAGAATTATTCAAATCCAAAAAAGATCAAATCTTCATATAATAAATCCCTAAACAACCTTAAATCTATCTAATAAGATCCTAAAGACTCTCGAATAATTATGTTTCATAGTTTTAGCTGCGTGTATGATATTCGAAAACGTAACAGGAACATCAGAAGCTAGTTGAACCTCTTCAACCACTATTGATACTTGAGTGAAAATGAGAAGAAATCACTATGAACTTTGTATCAAGTTTGCCTAGAGAGAAGAAGAGTAGTGATGCAATTTGGGTTATAGTAGATCATTCAACTAAATCAGCACTTTTCTTACTTATAAAATGAGAAACTCCATGGATAAGTTGGTTGAATTATATGTGAGTGAAGTGGTGAGAGTACATAGGGTACCAATATCAATTGTTTCTAATCAAAACCCTAGAATCACCTCATAGTTATGATCAAGTATTCAACGTGCTCTAGGAAAAAAGGTAAATTTGAGCACATTGTTTCATCCACAGTCAAATGAGAAATTAGAGAGAACAATCCAGACTCTATAAGATTTATTGAGAGCCTGCATATTGGATTTTGGTAGAAATTGGGAATAATACTTGTCATTGGTAGAATTCACTTATAACAACAGTTATCAGTCTACAATAGGGATGGCCCCCTATGAAGGTGTCGAACCCCTGTTTGTTGGGAAAAAATAGAAACAAAGTTGATGGGATCAGAATTTGTATAGATCATTTCAGAAAAGGTGAAAATTATAAGAGATAAAATGAAAGTTACTAAAGACTGAAACAAAAGTTATGGAAATGTCAGAAGAAGGCCTCTTAAGTTTAATGTTGGAGATATGATGTATTTGAAGGTGCTCCTTGAAAGCATATGTTGTGGTTCGGTATGATGGGAAAATTGGCACTAGGGTATATTGGATCCTTTGAAGTGGTGAAGAGAATTAGATTGTGGCATATAAACTAACTTTACCTTTAATTTTAGCCAAGATACACGGTGTATTCCATGTTTTATTATTATAAAAAGCTGATGTATACCCTTCTAGGGTGCTACCTCAAGTTCCATGGGAAATTAAAGAGGACTTTAATAAAGAGGTAAAACCAATAAGGATTTTAGATCAAAGTGAAGGAGAATTGAGAAATAGAAAGATTCCTATGGTGAAAGTACTGTGGAAAAGTTCTCAAATCGAGAAATAAACTTGGAAAAGAGAATCAGAGATGAAAAAGAAATACCCAAAATTGCTTAAGAAAGCAGGTATGAAAATTCAAAATTTTATGGATGAAATTTTCTTAAAAGAGGAGAATGTAAACCCCGGACCAAGAAAAATATAAATAAATTTAACTTGAAAATAAAATGGGTTAAATTAAGATTTAAGAAAATTTAAAATTTATGCTAAGAATGAAATTGAAAAATAAAATAAAAGTGATGAGACACTTGTTAAGATGAAAGAAAAATAACTAGAAACTTAGGATTATATGTAAATGAGGGGTTAAATTGTAAATAATTAAGAAAACGCATACCTCCCTCCCTCCCTCCCTCCTTTCAAGGCTAATAGCAATTGGAACTAAAAAAAAGGGAGAAATATTGGGTTTTCCTTAAAAACTCTTAGAGAAAACACTAGAGAATTAATGAAATTAAGGGGGGTTGAGAGAAATATTCACCACCACACCTTTAAGCACATAAATAATAAAGAAAAGTGAAGGAAATCAAGGGAAAAAACAGGCACAATCACAGCAGCAGGGGTTTTAAGGGGGGTTCAGAAATTATTGACTAGTTGGATTTGAACATAGATTATCGTTCGGTAAAGAGTTCTAAACCTAATCTATCAATTTCATACAAAATGAATAACAATTAAGTTTGAAATCATGAAATTAATGTTAGGGTTTACGAGGGAGTTTTTGGAAAAATATAAATTGACTATAAATTGATTAAATTAGGTTACATTATATTGTGTTAGGTGTTAATTTAGGTAGAAATGATGAAGAAAACCATGAGGTTCTTAAAGGCTCAATGGCCGACCAAATTAAATTGCATGAAGTAGATTTATGTATAGTTAGGTGAAATTGTGGTGAACCAATGTATAATTGTGTGAGAAAAGTGATTTTCGAAGAATGTAGTTACAATTTAAAGTGTGATTGAAATATGATAATGTTGAGAATTTAGAATTTAGGGAGAATTGGTGCTTTGAAATGTAAAGAAATATTGAGTAATAGTTGACTTTTCATGTAAGGAGAATTTATTAAAATGTCAATAATGAATTAAAATAAAAAAGAGGTGGTAGTGTCGGTCAAAGAAGAAATAATTGAATGAGAAATACGATGATGATTGCGGTAGATGAAATATAGTGTAATTGTGAATGTCATTAATTCATATGCCTTCCATGAAGTACTTTTGATTATTTTAAATGAAACGAAAGTAGGATTGATGGACCTTAAAAGGATGAAATTGGAGATATTGTAATATATATACGAGAAACATTCTTGTTTGAATAATGAGAAGGTGAACAGTATATTTTGTTGCTTGTGTAATTCATAGACAAAAAACAAAATTGGACATCTTCGTCGAGTTGCGATATCGAGTAAATTGGGTGTGTTAAAATCTAAATTAAGTCTTCTTTCCTTCAATAAAAATGTAGGTTGGTTGTTGGAAAAGATAAGTTACAATTGAAACTATATTTTTATGATTATAATTATGATTTAAATGAGAGACGGTATTCTTAAATGAATAGTCTAAATTAACTGAAATTGGCTAGTTTCTACCTTGTTTGAAAAGTTGTTTTAATGTGAGACTTGATCTGGTGTGGTAGCGATTATAAGAAAGAAATTTGAATGCGCAAATGTGAGTGGGTGAGTTATAAAATTTTCTCTTATTGATAAAACTAAAGAAAATGAATAGAATAGGAAAAAAGAAATTAGTATAATGAGAATTTAATTGAAAATGAAGGTTAAATTGATGAAAGTAAACTTAGAATGATATTATGTGGAATGAGCATGCAATAGAAAAATAATGTAGTACACTTGTTGATACAAAAAAAGCCACGAGAACTATGTAGCAGCAGGGAGGTACTATTTGAGCCTCGATAATAGGTAGGTATTATAAACCTCAGCATTTCTTACTTAGTTTATCATAACAGCTTATTGAAAATGTAATATTATATCATGTTAAAATTGAGATTAAGGGTGAAGGAATTAGTTTCCCGGTAATGGGACTAATGCCCGATAATAGGCATAAGGGGTGGTTTTTTTGGGTATTGAAACTAACACCCAATATTGAGCAATGAATCTGGATTCCTGAAAGTGGGAATAATACCTAGTAATGGGGGAATGAATTTAGATTTATGGAAGCGAGAATAATGTTTGGACATAGGAGAAGAAGGGAATTACCCGATGTTAGGGTATTACTTGGAAAGATTGGGTATTTAGAGAATAAATGTCAAGAAGGGAACGATTTATTAAGTTAATGACAAACAAGAAATTTCAATATGGTGAATGAATACGTAGATTAATAGATGGATTGTGTTGATTAATAATTGGAGAATTATTGGCAATGATGAGTTACATTTTAAATGCATTATTACATAAATTTTGTTTGTTTAAGTATTTGCATGTTGTAGAATTAATTGTTATTTATAAATTAATTACAAGTGTCTCACAACCACAAGCTAAATGATAAATATTTAGGATAACTTTTTGATAATTTTTATTGAACTTGTATTAAATTTCATTTTTGTATTGTAATAGGTTATGTATTTAAATATTAATTATCCTTAAGACTATGTAATTTGAACTTGACTCAATTATGTAAACCTATGATGTCTTATTAATTTCTTTCATTGTTTCATAGATAATTAGTTTGTGATTATGCCTCTTTATTTTGTTATGAAAATTTAAACATTTTATATTAATAAATATATGTATGCAGTGAACCATAATGAAATGTGATGGATGTGATGTGTTGAGTTGTGATGTGATGAGTCTAGGATGATTGGACAATGAATGTAATGTGAATCAATTGAATATTGAAATATATTAGGTTTATAGTCAATAACTTGGGACCCCTCAGTATTTTCTCATCGCGACGTCATCAGCGACGGCAGAGGTTTTTGTCGTGCCTCATGATGAGATATTGTATTGGAAAGGTTTTTGGATTTAATCATAAAATTATGCTTAATGTTCAAGAATCGCCACCTAGTATTACGATCACAAGAAACCTATGGTTTGTGAGAATCTGGGTAAGGGACTGGTTGTGCAAGGAAAAGACGTATCACCCCCAGTACACCCTACCTAAGGTAAGTTGCATTGTTGTTTGATTGTTTTTTTTCTGAGTTGGGTTTCTATTTGTTGATCTTTTCTAAGGTTCAAGGTAGATTTCTCTTCATGAGAAAGTTTCTACCTTATCGAGTTAAATCCTAACCGTTCTAAAGTCTCAATGAATGCATTGCGAATCGATTGAATAATAAAATGTATCAAGTTTATAATCGATAACTTGGGACCCCCCAATATTGTCGTGGGTCACGACATCATCGGCGACGGCAAAGGCTTTTGTTGTGCCTCCTGATGAGGTGTTGTGTTGGAAAGGTTTTTGGATTTAATCATAAAATTATGATTAATGTTCAGGAGTCGCCACCTAGTATTATGGTCACTAGAAACCTATGGTTTGCAAGAGTCTGAGTAAGGAACTGGTTGTGAAAGGGAAAGACGCATCACCACTAGTGCACCTTACCTAAGGTAAGTTGCATTGTTGTTTGATTGTTTTTTTCTAAGTCGGATTTCTATTTGTTGGTCTTTTATAAGTTTCAAGGTAGATCTCTCTTCATGAGAAAGTCTCTACCTTATTGAGTTAAATCTTAGCCGCTCTAAAGTCTGAATTTTAGCATCGTATTTTTACACCTTGTATCTTTAATACCTTTATCGTGTAATTTTACACCCCACATATATTAAAGTCTACTTCTGGAAGTTAAAAAAAACATTGGAAAAAGGTTTTTGATATTTTTGTCAAACCCTAATTGATGATCATAAACTGGTTATGATATCCAGTTTTTTGGATTTTCAAAACATGAGAAAGATGCAATTTTTTTTATGAAAATATACTTGGAAAATTTTTAGAATTTAGTTGTATGCATGAAAATAAAATTTCTTTTTTTGTTTTCAAAAAGGGAAATTAATTTAAAAGCTTTTGATTTTTTTTTACATTTATTTTATTTTTATTTTAGAAAACGTTTCGGAAAAAACCGGATATTTTAATACCGGATTTGCATCTTACAATGTAAATATACAAACTCGATATTATGCAAAGGATTTTTTTTTTTAATAAATATAATATTATAATATATATTATATTATATAATATTAAATATATGGGCTAGGCCGGCCCAGCAAACTAGGTCGAGCCCATCCGGGTTGGGCCGAAATCCGCCCAACAAAACTAACTCTTTTAGGGGGCATTTGGGCTGGGCTGGAACAGGTCTAACCCACCCCAAAGTTAATTATTTACAGAACGTGAACATTTAAATAGAGGTTGACGGAGGAGCGGCTCACTTGACGAAGGATTCTCGGCCATGATCAGGAGGTTGAGCTGATGGTTTGGGCAGCATCGCTGGGAGGAACGGTGGTCGGAGTCGATCACGGGGGAAAAGAAGAAGGATTTTGTAGAGAAGAAACGGTGATTGTTTCAGGCATAATGGAGGTTGGCTGGTGGTCTTCATGACGCGTGGTGGAGCTAGTGACGAAGAAGCTGAAGGAGAGGCGGTTGGCGGCTGACAAGGCAGCGGTGAGAGAGAAAAAAAAGAGAGCCGCAGAAGGCTGACAGGGAGAGAGGAAATTTGGAAACAGGGGGATGGCTGGTTTTTTGCAATTTTTAGACTCGAATTTCTTCTTCCTCGGGGCACGAAATCCACCCTTATTTATAGGGATTGGAATAGGGTAATCTTGTCTACACA
>Ga0307515_10018121_pt1 | contig 12773 bp, 11 predicted proteins | sample 17_EM_MG_FD_194513 | JGI IMG/M metagenome (GOLD analysis project Ga0307515, IMG submission 194513) | Populus trichocarpa ectomycorrhiza microbial communities from riparian zone in the Pacific Northwest, United States - 17_EM | ecosystem: Host-associated > Plants > Roots > Unclassified | place... | reverse complement strand
GCTGCTGGCGGTCGGTGAGTTTGGGCGCTTCGTACATGGCAATCCTTGTAGCGACAGGGCGGAACGTTCGAGGCTGAACATCCATCCAGTGGCTGTATTTTCATCCAGCTTTGAGAAAAATGCAAAAGAACGCAAGCACGATCGTGGTTCTCGGCACCGGCGGCACCATCGCCGGCACATCGGCCGTGGCCGGCGACAACGTGGGCTACACCGCAGCGCAGATCGGCGTGTCGCAACTCGTGCAAGCCGTGCCGGCCTTGGCCGACGTGCCGCTCGAATGCGAGCAGGTCGCACAGCTCGACAGCAAGGACATGAGTTTTGCGGTGTGGCGCGCCCTGGCGTTGCGCACGGCGCACCACCTGGCGCGAGCGGACGTGGCCGGCATCGTCGTGACCCACGGCACCGACACGCTCGAAGAGACGGCCTACTTTCTGCAGCGCGTGCTGGCGCCCACCAAGCCGGTGGTGATGACGGCTGCGATGCGCCCGGCCACCTCACTGCATGCCGATGGCCCGCAAAACCTGCTCGACGCGGTGCGGGTGGCAAGCCATGCTGGCGCGCGGGGCGTGGTGGCGGTGGTGAACGGCCAAGTGCACGGCGCGCACGACCTGCGCAAGACCCACACCTACCGGATCGACACCTTCAGCTCGAGCGATGCCGGCCCGCTTGGCGTGATGGAAGAAGAGAAGCTTCGCCTGTGGCGCGCATGGCCGCAGGGCGTGGCGATGGGCGCCGAGCGCCTGCCGGCCGACGTGAGCGCGTGGCCGCGCGTCGAGATCATCGGCAGCTATGCCGGCGCGAGTGGTGCGGTGGTGCGAGCGCTGTGCGCAAGCGGTGTGCAGGGGCTCGTGGTGGCGGCCACTGGCAACGGCACGGTGCACCATGAACTGGAAGCCGCGCTGCTGGAGGCGCAGGCGAGCGGTGTTCGGGTCTTGCGCAGCAGCCGCTGCCTGAATGGCAGGGTGCTGGCTCAGGCCGACGACAGGTTGCCGTCGGCCGACGACCTCACGCCGGTGAAGGCGCGGGTCGAGCTGATGCTGGGGATGATGTCCCTGCTGAAAGGCTGAGCCAATTTCTCCGTCAGGACTGAGCTTGTCGAAGCCTGCGCAGCGTGCGAGGGCCCATCGACAGGCTCAGCGCCAAGGAGAAAGGCTCAGACCACGGTCAGCGTGACGTCGATGTTGCCGCGGGTGGCGTTCGAATACGGGCACACCTTGTGGGCGGCAGCGACCAGCGCTTCAGCCTGGGCCTTGTCGAAGCCGGGGATCGTGATGGCCATCGCCACCTGGATGCCGAAGCCGCCGGGGATCGGGCCGATGCCGACGTCGGACGTGATCGACACGTCGTCTGGCAGCTTGATCTTCTGGCCGCCGGCAACCGCCTTCATCGCACCGATGAAGCAGGCCGAGTAACCGGCGGCGAACAGCTGCTCGGGGTTGGTGCCTGCGCCGCCGGCGCCGCCCAGTTCCTTCGGGGTGCTGAGGTCGACCTTCAGGGCGCCGTCAGACGACGAGGCGGTGCCGGTGCGGCCGCCGGTGGCTGTGGCGTGGGCGGTGTAGAGAACTTTTTCGAGTGCCATGGTGTGCTCCGTTCAGGGGTGGATGGGTCTAGGGTCTAACGGTCAATGCGCTTTGGAGAGCGCGTCTTCATCAGCGCCCTGCAACTGCGCACGCAGTTGCTGAAGGCGTTGTGTCAGGGAGGCCAGCTCGTCGAGGCCGCACCGGGTGGCTTCGGCCAGCTGCAACGGTACGCGCTTCGCCTTCTGGCGCAGGGCGCGGCCCCCGGTGGTGAGGCTCACGATCACGCGGCGCTCGTCGTCGGCGGCGCGCTCGCGCTGCAGCCAGCCCGAGGCTTCCATGCGCTTGAGCAGTGGGGTGAGGGTGCCCGAATCGAGGAACAGGCGTTCACCCAGTTCGCTCACCGTCAGGCCATCACGCTCCCACAGCACGAGCATTGCCAGGTACTGCGGATACGTGAGACCAAGGGGTGCCAGCAAGGGCTTGTAGATCTTGGTCATGGCCAGCGACGTGGAGTACAGCGCGAAGCAGAGCTGCTGGTCGAGCAGCAGCCAGTCCTTCGATTTGTCTTCGCGTTGGGTCGTCTTGTCCATGGGCTGAAGTATATAGAATGTTCGCAATTTAATTGCGAACAATATATTCACCACGGCGCCGTCAGGGACTTGGCCTCCCAAGGGACGTGGTGGGCCATGGCCCACCCATGTTGTCAGGCCTCGCCGGTCGCCACCAGGGCGTCGATCTGCGTCGTGAGTTCGAGCCAGCGGGCCTCGGCCTGCTCGGTGTCGTCGGCGATCTTTTTCAAGCGCTTGCCTTGCTCGACGCGCTGCGCCGGGCTCACGTCGGATTGAGCGGCCGCCGCTTCGATGTTGGCTTTCTCCTGCGTCATCGCGGCGAGGCTGCGTTCCAGGCCGGCCAGCTCGTTGCGCAGCGGCTTGGTCTGCTCCGCCAGTTTCTGGCGCGCCTGACCTGAGGCCTTGCGGTCCTTGGCCGATGGTGCGGCGAGCGGCGCTGCCGCCGGCGCGGGAATGGCGGCCTGTGCTTTTTCCTTCTTCGCCTTGACCTTGGCGTTGCCGGCATCGCGTGCGGCACGGGCCATCTCGCGCGAGGTTTCGAGCAACCACTTCTGGTAGTCATCGAGGTCGCCATCGAAGGGTTGCACGCCGCCGCCGGTGACGAGCCAGAACTCGTCGCAGACCTCGCGCAGCAGGGCGCGGTCGTGGCTCACCAGCATCACCGTGCCTTCGAACTCGTTGAGCGCCATGCTCAGCGCTTCTCGCGTCGTCAAGTCCAGGTGGTTGGTCGGCTCGTCCAGCAGCAGCAGGTTGGGGCGTTGCCACACCAGCATCGCGAGCACCAGGCGCGCTTTCTCGCCACCGCTCAGCGAGCCCACGGCCTGGGTGACCATCTCACCGACAAAGCGGAAGGAGCCGAGAAAGTCGCGCAGCTCCTGCTCGCGAGCCTGCGGGCCCACGTCGCGCGCGAGGCGGATCATGTGCATCAGCGGGCCATCGTCGAGCGAGAGCACGTCGAGCTCCTGCTGTGCAAAGTAGCCGATGGACAAGCCCTTGCCCTCGGTCACTTCGCCGGCGATCAGCGGAATCTCTTTCGCGATGGTCTTCACCAGCGTCGACTTGCCCTGGCCGTTCGCGCCGAGGATGCCGATGCGCTGGCCGGCGAGCACCGAGCGGTTGATGTTGCTGATGATGGGCACGCCGTTGTAGCCGCAGGCCATCACCGAGAACGCGAGCATCGGGTTGGGCAGGCTTTGCGGCTCGCGGAACTCGAACTGGAAGTCGCTGCTGGTCAGCACCGGGCCGAGCTTTTCCATGCGGGCCAGCGCCTTCACGCGGCTTTGCGCCTGCTTGGCCTTGCTCGCCTTGGCCTTGAAGCGGTCGATGAACTTCTGCAGGTGGGCCATGCGCTCCTGCTGCTTGGCGAAGCTGGCCTGGGCCTGCATCAGCCGCTCGGCGCGCATCTCTTCGAAGGCGGTGTAGTTGCCGGTGTAGCGGGTCAGTCGCGTCTCGTCGAGGTGCAGCGTGACCTTGGTGATGGCATCGAGGAATTCGCGGTCGTGGCTGATGACGATCATCGTGCCTTCGTACTTCTGCAGCCAGGCTTCCAGCCAGACGAGGGCGTCCAGGTCCAAGTGGTTGGTCGGTTCGTCGAGCAGCATCAGGTCGGCCGGGCACATCAGTGCGCGCGCGAGCTGGAGTCTCATCCTCCAGCCGCCCGAGAAGCTGTTGACTGGGTCGTCGAGCTGGTCGACGCGAAAGCCCAGGCCCATCAGCAGAGCCTGTGCCTTGGGGCGAGCTTCGAAGCCGCCGGCCTCGGCGATCTCTTGATGGGCATGGGCCATGGCATTGCCATCATCGGCTGCTTCAGCAGCCAGGAGCGCAGCGTTGGCGGCTTGCAGGCGCGTGTCGCCTTCGAGCACGTAATCGGTGGCGCCGTCTTCGGTTTCGGGCATGTTCTGCGCCACCTCGCCCACCAGCCAGCGCGGCGGGATCGACACGTCACCCGCGTCGGACTGCAGCCGGTGCGTGAGCAAGGAGAACAGCGATGACTTGCCGGCGCCATTGCGCCCGACCAGGCCGATCTTCTCGCCGGGCTGCAGCGTGACGCTCGCGTCTTGCAACACGATCTTGGTGCCGCGTCGCAGCGTGATGTTCTTGATGACAATCATGATGAAATCGAATCTACCAATCTGAAAACTCAAAAACCGAGAGCAAAGCGACCATGAGCCGAGGCCTGACCACTCAAATTCTGCATGCCGACCGTCTTTTCGGCGCGGAGCATGGCGCTACCCACAAGCCTCTGCACGTGTCGGCGGCTTTTGGCTACGACACGGCCGCCGAACTGGCCGCCGTGTTCCAGGGCGACCGCAGCGGCCATGTCTACGCCCGCCAAGGCAACCCGACCAGCCAGGCCCTGGAGCAGAAGGTCACGCTGCTCGAAGGCGGCATGGGCACCGTGTGCTTCGCCACCGGCATGGGCGCCATCGCCTCGCTGCTGTTTGCCTTGCTGAAACGGGGTGACCACGTCGTGGCCAGCCAGTTCCTGTTCGGCAACACCAGCAGCCTCTTGCAGACCCTTGAAACGCTGGGCTGCCAGGTGACGCTGGTCGATGCCACGGTGGCCGATCACGTGGCCGCCGCCATTCGGCCGGAAACCCGTATTGTCTTCGCAGAAACGATCGCCAACCCCCGCACGCAAGTTGCGGACCTCGAAGGCATCGGCCGGGTGTGTGCAGAACGCGGCATTCTGTACGTGGTCGACAACACCATGACGACGCCGTACCTGTTCCGCCCCTCGCAGGTGAAAGCGGGGCTGGTGATCAATTCGCTGACCAAATCGATCAGCGGCCACGGCAATGCGTTGGGCGGGGCCGTCACCGACACAGGGCTGTTCGAGTGGGCCGCGTTCCCCAACATCCAGGCCTCGTACAAGAAGGGCGCGCCCAAGACCTGGGGCCTGCTGCAGATCCGCAAGAAGGGTCTGCGGGACATGGGTGCCACGATGGGCGCCGAGGCAGCGCACCGCATTGCCACCGGTGCCGAGACGCTGGCCCTGCGCATGGACCGCGCCTGCGAGAACGCGCTCAAGCTCTGCAGCTGGCTCGAAGCGCAACCCCAGGTCGCACGCGTGCATTACCCCGGCTTGGCCAGTCACGCACAGCATGACAAGGCGCGCCAATGGTTCCGCGCGTTCGGCGCGCTCATGAGCTTCGAGCTGAAAGAAGGGCACGACACCTTCGCCTTCCTCGACGCCTTGCAGCTGGTCATCAAGTCCAGCCACCTCGGCGACAACCGCACGCTGGCCATTCCGGTCGCGCAGACCATCTTCTGGGAGATGGGCCTGGAGCGGCGTCAGCGCATGGGCATTGCCGAATCGCTGATTCGCGTGTCGGTGGGCATCGAAGACTTCATCGATCTGCGGGCCGATTTCGCGCAAGCACTGAACAAGCTCTGAGCCCCTTCGGTCTGAATGGGCATCCGCAGTGACTGGGTTAATTTGGAAATGATCAATCCATAATAAATCCATGCCTGCACACGCTGTCATCGATCGCCCACGCGGGCCCGGCCGACCGCGAGAGTTCGATCTCGATGCGGTGCTCGTGAGCGCTGCGGACGTGTTCAGCGAGCGCGGTTACCACGGCACCTCGATCAACGACCTGGCCGTAGCCACCGGTCTCAGTGCAGGCAGTCTCTACAAGGCCTTTGCGGACAAGCGTGCGGTGTTTCTCGCCACGGTGGAGCACCAGTCGCTTCGGCGCGGCAAGGAGTTGAGCGAGGCCATCGCGTCAGAGCAGCTCGGCCTGAACAAGCTGCGCGCTGCGCTGACGCACTACGCCGCCATATCGTGCGGGGCCGATGGCCGCAAGGGTTGCCTGGTCGTGAACACGGCGGTGGAACTCGCGGCTGGCGACGATGAGATCGCTCGCCTGGTCAAAGCTGCCTTCCGGCGCCGCGAGGCTCTGCTGGCTGACTTGGTACGCCAGGGCCAGGCCGATGGCTCGGTCGCGACTGACGTCGATGTCGATGCGGCGGCCCGCTTTCTCCTGAGCCTGATGCAAGGCCTGCGCGTCGTGGGCAAGAGCATGCCAACGCGCAGCGAGATGAAGGCCGCTGTCGACGTCGCATTGCGGGCGCTGCGCGCGGCGCGCTGATTTCCGACCTCTGAAATTTCTTCCGACAAGGACGTTCACTTGACCTCCACCTCAACTGCCACCGCACCAGCCGCCGCGGTCCCCGGCATCCAGAACTGGCTGATGCTGCTGATGGCCACGGCCTGCGGCCTGATCGCCGCCAACCTCTACTACGCCCAACCGCTCATCGGCTTGATCGGGCCGGCAGTCGGCATCGATTCGCGCGGTGCCAGCCTGATCGTCACGCTGACGCAGATGGGCTACTGCGCAGGCCTGGTGCTGCTGGTGCCGCTCGCTGATCGGCTGGAGAACCGCCGCCTCGTCATCACGACGCTGGTGGCGGCCTCGGTCGCGTTGGCTGCCGAGGCACTGGCGCCGAACGAACCCATCTTCCTGCTTGCCGCGCTGTGCGTCGGGCTGGCTTCGGTGGCGGTGCAGATGCTGGTGCCGATGGCGGCGCACATGGCGCCCGAAACGTCGCGCGGTCGTGTCGTCGGCAAGGTGGTGAGCGGCCTGCTGGCGGGCATCATGCTTGCGCGCCCGGCATCCAGCCTCATCGCCGATGCATGGGGCTGGCGCGCCGTGTTCGGCCTCTCTGCCGTGCTGATGATCGTGATGGCGCTGGTGCTCCACAACCTGCTGCCACAGCGCCGCCCGAACAACACGCAGACCTATGCGTCGCTCATCCGCTCGCTCTGGGCGCTGTTGCGCGACACGCCGGTGCTGCGCCGGCGCGCGGCGTACCAGGCGGCCGCCTTTGCCGCCTTCAGCCTCTACTGGACTGCGGTGCCGCTGATGCTGGCCGGTCCGGAGTTCAATCTGTCACAGCGAGGCATCGCCTGGTTCGCACTCGCCGGCGTGGCAGGCGTGTTCGCTGCCCCCCTCGCCGGTTGGATGGCGGACAAGGGTCACACGCGGCTGGGCACCGGCGTTGCCTTGGCGATGATTGCAATCGCCTTTGCGGGCAGTGCGATCGGCGTGAACGGCTCGCTCATTGCCTTGCTGATCGGCGGCATCGTGATCGACCTGGGCGTGCAGGCCAACCTGGTGCTGGGGCAACGCGCCATCCTCACCCTTGGCGAGCACGTTCGCAGCCGGCTCAACGCGTTGTACCTCGCACTGTTCTTTGCCGGCGGTGCGTTGGGTTCAGCGGTGGCGAGTGTGGCCTTCGTTCACGGCGGCTGGTTGTGGGTCAGCCTCATCGGCACTGGTTTCCCGGTGCTGGCGCTGATCCTCTTCGCCACCGAAAGGCGCGCCGGGGCGAACGCTCAGGCGTGAACTAGGGCCTGTTCACACTAAATGAGCGCTCGCGCCAGGCCATCGCGAGGTGCAGGGCAAGGCGTGGGCGAGGCCGTGTGCCTCTGGCACACAACGAGCCCACAACGCTGCCATGCGCCTCGCGATGGCCCGGCCCTTCGGGTGATCTCAGGAAACGGGCGCCCTCAGCGTTGCAAATGCTCGCTGTGCCAAGTGCTACAGCTGTGCTTCGCGCCTCGACGGCGCCCGTTTCCTGAGTCACGCGGGCGCTCATTTAGTGTGAACAGGCCCTAGCGAGCCCACTTCACCAGCGCATCGCGTGCGACCAGCAGCACCTGGTCGTCGCCCGCGCTGGTGTCGAGCCAGACCACCTCGAGCTTGCGGAAGGCGTGTTCGAAGTGAGCACGCTCGTTGCCGATCTCCAGCACCAGCACGCCGATCGGGCTCATCCGCGAGGGCGCATCTTTCAAAATGCGGCGCACCAATTCCATGCCGTCGTCACCACCGGCCAGGGCCAGCGCGGGTTCGTGCCGGTACTCCTGCGGCAGCTCGGCCATGCTGCGCGAATTGACGTAGGGCGGGTTGCAGACGATCAGGTCGTAAGGCCCCGTCAGGTCGTTCAGCAGATCTGACTTCACGAGCGTGATTCGCTTGCCGAACTTGTGTTTGTCGACGTTGATGCGCGCGATGGCGAGGGCATCGTCAGAGATGTCGGCCGCATCGACCTTCACCTCGGGGTAGGCCATGGCGGCGATCACCGCCAGGCTGCCGTTGCCGGTGCACAGATCGAGCACGCGGTGCGTTTCGTCGGAGAGCCAGGTGTCCAGCGTGCCTTCACCTTCACCGTCGGCCAAGAGCTCGGCGATGAAGGAGCGCGGCACGATGCTGCGCTCGTCGATGTAGAAGGGCACGTTCTGCAGCCAGGCCTCCTTCGTGAGGTAGGCCGCGGGCTTGCGGGTCTCGATGCGTTCGGTGACCAGCGCTTCGGCCTTGGTGCTCTCTTCAGGGCTGAGCTCGCGCTTGGCGTGCTGCTCCAGCGCGTCGAGCGGCATGCCGAGCGCCCACAGCACCAGCCATGCAGCTTCGTCGAAGGCGTTGTTTGTGCCGTGCCCAAACGAAACGCCCGCCTGTTTGAGGCGGGCGGTTTGCACCGTGATGAAGTCGATCAGGTTCATAGGAGCAGCCCTTCGAGTGTCTTGCGATAGATGTTCTTCAGCGGTTCGATGTCCGCCACGACCACGTTCTCATCGATCTTGTGAATGGTGTCGTTGAGCGGCCCGAACTCGACCACCTGCGGGCAGATCTTCGAGATGAAGCGCCCGTCCGACGTGCCGCCGGTCGTCGACAGTTCGGTGGTGACGCCGGTTTCGCTGCGGATCGCATCGCTCAGCGCCTTGACCAGGTCGCCCTGCGGCGTGAGGAACGGTTCGCCGCTCAGCGTCCAGGCAAGTTCGTAGTCCAGCGCATGGTTGTCGAGTACCGCATGCACTCGCGACTTCAGCGACTCGGGCGTCGATTCGGTCGAGAAGCGGAAGTTGAAGTCGACCACCAGTTCGCCAGGGATGACGTTGCCCGCGCCGGTGCCTGCGTGGATGTTCGACATTTGCCAGCTCGTCGGCGGGAAATACTCGTTGCCGCGGTCCCATTCGATGCGCACCAGCTCGGCCAGCGCCGAGGCCACGAGGTGGATCGGGTTCCGGGCCAGCTGCGGGTAGGCGATGTGGCCTTGCACACCCTTGACGCTGAGCTTGCCGGTGAGCGAGCCACGGCGGCCGTTCTTGATCATGTCGCCCAGGCGGTGGACCGAGGTGGGCTCGCCGACGATGCAGAAGTCGATGACTTCGCCGCGCCGCTTCAGCACCTCGCAGACCTTCACCGTGCCGTCAACCGACGGGCCTTCTTCGTCGCTGGTGATCAGCAGCGCAATGCTGCCGCAAGTTTCACCGTGCTCGGCAACGAACTCTTCGATCGCCACGACCATCGCGGCGATCGACGTCTTCATGTCGGCCGCGCCGCGACCATAGAGCTTGCCGCCGCGGTGCGTCGGCACGAACGGGTCGCTGTGCCACTGGGCGAGCGGGCCGGTCGGCACCACGTCGGTGTGGCCGGCGAACATCAGCAACTTGCCGCCAGCGCGGCCTCGCCGCACGGCCCACAGGTTGGTGACGCGGAAGTTATCCGGCCCGAAGCTCAGCGTCTCGCACTCGAAGCCAAGCGGGCGGAGGCGTTCGGACAACAGGTCCTGGCAACCGCCGTCATCGGGCGTGGGGGATCGCCGAGCGATCAGCGCTTCGGTGAGTTGCAGGGCTGCCGACATCAGTATCTGGGCATGAAGCCGCTCGAGCGGCCATCGTCCGTGTGGACATCCAGTTGGATATCGGTGAACGTGGGCTGATCGTCGCTGACGTCGTCCTTCTTGGGCTGCAGACGAGACACGGGTTCCATGTCGTTCTGCAGGCGCCACATCAGGTTGGTCGGCGAATCGGCATAGGCCAGGCCTTCGTCGCGCGTGATCACGCCTTCGCCGATCAGCTTGGCGAGGTCAGCCTCGAAGGTTTGCGAGCCTTCGGCCAGCGACTTTTCCATCGCTTCTTTCACGCCGTTGAAGTCGCCTTGTTCGATCAGTTCCGACACCAGCTTGGTGTTGAGCATCACCTCGACCGCCGGCCGGCGGCCACCCGCCGACGCACGCACCAGGCGTTGCGACACGATGGCGCGCAGGCCCGATGACAAGTCGGACAGCAGCGCAGGCCGCGATTCGGGCGCGTAGAACGACAAGATGCGGCCCAGCGCGTGGTAGCTGTTGTTGGCGTGCAGCGTCGACACGACCAGGTGGCCCGACAGCGAATAGGAGATCGCCATCGTCATTGTTTCGCGGTCGCGGATTTCGCCGATGTAGATGCAGTCCGGCGCCTGGCGCAGCGCATTCTTCAACGCCACCTGCAGCGACTGCGTATCACGCCCGACCTCGCGCTGGTTGATCATCGAGCGCTTGTTGTGGAACATGAACTCGATCGGGTCTTCGATGGTCAGGATGTGCCCGGCCATCTGCTGGTTGCGCTGCTCGATCATCGACGCGAGCGTCGTGCTCTTGCCGGTGCCGGTGGCACCCACCAGCAGGATCAGCCCGCGCTTCTCGAGGATCAGCGTACTGAGAATCGGCGGCAGGTTCAGGCTGCCGAGCTGCGGAATGTCATGCGGAATGCAGCGGAACACCGCGGCGATGGAGCCGCGCTGGCGGAAGGCGCTCAGACGGAAGCTGCCGACGCCGGTGATGCCGATGCCGACGTTGAGCTCGCCGGTGTCTTCCAGGTCTTCGAGCTGGCTGGGCGTGAGCAACTCGGCCAGCAGCTGGCGCGGTTGGGCGGCGCTCAGCGGCTGGTCGGAGAGCTGAAGAATCTGCCCGTTGATCTTGATCAGGATGGGCGTCGCGGCGGACAGGTAGACGTCGGAAGCGCTCTTCTCGGCCATCAGCCGGAGCACGCGCTCCATGTTGCCGCCCGTGCTTGCGCTGCTGCTGGTGGCGCCGTTCGTCATGGTGTTCATGGAAGTCCTTTCAGGCCCATGTGTCGATCAAGAAGGAGAGGGGGAGAGCTTCTCAGCTGCGCAGCAGTTCGTTGATGCTGGTCTTGCTGCGCGTCTTCGCGTCGACGCGTTTGACGATCACCGCACAGTACAGGCTGTGGCTGCCGTCGGCGCTGGGCATGTTGCCCGCCACCACCACCGAGCCTGAAGGCACGCGGCCGTAGATCACCTCGCCGGTGGCGCGGTCCAGGATCTTGGTGCTCTGGCCGAGGTAGACGCCCATCGAGATCACCGAGTTCTCTTCGACGATCACGCCTTCGGCCACTTCGGAACGGGCACCGACGAAGCAGTTGTCTTCGATGATGGTCGGGTTGGCCTGCAGCGGCTCGAGCACGCCGCCGATGCCGACGCCGCCACTCAGGTGCACGTTCTTGCCGATCTGGGCGCAGGAGCCGACGGTCGACCAGGTGTCGACCATGGTGCCTTCATCGACGTAGGCGCCGATGTTCACGTAGCTGGGCATCATCACCACGTTCTTCGCCAGGTAGGCGCCGTGGCGTGCCACGGCCGGCGGCACGATGCGCACACCGGCTTCGCGCACCTGGCTCTCGTCGAGGTGCGAGAACTTGGTCTTGACCTTGTCGAAGAAGGCCAGCTCGCCAGCGTGCATCAGCGCGTTCTCGCTCAGGCGGAACGACAGCAGCACGGCCTTCTTCATCCACTGGTTGGTTGTCCACTGGCCCACGCCCTGGCGCTCGGCGACGCGGATGCGGCCCTTGTTGAGGTCGTTCAGCACATGGTCGACGGCCTCGCGCACTTCCTTGCTGGCGCTCTGTGCGTTCAGGCTCGCACGGTCTTCCCACGCGTTGTCGATGAGGGTTTGCAGTTGTTGGGTCATGGAGGGTTACCGTGGGGTGACGTAAGAGCGAACAAAAGAGGCGATGCGTTCGGCGGCTTCCAGGCATTCATCGGCTTCGGCCACCAGGGCCAGCCGGATGCGCCCGGCGCCCGGGTTGATGCCCTGTGCGTCGCGTGCCAGCAGGCTGCCCGGCAGCACCGCCACATTGTATTGAGCCAGCAGCTCCAGCGCGAAGGCGATGTCGTCGCCGCCTGCGATGTGCTTTGGCACCCCGGCCCAGAGGTAGAAGCTCGCATCGGGCAGTTTCACGTCGAGCACCTGCGCCAGCACCGGCGTGACCTGTGCAAATTTGCGGCGGTATTTGTCGCGGTTGGCCACCACGTGCGCCTCGTCGTTCCAGGCCGCGATGCTGGCGTGCTGGATGGTCTGGCTCATTGCACTGCCGTGGTAGGTGCGGTACAGCAGGAACTGCTTGATGAGCTGCGCATCGCCCGCGACGAAGCCCGAGCGCATGCCCGGTACGTTGGAGCGCTTCGAAAGGCTGGTCAGCGCGATCAGGTTCTTGAAGTTCTTGACACCCAGTTGTGTGGCGGCTTCCAGCGAACCCAGCGGCGCCTCGTCGCGGAAGTAGATCTCCGAATAGCACTCGTCCGAGGCGATGACGAAGCCGAAGCGCTCGCTCAGCTCGAACAGGTGCTTCCATTCCGACAGCGGCATCGTCGCCCCGGTCGGATTGCCGGGTGAGCACACGTAGACGAGTTGCGTGCGGGCCCACACGCTCTCGGGCACCGCGGCCCAGTCGGCGGCGAAGTTGCGCGCCGGGTCGCTGTTGACGAAGTAGGTCTCGGCACCCGACAGGAGCGCCGCACCTTCGTAGATTTGATAGAACGGGTTGGGGCAGACCACGGTGGCGCGCGGCTTCGTCGGGTCGATGACCGTCTGGGCGAGGGCAAACAAGGCCTCGCGCGAG
>Ga0307515_10018120_pt1 | contig 12773 bp, 8 predicted proteins | sample 17_EM_MG_FD_194513 | JGI IMG/M metagenome (GOLD analysis project Ga0307515, IMG submission 194513) | Populus trichocarpa ectomycorrhiza microbial communities from riparian zone in the Pacific Northwest, United States - 17_EM | ecosystem: Host-associated > Plants > Roots > Unclassified | place... | reverse complement strand
CCCTTATTGTTGGTTCCTCCTCTGGTATTTATAAGCAGAGGAGGAGAGGGTCACCTTACCCCTGCCTTGGCGCAGGGTAAGGTGGGTGATGGGAGCTGCTGGCAAGGCATGGTTTCCTGTTTTCTTCATCATGGCGGCATGGACTTATAGGTATGGGTTTTGTGCAAGTGGGAGGGGAAAGAGAGAGGGGAAGAATAGCGAGAAAAATTTTCAAAAATCTTCTTCTCCCCTGTCTCTGAGGGGAGAAGAATATGCACATTGCCGTTTAAAACGGCACCATATCTTTTTTTTTTTTGAAAGAAAAGGAAATGGATTTGGGAGTGACCCAAAAATGGATTATGACACAATGTTTCTCTGTTAACCTCTTGCTTATAAATTGATATTTGATACAACTGGATGATGTCTACTTTGTATTGATTGTTATTTTCATTTTTCTTGGTGAACATTAGTACCAATCTTTGAATTCTAAAATCTAGATTTTCCATAGAATTCAATTCAAATGGCATCTTAAATTCCCATACCATGTTTACCAAGTTGCGTAAGGTGTTTGTTATTCCCTATATAGCATGGTTGTCTCTATGTGTCGTCAGTAATGGACTACCTACCGAGAGATCATGATGAAGCATACAATTTTTGTGCCTTTTTTCTTCAAAATTTTGAAAGATGCTCAATCAACCACATTCGCTAGATATTTTACATTGCCATTCTTTTTTCAGCTCAAACACTTTTAAGATGCCTAAATTCGTGTAATTTTTCACTGTCCCTGCAACAATTCATGGGTACAAAAACTAGATGTATTCCCAAGCATGCGTCCAGGAAGTAAAATTTTATCAGTTCACAAACTGCCAAATACTTATAACGGGCTTGCAGATTTTGAGTCCATACAAGGATGTTTAGGATTCGAGTAACACAAAACTTACCATATCTTACTCTGTGGCAGCAGAGTTATTCAGCTGCATCATTTTTCACCTCAAGTCCGGCGCTGGCTCCACGGTCTAATGAAGCATCTGTTCTCTTATTTTTTTGGACCATCTTCTGAGTAACCGGAAGCTGAAGCGAATTAAGTCGACCGATACTACAATTACTATTCCCAATAACGTGCTACGGGTGATAGACACGCTAGTCGGACCAATAAGAAGAAACCCAGAAATATAATTTGCCACCATACAACGCAAAGCTAGCCCCAGTAATGACTTGAGTGGATACTCCTGAATAATTAAATTGATCACCACAATCGACGCAAAAAAGCCTATAGTGTTGGAAGCCATGAAGAAAATAAACTCACGCCCTTTTCCTGAAGCCATCCAAGCATAATAGTAAACCGTCCCATCTTCAAGTTCTTCGGTGCGAATGCCACCAGGAGGGTTTAAGATGGCTTGGTATGCCATACCTGCAATAAGTACTGCCACAACCAACAATACGTTTTGTGTTCCTGGGGGAGCCTGTTGAACTTCTTTAGCTAGTTTCTTGTAGTGCTTCACTGGATCTAAATGTTTAGCCACCTTAAGTAAGAAATGCTCTGAATTTTGACTCAATGATTCTGATACGGTGCTAGAGATACGAGTAACTTGAACATCAACAACAGTTCCAAGTTCCCTTGCTCTTAATGCTCCAGCACCGTGAAGCAATTCCCTGAGCATGAAGTCACCAGCGTCAGCCTGCATTTTTTGTGAGACATCTAACATGTCCCTAGCAGTTAATCCAATCTTGTTGACGACATTCACATTGATTGTACCTATGTCAATACCTTGACCGCCAAGAAGTGATTTCAGGGTCTGTAACATAAGAAAAGAAAAGAGATTACGTAAAAACTTCTTTTTCCGTTGTGTAATCATAGATTACTTAAAAATTAAACATAATACTAATCCAGAACTCTGATGCTCCGAAAGCATCTGGATCAACACGACACGACATAGCTGGTATGAATATGAAATACGGGTCAGACATCCCAAAAACTCCACATATGTGAAGGAGAAAAGTAATGGGAACATGGGAAGCATGATGAAATCCAAATCTTATTCGTATTACATTAATTACTCCTTTAAATAGTAAGTCCATATAGATTTATACTTAGATTTACAATACTTATCTATACTAATCTCGGATAATTCAAAAGACGTAAAAGATAAATACATCTTGGATAATTACATGCATATATCTAGGACACACCTAAAAGAACTAAAAATTACTTTAAATAAAAACTTCAAAATTATTTCCAACACTCCTCTTTAACTTTGAAACTCTCACATAAATTTGAATTTTGATTGAAAACCATCTTGTCATGACTTGCTAATGGCATCTCATTGCCATCTTTTCAATCTTTCTTTCCTTAAAAATGGTCTATATGAACATGGTTGCTCCTAGCCATTTTTCTCCTTTCATGGTTGCCACCATATTTCTCTAACCAAACACTTCTTTTAATATTTGGCTCACTGTATTTTAGGCAGGCTGCTGCCTTCTTCTTATCATGGCTCTTTAGCCATTTCTCATGTCATGTAAAAAGAGTTCTCTCTCCTCTTCTTCATGTGTGGTCTCTCTTGTACAACATCTTATCTTTCGTTGCAAGAAGTTTTAGGTGTTTTTTTTTTATATACTTTTTTTTAATGCAAGGTTAGCTATGAACCTGTCCTCAACTCTAAATCTAAATATCCTATAAATAACTATGTATCCTACCATGGATTATCAAAGAAAAGCATGACATTTATGAATCAATTATATGTTATATCTATTCCTAACAATGTGCAACTATTTCTAACAATGTGCAGGAAGCTTTGAAAGATTTCAGATGGAGGGAGGCAATGAATGAAGAGATAAAGAGCTTTTGAAAAAACTCAACATGGAAAGTTGTTGACGCAACTGAAAGAGAGTTACCTGTTGGATGCAGGTGGGTTTTCACCATTAAATGCAAAGTCGATGAAACTATTGAACGATGCAAAGCAAGACCTGTCGCCAATGGATATACTCAAACATATGGAATTGATTATATGGAGACATTCTCATTAGTGGCCAAAATTAATATTGTTCGTATTTTATTATCTCTAGCAGTAAATCTTGATTGGCCTTTACAACAGTTTGATAAAAAAAAATACATTTTTAAATGGAAATCTCCAAGAAGTGTATATGGAGTTGTCCCTTGGCTGTAATCGGTAGACTAAAGGTAATAAATAAGTTTGTAGGTTGAGAAAATCCCTATATAGTTTGAAGTAGTCTCCTAGAGCATGGTTTGAAAGGTTCACAAGTTTTATGAAGTCTGTTGGTTACAAGCAAAGTAACTTGGATCACACTCTATTCTTGAAGCATAATGAAAAACAAATCACAGCTCTTATTGTATACATTAATGATATGATAGTGATTGGAAATGATCTTGAAGAAAAGAAAATACTATAAGAGCATCTTACCCATGACTTTGAGATGAAAGACCTCAGGGAATTAAAGTATTTTCTTAGAATTGAAGTATCTAGATCAAAGAAAGATATTTTTCTGTCAAAAAAAAAAAAAAACATGTCTTAGACTTTCTAAATGAAACTGATATGACAACATGTAGTCCAACTAACACTCTTGTGAAAGAAAATTTAAAACTATAGGTGTATTCAAATCAAGTTCCTACTAACAAGGAACATTATTAAAGGTTGGTTCGAAGATTAATATATCTTGCATGTACTTGGCCTAATTTAGCTTATGTGCTGATTGTGGTTAGTCAATTTATACACTCCCTAAGCGAAGAACATATGAATGTTGTCATTCGTATCTGACGCTACTTAGTCATCTTCAGGAAATGAAATTTTATTCACAAAAGAAGACAATTTAGATATTAACGACTATACAAATGCTGATTGTTTTGGTGGATTCAAGATCGACATTCTACATCTAGCTATTTCATGTTTGTAGGAGGGAATTTAGTTATATGGCGAAGTAAAAAAAACATGAGGCAATTGCTAGATCCAAAGGAATGACTAAGGCAATATGCAAATTGTTGTGGATTAGAAATTTGATGCAAGATTTACATATTAAGCAAGTCAGCCCTATGAAGTTATATTGTGATAACAAGACAACGTGTTATATTGCTCATAATTTTGTCTAACATGATCAAACTAAACATGTTAGCATAATCAAAATGTTAGCATGATCAAACTAAACATATTGAGGTTGATACATATTTTATCAAGGAGAAACTAAAAGAAAAATTGATTGAAGTTCTTCATGTTCGATCTCAAGACGAGCTTGCTGATGTGCTGATCAAGACAGTGTCAAACCAAGCATTTAATGACTGTCTCAACAAACTAGGCATGGATGACATTTATAAGGGGGAGTGTTGATAATTATGAGTAATTATCTTCAAGTTGGATCTCCAATATTCAAGCCCCTATTTTATCTCTACTGCTAGCTACAGAGATATAATAGAATTACTAGAATACCTGTGAACATGTGATTGTATCTTGATAGCTATAGGTTTCCATATAATTAGCCAATCAGTCCTAAACTATAGGATATAAAGAGGGCTTTGTAAAGTGGCTATTTTATGTCGTGCTAGAAAGAGGAACAAATTATTCTCTTCACAAACTCTGTATTTTTCACTGTTATATGCATTTATGTAGAAGATACTTAGGAGAACTAAAAGATAATTTGAATGAAAAAATCAAAATTAATTTCAACACGTAAAACACATATTTTGGTAAGTTTAAAACAGTGTTTCAGTTTCCTAAATTTAAAATTTGATGGCTCTGATTACGAGCAACATAAATTCCCCTTGTTTTGAAGGTTTAACTAAACCAGATCAAAATGAATAAAAATAGGAAATTCAAGTACGAAGGGAAAATGACCATCTAGTTTCGTAGTTGAGTTTTATGTCTACCATTATGCAGAAAACCATAGTTGTAGAAATATAATTCGAAATTTAGAAAGTTATACCCGATCATGCCCATCCCAAGGCACCCCAAAAGATAAGGAGCAAAGAAAGAAGGGAAAGCGGACTTGCCTGAGTCTGCCTCTTAGCTGTCGCAAGGTGTAAAACAGTATTGCCATCTTCGTCCGTCACATTCAGAAGCTCCTTAATGTTATGCGGCTGGAGCACATCAACCATGACTTTGAAAGCCTCAAACTGATTATTTCTCAAAGCAAGGTGAAATGCGGTTTCCCCTTTGAATGTCACAATGTCCTTGCTCGCAGGACAAAACTTGAGCAATTCCTTGATCACATGTACCATCCCATTTATAGCAGCACAATGAAGAGAAGTTCTACCATCACTGCTTTTAAGCCTGCCAAGCTCGCTGTTAACCATCAATAGCTCTCTCACTATCTCCACAAACCCATTTGCAGAAGCTATGTGTATTGGGCTAAACCCATCTGGGTTGAGCCTTGTAGCTAAATCTGCTTTCTTCTTCAGTAGCTCCTTCACGAATTCTGTTCGTCCGGCTAAGCAGGAAATATGTAGGATTGTCTCGGAGGAGTCATTGAGACAACTTCTTTCTAGAAGGTAATCGTTTACTCCGAGCAGCTCCTGTAGTTCAATGACATCTCCTCTCCGTGCTGCCTCCAACAATCTTGGATCCATGTTATTGATGGAAATAATCGCAAACTGAGCAAAGTTATTAATGACTCGTGAAAATTACCAAACAAAAATTTATAGAAATGTACCCGTGAAAAAAAATGTTGTTCAAAGTTAGTAGACTAAATAGTGAGAATATAGAAGTATAATTTATATACATGCAATATAATATCATTGTAAGATTGCAATAAAAGACAATATACAACTTTCATATTAAGCATGTATTTAAATAAAAACATGTATAGGATATTTACTTGTAGAAATACTTAAAAATATATTTATCTAAAAATATATTGTTGTGAATGATCAATCTTTTGTATTTAAAATTTTATTACTTTCCACTAAATACAAAAAAGTTGATTTTAATAAGTTTCTTAGGATTTCAATAAAAATTATATTGTTTAAATACATTCCTAAATAAAATCAAACAAACTCATGAATTGTATCCAAATATCTCTCATTGAATCTAAGCTTTTGTGTAGAAAAAAAAAACTAAAAAATAACACAAAGCTTAAAACCGAGTAAATTATGCTGAAAATTAAGGTGAGAAAGAGTATTAAAAAATTTACAATTTTTTTGAACACTGTCCAGAAAAAATTAGTAAAGAACATTATTCTTCAGTCCATTTTTACTAAGGATTTTGAAACGAAAATTTATATAGAGTTAATTTTAATAATTACCATAATAATTTCTTAAATTTTTTTTTTATTAACATAGGTGTCTGGATCAGCTTGTTTGCACTTTGACTAATCTCACAGGTCGTGAAGTTAACGATTATATAAGCCACCAGTGGCCTTGAGAGGACTCTAACTCGTGACTATTAGGGAGCAAATTCAAGACCTGACTAATTGAACTACCCCTCAGGGTTCATAATAATTTCTCAAAATTGATTTTTAGAGTCATTTTTATTGACTTGAATTATAATAAACATTTCTTAATTAGCTAGCGTGGACTTTAAGTCTACAGTCATATTTTAATTCTCATACTTAGTGTTAAAAAATAATATAAATAATATATTGAAACCCCACCTAACAACTTAAACTTTTGGGTAAGATTGTTCTTTGACATGGTATCAGAGCTTTGATGACCAAGTGGTCACGAGTTCGAATCTCATCACTTCCATTTATTTGATAAAAATCAAGCATAAGGTAATGTGAGTCTGTGCAAGTTTTAAGCCCAAAAGACTTTCACTTGAGGGGGTGTGTTAGAGAATAATATAAATCATATCTTTGGACCTTACATAACAGTTTAAGATTTTAGGTTGAGATTGTTTTTTGACATGACATCAGAGCTTTTATGACTAAACAATCACGAGTTCGAATCTCACCAACCTCATTTATGTGATAAAAATTAAACACAAGATAGTATGAGCTTGTGCAAGTTTCAAACTCAAAGGGCTTTCACTTAAAGGTGTGTGTTAGAAAATAATATAAAGCATATCTTAGGACCTCACTTAATAACTTAAGCTATTAGGTTGAAATGATTCTTTCAATCAAGTTAAGAATTTTTTAATTAATAATTCCTATTTATACAGGGATCTGCAATGATTTTTTTGGAGTCATTTTTAATCTCTTAAATTGTAGTATAAAGCTTTCATAATTAGCTGGCGAGAAATCTGTCTGGATTCGTTATTTATTATAATAAAATAGCATGCAATTTAGTCTTTTTCAACCAAGTTGCAAATTGGGTCTGAATTTTCTATACTTTTTGGCGCTGTCCATCCTTTAGATTATAAACTAGCTATTTTACTCGGCAATTATTGCGGATCAGATTTTTTTTAATTAAAAAAATTATTTATATTATCTTTTTTAATATGTTTTCATATATTAAAAATATATATAAATTAAAATATTCATGCATTCATGTTATTAAATAAATTGAGAATTACATGTATTAATAAACAGAAAAAAAAATCATTAACAATAATTAAAAAAAAAATAAGAAACAAGTATAGATCAATACATTTAATCTTGCAAGACGAAATATTTACCTGATTGTGCTTACTAAATTTATTTATTAAAATTAATTTTTTATTCAATCAAATGATATTAAAAATAATCACATTAAATTTATTGAATAAAACAAAATAAAAAAAATATCATGCAATGCTTCACATATTAAAAAAAATTTTATTTAAAAAAATAAATTTCATATATATAAAAGATTAAAAAATAGACAAATTAGAATAATCTTTTCAAAAACTAAATACACACAACACCATTAAAAAAATCTATATCCAAAAAATGTTAAATAAGAAAAAAATCACAAAGGAGGGATATTAATTGAATCATAAATTTAAAAATTATTTAAGAAAAAAGACATTCAAAGAAGATATCAATTAAAAAAAGCAAGATTTGAAAAAAAGAGAAGAAGAAGCTCGGATATTGTTACTTAACTCATCAAACATGTATTTCAGGTAAATTATGCTAAAAATTGAGGTGAGGAAAAGTGTCAAAAATTTTACAAATTCTTTCTACACACTGTCCACAAAAAACCAACAAAACAATATTATTCTTCAGTCCATTTTTACAGAGGATTTTGAAACCAAAACTTATATCGAGTTAATTTTAATAATTACCATAATAATTTCTCTTTATTATTAGTTTTAATTATCAAAAAAACCTAATATTTTGGCTTAAATTGAAGTTTTTGAGTTGAAAAAATTATTAAGTTTTAAGAAACTATTATGAAATAAACTAATCAAAATCTTTAATTCATGGACTTGACAAAAGAATAGGATGGGAAAAAAATTCTTTATAGGTCAAAGAATTATAAATCTAAATCCAAGCATATAATAGGTTGGAAAAAAAATCTTTTATAACCCAAATATTAGTTTATAGCAAACTCAAACATGTGCCTTAACTTAGGCCTAAACAAGGTTCAAAGCTCGAGGCTTGTGCACGAGGTGAGGCTTGTGTGCACACACTTGGCTTAACCTCAAAGACCATTTAGATTAGGTCCTTTTCCTGTAAAAGCTTGGGTTTTATTTTAATTTTTTATATTCTTACTATATAAACATCTATAAAAGCTTTTTTTTTTTCTATGTAAGATAGAGTGTTCAGAGCGTCTTAAATTTGCATGTTAACCAAAAGTTTTTTAAGATTAAATTTTTATTCATTCGTAATTTGTTCATTTACGTGAGAATAAGCATGAGATACTCGATTCATGGCCTTTTATTTTTGTTTTTCAAGTCATTACTCTAACAGCACGTGCAATTTTTTTTGGTAATTAAATTTTTAAATTTTTATTACTCCTTTAAAAATATTGATATCGCATGAACATCTTTTTTCACGATAGCAAAAAATTAACTTGATCGGTAGTATAACGCAAGCTATCTATCTAGTTTCTATTAAAAAAAATGAAGTTGGCAAGATTCAAAACTAGAGAATGAACAGATTGGTAAATATTGAAAAGTGATTCTAATTTAAAAGCTTAAGTTTTGATTTTTTTTTATATTAATTCACTAACATATAAATAATTAAGTGTGTTGATAATCAAATACTAACTCAATCGAAGAGGTTTCCATGCCTCAAGGAACCATTTTACCCAGAATCTAAGCTAGTAGGTGAGCTTTTAAAAATAATTCTAACTCCACTTTTTTATTATTCTCAATTTATTTTTTTTTATTCTCATTCTATTATTTATGATAGGGATTAAAGTGACTTTATTTTATGTATTTCTTCTATTTTATTAAAATTTTCAATGTAACAAATTGTAAAATGGTTATGCTTTATATTCTTCTTCTTTTTTTAAAAAAAGAAGCGAATATACAATTATGTAGAAGTATTTATGACTTTATTTTTCAAAAGTAGAAGTCATGAAAGAAAAAATATATTTACAGACTTAAAATTGAGTTGATGGATATCCAAATTTTATGATTAATTCACTCAATAAATCATGTCTATAAAATTATTTGGGTACAAATTAAATCACTTTTAACATTTTAGTATTGTTTTATGATACAATAACTTCATTAATAGATATAATTAGAAACTAAAAATATAATGATTATGGCTACCAATCTCTTATTAGGATAGCATAGAGTTTGAAGTCATTTTCAAGCAATTTAAGAAATCTTTAATAAGTCTTGTCCATGAAGGATCTGCATTGATTTTTAGAGTCGATGTGGAGTCGTTTTTATTGAATTAAATTATAGTAAAAGTCTCTTCATTAGCTTGCGTGCACTATGAGTCTAGAGCCATTTTTTAATTCTCATACTTATTAGCATAGAGTAGGGGATCATTTTCAATTCGATTTGATCTTTATTAAAATAAATAATTAAATTGAAATTTTTTTTTAAAAAAAATCAAAATCGGTTCAAACCGACCGGTTTCGGTTCGGTTCGGTTTTTTAGGAAAAAAACCGGTTCAAACCGGTTTGGCTCGGTTTTGGCTTGGTTTTTTCTGGTTTGGCTCGGTTTTCTCAGTTTGGCTCGGTTTTTTTTTTTTTTTTTGTTTTGGTTCGGTTCGGTTTAGTTTTTTTGGTTTTTTGCTTATAAAATCAAAACCTAATCGGCTGGTTTTTAAAAAATTTTAATCGGTTTAATTGGTTTTTTTTACGATTCGGTTTTTTCAGTTATTTTTTTTTGTTTGCTAGGTTTAATTAATTTTTCGGTTTTTTTTCTCACCCTTAGCATAGAGTTTGATTTGGGTTCATTTCAAGCAAGTTTAGAATTCTTTAATTAATAATTCCTAGTTGTACAGTGATCTGCATTGATATTTGGGAGTCATTTTGAATTTTCTAAATTGTTTTTGTTATTATATATATATACATGGGATGAGCTGACCAAACTAATTGAGCCGCCCTCGGCCCAGAAAACCTGGGCTTTTTTTTTTCTTTTTTTCAGGCTGAACTTAGCTGTAAAATGCAGTGGCCAGGAGGGGAGTTTTTGAGGGGAAAAAGGGGAGAAAACTCACCTGACTAGAGGAGGAGAGAGGCTGGAGGCGTTGCTGGTGTTACAGGGGAGATTATGCATGGTGGCTGGAGGTGGTGGCATCACCGGAGGTGGAGAAAAAGAGGGGGAAAGTATGGCTGACGGAGGAGAAGAAAAAAAATCTGGAAAAGATGGTTTCTTGCCAACTTTGTACACTGATTTCTTCATGCTCAGACCATGAAATTGAAATCTATTTATAGGGGATGTAAGAGAGTAATCTTATCTTCATTGGAAAAAACTTTTGGCTCTTGATTTGGTTGGAAAAGATCCTAACTGTTGGTTTAAAGTAGGCATCATAAACTGTCAAATCAGACAATTCAAGGCTATCTGAGTTGACCATTTTAGGCTGGCGTCATGGCCAATGTGGTGTCAATCAGCTTGAATGAAGAATACAAGTTTGTAGAGAAATGTCAAGTGATCATTTTGGTTTGATTTTGTCAAATTTGGTGGAGGTTAAAGACATTAAAAGCACCTGCAAAGTAGCCGTTGAGTAGTCTTTTCAGGCTAAAAAGAAAGAAGATAATAAACAGTAACTAGACAACAGTTCGTATGGTTTTTTTTTTCAAAACGACGCCATTTAGGGATTTTTGTCAAAGTTCAATTTAGTCCTTTCACTTTTGATTTATTTTAATTGCACTTATAATTGACTCTAAACTTTTGATTTAATGCAATTTAGTCCCTAGAAAACTTCAATTTTAACCCTGAACTTCAGAGCCTTTTCAATTTTGATCCTTGGTTTTGGATTTCTTTAATTTAGCCCCTAATTGACCATTAAACTTTCAATTTTTTCTTCACCCCGGTTTCAATCAATTAAGCCTCTATAGTTCGACACCTTTTACAAAATGGTCATTGACTACGAAATTTTTCAATTTGACCCAAAAACTTTACTTTTCTTGCAATTTTGCCCTTAATTTCAATTATTTGACATGGTAAAAATTAAATTTGGTATTCTAAAATTTCAGTCTTCTCAATTAAGCCCAAATTGGACTCCTAGACCTAATTCTTTACCAATTAAACACCTAATAAAATTAATCTGACCCTTTTAAAGTATAATTACATCCTTGTACCTAATTAAATCCTTTAATTGGACCCAAATTAATTCCTAAACATGATTAAACCTTCAATTTAGCTCATGATTAAATCAAATTGGCCTATTGAAAATTTAATTATGTCCTTAGACTTAATAGCCCAATAATCATTTAAGTTGGCCTTTAATTTGCATTGTTTCTTTAGTTTTGGGTGTAATGGGGTACAATTAGGCCTTGAATTTTCTTTAAAATTACAACTTGATTTTTGTGTATTTTTTAGATCCTCCTCGACCTGTTTTTTCCACGTTTCTAGCCTTTATTTATTTTTTGGTATTTATTTTGGAAAGAAAAATAAGTAATTTTTAGGAATAACCTAGAAATCACTGTTATTAAACCTGGACCGACCCGACAGGTCAACCTGGTGGTTGGACCCGGTCGACCCGGTGGCTGGACCGGTCCGGGTTTGGTAAAAGACTAGCCGGTGCAACGACCCAGCAAAACCACGTCGACCCATGACCCGGGCAAACCCGGAAGAGACCTGGTGTTTTTTTTTCAAATGTGGTTTTTCTCCTATACCCCTCTTTTTTCATATTTTTTTTAGTTGGTTATTAACACTTTTTAAAGTTCACTAAATAAATATTAGAAAAATATTTTATTTTTTCAATGTGAGATTTGAAACCCTTTAGTATATATACTCTATTTTCCCAAGAAAAAAAATGCTTTTTCAATGTGGGATTTGAAACCTTTTTGTATCTATACTATATGTTCACAAGAAAAAAGTTATGTTTTTCAATGTGAGATTTGAAACCCTTTAGTAAATATACTCTATTTTCATAAGAAAAAAGTTATTTTTTCAATGTGGGATTTGAAGTCCTTTCGTATATATACTCTATGTTCACAAGAAAAAAGTTATGTTTTTTCAATGTGGGATATAAAACTTTTTGGTTTAAATACTTCAGCTTAAAAGGATAACATAGTATATTTTCAATGTGAGATTTGAAATCTTTAATATATATACTCTATGTTCCCAAGACAAAGTTATTTTTTCAATGCGGGATTTGAAGCCCTTTCGTATATATACTCTATGTTCACAAGAAAAAAGTTATGTTTTTTCAATGTGGGATTTGAAACCCTTTAGTATATATACTCTATGTTCCCAAGAAAAAAATTATTTTTTCAATGTGGGATTTGAAGCCCTTTCGTATATATACTCTATGTTCACAAGAAAAAAGTTATGTTTTTTCAATGTGGGAAAAAAAAAACTTTT
>Ga0307515_10018119_pt1 | contig 12774 bp, 11 predicted proteins | sample 17_EM_MG_FD_194513 | JGI IMG/M metagenome (GOLD analysis project Ga0307515, IMG submission 194513) | Populus trichocarpa ectomycorrhiza microbial communities from riparian zone in the Pacific Northwest, United States - 17_EM | ecosystem: Host-associated > Plants > Roots > Unclassified | place... | reverse complement strand
GCAAAGCCTGGGGCCCGTTCCCGCGTATCCAACGTATCCCACGATTCCATCAAGGAGAGACCCATCATGACGATCGACACCAACCTCAAGCTCGCCGGTGTTGAAGGCGAATCCACCCACAAGGACCACAAGGGCGAGATCGACCTGCTCGCCTGGTCGTGGGACGTGCGCCAGGAAAGCACGGCCGCAGCCGGCTCCGGCTCCGGCAAGGGCAAGGGCATCCCCGGCCAGCTCGTTTTCGCACACTACTACGACAAGGCCTCGCCGGTGCTGGCCAAGAACTGCGCCAACGGCAAGCACTTCGACTCGGCCATCATCACCTGCCGCAAGGCCGGCGAAGGCCAGCTCGACTTCTTGAAGGTCACGCTCAAGCAGGTGCTGGTCACCTCGGTGGCACCGTCGGCCAGCAGCGGCGGCGAGATCTCGGAAAGCGTCGCGCTGAGCTACGCCGACATCGAGTTCGAATACAAGCCGCAGGACGACAAGGGTGCGCTGGGCGGTTCGGTGAAGTTCGGCTGGAACGTCGCCAGCACCGAAACCCGCTGAGCACGCGGAGCGCACGATGGCGTTAAGCCCCAGCGTGCCGGCGCTCGCCCAAGCGGCTGGCGCCGACATGTACCTCGACCTGACGCTCAAGCGGGCGGGCAAGGCCAAAGGCGAGTCGGTGGCGGCTGGCCACCAGGACGACATCGTCCTGATTGGCTTCAGTTGGGGCGTCGGTGCGGCCGGTGACGCTGTCGCCGCGCTGTCCACCGGCCGCCGCAGCTACCGCCACCTGGTGGTCTGCAAGCGGCTCGACACGGCCAGCACCGCCTTGATGAGTGCCGTCGCCACCAACGACGAAGTGCGCAACGCCAAGCTGTCGTTGCGCAAGGCCGGCGGTGAGCAGGAAGACTTCTTCTCCATCACGCTGGAAAAGGCGCGCGTGGTGGCCTACGACATCGACACCGACGCCAACGGCCAGCCGGTTGAAAAGGTGACGCTGAGCTTTCAGAAGGTGGCCGCCGAGTACCGGGTGCAGAGCGCCAGCGGGCAGATGGGGGCCAGCCACAGCTTCACGGACGACCTGAGCTAGGACACTGGAACTCGGCGCCGGTGATGACAAAAGGGGAGTGACATGGACGCGGTCAAGGAGATGGTGTCGGGGGGCCAGCCGGCGCAGGCGCTGGCGGCCGCTCAGGCGCAGGTTCGGGCACGACCGGACGATGCCGAGCTGCGTGTCCTGCTGTTCCAGCTGATGGTCGTGGCCGGCCAATGGGAACGGGCGGCGACGCAGCTCGAGCTGTGCGGTGAGCTCGACGACGGCGCGCTGGCGATGGTGCACACCTACCGCGAGGCGCTGCAGTGCGAGCTGGCACGCGAGGCGGTGTTCAAGGGCAAGACCACGCCGATGGTGCTGGGGCAGCCGGCCGAATGGGTGGCGCTGCTGGTGCAAGCGCTGCAGGCCCAGGCGTCGGGTGACCCACTGGGGGCGCTGGCGCTGCGTGACCAGGCGGTGGAGCAGGCCCCGCCCACGGCAGGCACGATCGACGACCAGGCCTTCGAATGGATCTGCGACGCCGATTCACGCCTTGGCCCTGTACTGGAAGCGGTGGTCAACGGCCGTTACTGCTGGGTGCCTTTCGCGGCGCTGCGTCGCGTGCAGATCGAGGCGCCGCAGGACCTGCGCGACCTCGTCTGGACGCCGGCGCATTTGGAGTTCCCGAACGGCGGCGATTCGATCGCGTTGATCCCGACGCGTTATGTCGGCAGCACGGTGCTGCAAGACGAACGCATCTGGATGGCCCGACGCACCGAATGGCAGCCGCTGGGGTCTGAGCAGTTCGCTGGCCTGGGCCAGCGCGTGTTCGCCACCGAAGCGGGCGAGCACGCCCTGCTCGACATCCGCTCGATCGAACTGCGGTCGCCGTGACTGCGAACCTGAGGGACCGTCTGCAGCCGGCGCTGCTGGACCGGTTGACCGACGACAACCCTCAGCAACGCGAAGAGGCCGAAGACAAGCGCGTGATGTCCAAATCGCAGCTGCGCCAGGCGGTGCTGCGTGACCTGGGCTGGCTGCTCAACGCGGTGCAGCCGCTGGGCAAGCTGGCCGAGTCCTACCCGGTGCTGGCCGGCAGCGTGCTGAACTTCGGCTTGCCCGCACTGTCGGGCCAGCTGGCGTCCAAGGTCGACGTCAGCGTGCTCGAGAAGGCGATCCGCCAGACCCTGATCCGCTACGAGCCGCGCATCCTGGCCGACACGCTGGAGGTGCACGCGATCGAAGCGAACAGCGTGCTCGACACCCACAACGTCATCGAATTCGAAATCCGCGGCCATCTTTGGTCACAGCCTGTGCCGCTGGAGATCTTGCTGCGCACGCAGCTGGATCTGGAGGCGGGGCAGGTGGAAGTAAGGGATGCGGTCGCGCTCGGCGCTGGCCGCGCTGCGTGAACGCGAGAACCCCAGGGATCAAACCATGAACTATTGGATGTGTCTGAAGTGCCGTGAGTCCGGCCATCACTATGGCGGTTGGTATCCGGACGCCAGCGGCGCCGGTGCACTGGTGTGTCCGCTGGAGCACGGCAGCCTTTGGGGACCGTATGCCACCTGGGACCCTCGACCACCGATCAATGCGCATCTGAAGGCGCAAGCGAACTGGCGCCGCCTGGTGGAGAAGGTGTCGAAGATCGTCGAAGGCTCGTTCGATGACTGCCTGCCGATCCAGCCGCCGTACTACCTGGAGGCACTTGATCCGCTGCACCGCTACGGCCCCGAAGCGAAGCTCCAGTTCGATGCATGGGCCGCCGGTGATCGAAAGGAACTCTTCCTGGATTGGCTCGAGAAGCAACCCTTGCCGCCCAGCGTCAAAGGGGTGATTCAGGTGCCGTCCGACAAGTTGGTGGCGTCGCACCAGATCCGGTTCAACGGTGAGCGCATCGTGGTGCCGGCCAGATTTCCGCAGGATTGGCGGCACGCGATCGAATCGGGCAGGCACAACGAGCTGATCTTTGTGATGGATGCGGCGACCTACATGTACGTCGGCATCAAGGTCAGGGGCCGGTTCCAGCATTCATCCTTCTTCGGCGGCCAGCCGGTCAAGATGGCTGGAACGCTTCGCGTCGACAGCAGCTGGCGCATCACGCGGGTGTCAAACGCCAGTGGCCACTACGCCCCGGGGCCGGCCAAGCTGGCGGACTTTCTCAGCCGACTGAAGGACCGCGGCTTCAACATGGCTGCGCTGGACTTGCAGTACTGGGACGGCCGCGCATGGGCCTACAACGGCAAGGCGAAGCCATGGCTCGACCAGCAGCCCACGGCCATGGCTGTGTAGCGACGGCGTGTAGATGGACCCGCGCCTCCTTCGCCTCTACACCGACGAGCTGACCCACCTGCAAGAGGTGGGCGCCGAGTTTGCGCGCGAGTTTCCGAAGATCGCGTCGCGCCTGGGCATGGAGGGCGCCGAGGTCGCCGACCCGTATGTCGAGCGGTTGCTGGAGGGCTTTGCCTTTCTTGCGGCCCGAGTGCAGCTGAAGCTGGACGCCGAGCAGCCGCGGTTGATCGCGCATCTGCTCGAATCGATCTACCCGAATTTCCTGGCGCCGGTGCCGTCGATGATGGTGGCGCGCTTCGGTGTCGACACCACCGACCCGAACCTGATCAAGGGCTACCCGGTGCCGCGCGGCAGCACGCTGCAGTCCGAGCTGCCGCGCGGTCAGGACACGCGCTGTGAGTTCCGCACCGCGCACGCGGTGACGCTGTGGCCGATCGAGCTGGTCAGTGCCCAGTACTTCACCCACGCGCCGGACCTGCCGTTGAAGCATTTGCCGCCGGCGCTCGGCGCCAAGGGTGGCTTGCGGCTGCGCCTGCGCGCCGGCGGCGGCATCAGCTTCGATCAGCTCAAGCTGGACAAGCTGGCTCTTTACATCAGCGCACCAGACGACGTGGCCTTCAGGCTGCACGAGTTGGTGCTCGGCGCCACGCTGGGCAGCTGGGTCGGCACCGAGCCGGGCCAGGAGTTGGCTCAATGGCGTGGGCCTGAGAGCGTGCAACCGATGGGTTATGCCGCCGACCAGGCCCTGCTGCCGGAGGCGCATCGCAGCTTCTCGGGCTGCCGGCTGCTGCAGGAAGCCGCGGCGATGCCGCAGCGCTTCTTGTTCTTCGAGATCAACACCCTGGCCCAACGGCTGGCGCGTGTGAGCGGCAGCGAGGCCGAGCTGGTGCTGCTGTTCGACCGCGGCGACGCGGCACTCGAGCCACTGGTGGATGCCAACAGTCTGTCGCTGAACTGCGCGCCGGCGATCAACCTGTTTCCCAAGCGGCTGGACCGCATCCAGCTCGGCCCCGGCACCTGGGAGTACCACGTGGTGCCCGATCGCACCCGGCCGATGGACTACGAGGTGCACAGCCTGCGGTCGGTGGTCGGCTTCGGCAGCGGTCAGCTGGGCCAACAGACCTTCTGGCCGCTGTACGCAACCTACCACGAGGCGCCGCGCGAGGTGCCGGGTTACTTCACTGCACGCCGCGAGCCGCGCTTGCTGTCGCCCCGGCAGAAAGAGCACGGGCCGCGCTCGTCGTACATCGGCGATGAGGTGTTCCTCTCGCTGGTCGACCCGCAGCACGCGCCGTACCGCGAAGACATTCGCCAGCTCTCGATCTCGGCCTGGGTCACCAACCGCGACCTGCCCATGCTGTTGCCGCACAACGGCCAGGCCGGCGCGGTCCCCATCTGGCGGTTGGACGCTCCCGGCCCGGTGCTGCGCGTGGATGCGTTGCGCGGCCCCACGCGGCCGGTGGGCCGGCGGCCGACAGGCGAGTTGGGCTGGAGCCTGGTGAGCCTGTTGACGATGAACCAGCTGCCCTGGGCCGACGAGCCGCCAGCACAAGCCGCGGCCACACTGCGCCGCCTGCTGGCGCTGTATGGCCCGCCCGACGACACCACCTGGCAGCGCCAGCTCGACGGTGTGCGCTCGGTCAGCGCGCGCTCGGTGGTGCGGCGCCTGCCGTTTGGCGGGCCCTTGACCTTTGGCACCGGCAGCGAGATCACCCTGGAGCTGGACGAACTGGCCTTCCAGGGCACCAGCGCCTTCCTGTTCGCCAGCGTGCTGGAGCGCTACTTTGCGCGTTATGCGGCGATCAACACCTTCACCCAGCTGAGCCTGGTGTCCGCACAACGCGGCCTGCTCAAGCGCTGGCCGGCGCGCGTGGGGCCAGGCCCCGAGCTGGAGCAACAGGCATGACGGCGCGCGAGCCCGCGGCCGAGCGTGCCGCAGCCTTGCAAGCCTTGTTCGACCAGGTGGCGGCGGCCCCGTGGGCGCATGACTTCTTTGCGCTGCTGCGCCGCATCGAGGGGCTGTCGCCCGAAGCGCCGCGCCTGGGCCGTGCGCTGCGGCCCACGCAAGAGGCCGTGCGGCTGGGCCAGGAGCCCGAGTTGGACTTTGCACCGGCTGCGCTGGCCAGCTTCACGCCAGGCCGAACAGCGCCGCGCCTGGGTGTGCGCTTCTTCGGCCTGCTCGGCCCACAGGGGCCGATGCCACTGCACCTGACCGAGTACACGCGCGAGCGCCTGCACCACCGCGGCGACCCGACGCTGGCGCGGTTTCTCGACGTGTTCCACCACCGGCTGCTGCTGTTCTTCTACCGCGCCTGGGCCCAGGCGCAGCCGACGGTGCAGCACGACCGGCCGGCTGATGACCGCTACGCCGCTTGGCTGGGGGCCGCCGTGGGTTTGAACGGCACGCTGCGCCCGCAAGACAGCGTGCCGCAGAACGCACGCCTGTTCCACGCCGGCCTGCTGGGCGGCGCCGGGCGTCACCCTGAGGGCTTGGCGAAGATCCTGTCGCTGCACTTCGGCGTGCGGGTGCGCATCGAGCAGCACGTGCCGCACTGGTTGCCGATCGAGCCCGAGGACCGCAGCCGGCTGGGCCACGCACGCAACCGGCCCGAGCGGGTGGGGGCCACGCTGGCAAGACTGGGCCAGAACACCAGCGCCGGCAGCAAGCTGTGGGACCGGCAGTACAAGTTCCGCGTCGTGCTAGGGCCGTTGACGCTCGCGCAGTACGAAAGCTTCCTGCCAGACGGCTCGGCCTGGCGACCGCTGAACGACTGGGTGCGCCAGTACGTGGCGCCCGGGCTGCTGTGGGACGTGCAGCCGCTGCTGGCACGCGAAGAGGTGCCCGCGCCGCAACTGGGCGGCCATGCGCGCCTGGGCTTGACGACTTGGGGCGGCCGCGCCGGCCGCCGCCCGCATCCACACGACCGGGGCGACTTGCGCCTGCGGCCCGGCGCAGCGATTCGCTCGACGCCGCCATCCACAAGACAGGGAGTCACGCCATGACCGAAATTGCACGCACCGCCTTGTTCGGCAAGCTGAACCCGCTGGCCTACAAAGCCATCGAGGGCGCCACCGTCTTCTGCAAGCTGCGCGGCAACCCATTTGTCGAACTGCAGCACTGGCTCTACCAGATCCTGAACACGCAAGACTCGGATCTGCACCGCATCGTCAAGCACTACGGCCTCGACGCCTCGGTGCTGGCCAGCGACCTGACCAACTCGCTGGACCGCCTGCCGCGTGGTGCGACCTCGATCACCGACCTGTCGAGCTGGGTCGAGAACGCTGTCGAGCGGGCCTGGGTCTACGCCTCGCTGATGTTCGGTGACGGCCAGGTGCGCACCGGGCACCTGATCGTGGGGCTGCTGAAGACGGCGTCGATGCGCAATGCGCTGCTGTCGATCTCGAAGCAGTTCGAGCGCGTCAAGATCGACGACCTGGCTGACAACTTCCACCGTGTGCTCGAAGGCTCGCCCGAGCAGAACCTGCGCGCCACCGACGGCGCCGCCGAGCCCGGTGAAGCCAGCGGCGCGATTTCGCCGGCGGCGATGGGCAAGCAAGAGGCGCTCAAGCGCTATGCGGTGGACCTGACCGAACGAGCCCGCAACGGCGAGATCGACCCGATCGCTGGCCGCGACGAAGAGATCCGCCAGATCGTCGACATCCTGATGCGGCGGCGCCAGAACAACCCCATCCTCACCGGCGAGGCCGGTGTCGGCAAGACGGCGGTGGTCGAAGGCTTTGCGCTGCGCCTGGCGCAAGGCGATGTGCCGCCGCAGCTGAAAGACGTATCGCTGTATTCGCTCGACATCGGCCTGCTGCAGGCCGGCGCCAGCATGAAGGGTGAGTTCGAGAGCCGGCTGCGTTCGGTGATCGACGAGGTGCAGAGTTCACCCAAGCCCATCATCCTGTTCATCGACGAGGCGCACACCTTGATCGGCGCCGGCGGCGCAGCCGGTACCGGTGATGCAGCCAACCTGCTGAAGCCGGCGCTGGCCCGCGGCAAGCTGCGTACGATCGCCGCGACGACCTGGGCCGAGTACAAAAAGCACATCGAGAAAGACCCGGCGCTGACGCGGCGCTTCCAGGTTGTGCAGGTGGGCGAGCCGAGCGAGGAGCGCGCGGTGCTGATGCTGCGCGGCGTGGCCAGCATCCTCGAGAAGCACCACCGCGTGGCGCTGCTGGACGAAGGCATCGAGGCGGCGGTGCGCTTGTCTCACCGCTACATCCCGGCGCGCCAGTTGCCCGACAAGGCGGTGAGCCTGCTCGACACCGCCTGCGCGCGTGTCGCGATCAGCCAGCACGCGACACCGCCTGAGCTGGAAGACTGCCAACATCGCATCAGCGCGCTGCAGGTGGAGCAGGGCATCGTCGACCGCGAAGGCACGATCGGTATCGACGTGACCGAGCGCCGGCGCAAGGTGGCCGCGGCACTGGACGGCGAGCAGACCCGCCTGGCGGTGCTGCAAGAGCGCCACGCGAAGGAGAAGGCGCTCGTCGACCGGGTGCTGGACATCCGCGCAAAGCTGCGCGGCGAAGAGGGCGTTGAGCCACCACCAGCCGCTGAGCGCGACGGGCTGCTGGCCGAACTCTCGGGGCTGCAAGGCCAACTGCACACGCTGCAAGGCGACTCGCCGCTGATCCTGCCGACGGTCGACGAGCAGGCCGTGGCCAGCGTGGTGCAAGACTGGACCGGCATCCCCGTCGGTCGCATGGTGAAGAACGAGGTCGAGGCGGTGCTGAAGCTCGCCGACACGCTGAACCAGCGGGTCGTCGGCCAGGTGCACGCACTGGAGACGATCGCCAGGCGCATCCAGACTTCGCGGGCTCGGCTGGACAACCCGAACAAGCCGATCGGCGTGTTCTTGCTGTGCGGCACCTCTGGCGTCGGCAAGACCGAGACCGCACTGGCGTTGGCCGAAGCGCTGTACGGCGGCGAGCAGAACGTGATCACGATCAACATGAGCGAGTACCAGGAGGCGCACACCGTCTCCACGCTCAAGGGCGCGCCCCCGGGCTATGTGGGCTACGGCGAAGGTGGCGTGTTGACTGAAGCCGTGCGCCGCCGGCCCTACAGCGTGGTGCTGCTGGACGAGGTGGAGAAAGCCCACACGGACGTGCACGAGCTGTTCTTCCAGGTCTTCGACAAGGGCTGGATGGAAGACGGCGAGGGCCGCTACATCGACTTCAAGAACACCATCATCCTGCTGACCAGCAACGCCGGCAGCGAGCTGATCACGAAGCTGTGCAAGGACCCGGAGCTGATGCCCGAGCCCGAGGCCATGGGCAAGGCGCTGCGCGAGCCGCTGCTGAAGGTCTTCCCCGCGGCGCTGCTGGGCCGCCTGGTCACGGTGCCCTATGTGCCGCTGAACGAACAGATGATGGGCCAGATCGTCCGGCTGCAACTGGGCCGCATCGGCCGGCGCATCCAGGACAACCACGGCGTGCCGTTCAGCTACGGCGACGACGTGGTCCAACTCGTGGTCAGCCGCTGCCAGGAGGTCGAAAGCGGCGGCCGCGTGATCGACGCGATCCTCACCAACACCGTGCTGCCCCGCATCAGCCGCGAATACCTGACGCGCCTGTCCGAAGGGCGATCAATCGGCCGGGTGGCGCTGGCGGTGAAGGAAGGCGACTTCGACTACGCGTTCGATTGACGGCCGCGCGAACCGCGCAACGAGACCAAGCCAATCAGCACAAGGAGGTCGCGATGGCAGCATCGGCCGTTCCCGGCCCGCTCGGGTTGGGCGAAAACAAGCCGGCGCCGGATGCTGGCACGCTGGCGCTCACCGAATCGCCGGCGCCTCAGGCGGCGGGCGCCGCGGATGCACCCGAAACTGACGCGCAGATCGAGGGCCTGGACCTGTCGTCAACCGCCAAGGCTGCCGCCTACGCGCTGAAGAAAGCCCACCCGACCGTCAGTTTCACCAGCGGTCGCCGCGACAAGGCCGACCAGGCGCGGGCGATGGCCAGCAACGTGGTCAAGAACCGCAAGTGGATCGAAGAGACCTACGCGAAGAGCGATCTGCGCACCACATGCCAGGACTGGGTGGATGCAAATCCTGACAAGAAAACCCAGGCAGAGATCGCCGAGGGCCTGCTGTCGGTGTTCAATAGCGCGAGTGACGCCGATCTCGGCAAGTTCAGCAAGCACCTGTCGGGCGACGCTTTCGACGTGCAGCCGGTCGACAAGGACGCCGATGCGATCAAGAAGACCATTCGTGGGCTCACGGGCCTGGACAAGTTTCTCGACACCGAAGGTGGCCTCGTCCGCTGGCACGCGCAGTTTTGAGCTGGCCAACCGCCTCTTTGCGTGGTGCGGCGCCTGGGGTTGCGCGCTTGGCCTGGCCGCCTGCGAGCCGATGGCGTTGGCACCTGTGGCCGGCGAGGTGCCGGCCTGTGAGTCGCTGGGCGACGTGACCAGCGCCAATCGGCAGGCGGCCGGCGACCTGCAGCGCAGCGTCGAATCCAGCGCCCTGTTCGGCGCCGCCGCGGCGGGCACCGGCGTCCAGGGCTGTAGCGTCTGGCACGCCGGGCGCTCGGTCGAGCTGTTGTATCGCTTTCGAAGCGGCGGCCAGTTCACCGCCAAGCGTGATCCAGCCATCGAGTTGACCGAGCAGCGCGCCAAGCTGGCGCTGCCGTCGATGGACGATCCCTTGGGTGTGCTGGGCCGGGCCGAGCGGCAGGCATTCGGCGAGCAGGGCTGCGGCATCGACTGGGCCCACCCCGACACCGAAGCCGCCAAGAGTGAGCCTGGTGCGACCGACACGGTCTGGCATGGCGACACGTGCAACTGCCGAGCCAGGGTCCGACGCGACGCCTTGGGCACGGTGATCGAGCTGGCCTTGACCAGCGCGTGCTGAGCGTGCTCCCGGGCGGCCCCTCGTTTCCTCAAGGGCCAGTGACTTTCGTCGCTTTACCCGCTAGGTGGCGGGCGGCTACCGTCCGGACACACGCTGTGTCGTGTTCCCCACGCCATGCCCAGCCCTTGCCTGCTCAAGACACCGCTCGCCCCCGACCTGCTGCGCGTGCAGTCGTGCGTCTCGCGCGAGGGCCTGAGCGAGTTGGGCGAGATTCAGCTGGTGCTGCTCAGCGAGAAGAAGGACATCGCGCCCGATGACCTGCTGGGCAAGCCTGTCACGCTCACGCTGGCCTTCCGCGACGACGCCAAACGCCACCTGAACGGCTACGTCGCGCGGTTCTCGCAAGGCGGCTTCGAAGGCAAGTACTTCGTCTACCAGATGACGCTGCGGTCCTGGCTGTGGCTGCTGACGCGCACGGCCGACTGCCGCATCTTCCAGGACATGACGGTGCCCGACATCGTCAAGTCGGTGTTCGGTGACCACCCGGTGGCGCGCTTCGAACAGAAGCTGTTCCGTACCTACCGGCCCTGGACGTACTGCGTGCAGTACCGCGAGACCGACTTCAACTTCGTCGCCCGGCTGCTGGAGCACGAAGGCATCTACTGGTTCTTTGACCACACCGATGGCGACCACAAGCTGGTGATGTGTGACTCGGCCAGTGCGCACGATGCGGCGCCCGGCTGCGAATCGCTGCCGTTCTACGGCAACGTGGGCCAGGCGCCGCCTCTGCTGGAGCACGTGAACCAGTGGGCGATGGCGCGCCACGTCAAGCCCGGCAAGGTGGTCATCACCGACTACGACTTCGAGCGCCCGTCCACGTCTCTCGAGACCAACCAGACACGCAGCCGCAGCTACGACCTGTCGGACGCCGAGGTGTTCGACTACCCCGGCGGCTACATCCAGACGGGCCACGGCAGCCAGTACGCCGAAGACCGCCTCGACGAGATGCAGACCCGCCACGAGGTCTTCAACGCCGGCACCAACGCGCAAGGCGTGTGCACCGGCAGCCTGCTGACGCTGACGCGCCACCCGCGCGACGACCAGAACGCCGAATACCTCGTCACCTCGACCCAGCTGCAGGTGCAGCAGCCGGCCAACGAAGCAGGTGAGGGCGGCGAGGCTCGGTTGATGTGCGGCTTCGGCGCGATCGTCTCCAGCCAGCAATACCGCCCACTGCGCCGCACGCCCAAGCCGCAGGTGGCCGGGCCGCAGACGGCAACCGTCACCGGTCCAGGGGGCGAAGAAATCTTCACCGACAAGTACGGCCGCGTGAAGGTGCAGTTCCATTGGGACAGGCGGGGGCAGCGCAACGAAAAGAGCTCGTGCTGGGTCAGCGTGGCCTACCCGTGGGCCGGCTCGAACTTCGGCGGCATCCACATCCCGCGCATCGGGCAAGAGGTGGTGGTCAGCTTCCTCGAAGGCGACCCGGACGCGCCGCTGATCATCGGCCGCACCTACAACGGCGAAAACCTGCCGCCCTGGGACCTGCCCGCCAACGCCACGCAAAGCGGCTTTCTCACCCGATCCAGCAAGGGTGGGGGTTATGGCAACGCCAACGCCATCCGCTTCGAAGACAAGGCCGGCAGCGAACAGCTCTGGATCCACGCCGAGAAGAACCAGGACATCGAGGTCGAGAACGACGAGACGCACTCGGTTGGCCACGATCGCACCAAGACCATAGGCAACGACGAGACCACAAAGGTCAGCCACGACCGCACTGAGACGGTGGGTAACAACGAGACCATCACGATCGGTGTCGATCGGACCGAGAAGGTCGGCAGCAACGAGAAGATCAGCATCGGCGCCAATCGCGCCGAAGACGTTGGAGCCAACGAAGACATCAAGATTGCTGCCAACCGCACCGAGAGCGTGGGTGGAAACGAGACCATCAGCGTCACAGGCAATCGGTCGATCAAGGTGAGTGGCAGCGAGACCGCTATGGTGACCCTGCAGCGAACGCATGCAGTTGGTATCAATGAAACCATTGCGATCGGAGCGGCGCAGGAGATCGGCATCGGTGCCGCCCAGGTGGTGGTGGTCGGCGCCGCGCAGACGATCAAGGTCGGCATTCACCAGTCAACCAGCGTTGGTGTCAACCAGAGCACCGACGTCGGCGCGAAACAGAGCAACACCATCGGCGCCGACCGCAGCCTCAAAGTGGGTGGCGGGCAGACCACTTCGGTCGGCAAGGCTCGCACGACGTCGGTGACGCAGGACGACTCACTGAAGGTGGGCAAGAACTTCGTTGTCGATGCGGGAGACTCCGTCACCATCAAGACAGGCAGTGCCAGCATCACGATGAAGAAGGACGGAACGATCGAGATCAAGGGCAAGAACATTGAGCTCGACGGGTCCGGGAAGATCAACGTCAAGGCATCGAGCGACGTGGTGGTCAAGGGGTCAAAGGTCGGGATCAACTGACCTGTTTGAGAGCTCGACCTGCTTATGCATCTGTCCGCGAAACCCCTCCCGTCTCCAACAACAATGCCATGAACCGCAGCGACGACCCGTTTCTAGCGCACGGCGCGCCGAGCCTCGTCGAAGCCTTGGCGGCAGAGGTTGGCACGTCCGCCGGCACGACCTCGCCGGGTCTGAACGCGCCGG
>Ga0307515_10018118_pt1 | contig 12776 bp, 9 predicted proteins | sample 17_EM_MG_FD_194513 | JGI IMG/M metagenome (GOLD analysis project Ga0307515, IMG submission 194513) | Populus trichocarpa ectomycorrhiza microbial communities from riparian zone in the Pacific Northwest, United States - 17_EM | ecosystem: Host-associated > Plants > Roots > Unclassified | place... | reverse complement strand
GGTGGATTTCCCACTGCCAGATACCCCCTGCGTCAGTGTTGTCAGCGACCGTTTTCGGCGTGTTCTGGTCAGGATCGAGAATACGAACGATGACGATGATGAAGATTGATGGTGGCACTGGCACTGGCACTGGCACTGGTATTGGTAGCCCCATTTCATGCAAGATACAAGATAGGATCGGTGTTGGTTGGCCGAATTGGGTATGGTATGGGCCAGAGGGTGGTTTGGGTCGGTGACTGGCCCCGTACATCGTATATGAGCGATTATATGCATAAGCACTAGCTACTAACTACGCGCTTGTCTTGCGCTTCACACACACACCTCAAAACTTGACCACGTTCGTCGCCATCCGCCCCCGCCCCCGCCGCCATCGCCCCCAACCGAACCGCGTTGAACAATTACCATCGAGATGACCACGACACCTCCCAGCGTTGACGCTGCGCAAGCAATGCTCATTAACAGACGAGTAAAGATTATCCGACCCCTCCTCCCTCCTCAAATCCTCCAGGAGGACATCCCACTGTAAGTAATCCCCGCCCTGCGAATGAAGAAGCGACCTGCGTTGTCGACGCGATGCTCACTTGCTCTTCTTTTTTTCTTTTTTTTTTTGACAAGTACGATCGAGTCAGCCAAAACAGTTCTACAAGGGCGGCACGACACCGAACAAATTTTGAGAGGAAAAGATGATCGTCTGACCGTCGTCGTCGGGTGCGTCCAGATGGCAGTTGCGCAGTCGATTGTTCACTCATGTCTTGTTCGCTCTACACCTTGATCACATACACCTTTTCCTTCATATTTTGTACCTACCATCTGCGTCACGCTACACTACCACCACTTAGACCGTGTTCAGTCCATGACCCCGAAGCGGCACTCGTTTACGCAAAGCTACTGAAGAGCTATGCAGACCAGGCGAAGAGCGACCTCCACATCGTAATGCGTGTCTACTTTGAGAAACCACGAACGACTGTGGGTTGGAAGGGCCTTATAAACGGTTCGTTTTTCTTTTTCCCTGCTGAGATCAAGTTTGTGACCGTTGTTCGACCCCCCATGAACTTGCTCAAATACCACATCGCACATTGGTGAACCAATACTGCACCACTTCCGGATCCAAACCGACCTCCTACGCTCACGCCTACATGCATTTGTTTCGGTTCGCGTCTCATGCAGACCCTGACATGACCAATACCTTCCAAATTAACCGAGGTCTCCGAATGGCTCGCACCCTTCTACTTCAAATTGCGCAACTTGGTCTTCCAAGCGGTTGTGAATTCCTTGATACTATCAGTCCGCAATATACCGCCGACCTTGTATCTTGGGGCGCCATCGGCGCGCGTACGACCGAGTCACAGGTTCACCGAGAGCTCGTCTCCGCTCTTTCTATGCCCACCGGCTTCAAGAACAGTACGGACGGGAGCATCGGCATCGCTGTGGATGCCTGCCGCGCTGCGAGGGAAGGGCACGTCTTCTTGTCTGTGGGCAAGGAGGGATTAAGCTCCATTGTCGAGACAATTGGAAATGAGGAGGTTCACGTTATCTTGCGTGGAGGAAAGGCGGGAACCAACTATGACGAGAAAAGTGTTGACGCTGTGGTGGCCGAGCTGCGGAAGGCGGGCGTGAACCAGCGCGTCATGGTGCGTACGACTAGCCACCTACATAACATACAGCTTATAGTATGATCAAATACTGGCCCGCTATCCGCAGATCGATTGCAGCCATGGCAATAGCTTGAAGCAGCATTCGCGGCAGGCAATCGTCGCAGAGGATATCGTGAGCGCTGTGTATCAGTATTTTGATATTTTCAGTATTGACAGGAGATCCCAGGCTACCCAGCTTGAGTCAACCGAAAGCGGTCTATCGATTATGGGCGTAATGATTGAGTCAAATCTCGTAGAAGGTATCCATCGCATGCAAGATGCCATATTTCTAGCTGCTGACAAACTTCCTTGCCCTCGCAGGACGCCAAGACATCCCAGAGTCGGGACGTGAGGGGTTACAGTACGGCAAGAGTGTAACGGATGGTACGCTCAGCTCACAATTAGCACTGATAAATGGCTATCAATGCATATAGTCCTATCATCGGACGCTGACTATCCATTGTGCAGCTTGCATTTCGTGGGATACGACAGTGACCATATTGAACCGCCTTCGAGAAGGTGTGCGCGCGCGGAGAGCGCGTCTTCAGGCGGTCGCTTCCCAAACCACCGGAGTTCACGTGTAGTGAATGCCCTCATCGGGCTGTCTGCGACGCTTATGCGCGCTTGACAAAAAAAGACCGTATTGTCTACACATCTGTGGCCTATTGTACCTTATCTGTTACTTGCAAACACCTTCATGGTCACCTTGTCCACTGCCCGATTTCGGTTTGTTGGGAGCGTGATCCAAGAATTCGACGCGTGCTCATCAATCAATAATGATACGAAACGACTATTAGAACATTTCACATTCCGTAAGACCATCTGAGTGGGGATGTCAGGTGTTGCGAAATCCGGAATCCGGAAAGGGCTGTATCTTGGACCAAACTACTTCGAGTCTCTTCTTTTGACCTCACTGTGGGGGACACCTACACAAGACTGACCCTCTACGACACTCATAACACGCCATCACACGTGTCCTCGGCGCGAATTTACGACTGTGGCCATCACAACGAGCCAGAGCAAGTATGGACGACTTTGGAACAACCAATGTAGACGTCGATCAAACCAGTGATACAGGAAGAGAGCGCACCAGATATGGGCTTAGTAGCTGGAGTAGCGGGGGGGGGAGTGGAGTTACTGGAGCAGGTCGCGGCATGGGTGGCATGAGGTGAGTATTTCTCTTCATAAGCTAGCTCATCCGTCTATCTGCGCACTCCTAGGTCCTGGTATACCCAAGTGCCTATCTTAGCTGGAAGGGAGAACCTCTCGCCCTTGCGAACAAAGAGCTCACGCCTTGGTGGAAAGTTTGACACGTCGCTAGCGGCGATCGCTGGGTTTGGGATAAACATTTAGGGGCTTTGGTATCAAACGACGGCCTCTTCAGCGCGTCCGATTAAGGAAGTGGCCCTAAGGGCCACAAGGTCGTTCGTTCGACCACATTCTGTTCGCTTGAATTTCCCAAGTACACTGGGAATGAGCTTAATATATGAAACAACAATCAGTCACGCAGGAACGATGGTTCTTGGATTGGGGTGAACTGGTCTCACTGTCTCCGCTTTCTGGAAACGGACTCGTGCTGATATACGTTTATGTGAAGCCTCGTCGAGAAAAGGATACAAGCCCGGAGAAACGGAGAGTCTGCTCTGGGTCGTTCATTATCCACGCCGCACGCGCCATCCCAATATGCATCGGCATCTGCGGGTGTATATTCCATCACACGACGATCAGACGAAAAGCCTACCAATGACCTAACCGCTACTGCAACGAAAACCCGTTTTGCTGGACCGCGACCCATCATCATTACCCTCCCATCTTCCCCCAGCCCACAGAACACTCCGCACCCGGCCCATCGACGGAGTTCTAGTCTCGGTAGCGTGTCACCGACAACACACGCCCCCCGATTAAAATACCCAGGAAGCCTTACTTCGCCAGTTGACGACCCAGTCTCTTGGTCGGCAACCGCAACGCCAGCTGGTGACCTGGGATCCGAGACCGATCCCGACGAACAATCCCTTACCTCTGAGCTCTCTGACTTGTCTGATGACCCCGACTTTCAACGGCGCGTCGAAGAACGTGGCCAAAAGCGCGTCATTCTGCGTGAACTGACAACGAGGGAAGAAAACGGCGACGAGTTGAACGAAGAGGAGCAAGCATTGCTTAGTGAACTCAGACGTGCTCAGGAGATAGAGACCGCAGCGTGGAGTGGCGGTGCTGGTGGATTATTTGAGGTGGAGAAAATCGAAACCACACACTGGGAGCGGTATAAGGAGGCGTTACGCGCGGAAGCGATGGCGGCTGAAGACGAACATCTGGCGGGTGATTACAAGGGAGGTCTATATGGAGAGGACGTCCAAGACGGAGCGGATCCGCTTAATGGCGAGGGCACGGAATCTGAGTCGGAAATGGAACGACGATCTCCGTACGGTGCGCCCGGGTTGCCCTTACTTCAAAGCCGTTTAGTATTGAACGCAGGGGCGCCCTCCTTGGCGAAGCTGAAGCATCGCGATTCGCTCAACTTGCGACGATCAACTTCCGTCACAGCTGACACGTACTCGCAACCGTCTCGATCGCATAGTGTCTCGTCCTCTGCCCCAAAATCTCGACCAGTGTCCAGCGCCTCACAATACCCTGTGGCCTTTTCTAATACCTCAAGTATGATAGACAGGCAGGACAGCGGTTCTAAGACAGACCGTGTGTTTGAACGAGGCCGGCTCAGTATCAAAAACGAGGAAGAGGAGGAAGCGCACTACCAACGGGAAGGAGCTGGTCCCTCGACTGCACGACCAGCATCGCGAAACGGCGTGGCATCTGGGGTCGCCGGACCAAGCCTTGCGGGAGGGACAAGCGTAGGTGGTACTCTGGCAGCTGGACTGGTGGCAAAGGCTCGAGATCGGAGGCTGGGGAAACCTGGTGGTAGTGCGGAATACCCAGCGAGCGAGTTTGACGATAAGAGAGAACGGGAAGGGGCATCGCGGTTGCAACGAGATATCTCTTTGAAGGAGAGGGAGACCCGAAGAGCCAAACCTGTTACAGCCGCCGTTGCAGGGGGAAGTGGTGTATCACCAATTGGGGTCTCAAATCCTACCTTACCCGTGAGGACACCCCGCACAAGAAAACAAAACCAACCCGATGCCACCACCGCTGGACGTGGGGTATCCCCCGCCACAGTGGAGTCGATTGCGGTCTCTGAGAGAGGCCAGCCAACCAGCTCCATGGGCAAGACATTACGCGGTACCGGCACGAAACGGGCCCGCAGTCCCAGCACTGGACCTCGTGAAGGTATGGTGGAGAAGGTTCCTGCGACTAAATATGGAGGCTCCCTCCCACCGTCGAATCCTCGAAACCAACGTCGGTCGCGACGGGATCAGCAACAACACACTCTTTCCCAGCATGGGGCATATACCCACGACTCTGCCCAACAGCAGCATCAGGCTCATCTCCAGTATCAGCAACCCGCTTACAGCCAACCAATCTATCCAACGGCTGGCCCGAACGTAGCCCCCCTTTCTCAATACGCTCCAAACGGGACGCTTCTTAGCAGATCAGTAACTGCTCCAGGCCCGGTTGCGATGCATGGTCACGCACAGGGCCTCCTGCCTCAAGTGGCTCATATCGGACACCCCAATACATCTGGAAACTCCAGTACAACGAGCTCTACAAGAGAAAGCTCAAGCACTAGTATTGTGGTACGCCACCCAATCTATCATGTAGACAAGTATTGGGCGTAACATGGCATCCAGACAGTTGGTAAAACGTCATACACCAAGCTCGACCTACTTGGAAAGGGCGGATCTTCACGGGTCTTTCGTGTCGTACGGACGACGGACAAAACATGCTGGGCATTGAAGAGGGTGACGCTCGATAAGTACGTTGATAACCCGCCCTGGTTCTTCCTTTGCTCAACTAACCAATCGCAGGAGTGACCATGATACAATGAAGGGATATATGAATGAGATCCAACTGCTCAAACGACTTGACGGAAACCCGAATATCATTCAGCTTGTCGAGCATGATCTTCGGCATGCGCAGGCGAGTAAGGAAGGCACTTTGTTAATGGTGAGTTGTTCCCTACAGTATAGTAGCACATCTTTATTCCTGAAATGCCACCGCCTCAGGTAATGGAGTTGGGCGAGATTGACTTTTCCCGCCTTCTTCAAGAGCGCGCTGGTCTTCCAATTAGCCCTCCTTGGATTATCGTCTACTGGAAGCAGGTAGTTAACCATTATCGTCCTTGCCAAATTTATGTCTCATTCACTCACCCCAGATGCTCGAAGCTGTTGGGGTCATCCACGACGAAAAGATTGTCCACTCAGACCTTAAACCTGCGAATTTCGTGCTTGTAAAGGGACGATTAAAGCTCATCGACTTTGGTATTGCCAACGCCATTGCCAACGACACGACGAATATCCAACGGGACAACCAGGTAGGAGCCTTGTATATTTGTTATGCGTCGTACTAACGCACCCACTGAATAGATTGGTACCGTGAATTATATGTCTCCCGAGGCCATCGAGGCGCCGGTCGGCATGTCGCGTCTGAAGATTGGTCGAGCCTCCGATGTTTGGTCACTCGGGTGCATTTTTTATCAAATGGTCTATGGGGCGCCCCCTTTCCAGGCGTACAATATGCACCAGAAAATGCGAATCATCCCAGATGACTCGTGGAAGATTCAATATCCTGATGTCTCAGTTCCAATCATTCCCGCTCACAAGTCGGAGAGTGGCCAGCCAGAGAAAGACGAGGAGAACTCGATACCGGTTCCCGCGTGCTTCATCGCGACAATGCAAAGGTGTCTTGAAAGGGATCCAAAGAAAAGAGCCGCAATCCCCGAGCTACTGGCAGAGGAATGGGTCAATACGGTCCCCGCGACTCGTGAGTCCACGTAGCATGCAGTTTGTAACAAGAGTCACTCTATTGACTCCCATGCGCAGAAGGTCCTCGTAGAAATCTAGTTCTCAAAGAAGATGAGGCCATTATCAACAAACATTATCTTGTACAGTTACTCCATTACTTTGCGGACCTGTATCACAAGCAGAGGGTCCCATCGGATATCCCTTTTCAAGATGACCGGGACTATCAAGCGCTCTTGGATAAGGCTGCTGATGTGAGCAGCTTTCATATATGCACGCAGGAACCATTGCTGATCCACAGTGTTCACGCCGCGTCAGGACATCATCCCGCCGCTCAAGGCGATCACGGATCCGGAATACAACCCAGAGGCTTATCAATAACTTCATGGACTCAAGTCGGTTGCTTGCCATATGCTTTTCGACACAGTTGTTGCATTCGCTTGGGTTTCTTACACCAATCCTAAGCGCTCGTTTTGGTTTTCATGTATCTTACTTCCATCTCCCGTGCGGCAGGTAATCATTCACGCTTATTCCTTTTAATTATACAAAATCTAAAATGTCGGTGAACCGTGGGAATTCGGGATGTGCGCGCAAGGGAAACAAGGGAGGATACTAGCGCGAGTGCAAAGGACTGAACCGTATTCTTCGGTGTTTAAAACAAGAAGGGAGGCAGATAAATTAGATTACAACGCTGGAGAGCGCCAAGGTGTGACTAGCTCAAACCGCTCCATATTAGAATCCCGCTTTTTGCCACGGCTAATAAATGCTCCACCAGCATGGCTGGTTTTGCTCTTCACCTTCTCGAAAAGGCTCTTCGATTGAGGCTTGTCGTTGCTCTCTCCAGTGGGGGGTTGAGGAGTATACTCACTTGGATAGAACGATTTGATTGCATATGCCAGGCGCTTGATGCCCGGTATAAGGGCCGGGTTGATTTTTAGTGGGGCAGTAGGTGAAGCATTGGGGGTTACAGGTGAGGGAGGCGAAGACTCTTGTGGTGTGGTTCTTTGTACTAAAATTGGTGGATCCGGCTGTTCGGAACCTCTACCAGGTTCCACATATGTTTCAGGCGCAGGTGAACACTGTGCCGACAAATGCGTCCTGGAAGACGAATCAATACGCGAATGAGAAGTTGAGGGGCGTGAAGTCGAGGTGACAGAGTACGTGCTGAGGGGTCTACCTGGAACTGGAACAGCCAAATTCGTAGTCGACTTGTTTGCTTTCTCTAAGAGATTGCGGGTCTTCCCTGGATCTTCAAGGTGGCCCTTGGGATCTGTCATAGCTCTGTTCTTGCTGCCTCTGCGGCTGCGCACCAAACTATCTTGAAGGTAGAGGGCGAGGTCGCTCATGGTGGCGGGTAGCTCCATAAGCGGAGGGGGTAGGGTAACGAACAAGGAGTCATCTCTATCAGGCTCTTGTTCGCTTATTGGAGTTCCAGCATCCGCCACCTTGGAGCCCGAATGCATCCACACGTTGGCACTGGGCTTGATTTCCTTTGCAAGCCGGCTCCCGGCGGCCGCTTTGAAGCCATACGGTAAGACAGAGGTATCCCAGCTACTCCACCTTGTTCGGTCGGCCGCACGCAGTGACTTCCCGATCCGACTGCTGATGGCTGGCACCTCCCGGTGCAGGCAGAGGTAGAGAACGACTTCACGGTGCTCATTTTTCGCCTTCCCAGACCCTACTGGTGTCGAGAACGGTGTCCTGATAAATTGGACAACCAGCCTCATATCCACCGAACCTCGCTTCATATCGGCCCAGACTTCGGGTGTGGGCTCAATCCTCGTCTCGTTCAAAGTCGCTAGCAGCCGCAAGAGTGCTCGCCAGCTAGGTGCCCGAATGAAGAATGGGGAACTCGGGCTAGGGTACAATGTAAGCGGAGTGGCGCGACTCGGAAAGTCAGACGGTGGACATTTGGTGCGGAGTAAGGCGGGTGCAGCATCCCAGCTAGGAGAGCTATATCCAAACTCCACTCCATGCCAGAGGTCGATTATTTCGCCGCCACCCATCGCTATTGATATTTCGTCTCGAATCTCGACTTCTATTGGCGGGCTCGGGACACGCTTTTTCCTCCCATCGGGTGCGTTGCTATACGGCAGCCCACCTTGCTCAGTCCATTCGTGTTCCAATATGATACCGCCTGAACTCAATAGGTCGACATTGTGGGGCGTGCCAACGACTGCGCTCTGCGGTCGCTTGTCAGAGTGGGTCGACGAGGATGACATTGGAAGCAGTAACGATGAGAGCCGTTCCCTTCCTGGGACGGACGTATTTGAGAACATCCGCCGTCTGCGAGCAACAGGGGTCGAGGAACTCTCCGCGACTGAAGTTTGGTCCGTGGGTACGCGCTTGCTCATTGACGCGTCTCGTACGATAGGTAAGGTCGTTTGTGGTGGCGTCGAGGGTACATCGACGAAGGGATCGATGCGAGTGTCGGTGGTTGGATCATATCCCAACGCAGCAGGATTGAAGGTGACGGGACTCGGTGGCCTGGAAGGAACGGGTGACGGAGGAGAAGGTGGGGAGCTAGAGGGCGGAAGTCGGAATCGGGTGATAATTGGAGGGGGTGGAGGAGGCGATATTTTGGTTGAAGGCGTGTCGAGAGTGACTCCCGCCTCGGCTGACGGCACAGAGGGGGGTACCCAGCTTGATCTAGCAGAGTACGTTCGATGTGAAACAGGAGCTAGAGGCGCTGTGGTGAGAACTCGGTCAACCTGATCGGAGGGGAACGAACCGTGACTAAAATCGCCTCCGTTGACGTGGTTTCCAGTATCCTGACCAACGTCTCCCACATCGTGAAGGCCAGAGACACATCCGGCGGATTCATAGTCGGTCTGATTGGCTGTGATTTCGTCGACTACTTCAGCGGATGTCGATGCTACAGGAGATTCTGCGACAGTGGTAGGGGGCGGTACGGAGCAACTAGGTGGCGAAGGTACTGGGAAAACTTGTTGAACGTTGGCACGAGGGGAGCTCGGACGCCCAAACGTTGCCTCAATACCAGTACCTACAGCACTAGAAGATGATCCGTCTTCCGTGAATTCCTGATGAGAAATTGATTCCTCGTATGCAGGTGGAGGTGCGTCCCACGCGCTCAAACCTGGCGCTGAGTGGGAGTCATGTTCGGGAGATGGTGTTTGGGCCCGACTCCCACCCCTCGTGAATTGATTGGTGACATCTTGTTCGTCGTATGACGCTGATTCTTCGGCGATATGACTCGTTCCAGCGGCGTCGAACTTGTTGTCTCGTGATTCAAGCCGGTCAGTGTTTCCTTTTACTACAATCGAAGCATGTGCGCAATGCGAAGGCGCGCTTGGGAGTATGCACGATGATGCGTTTGGAGTTGAGGAAGTGCTTTGCGAGTTGGTGGACAACCCAGCCATGAGCTCAGGTGGTTTTGGTGGTCTTGGGGGTACAGGCGGAATGCTTGAAGACGATTGTGTGCTTTGCGGTGAACTATAACGTGCAGGGGGAGGTGACGGCCTTTGGAAATGAGGAAGTGGGGGACGAGGGGGAGGCGGCGGGGGCGGTGGAGAAGTATATCGTTTCATGGTCACTGCACGTTGTGGCTGGTGATAGTATACAAGTGGGGGCGCTTTCGGGCTGTAAGGGATCATGGGGACGGGGGGCGCGTTGGGATTGTCGGCCGGGACGCAGAGGATTGCTCCTGGAGGAATATACATGGAAGAGGAACGTGCTACAGATGTCATTGGTTGGTTCTGGCCGGGTTGCAGAGAGGAAAGGCTACTGGGGTTAGGACGAAAGGGGGAGGGTGGTGCTGGCGGCGGCGGCGGCGGCGGGTGACCAGCAATTGTGTGATGTCGTGCTAGAGATACTGGGCGTGTGGGTGCTGCGGGTGCTATGGGCGGCGGCGGCGGCGGCGGGGAACGAAGGGAGCGCCTCGGGCTGAGCGGGGTGCTTGTAGCATCGTGGTTGCTCATGGAAATGGGAGACTTATGAACGCCTGCACATGTACCTGTTAGCATATATATCGCATGTCGCATGTCGCATATCGCATATGAGGCGTGGTCCAGGCAGGTCGAAACTAACTTACTCGTTGGCGGTTGGCTGGCTTATTCAAGTCAGGCGACGCCACAGTGCTGAGTATATACCAATCCTCTGCAATTTAGGTCCAGATACGCCGAGTGCCCTGAGGCGTGGGGGAAGAGGGGAGATGGTTAAGTTAGACTTGCTTTCTGCGCGCGCGTGCTGGCCACCACGGTACTCGATTCGATTCGACTCGATACTCGGCAACCGGCATTCGAGTGAAACTGCAAGGTGCGGCCAGCAACCGCCTCTGTTGAATCACAAGACGCGTTCGCTATGAAGTAAAACGCTAGAAGAACCCGTCAGCGCGTTCGTAGGGTGTTGTTGCTGTAAGCTGTTGCTGTTGCTGTTGCTGCTCCTGCTCCTGCTCCTGCTGTTGGCATTCTCCTCCTGGCACGTTTGTGTAGGCGCCCTTCCAGTCTCTGATCTCACTGACTGGAGACCTCGTTCCCTCCGCCTGGCCTAGCCCGGGCAGGCATCGCGTTTCACGGCCAGGGACGTGATCTAGACCATATAGAGAATACGAAGAATGAACTCTGCTGTGCAAGGTCGCGAAGGTGTGTCTGCCCTGCCATTACTTATTAATCAGGACCCAAAGGGGAGATGAAAACCTCCATCACTTGCATAAGAACAATGAAGAACGTACTAGGCTGGTGCTTGGGAACTCTTCTCTTGTGCCCAAGCGATGCTCTTAGCATGCTGGGTTCGGGATTGGTGGCGGACAAGGTGGCTTGCCTCGGAACCGGTTTCCTTGCCCTGCACTTGTCATGAACGATTCATGGGGAATTTCGTTCATCCAGTTGACTTTACCACCTGCATGTGATGCATTCAATGCCGCTTTCGACATGTGGCACTCATGGCCCAGCAATGGCGCTAATCGGGACAAATACAAATATACTATGCTAAACGATTACCACGAGGCGGCAAGGTTCGGGTTCGGGAGATCCCATCCCATCCATCAAGCACAAGCACAAGCACAAGTACGAAGCCACAGCGAGAGGCCAACCGCTTGACGCCGGCCCAGAACAATCATGTCGATCTATGTACCCGGTATTATTCGTAGTTTCAGGGTTCGCCCTTCTCTCTGTCCGTCCGTAGCAGCCCAGGAGCTGGGTGGCAGTGGCACCACCTAGGGGCAGCCGCACTGTGGCTCTCAAGATGAACAGGCACCCATATAGCCTGCAGGTATTATACCTGTTTAGTGTTTCTATAACGCATTTCCCGTATTGATGTAACGGTGGCTTATCTTGTGAAGGACTGGTGATGCATTTGTAATTCCAAACCCAATATCCTTATTATAATACGATCCCCGTTGATTGGCTCAAGGTGCCACTACTTCCCACCGTTGCCCCAGGTCATATGTAATTGTTAAAAACCACCAAAACCACAATGCAAACGGGCCGGTGATCATATCACAAGGGATGGCTACTCTAGGGGTGCAGCGCAGGTCTGGTGTGTCAGTGGTGCTGGTACCATTGTCGCTTTGCCGTGCGCGCAAGGTTGTGCAGCCACGGTACATTAAACGGCGAATTACAAGCTCCAGCCCGGCACTACAACTGCGTACTCCTCGGCTCTATGGTGGTACAATACTGGAAGCCTTTCCGGAAGCATGTCAATTGTCGGTGGGTCGGTGCACCAGAATGCATCATGTGCTGCATGTCATTCGTTCCTTAGAGGTACAGTTTATTTGAAGACCCTTCTCCGTGATTAAATGTTCGCACTAAATCAGAACCGATCCCGTTTAAAATCACTTACATCTACCCTGCGTATTTGATACCATCCTAGGCGTCGGCACAATCGGGGCTAGAATTCACGTAGAATCCCTCTGCCCCACTGTGGACGTAGCAATTGGACGCGCTTGGCCACCAACAATGAGAACGGTAGCTGGACGCCAGAAAATTAGAAGGACGAGCTCCTTACGGTCTGAGCTGTGGTAGGGGGAAAGATGGAAATTAGAACACTTGTAGTATTGCGTGCTACGACACATATGAGACTGGGAGGGGAAATTGACAATAGCCCAGAGGCTTGGTCTGCAAACCGAGGCTTGATTGCCTGCACAGGCGAGAGCTCAGAACGTTGGAGAATGATAGATCGAAGCCATGGTAGAAAGTCAAGCCGTAACAATTAAGATGGGAACATCCTGCGGCGGGAAGACGAAAGGAAGCTCACCGAAAGTCCCAATTTCCGACAGGGAACCGGGCGAGGGCGATGCAATCCACTACAGATGTAGTCACGCATTAGCTTGATG
>Ga0307515_10018117_pt1 | contig 12776 bp, 1 predicted proteins | sample 17_EM_MG_FD_194513 | JGI IMG/M metagenome (GOLD analysis project Ga0307515, IMG submission 194513) | Populus trichocarpa ectomycorrhiza microbial communities from riparian zone in the Pacific Northwest, United States - 17_EM | ecosystem: Host-associated > Plants > Roots > Unclassified | place... | reverse complement strand
GGCGTTTACTAAAGCGGTTAACTATAACTATAACTATATTATATCTATTACGGTCCCTAGGTAGTTTATAAAAGTCTATAAAGATATACTATTAAGGGCGCTCTAGTATTAGGAGTGGCTTAAGTAATCCTAGGGTCTTATCCTGTGGGATTATAGCTCTTTAGTAGTTTTCGCAGTTCCGTATATATTAATTAATATCTATAACCATTCTTAGCTAGTAATAGCGGCAGTTAATAATTTTATAGGTCTTATTCTTGCTAGGGTATACTATAGAGACTTAGCAATAAACTTCGCGGATTAGTTTAGTCTATAAATTATTAATATTAGGGATTATAAGCTACTCCTAGTATAAGAGCAATCCTTCCTCTATCTTAAAATTAGGGGTTTCTTTTATAGCTTACTCGCGGAGGGCCCTTAAGGCGTTAGCCGTGCGGTTTATAGTTAGGAGGCGGTTAATTAGCCCTATTAGCTTATTTAAGGACTCCTCTATTAGTACTAGCTCGTTTTACTAGGAGTTTAGCTCCTTAAGGATCCGCGGGTTAAGCTATTCTAGATAAAGGAGGGCGTGTGTTTAATATTAGGTCTTTAGCTTATCCTAGGGTTCTATATCTTATTCTCTTTAGGTTAAAATATTAGCCTTAAAGTTTTACTTACTAGAACGATATATAATTATTAAAAAAAATTAGAAGAGTATTTTGGCCTATTAGGCTTATTATTTAATAAGCTGCTTTATAGTTATAAAATACTTTAGGGCTTTATAATCTATATATATCTTAATCTGGGAGTTTATACCTTTAAGCTCTATATACTATTAGGAGAGTAATTAAATAATAGCTAGTATTTCTTTATTATATATTTTATAGTTACACTTAGCTAGGTCTATTATCTTTAAGAAAAAAGCTATAGGGTACTATTTGCTGTTTAGATATAACTGTAATAGGATTCCCACTATAACCCTATTAGAGGCGTCCGTTTCTAGCATTAATTTAAGGTCTAAGTTATAGTAATAAAAGATTAGGGAAGAGATAAGCTAATCCTTTATCTCTTTAAAGGCTTCTATATAGCTATTATTAAAAATAAAAGGCGTATCCTTCCTAGTTAGTTATATAAGAGGTTTTACTATAATTCCGTAGTTATAGATAAACTAGTAGTAAAAGTTATAAAAGCTAAAGAAGAATTAGATTCCTTTTACTATATAAGGGGGCTTTTAGTTATAGATTACCTTTACCTTCTTAGGGTTAACCTTAATTCCTTCTATAGTTATAATAAACCTAAGGTATTTTATATGTTTTACCTTAAACTTATATTTCTTAATATTAACTTATAAGCCTATATTCCGTAGTCTTTTTAAAACCTTTTTAATATAAACTTAATACTTAAGTTCGTTATCTAAGTATATAAGAATATTATTTAGGTACGCCATACAGAACTTATTAAGGTAATTAAAAAGAACATTATTTATATACCTTTAGTACATAGCTAGTCCGTTTATTAGTTTAAAAGGAAGAACTTTATATTTATAGAAACTATAACGGGTATAAAATATTATAAAATCTTTAGATATAGGGTCTATCCTAATTTAGTAGAAAGCTTAGCGGATATTAAGTTTAGTAAAGATCTTTACCTAGCTTAGATATATAAGGGTCTCGTTAATTAAAGGAATAGAATACTAGTCCTTTTAAGTAATAGTGTTTAGCTTTTAATAGTTAATATAAAAACAAAGGCCTCTATTAGGCTTTTTTATAAATAGAATAGGGGAAGTAAAAGGGGCTTAAATTAGCTCGATAAACCCTTTATTTAGGTTATTAATTAAGTACTACTTTATTACTTTTAGCTTATCCATTAATTAATAGTAGAGGGGGCTATAGCCTAGCGAGTTATTGGCTTCTAATTGAATCTTATAATTATATATTTAGTAGGGGGATAACTTATCTAAGGCCGCCTTTAAGAATGCATCCTTATAGTCTATATAAATAATAAAAAGGAGGCGTTTAACTAGTTCCTTATCGGTTTCCTTAGCTAGCCTTTCCTCTCTATTATTAATAATTTGGTTAATTTTATATAGGCTTATTATAAAGACCTTATTATCCTTTTAGTATATATTAAAGTAAAACGCTATAGCGCTAATTACGGCAATATCTACGGTAGAGGGGTTGCCTAATAATAGGGGCGTATATAACTTTAGGGACTTCTAGGGTACTAGCGTTATTATTACTCTTTTTAGCTCCTATTATATCTTTTAGAGGTTATCCCTTATATCCTATTAATACGTTCTTTTTTATACCAGTTAGATCTATATAATTTAGATATTATCTATATTACTATCTATCCCGCTTTTATACGTAGAGTTCTCTTTAAATATAGCGCTTTAGGGGAGTATCTTTATTAGTACGGAGTTCTTTCTAGCTTCGTAGCAGGCGTCTTTTTAGGTAAAAACTAGGTCACGGGCCTAGATATCCTACTAGTAGGTAGAGTTAGCCCTTACAGCTAGTGTCTTGCGGTTAGTTTAGATCTCCCTAATAAAGAAGAGCAACCTTAGTCTATCCTTTGGCTAGACAAACCGTCTTTATTATATATTTAACCAAATATTAAAATAGGACATCTATTTTCGTCTAAGGATTATATTATAAAACCCTAGGTTTAGGATATAAAAGGGGATACTATATTAGCGTTGTCCGTTAAAAGTAATATATAACTTTAAGACGTGGGTAATAGGCTAACCGGCTTAGCCGTTATAGCTTTTTACCTAAATAGGCTTCTCTAGTTAGATAGCTTCTATATTTAAAAACTTAGCAATATTATTCGTATAGGCAGTATTTATAAAGGCAAAGCTATTTACTTTAGTATTAATAAGGGCGGTTATATTAACTCTATATCCATTTTAAGATACTATATATAAAATTATAAAATGCTTTCCACCTATTAACTAACTAAGATTAATCTCTTTAAGATTAATAGGGTACCCTAGGGGGAGTCTTTCCCTAAGGTTCTTCTTTTCCTAACTTATTAGATATTTCTTCTTCCTCTATTTCTTTAATATTACCTATATCTTTTAGCTCCGGGCAGGATAAGGTAAAGTAACTCTACTTATTATAGTTATAGTACATAGCCAAGGTAGGGTTAATTAGAGTATTACGGCGAATACTAGTTAATAGCGTAGTACGTAACTAGTTAGGTAAGGCTCGCTAGTATATAATTATAACCGCCTTTAGTATAAGAGTAGTTATAACTTATCTTCTTACTCTAGCTCTTATAGGTATAGCTAGCGAGTTTTAATTATTATAGAGTTGCTTCTACTAATTAGGGTAGGTATTAATCCGCTTTAGTTCTAAGTCTAATAATAGGTAATAAGCTGTAAGTCTTTTATAGGTTAGTAGGTTATTTAAGGTTACAATAATCTTTTTTTATAGCTGGATTATTAGCTTATTATATAGGTCTAATTAATAGTTCTTAAGGGGAACCTAGCCTTCTCCTATAAGGTATAGGAATTAAGTCTAGAATTTAGTAAAGAGTTAGTTTAGTTTTATTATTAGGCGATTATAGTTATAATAGGTATTCTATACTTTATTTAGGTTAATATAAATAGCCGCTAGGTGCTATATTATCTTATTAATAAATATAAATCGGATAGGGGAGTCGTCCTTAAACTTAGCTTAAAGGTGCCGTTAGGCATCCCCAGTAGTTTAACTAAAGAGGTAGAGTATTTTAGCTTCTTTAAAAAGGAAATAGTTATAGTTAACGCAGAGCTTTTCTTATACTTAAATCCTCTAATTCTTAAAGGTAGGGTCTATCCCATTAAATAGTAATAGGGGGTTAAAGAGCTTAACGGACTTTAATTACTTTATTATTATATCTATACTCCCTAGTATATTATATTTAGTAGAGTAAATAGGTTAGCTAGGGCTTTAAAAAGGGGAAGCTAGGCTATTTTATAGGGCTGTAAAGCTTTCTAGGATCTCTTATAGGGTCTTTTATATATTTCTTACTTTAAGATAATTAGCTTTCTAGCTAGCTATAAAGGCGCAAATCTACTCGCGTATATCTATAACGTTATTATTATCTTTAATTTCTAATCCTAATTAGATCTTAGGTTCCTCTTAGGTAAAGGCAGCTCTCTTAAATAAGCTTACTTTAGGTGCCATCGTTAGCTTCCTAAGGTTTATCGGTATTATATACTTTAGTTTTAATTTTAGGGGTATAGGTCCAGTTCTATCTAGTTTATAAGGTAGGATATTATTTAGGCCTTCCCAGGCAATATAGAGTTATTTTAGTATCTAAGTATAGCGCGTTAATGCGTCATTATAGACGAAGTTTCTTTAGGGTAGGATATTATCAAGGCCTTCCTAGGCAAGGTAGGGAGAGCTTAGTATAATATTACGGCTTATATAAATGCTTCTAAACCAAAGCTTATAGAATACTATATTATAAAGATACTAAGCTAAAGAGAAGGAAAAGGGGTTGCTAGAACTAATATAAACAAATATATAGGGTAAGCCGCTAAGGCGCTAGCTTTGGGCAGGTTAATTACAGGCTAGCAGAATATAGCAGAATATAGCAGGTAACGTGCGATAGCGCCGTTATAGGCTTTAGGGCGTTTTTATCCCTATATTCTTCCAGTAACTTATTATCTTTATTACACTAGTATTTTATCTATTTATCTAGGTACTTTAGGGGTCTAGGTATATTAGGGTATTAGTTATAAAACTCTTTAAGCTTCTAGGGGTAGCCTATAAAGTTCTATATAGAGTACTAGGTTAGGTCTAGATTATAGCCCTTCTATTAAATATGGTATTTTAGCGTTCTCTATACTATCTTATAGGCTAGTATTTTATTAACTTTCTATTTATTATTACCGTTTACTTAAACTAGTAGGGGAGGCTTATTTTTTTTATTTAGGTAATAGGTTATTTATATTATAGGACTTATACGTTCTTACGTCTTTACGCGCTTTAACATTCTTAACCTATACTTACGTTTATCCCAAGACACCTACACACGTTCCCCTATAACCCCTATTTATATCTATACCTAACCTATTCTATTTCTACATTTAAATGTCTTTATATTAACTATGTATAATTACGCGTATATAGCCTTCTTTAATTACTACCCTATTTAGTATATTGTATTCTAGCTCGTGCCCACTTCTATAATACTATATTTAGATCCCTTTTCTATACCTAGCGGGCCTATAGGCTACTAGTCGCGAAGTATGCCTTTCTACGCCTATAGGGTAGATATAGGAGCTGCTAGCTGCGGGTAGACTAGGACGCTAGGGTTCTAAACTAGTATAACAAGATACCACGCCGATACGCCTGTGGAATTACGACCTGCTAACAAGATATCGCGCCGATACGCCTGCGACCTTAATGGCTTATACCCTACTGCTACCGCTTACGAATAGGCACGTTACTGCCCTTTAGTTTGACCTAATGGCTTATATCCTACTACTACACGAACACGAACACGGAAGCTAGTATCTTACTACTATCCTACTAACCTGCACGTACTGCCCTATGTACCGACAAGACCTCGCGCCAATACGCCTGCGAAACGACCCCGATAACCCATCATGCCGATACGCCTACGACCCTATTACTTACATCGTACTACTACCCAAACACGACTAGGTAGAGCCTTGCTCCCTAGACCCCCGAACCCTGTCGCTTACATTATACTGCTGCCCAAACCGATAAGCCTCGTGCCGATATGCCTACGAGACGACCCGTCGCTGGCATTGTACTGCTACCTACCTAAACCGACAAGCCTCGTGCCGATATGCCTATAAGATGACCTATCGCTAGTACCGTACTACTACCGTCCGAACCTACAGCCGAAGCTTTCTGTATCTAATACTAAATGGTCCTAAGCCGCCCAAACCTGTCGCTGGCATCGTACTACTGCCACTAAAGCTATCCACATCCGATACCCAGACTGTCTTAAGCCGCCCGTCACTTATATTATACTGCTACCTAAACCAACAAGCCTCGTGCCAATACGCCTACGAGCCGAATACGACTAGGTAGAGCCTCGCTCCCTAAACCCCTAAACCCGTCGCTTACATTATACTACTGCCTAAACCAACAAGCCTCGTGCTAATACGCCTACGAGACGACCCGTTGCTAGCACTGTACTGCTACCACATAAACTAATAAGCTCCGTGCCGATTTGCCTACGGAACCCAAACACGTCACTAGCACCGTACTACTACCCGAATCTAATAAGATCCTGTGCCGATATGCCTACGGAACCCAAACACGTCACTAGCACCGTACTACTACCCGAATCTAATAAGATCCCGTGCCGATATGCCTACGGAACCTGCGCTAGTACTATACTGCTACTAATAAGAACCTGCCTACGATATAAATACTGCACCGCACTAATAAGAACCTGCTAAAAATATGCCTTACTACGACTACGAATACCGTACTGACCGTACTATACTGCCGTTTAGGCCAATAAATACTGCCTAAAACGCCTATTTTAGACCAAAAATTAGGGTAATTTTTTAGGGGGACCTGGAGTATAGGAAGGGAAGGCTATAGAGCTGCTAGAAGTGAGAAAGGGACTATATAAGCTTTAGTAATGCGTCTCCAAGTGGCGAGGATAAGAGTATAGCTGGCGATAGAAGCTAGGCTATGCTTTAGGCCTAATAAGTTAGTGGCCTAATAATTAAATATAGAAGGACTAAACTAGAGGAGCCTATGTAACGGAGGACGTAGAAGGGCGGAGAAGGCTAACGAATTTTTTTCCCCATATTGGGTTTTTTTTAGTATATACGACACGCCTCGCAGGAGCTTAGAAGTAAGGGGGGGGTACTATTACGGGACTCACACGTTCTTACGTCTTTGCGCGCTTTAACGTTCTTAACCTATACTTACGTTTATCTTAAGACACCTATACACGTTCCCCTATAACCCCTATTTATATCTATACTTAACCTATTCTATTTCTACATCTAAATATCTTTATATTAACTACGTATAGTTACGTATACATAGCCTTCTTTAATTATTACCCTGTTTAGTATATTGTATTCCAGCTTATACCCACTTCTATAACAATTTATAGCTTTCCATAACTTATCTAGTAAGAAAATAGGGTAAACCCTAATTAAATTTAGGAGCTTTACCTTATATAAGTTGCCTATCTTTTTAAAAACCTTATATAGTCCTACTATCTAGTAGTCTAGCTTATATGTAACGGAACCTTATAGCAAGTACTATAATAGGTCCTGTTATTAGGCTAGGTGTGTAGGTAATGCGTAAAGTTAACAACGTAATAATAACTAGTGGAGTGGTTACCTAACAGATTAACTCTAATTGTATTCTGAGAATTACTATAAGGAAAGAACTATCTAGGTAGGGACTGAGGGTCCTTAAATACACAACCGTACTCCTATAAAATCCTTCTTATATATGATATACGTAAGGTACATAAGGTACGTACGTTCCGTTTGTTCTCCACGTTCCTTACGTAGCACGTTATATAACTTGCTTACTATTCCTCGTTATATAGTTCCACTGGCTCTATACTGGACCGTACTTATATTAACCAACTAGCTTCTTCTAACTCCTCTCTAAGTAGTTATAACATTGTACTTAAAGCGTCCGTAACACTATCTCCCTCCTCCTTATCTTCGTCCTTAAAGATTCCTAACATCTCTAAGTTATTTACTAGAGGTGTAATGTCCGTCTAATTAATTTAGTTAATATTGTTACTTATAATACCTAAAGCCTCTTCTTCTTTACACGCGCAACGACGCGCCCGTACTATTGCTGCAATACTATTACTAGGTAAAATTATGCCATCTTTGTGTTCTTATTGTGCGAAAGAGGGGTTAGTTTACGTTGCGCTGGCGAGTCCTTCGTCTTAGCAACCCTCCTCTTGTTCAGAGTATACTAAAGCAAATATTTGTTCGTCCTGCGACGTTTGCTCTTCTACTAACGCTAAGTATACGCGTTCTATAACTCTTAATAGTCTTTAAGTTCCCTAAGTAATTTGTTATAGGGTCTTATGTTTAATCTGCCGCTGCTTATCTAGATAGTAAGCTAACTTAAGCCCTTACTAAGTTAGAATGTTCTTAGGATATAGAGCAGAAGGCTTTAGAGGCCCGTATTACTGCGTCTACTTATCTCCTCCGTCTTAAGAAAGTTTGTAAGAAGGTTTATTTTAAAGAGTGAAAGCTTATAGAATAAGGTCTATAGGAACTCGGTAATAAAAGAACGGATTCTCTTCTAATAGCGAAGGAAACAACTCTAAGTAATTCGGCAATCGCTCTTCCTAGGTCCCCCTTAGGTGACTTGTTCTTTAGTGATCCTTCTTTAATATTACCTAACCTATTCTCTTCTGATACTTCTATACCTTTCCTATAGCATTTTTTAAATTCTCTAGTGGTTCCTAGGTAGTCTTATTATAGCCTATCCACTTAACCTTATACCATGTTTTATCGTTAATGTCCTTATAACTAACGATCTTCGAAACTTGCTATTTATCCTCTTCTTATCCTCTGTACGTGTCTACTTTATAAACCGGTGGCTTAATATTCCTATATGCTGGCTCTAGCATTATAATATATTATATAGGGTAGATTTTTATCTTAGCTAGTAGGTTTAACTTAAACGTAACCAGTAAAATCCTTTAACTAATTTTAAAAGGTCCTAGTCTAATATAGTCCAACTTCTTACTTAATTATTAACTTTTAAAATTTTTGTATAGTAGCCATACTCTATCTCCCTCCTTAAGATCTGGTCCCTTAGATCTCTTAGTATTATAGTATTTCTTTATTTTTTGCTATACTACCTTAGCTATTTCCGTGAGGTTCTTATAAAGATTTATTAATATCTCCATTCTTTACTTAGCTGTGCTACTTATCTTCTTTACTTAACGTGGCGATAATAATGTTCTTAGCTTATATCCATAATTCGCCTTAAATAGTAACGTACCCATTCCTTCTTATAGTGTTATATTATATGCAAACTATATAACTAGTAACAGTAATACCTAATTATTCTATACGTAATTAATATAGTGTCTTAAATACTATTCTAGTGTCTAGTTTAATCTTTCCGTTTAACCGTCTGTTTGCGGATAATATACGGTAGAAGTTACTACTTAAACTCCTTGCTCCGCTAAGAATACCTCCTAGAATGCTGCTACGAATTTTAGATCTCTATCCGATATAATTTTACTTAGTACTCCGTGCCTTATAAACACTTCTTTAATATAGATTCTAGCGATATCTTCCGCTAATATTTCTTCTGTATATGCTATAAAGTATCCCCACTTTATAAGCTTATCTACTATTACTAAGATCGTATTATAATCTCGTCCGGTAATAGGATCTCTTAATTTTAGCAACTTAATAATAAAGTCCTATAATATAACCTCCTATGGTCTCTTTAGTATTTTAATAGGTTGTAGCCCTTTATATAGCTTATACCTCGTTAGTTTATTTCTTTAGCAATCTAAATACTCTCTAGTAACCTTTCTAGCTATTTTCTAGATTCCGTTAATAATATACTCCTCCTAGAGTCTCGACACTAAGCCTATAGCTCCGTTATGTCCTTAAGTTAGTCCTTTATAAAAATCTTCCATAAATTGCTTTGCTATGCTCTTTAGGATATACTTTACTTCTTAGTTTTTGTATATATTTATCTATAGATCTTCTAGCTATGCTTCTAGAATTCTCTATACCTAAAAGCTTTCTAGTGACTTATAAATTTTCTCTAACTCTTCCTAGGTTACTGTAATTTTTAGATAATTATACCTAATTAATCTATCTGTATCTTTTCGCAATAAAGCCCCTAATAGCTTCTTATTATTTTGTAGTTTAGCTTTTTAACTTAGAATATCTGCCCTTATATTGTCTATACCCTTAATATACTAAATCTTAAAATAGTATTCTATAAGCATCTCTGCCCATCTAACCTATCTTTAGTTAAGTTCCTTTGTTATTAGAAATCCTATTAGGTTCTTATAATCTATCCTAATTATAAATAGTTTTTCTATACCTTATAAAAATACTCTCTATTTCTTTAGTACTGTAACTATACCTAACAACTCCTTATTATAGATGTTATAGTTTAACTCTAGTGGTGTTATCTTTCGACTATAATATGCTACTAGGTGCCATCCATCTGGATGCTTTTATATAAAGTATGCCCCTAGTATAAAGTTTAATATATCTATCTTAACAACTGTCTCTAGTCCTGGTTAATAGATCTTAAGAACTAGCTCTTAGGTAAATAACTCTTTAACTTTCTTAAATAGTTCTTATTATTCCTTTCCCTATACCTATAGTTCTTTTTTCTTTATTAACCGTGTAAATGGCTTAATATCCTTTAACCATTATACTATAAACCTTCTGCAGTAATTGTAAAACCCTAGGAATAATCTTAACTGCGTAACGTTCTCTAGTTCTTACTAATTTACTATAGCCTTAATCTTCTTTAGATCTATGCTAAGTTAGCCTAGTTTAATAATAAATCTAATAAAATCTGTCTTCCTGGTAAAGAACTTATATTTCTTAATTATTACTAGCATCTGTTCTTCTTATAGTCTCTTTAAGACCTATTTAATATATTCCCCATATTCTTCCTTAGTTATTAAGTAGATAATAATATTGTTAAGGTATACTATAACAAATTTATCTAAGTGCTCTCCTAACACATTGTTAATTCGCTTTTAGAACGTTGCTAGTGCGTTTATAAGCCTAAATTGTATAACTAATAGCTTATATAGTCCTTCCTTTGACCTAAAGGCTGCTTTCTATTTGTTGCCTTCCTTAATTCTAATCTAATGGTATGCCTATCTTAGATCTATCTTTATAAAGATTTGCGCGTTGCCTATCCTATCTTAGATTTTGCTAATTAAGGGTAAAGGATACCTATCCTTTCTGGTAATACTGTTTAACTGTCTATAGTCGATATATAGTCTTAGTTTACCGTTCTTCTTTAGTACAAACAGTACTAGATAACCCGCTAATAATTGCGATGGTCTAATATATCCCTTTTATAAGTTCTCCTAGACAAACTCTTTTAATACTCTACCTTCTTCTTTGGTAAGCTTATAGATTAGAAAGGACTTTAGACTTATTCCTAGTTCCAATTCTATCTTATAGTTCTATGCTGTATACTCTAATAGCTTTTTACTCTCTAGTAACCATAGTCTCTTGCCGTACTTATAGTATCTCTTTAGTATATGGCTTAGCCCTTTTTCTATTTCTTTATAGGTCGCTCCTACTTAGTACCATACTAACTTGGCTTATTATCGCATCTTACGGCGTTAAGTATCCCTAATATTGACTTGACCTATAACCCAATTAATCTTTAGATTATACTCCTGTAACTAAGGTATCCCTAGTATCGCCTCGTCCTTCCCTAATGGTAGGATATCAAAAGATATCCGAATTTGTCTTTCTTTAATAGTTAACTAAATAGGTCCTATTTTGAGATTAATAATGCCGTCCCCGTAGGCTATTGGATCTCCTAAAATTGTTACTAATAAATATAGGTGCTCCTTTCTCCTGTATGGTAGTCCTATTCTTTTAACTGCTGCTAGTAAGATATAGTTCCTTATTACTCCACTATCTATTAGTACTTTAAACTGTTAATCTTACTATTTAACTTATAAATTTAGGTGTCTTCCTTAAATTCCTTTAAGGGTCTGAGGCTCTACTACTAGCTCCCTCTGGTCCTGTAGGCCTTTACTTTTCCTAACTAATAGCTACTAGATCCTGTTTATACTTAGTCTAACTTAAGCCAATACTTAATTCGCTTTTTATCTTTAATATGCCATAGACAGGTATTCTCTAGATATTCCTACCACTATTATCTATCTAGGCATTCTTCCGTAAGGAATCTTCCTAGTTAAAGTATTAAGTCCCCTTATTCTTAAACTTCTACTAGGTGCTAACTATGCATATACTTAGTATTTTAATATTTCGCCTCGTCCGTTATTTAATATATCCTTATTAGATACTTCCGATTTTTGTCCTTAGGTGCTTTATACATGTTACACGCATTATCCACGTATGCTATCTATGACAGTATATAATATGCTTAGTGTCTTAGGTTAACTCTTAGTTCGTCTTCGTTCTTAAGTTTAAACCTTTCTTGTGTTAATCTGAGCGTTGTAACTTTATTTGCAGGTACTAAGATTTGTCTTTCGCTTCTTTAGTCCTCTAATTGCTCCTCTAGATCCTTTAATATTATAATTAAGGCCCCTTTAATGTGAGTTATAGCCTTTTCCGTAATTAGGTGGTCTTAGATAACTTTTTTATCTAACTATATATAGAAATCTTCCCACTTATCGTTGTGTTGCTGCCTATACCACTTTTAATATAGCTGCTTAAGTGTATACACTCTGTCCGTAAGGAAGTATCTTCTTATTACTGTATTGTAACAGCCTTTTATATATCGTTCTTTGAATCTAGTTGGGATTCCTAAATTCTCTTCTTGTTCTAGTTCGGTAAGCCACTTGGCTCTTAATATACCTACTCTCGGCCTATTAGTAATTCTTTATACTAGCGCTCTATCCCTTATATAACCTAGTAGACTAGATTTTTTATCTAGTTTCTGCTCTTACTATAAGGTAATTCTCGCTCTAAATTCCTCTATAGTTTCTTTTCCTTCGTGTCTTATAAGTAGATCCTTAAAGTCTTTATACTTCTTAATCTTAGTATTAACTTTTTAATCTTTAGGCTAAACACTATATTTAACTGGTAAGTCCTCTGGGTCTATATGTCTGTCTCCCAGTTTAACTACTGCCTA
>Ga0307515_10018116_pt1 | contig 12777 bp, 1 predicted proteins | sample 17_EM_MG_FD_194513 | JGI IMG/M metagenome (GOLD analysis project Ga0307515, IMG submission 194513) | Populus trichocarpa ectomycorrhiza microbial communities from riparian zone in the Pacific Northwest, United States - 17_EM | ecosystem: Host-associated > Plants > Roots > Unclassified | place... | reverse complement strand
ATTTTCAAGACAACCCACCCCATTAAATTATATATAACAACAATATAATTAATTTTAAAGCTTTAAAAAATAGCTGAAGTTTATATCATATATTAAATCTAGCTATTACAGCTTTTTTTTTGGTTTAAAACCTATAACTCTTTTAGAAATTCTATTAGTTCCCTAATAAGATCTATAATATTTAATGTATATTTTCTACTACTAGATATTATTTTTTTTTAATAAAAATGTAATATCGCATAAACATTTATATTTCTTGTAACTTAGTATATTTAGAATATTATTTTAAAAGTATAAAAGTTTATTATAATGTTATAAAGTTGATTTTTTTTTATTTGTATGGGGAATTTCATTTTTTTCTACTTTTTTGACTTTATAACCCTGCAATAATTTTATATATATTTTAAACAAAATTTTAAATATAGAGAGTCTTAGTAAAAGCAAATCTCTATAAAATATTAGAATTTTAAGGAATATTTTTAATCCCTAGTAGTTGAAAATATATGCTAAATATAGTAAGTTTAGTAAAAAATCGGTAAAATATCGAGACTTTTAATAAAGGACTGTAAAATATAAGACTTTAAAAAAAGTTATAATAGTTAGATTTTATATAGTAATAGGCCTTATAACTATTTTAAAGCTCTAGAATTAATTTTTTGGTTGCTATATAGTAATTTAGCAAAAAATATCACATTTGGTGTGGTCTGGGCACGGACACTTATAACACCCCACTGTAGGATAATAACTAGAATAGACCTTAGCCCGTCTTAGCTGCCTATAAAGGGGTAGTTATAGTGGACCTCCTAGACTATATTCGCGTTAATAAGTCTTTTTATACTTTAAAAGTCCGCATCTAGTCCCCTAAAGAGATCCCTAGCCAAGTATATATTAATAAAAAGGAACGCCGTAATATTATAGGCAGGATAGCTAAAAGAAATAATAACGGCAATATTACGGATGAGTGGGAATTTAAGAAAATTCTTAATATATATAATAAATAAAGGAACGAGCACGGCTTAACATATTATATTAAGTGGAAGTATTATAATAAGAAAACCTAGAAACCTAAAAAGGCCCTAAAAGGGTATAAATACGCATTACTAAAGTTTTATAAATAACACCTTAAAAAGCCTAGACCCTTAAACTAGGTATAAAATAAAAGAGACTTACTACGCTAAGGCCATAGACGACGACTATAATAATTTAGAGAAGTTAAGATTTTATAAAACTCTAACCGGCGGTTAAAGTTATCTAATTAGTTAGATTTTTGCTAAGAGCGCTACGCCTAATTAATCTAGGTAGCAGTATAGAGTTTTACTAATACTGTTCGTTTAGCTAGCCAATTAGGATTTTTTATCCCTAGGATAGAAAATCGCTATTAGCTTGGCTAAGAGCGGTAAGCAAAACTAATATCTTTACGCGAACCCATATACTACCTACTATAATCTACCGTTTTCTATTAATACCGTAGCTACTAGTTATATAACTGCAATTCGCTATTATATAACGGTAATCTAACAATAATTTGCTAGTACTGTAATATTCTGTTTTAGAGTTACTTATTTAGTTTAGGGACTAAACCTTTTAGGGGAGGGGAGTACTATTATAGCACTAACCTATTATATACTATTTTATACTGTCTTATACTATTTTATACTATTTCCTACTATTAGCTAGCCTATTACTAGCGCCTTAGCGGCTGGCCCTACTATCTATATACAATACCCCTTTTGCCTCTTCTCCTCTTTATATCATAATGTAGTTATTTAGCCTACCTATATTATAGCACTGTAACAGAAAACCCTAATTGGTTAGTAAAAGTTAGGGTTAATAGAATATAGTAAAAGCATAGCAGAATTTAGCAGGTAACGCGCCCTAGCACTATTACATTACCTCCCCTTTTAAAAAAGCCTGCCCTTAGGCGTTATCTAAGCTCCTTATTATTATCTAAATTATTATAGTTATCTACCCCTCCTTTCTAGCATTTAATCTAGTTTTCTAATTTGCGTAGTGGTTTAGAGAGGTTTAGGTAAGCTAGGTAGAAATCCTATAGCTTATAGAGAGAGTACTTAAAATTAGATATAGGGTACCATTCTATATTGTTATTATAGCCTACCTAGCTTATATAATATTAAGATATATAGATCTTTTTAACTACTAGGATTTCTTTAACTTTTTATTCCTTATCCTTCGCAATCTAGATTAATAATAGGGGGTTATTATACTACCCGGACAATAGAGATATTATTATTCTCGCTAATAGTAGGAGGAGTAATAGGTTAGTGGGCTAGAAAGTAAAGTAGGTTATTATAGATAGACTATTTAAAGCGGTTCTATAAAGTAACTAGCTCTATAATAGAACTGTAAAGTAGGGTAGTTATAAATAAGGAGCGTAGCTAGGCGCTAATAGTAAAAATATAGGCCTCTATTAAGTAATTAATCTACTTATAATTATTTTTAAGTAGCCCTATATAGACGGCCTAGAAGATTAGGTAAACTATACTAGTAATAGTACGGAGGTTTTTAAAAGAGGTAGGGCTAAAAACAAATATTAGTAGTAGCTATAAGTAGAATCTCTCGCCCGTAATAGGACTATAGTAATATATATAGCCTATTATAAAGCCTTGCTAGCGTAGACGCTACTTCTATTACTTTAAAATAAAATTATACCTATTAGAGAAGTCTTAATATAGATAGTTACGGCAATCCTTATACTCTGTATTATACTTAAAAAAGGCTATTAGTATAGAGCGAAAGAGCTTAAGGCGCTGCTAAATCTCCTTAGCGGACTAGTTAGGCTAAAAGTATATAAACTACTTACCTAGAAGGTATACTGCAGGCTAGGTTATAAGGGGGAACTTCTTACAAATAGAAAGCTTAAATAGCTACTAAATAGTCTTAGAGGGGCTAATATAATAGCCTTATAAATACTAGCTTACCTTATCGCCGTCTATAAGCTATAAAGTAGTACGGTTATTCCCCTTATATATATACTTATAAATATAGTTAATAGACTATATAGAGGCGTAGACCTTAAAATTTATATATATATAATACTTTACGGTTAGATATAGGCAGTATAAAATAACCTAGCGGTTATACATTTAAAATGTAGCTTTAATAGGCCCTAGTAAGCGGATAGACTATAACCATAGATTATTATAACGGCGGTATTCTAGATAGCCGTCCTTACGTATAATAGTAGTAGAGTTAAAAGGCTTAGGGTACTGCTTTAGGTAGGTCGGTAAAAGGCCTAGTTATGGCATAGCTATATAGGGAGCTCGCGGATTCTAGGAGCTATAAGGGCTATAAACTATTATAGATTTTATAATCTTAGTAAAATAACTAGTAGAATTGTCTTTTAGCTATAAAAGCTTCATAAATATAAAATGGTTAATAATAGCTAGGTCTAGTAGCTTATTATAATTATACGGATATAAGAAGAGTAGTAAATATAAATAGGATAGGCCCTATTTCTAGTACTTAATAGTTTAAACGCAGCCATAGAACTAGCTATAGATTTATACCCGTTTTAGGTTATATAGAAAGTGGTTTAGCTTTAGGTAAAGATATATATAACTAAATTAGGCCTATTTATAGTAGTTTACCTAAGTAGTAGCTTATAGGCAATCTTGTCCTACTTAAGGTTAGTAATAAATATAATAAGTAGGCTTAAACGGCCGTATTTATAAACAATAGCTATTAAATCCTACAAGTACTACCTAATAAAGCGAGCTCCGCTAAAGAAGCTTAATAAAAGGACTATATAGTAGTCTCATAATTTGGAGTCTGGATTAACGTAGGTAAGAGTATTTATAACGCTATTTTATAGCTTTATATAGAGATTAGTTTAGTAGGAGTAGATCTAGTTAAGCTTATTCTAATTATATAGCGCCTATATATCTATAATATACTACTAAAATAGCTAGTAGTAGGCAAAAGGGACTAACTTAGAGTAGATATAGATATATAGGTAGAACCGAAAGTACGCTTACTATATTAAACGGTCCTACTAGCGGGCTTAATTAGAGTTACATAGCTAGAGACCCTAGTACTAGCTAGTATTACTATAGGGGAAAGGTAGCATATAGTAAAGCGGTATATATATGGCGTATACTAAGCTAATACAGCAGTATTATAGGGGTTTATTAGGTATATAACGCTCTATAAGTATAATATTACAGAAGCTAGTATTACTATACTTATTTAGTATAATAATAGCCACTTTATTGCTTATTAGGAGGTTCTTATAGCACTAATTAGTACCAGCCTCTAAAACAAGCTATATTTATAGGTTTAAGATAATCTATAATAGGGTCGTTATAGGCTAGGCCTAAAGCCGTTTCCTTATGGTTTAATAGAGGGTAATAAAAGGGTTCCGTACCTTACATAGTATAGTAATAAGGCACTAAAGGATAGCTATATCTAACTAGGTATTAGGTATTAGCGACTTAGTTAATTAAGGTATAAGTGCAGCAAAAGGAACGCGTAAGCCTATATAATTAGATTGTCTATAAACGAGGATCTAAAGCTAGAGAAAGGAAAGGAGAAAAAGAGCAGCGCTAGTTAAAGTAGGGTTCTTTTATATGGTTCTTTAGTTATATAACCATAAAGTTCTACCGTTTTCTACCAGTGCCGTAATATTTACCCCCCCCCCCCTAGTAAAGCCTACCCTTAGGCTTTATATATTCGTATTACACCTATAGGGCGTTTTTATCCTTATATTCTTCTAGTAGCTTATTATCTTTACTATACTAGTATTCTATTTACTTGTTTAGATACTTTAAGGGTCCTAGTTTATTAGGGTAATAGTTATAAAAATTTTAAAGCTTATAGGGACTGCTAATAAAGTTTTATATAAGATACTAGGTAGGATTTAGGTTATAGCCTTTCTAACTAATATAGTACTTTAGTGTTTTCCTTACTAGTTTATAGGCTAGTATTTCTTTAATTTCCTATTTATTGTCGCTACTAACTTAAATTAGTAGAGGTTTATTCTTTTATCTAGGTAATAAGCTATTTATAGCTTTCCATAGCTTATCTAGTAAAAAAAAAATAGGGTAAACCTTAATTATAAGTTGCCTTTTTTAAGAACCCTATACAGTCCTACTATTTAATAGTCTAGCTTATAGCTAGACCACTCCGTTTTTTTAGTTCTTTATTATAACCTAAACTATATTACCTATAGTAAAGTTAGGCCCGCGCCTATACTTATTTGCCTACTATTCTATTAATTTTTAGACCTTTTTTAGATTTATATAGGCTACTATCTAGGCTTCTTTTAGGCGTTTAATATACTGCTAGGCTTTCTTATAAGATAGTTTTTTGTATATAGTCCGTAGTCCTTCTAGCCTATCCTAATTAAAGCTTATTTAGGGTAAATGCCTTATTTTAAATTAGATAGGTGTAAATCGTATAAAGTTATAGGGTAGGGTTACTTAGGCGTAGTCTATTAGGGGTAGTAATTTGCCCTAGTTATTCTAAAAGTAGTTAATAAAGGGCTAAAGTCTCTAGTCTAAGTATTAATTTATAATCTTTATCTAACCGTCTGTTTAGGGGTAGTATACTATAAAAAGCTTTAGCCTAATCCTTAGGATCTAAGTAAACTTATTCTAAAAGGCTGATATAAACTATAGCCTATAGTCTAATATAATAATATTTAGTAGTCCGTAAATTTGGTAGATATAGTAGGTATATAATTAGGCCGCCTTTTTCGCATTAATATTCTTATAATAGGGAATTAAGAAAGGGCGTTTTCTAAAGCGGTTAACTAGGATTATAACTATATTATACCTATTACGGTCTACCGGTAGTTTATAAAAGTCTATAAAGATATACTGCTAGGGGTACTCTAGTATTAGAAGTAGCTTTAATAGTTCTAGGGTTTTATCTCGTGGAATTATAGACCTATATTAGGATTTTTTTTGGGGCACGTTGTTGCAAGCAAAAACTAGGGTCTGAAAAACCTGCGTAAGTCGTAATTTTGGCAATTTACGGCGATTTGCAGCGATTTGCTATAAACACATAGGCTACTTATACAAATTGCTGTAAATATACAGGCTACTCGTGCAAATCGCCGCAATTGCTAAAATTGCGACTTAAGTAGACCCTAATTTTTAGCTGCAATAAAAATACAATAAAAATATAATAAAAATACCACAAAGCTCTATATAAAGCTCTGCACGAAGCTCTGCACGAAGCTCTGCACGAAGCTTTGCACGTGGCTCACACGAGGCTCACACGAGGCTCTATATAAAGCTTTACACGAAGCTCTGCACGAAGCTTTGCACGAAGCTCTACGCACAGAGGCTCTGCACGAGGCTCTGCGCGAAGCTCTACGTACGGAGGCTCTACACAAAGCTCTGCATTGGGTCCCCGCTATATTCCCGACAGCCTCTACACGTGCCTCCGCTAAGTGTGCCCCCTATATACACCTAGGTAGCCACCTTATTTTTTACCCTTCCTTTCTTACATCCTCCCTACCTAGGGAGGCACCAGAATAGTAGCCAGCAGACGACCGTCGCCAGAACCAGACGACCGCCGCCAGAACTAGACGGCCGTCGGCAGAGCCAGACAACCGCCGCCAGAACCAGACGACCGTCGCCAGAGCCAGACGACCGTCGTCAGAGCTAGACGACCGTCACTAGAGCCAGACGACCGTCGCCAGAGCTAGACGACCGTTGTCAGAGCTAGACAACCGTTATTAAAGCTAGATAACCGCCGCTAGAGTAACACAACCGTCGCTAGAGCTATATAACCGCTGCTAAAGCCAGACAACAACCGTTTAAATAACTAGCCAGCGAATAATATAAACGATTTAATTAATTGATCGAATTAAGGCAGTATAGACAGGTAGGCATAAACAGGAAGATACTAATAGATAGGTAGATGCAGACAAATAGGCAGATACTAGCGGGTAGGTAAATGTAAATAGTAAGCTAAATATAACGGGTAGGTAAATACAGATAGGTAGGCAGATGTAGATAGGTAGGTAGATGTAGATAGGTAGGCAGATAATAATAGGTAGGTAAATATAAATAAGTAGGCAAATATAGATAGGTAGGTAGATATATATAAGTAGGTAGATATAGACAGGTAGGCGTAAATAGGCAGGTATAGATAGATAGGTAGATAGGTAGATAGGTAGATAGGTAGATAGGCAGATAGGTAGAAAAGTAAATAGGTAGATAGGTAGATAAGTAGATAGGTGGATAGATAGATAAGTAGATAGGTAGATAGGTAGATAAGTAGATAGGCAGATAGCTTTATATTTTATATAATTATAATATAAATATATTTAAAAGTATATTATAGTAATCTGGTAATATATAATTTATATAATTGCAATTATATAGTTTATACAGTTTATATAGTTTGTACAGTTTATACAGTCCGTACAGTTTATATAGTTTGTATAGTTTATACAGTTTATATAGTTTATACAGTTTATACAGTTTATATAGTTCGTACAGTTTATATAGTTTGTATAGTTTATACAGTTCGCGTGCTATTTATTTATAGGGTAGCAAAAAGCTAGTATTAGTTTAGTAGTTAAGCGTTTTACTGTAATTTACTAGCTAATTCTGCAATTTTATTGCAAAACGCGCGGTTTGCCCAAATCGCTAATAACTATATACGACTATACAAATCGTATAGTTTACAGCAATTTGCCGCAATTTGCAACAACGCGGCTAAAAAAAAATCCTAATGTATAGTAGTTATTATAGTTCTGTACGTAACGGTTAATATCTATAACTATTTTAGGCTAGTAGTAATGGTTACTAATAATTTTATAGGTCTTATTTTTCTTAGAGTAGGCCGTAAAGACCTAGGTATATACTTTAGTAATAAGCTAGGTTTATAAGTTCTATTCTTTTACTACTACTAGCCGTTCTTAGTGCTTAAGTAGTCCATTTTTAAGGGACTATAGGCTAGTAATATCCTTTGCCTTTTCGCGGTACTTCTATAGAGAAGGGCCTATACAGTTTACTTATAGTAGTTTATTAATAAGGTTAAATTCTATAGGGTTAATAGGATATATCTTAGCGCTTAAAGATTTAGTATTTAGTTTTTCCTATATCTAAGGGTTAAGGTGCTCTAGTTATAGTAGTATCTATATCCGTAATAAGATATTTACGGCTATCTAGTTATCTAGGTCCTATTTACACCTAATAAAAGTATCCGCACGGTTAGTAGCGCCTAGCCTATATATAATTAGGAAATAGAACTAGAATAGGGTATTTACCTAGCGTACTTACCGCGCTATAAGGGCCTTAGTTATTATAAAGTATTCTAGGGCCTTATAATCTAAAACTACCTAGATAGGCTTAGGGGTGCCTTTTAGCTATATACGTTAGTGCTAAAAGCTAGAGATAATAGCCAGCATTTCTTTATTATAGATAGGGTAGTTTAGCTTAGTATCTACTAAAGTCTTTAAGTAGTATATAATAGAGTGCTATTCTCCATCTAATTACTTATAGGAAAAAACGCTAGCTACTATACTATTTAAAGAGTTGGTTTTTAGCCTTAAGGGCCGTTTTAGTTAAATAGGCGAGTAAGGGGGCAGAGATTAGCCATTTCTTAAGCTTATTAAAGGTCTACCTATATGCGGTATTAAAGTAGAAGGGTTAGTTCTTTTAGGTAAGGCGGCTAAGAGGCTAAGTAATTCTACTATAGTTCTTAATAAAGCGTTAGTAGAAGTCTAAGAAGTCTAAGAATAACTATATCCCTTTTATAATCCGTAGTAGTTCCTACTAATTAATTATAGCTATCTTTTCTAGGTCTACCTTAATTTTATTTATACTAATAATAAACCTAAGGTACTTTATATGCTTAATACTAAATTCTAATTAAGAAAAAAAAAAGCCGCAATAGCAGCGAAACTAGCCCAAAAACGACTTAATAAAACAATCTAATATCGGAACCCTACCCCCCGCACCGAGAGACCCCATAAAACCACGCCGCCCCATCTATAAGGCATGGGGGACGACGGTGGGGCGCAAGCTTCCCGCTGGAGTCGCGAGAATCGCGATGTAAGGGAGCTAAACTACGAACCAGGTGGGCAATAACGCGAAAAGGATAGCTGCTAGCCTAACCAGTAATAGTAAAAACTAAAGGAAATACTTGGACAAATTAAAGACGATCTTATAAAAGAGGAGGAAGAAACTCTACAACACTAGATACTTACTGCTGTTTAAGAGGTTATACGACGCGTTAAAGCCCTCTCAATGCGTCTAGCCCCCTAGATAACCTAAGAAAGGGAGACTAAGGCCTAGCTTAACCGGATTAAAGCCGGTATTAAGGAAATTTAAAAGGAAACGCGTAAAGGAGGACCCCTAAGTCTAGGAGTTTTCCTAGTATAGGGCCAGACCTAGGCAGCAGTCGCCGCGTGGGCGGCCCGCACGGTAAATATAGTCGCGGCACTATAGAGAGCAACCATACGCGTTAGGCTTGAGGAGCCCCAGGACTATAAACTAAGGGAGCTCCTTAAGACTATCTAAAGGTTAATACTAAGTGCATACGCCGTATATACCCTTAACAGTAGGGATATAGACGTCTATATCCCCTCCTAAATAATAAAGGACTAAATCCTAAACGGACTAGACGCGCTAGGACTTAAGATACTAAGGAAAGACTACCTCCTAGAAGTACCTAGGGTCCCGCTTAAGACCTTAATTAACAGTAAAAGAAATGCAGATAATTTAGAATTAATTTAATCCATCTACGAAGCTATAAAACGCCTTATACCTAGGGTTACTCTTAACTAGATCTAATAGCTATACGACCCTAAAGCGCAGGCGAAACGCTAGGCAAACCCTAGTAGCGCCCAGAGAGAACCTAAGAAGACTAGAGGAATACTTATAATTGGCGTCCTAACTTAGGCAATTTAACAAAAGATTATAAAAAGCGGGATAGTTATTAAATCCTAGCTGTTTAAGACTAGGCTATTTAAGAACAGCCTAATTATAAAGCAATATTATCGCTGTAACTAGTGGGGATATATATAAAGCGTATATGGAAAGTAAATAAAATATAGGCAATATACGGGACTATACAGCACGACAGATTGCCCTAAGGAGAGAGTATCCTATGTTAACTGCGGTAAAGCCTATAAGGTATAGTAAAAAAAAGGAGTATAGGACCTTCTAGAGCTACCTTAAGGGCATCTAAATAAAAAGAATGGCCCTTTTAACGCAATTGCTCCGCATATAAGAAGCTATAGAAGCAATACCACATTAACCTCTAATACTAGGTAACTTTACAATTATTACCAATAAAAAGAGAGGTTAAGAATTATCTTACCTAGGAACTTAAGAATAACTACTTAAATAGGGACCAGGCAAACTATCCTTTATTAAAATAGTAAGCAGAGATAGATCGTAAGTAAGGCTCCAGCTTCGCGCCAACTAAGTAATAATAGTAACTAGCAAAAACGATAAGGAATAAGACATAGACATAGACGAGCTCATACCCACTCTAAATAAGTAGGTGTATAATTATTTAGTACAATTACGGAAATGCAAACTAAGGGGCGTGTTGCCCCTTTTTTGACAGCGCTACGCCGGCGAACCACTAGGTCCTCGCAGTTTAAGAGCTGGTATATAATAAGCATACTAAATTAATATACTGCCCTAGGGGATTTACGCTTACGTATAACGCCTTCCCTATAATAAAGGTCTGCTTTATAATTAGCTAGAATATTAATACCACGTATTAAAAACGCAGATAGTACGGCCTATTTACTATAGCTCTCTAGCTACGCCTAAAGGGGCCAGAGGTTATAATTATTAACGTCTATAACCTACATGGAGGTGGCCCCTAGATTAGGGTATAGCCTAAGGTTAAAATAGCTATTAAGGAAGCTAAGGGAGAAGTTATACTCCTAGGTAACTTTAACGTCTACTACCTAACGTGGGGCGGAGCGTATATAGCCAGCGAAAAGTAGGCGGAATGCCTCCTAGCCGAAACGGATGCCAGAGGTCTTATACTCGCGATACTAAAAGGAGAGCCTATATGGAAAAGAGGACAATAGGAGAGTGTAATCGACCTTACGTTTATATCATCAGATCTATATAAATAAGTTAACTTCTATAGTATAGTTAAGGAATAGGCCCTTATAAGAGACCACATACCTATCCGCATCCAAATTAATAACGCTGGCTGCCCGCTAGCGGAACGCTAGCGCCTTGCCCTTAAGAAGCTAGACTTATAAGGCCTCCTCTAAAGCATCTAGCAGCTTAACTGGGCCACGTCTAAAAACCCCCTCTATACCCTTTAGGAAGGGATTAAGTAAGTACTTAAAAAACACTGCCTATAAGTACGGCCTAGCCAGTAAGCCCGCCGAGAATGGTTACTATACGCTATACAGCTCCATGCCGGCGACCGCTAGGCACGACGATAGTACTAGGCCTATAATAACCCCCAGGACCTCTAAAGATACTTAGCACTAAGTAACCAGCTCTAGAAAGAGATTAGGAGAGTTAGTCGAGATAACTAGAGGCGCTTTATCTATAAACTTACTAAGGACTAATTAAAACCGCATAATAAAGGACTCTAGATCTTATTAAAATAGAGCAGAAAAGTAAGCGTAGTAAAGGCGGACCCCCATTTACCAGACCTTAGGAGGTCCATTAAGGACCCCTTAATAGATAATAATACCACAAAAGCGGACATTTTTATAGTTAAGTTTTTCCCTAAGACCGGAATAGCGGATCTTAGGGATACTAAGATAGAGGCAATAACGGAATAAAGGACGCTTAATATTAGCCCTATTATTTTAATAGAGGAAATTAGCAAGCTAATTATAAGCCTTTTAAATGGAAAAGCCCTAGGGCTAGACGGCATACCAAATAAGGTTCTTAAAGTAGTTGCCCTAGTTATTATAAAAGACCTAGCAGAAGCAGCTAGCTATTGCTTTACTAACGGAACAATACTAGAAAGCCTTAAAGAATCTATAACTATAGTTTTACGTAAGGAGGGAAAGAAAGACTACTCTCTTCTAGGTAGCTATAGACTAATTACTCTTAAAAATACGCTAGTAAAAGTCCTAGAGAAGCACGTAGCCAATATTATATTAGAGGCAGCGGAAGAATATAGGCTACTCCCTTGGAACCAAATAGGAGCAAGGAAAAAGTAATCTATACTATCAGCGGTAGAACTACTTAGCTCTTGCATACAAATAGCGTAGCGAACACGTCGCGAATGCGTAGTGTTAATGCTAAGCCTAGACTTAGTAGGGGCATTTAACAATATTTCCCATAAAAGGCTTTTACATATTTTAAAAAGAAAAGGCTTCTTAAAGTGGCTTATAGACTATATATAAAGCTTCTTAATAGTATATAAGACCCGTATTAAGTTTACAGGTTATAAAAGCAATTGGATCCAGACACAGACAGGCATCCCCTAAGGGTCTCCCTTATCGCTAATTCTATTCCTATTTTTTATATTAGAGCTTTTAGAGGAATTCCAGAGCCCTAACAGCGGTATACTAGGCTTTAGCTTTATAGACGATACAAACCTTATTACTTAGGGGGATTCCACAGTAGAGAACTATTGACAACAGTGTGTCCAACAGTCAGCTTAGCTGCGATCTTGAAGAAAATAGCTGACTGACTGCGCCAATTGGATCGCTCGCTGTCCGCTAACTGTTAAATAACGTACGCTGACTATGAAGCTGGCAGCTAGCTATCTCAATTAGGAAAGTAGTATAGACTTTATAGTATTTTATTGCGGATTTTAGCAGTACGTCTTTATATATAAATATTAATATTACTTAAT
>Ga0307515_10018115_pt1 | contig 12777 bp, 12 predicted proteins | sample 17_EM_MG_FD_194513 | JGI IMG/M metagenome (GOLD analysis project Ga0307515, IMG submission 194513) | Populus trichocarpa ectomycorrhiza microbial communities from riparian zone in the Pacific Northwest, United States - 17_EM | ecosystem: Host-associated > Plants > Roots > Unclassified | place... | reverse complement strand
AGGCGCGTCCCCCAAGAAATAGGTGAACGCCGGTTCTACCGAGGCGACCTGTCACAGACCTGTGACAAACTCATGAACACAATAAGGACCGCACTCTGCGCTAGGCTTGCTGGCACTAACCTGATGTCTCATGGGACTACATGCGGATTTCCTGCATGAGATACGCTGAGGCGGGTATTTTGGCCGGGGAGGGGTGCTGTGCTTCTTCGCTTCCGGGTCGCCAACCATCGATCGATCCGTGCTGATCATGAGTTGTCGTTGGTGGCGACCGAATTCAACGAGGGCACGGCCCGGCTGACCGGAGTCCGTGCGGAGGGCCGAGAGATCGGCGTCGTCCCGGTGATCGGGATCTTCGGTGCGAACGCCTCGGGTAAGTCCAATGTGCTTGCCGCCCTTCGCGCCATGCGGGAGGCCGTGCGCTCGTCGTTGGCCGAGTGGGCGCAGGGCTCGGGGGTCCCTCGAGAGCCCTTCGCACTTGATCCGGCGGCCCGGGAGGACACGACGCTCTTCGAGATCGACCTGCTTCTCGGCGAACGGCCGATCCGCTACACCTACGGTTTCGAGGTGTCGGACGAGCGGGTCGAGGCGGAGTGGCTGCACGCTTTCCCGCACGGGCGCAAGCAGGTCTGGTTCGACCGCGAGGCCGACCGCGAGCAGAGGGAGGAGTTCTTCTTCCCCGGCGACGGCCTCCGGGGCGGTAAGGAGAGACTCGCGCAGTTCACCCGGCCGAACTCGCTGTTCCTGACCGTGGCCGCGAGCCTGAACCACCCCCAGCTCAGCGCCATCCATCGTTGGTTTCTCGACAACATCTGGATCGTGGCGCCCGGCGACGATGTCGCCTTGCGAGGTGAGTACACCCGCCGGTTGCTCACCACCGCACGCGACAGCGACCGCCGCCAAAAGCAGATCGCGGCGATGCTCCGGGTGGCTGATCTCGGGGTAGCGGGCTTGCAGATCGACCCGTCCGTGGCCGCCGAGCAGCAGGTTCGGCTGTTGCATCACAGCGGCACAGGCCAGCCCGTTCCACTGGACTTCGCAAGGCAGGAGTCCTTGGGTACGTTCGCCTGGTTCAGCTTTCTCGGTCCGCTGCTCGACGTGCTCGACGGGGGGTCGGTCCTGCTCGTCGACGAGTTGGACGCGAGCCTGCATCCCATGCTCGCCGCCGAGGTGATCAGGCTATTCCAGGATCCCGCGGCCAATCGGCGCGGTGCGCAACTGATCTTCACGACCCATGACGCCACGCTGTTGGGCACCTCGCTGGTCGACCGGCCCATCGATCGCGACCAGGTCTGGATCACCGCCAAGCGGCAGACCGGCGAGACGGAGCTCTACCCGCTGATCGACTCGAGGCCACGCAAGGACGAGAACTTGGAGCGCGGTTACCTGCGCGGACGCTACGGCGGCGTGCCCAGAGTGACCAGCGGCGAGTTGGCCAGAGAGGTTGCTCAGGCGCTGGCGGAGGCCGGATGAGCCGGCGCCGCCGCAGCGATCCCCAAGCGGAGCGGCCGATCCAGCGCGGCCCGGCGCACAGGTGGCGCGGGAACCGCGTTTTCTATGTCGCGGTCGAAGGCGAGTCGACCGAGCCCGACTATCTCACCCACCTCAATCGCGAGTTCGGATCCGACCATCAATTCCTCATCCACCCGCTCTACAAACGGAACGGGATGACCCCGGGCCGGGTCGTCGCGAGGGCGTTGGAACAGCGGGACGAGGTACTCGCCGGCGATGATCGGGTTCAGCTCTGGGCGCTGTTTGACCGTGACCGGCATCGGGATATCCCGCAGGCGATGCGCGAGGCCCGGGACGGCGGTGTGCATGTCGCGTTCTCGCACCCGTCGTTCGACCTGTGGCTGTTGCTGCACTTCACGGATACATCTGGTCAGCAGGGCGGATCGAATCGGATCGTCCACGAGAAGCTGCGGCAGTTCGCGGGGTTCGAGACGTTTGACTCGCACAACGACAAGAGCGTGGCCGGTCGGCGGGCACAGGCGTTGACCGGTAGGCACACCGATGCCGTCCGACGGGCGAGTTACCGCTGGTTGTATTCGTCGTCGGTGACCGGGTCGGACCAGTTTGATTCTGGGCCTTCGGTGGGGGCTTCCCAGATTGCCAGGTGGGTCATGAAGTGGTCGGGGGCCGCCCCGTGCCAATGCCACTCGCCTGGGGGTGTGTAGATCGAGTCGCCTGGGAGTAGTTCGATGGTTTTGCCGCCGCGGGACTGGGCGAGGCCGCGCCCCTCGGTGACGTGCAGGGTCTGGCCGACCGCGTGCGAGTGCCAGGCCGTGCGGGCGCCCGGCGCGAAGCGCACGGTGTTGACGCGTAGGCGGGACGGCAGCTCGCCTCGGGCGATGACGTCGAACCAGACGTCGCCGGTGAACATCTGGGCCGGGCCCTTGGCGGTCGGCTGCTTGGTCACGATCTCCATGGGGCTCTTTCTGTCGGGTCGGGTCAGTCCGCCGGGCGGGCCGCGGGCTGTTCGTGTGGTGTGGCCGTCCAGCTGGCCAGCAGGTTCAGGGCGTCCTGGGACGCGGTGCCGGGCTCGGCGCTGTACGCGTTGAGTCGCAGACCCGCGTCCGCGGCGAGTTCCATCGACTCGAATGTCAGCGTGAGGTCGCCGACCACCGGGTGATGCAGGCGCTTGACCCCGGTTCGGTGGAAGCGCACGTTGTGGGCCGCCCATCGAGTTCTGAAGATGTCGCTGCGGGTGGACAACTCGCCGATCAGCTCGGACAGGGCCCGGTCGTACGGGTCGCGCCCGGCTTCCGCCCGCAGCAGCGCCACCGTGTCCCCGGCGATTCGGTCCCACTCGAAGTAGAAGTCCTGTGCGGCGGGGTCGAGGAAGATGAACCGGGCGATGTTCGCCGGCCGGATCGGGTTGGCGAACAGCGGGGCGAAGACGGCGTAGCCCAGCTGGTTCGCGGACAGGACGTCCATTCGGCCGTTCCGCACGTACGCCGGCGCCGTGGCCATCGAGTCGAGGATGCGCTGCACGCCCGGCCGGACGTGCTGCTGGGTGGGCCGGCGCCGGACCCGGGCCGCCGCACCGGTGGCGGCGTTCGCCGTGCGCGCCAGGTCGAACAGGTGCGCCCGCTCGGCCTCGTCGAGTTGCAGCGCGCGGGCCAGCGCCTCCAGCACGCTCTCCGAGACGCCGTTCAGGTTTCCGCGCTCGAGCCGGGTGTAGTAATCCACGCTCACCCCGGCCAGCATCGCCACCTCTTCGCGGCGCAGGCCGGCGACGCGCCGGTTGCCCCCGTACGCGAAAAGTCCGGCCTGGTCTGGGGTGATCTTGGCTCGGCGAGAGGTCAGGAACTCGCGGATGTCGTTGCGGGTGTCCACCTGCATGACGTTACGTGCGCCTCGGCGCCTGAGGGAGGTCCTGCCATTACCTGGGTTCTGGCAGTACCAGGAACGACAGGCACTCCCTGATCGGCTCCGGTGGCGGTTTCGTTGCTCGGGACGACATCGTTCGAAGGAGTCTCAAATGCGGGCAACACTGCTGTACGGCGCCGGTGACGTGCGGGTGGAGGAGGTGCCCGACCCGACGCTGCGGGAGCCCACCGACGCGCTGGTACGGGTGCTGCGGTCGTGCATCTGCGGCAGCGACCTGTGGCCGTACGGGTCGATGCCCGCCACCGAGCAGGGCCGGCGGATCGGGCACGAGTTCCTCGGCGTGATCGAGGACATCGGCTCGGACGTGTCCGGGTTGGCGGCCGGTGACCTGGTGGTCGCGCCGTTCGTCTGGGCGGACAACACCTGCGACTTCTGCGCGCAGGGCTTGCAGACCTCCTGCCGGCACGGCGGCCAGTGGGGCGTGCCCGGGGTGGATGGCGGCCAGGGCGAGGCGGTACGCGTCCCGCAGGCGCAGGGCACGCTGGTGAAGCTGCCCGTGGCCGAGGACTCCGCACTGCTGTCGTCGCTGCTCACCCTCTCCGACGTGTTCTGCACCGGGCACCACGCCGCGGTCACGGCCGGGGTGGGTCCGCGGACGACGGTGACCGTGATCGGCGACGGCGCGGTCGGGCTCTCCGCGGTGCTGGCCGCCAAGCGGCTGGGCGCCGAGCGGATCCTGCTGATGGGCCGGCACAAGGACCGGACCGATCTTGGCCGCGAGTTCGGCGCCACCGACGTGGTCGCCGAGCGGGGTGCCGAGGGCGTCGAACGGGTCCGCGAGCTGACCGGCGGCGACGGCACGCACACCGTGCTGGAGTGCGTCGGCACCAGGCAGGCGATCGAGATGTCGATCGCCGCCGTACGGGACGGCGGCGTGATCGGCCGGGTGGGTGCCCCGCAGTACACCGAGGCGCCGATGGACTTCGGCACCGTGCTGCGCAACATCACCCTCACCGGCGGGGTGGCCCCGGCCCGCGCCTACATCGAGGAGCTGATGCCGGACATCCTCGACGGCACGATCGAGCCGGGCCGGGTCTTCGACCGGACGGTCAGCCTGGACGAGGTGCCGGACGGCTACCGCGCGATGGCCGGCCGCGAAGCGCTGAAGGTCCTGATCCGCCCCTGAGCACCGCGGAAACTGACGAACCGCGGAAACCAACGAGGAGACGCCGATGGCCACCTGGACGAGTGACGAGTTGAGCAGGATCGGCGCCGCGGAGGAGCTGCAGATCGCGGCGCGGCGCGGCGACGGCACCCTGCGCCCGCCGGTGATCATCTGGGTGGTCCGGGACGATCAAGCTCGTGCCGAAGGGCCTCACCGGTTGACGGAACGGCGGGCGAACTCCGGTTCGGTCCGGCCCGCGTTCGCCGTCCGGGCGATCTTGTGGTTGGCGCCGAGCAGCAGCTTGAGCTGGTATCGGCTTTCCAGCCGCAGCGCCCGCCAGGTCGGGGCGGGCCAGGTCTTCTGGAACATCCGCTTGGTCGCGGCGACCGAGTCGGGGGAGCGGGTGCCGATCTGCTGCGCCAGCTCCAGGGCTGCCGCGAGCGGATCGCCGGTGACCTCGGTGATCAGGCCCAGCTCCTGCGCGCGGCGGCCGTCGAAGGTCTCGCCGGTCATCGTCAGCCGTTTGGCGACGTCCAGCGGCAGCAGCTCGCGCAGGGTGACGGTGCCGCTCATGTCCGGCACCAGGCCCCACTTCGCCTCCATGATGGAGAACCGGCAGTCGGGCTCGGCGAACCGGAAGTCGGCGCCCAGCGCGAGCTGCAGCCCGCCACCGAAGCAGTGTCCGCGGATCACCGCGAGCACCGGGATGGGCAGCCGCCGCCACGCCCAGCAGGCCTCTTGATACAGGTTGGTCATACGCCACGGCGGCCGGAAGAAGTTGGCCATCATCCGGCCCGGCTGCTTTCCCACCGAGGCGAAGTCCAGGCCGGCCGAGAACGACGGCCCGTCGCCGGTGAGGATCACGGCGCGGACGTCCTTGTTGCCGCGCAGCTTGCCGGCGGCGGCCACGAGTCCCTGCAACATGTCCAGGTCGAGCGCGTTGAGCTTGTCGGCCCGATTCATCGTGACCCGGGCGATGGTCGCCTCGATCGTGGTGACTACCCGATCCGTGGGCATGGGCTTTGGTCCTTTCTGACCCCGCGCCGTCAGAGCGCGAGCGCGGCCTGGGTGCCTTGGGAGATGGCGCGTTTCGCGTCGAGCTCGGCGGCGACCTCCGCGCCGCCGATGACGCGCGCGTTGACGCCGGCCGCGCGCAACTCGTCGTAGAGGTCGCGGCGGGCTTCCTGGCCGGCGCAGATCACCACGTCGTCGACCTTCAGCAGCCGCGGCTTGCCGTTGGCCGTGATGTGCAGCCCGTCGTCGTCGATGCGTTCGTAACCCGCGCCCGCGACGAACTCGACCCCGCGCGCCTTGAGCGTGGCCCGGTGCACCCAGCCGGTCGTCTTCGCCAGGCCGGCGCCGACCCGGCCGGTCTTGCGCTGCAGCAGATAGATCTGGCCCGACGGGGCCGGACCGGCCGGGGAGCCGAGCCCGCCGGGGAGCGCGACGGTGTCGTCGACTCCCCATTCGCTCATCCACTCCGCGCGCGTCTGGGGCACGCCGTGCGGCCCGGTGTGGGTGAGGAACTCGCACACGTCGAAGCCGATCCCGCCCGCCCCGATGACCGCGACCCGGCCGCCGACCTTGGCCTTGCCGGTGAGCACGTCGGGATAGCTGTGCACGTTCGGCCGGTCGCTGCCCGCAATGGTCACCGCGCGTGGCGTGACGCCGGTCGCGACCACGACCTCGTCCCAGCCACCGGCTTGCAGCTCGGCGGCCGTCGCGGCGTGGTTGAGCCGCAGGTCGACGCCGAGGACTTCGAGGCGCCGGGTGAAGTAGCGCAGCGTCTCGGCGAACTCTTCTTTGCCGGGGACGCGGCGGGCGAGCTGGAACTGGCCGCCGATCGCGCCGGCGGCCTCGAAGAGGGTCACGCTGTGCCCGCGTTCGGCGGCGGTGGTCGCCGCGGCCAGTCCGGCGGGGCCCGCGCCCACCACCGCGACGCGCCGGGCTCGCGGGGCGGGCCGCAGGATCAGCAGGGTCTCGTGGGCGGCCCGCGGATTCACCAGGCAGCTGGCCGTCTTGTGCGCGAACGTGTGGTCCAGGCACGCCTGGTTGCAGCCGATGCAGGTGTTGATCTCGTCGGCCCGCCCGGTCGCCGACTTGCCGACCCAGTCGGGATCGGCGAGCAGCGGCCGGGCCATCGAGATCAGGTCGGCGTCGCCGCGGGCCAGGACCTCCTCGGCCGTCTCGGGCATGTTGATCCGGTTGGAGGCCACGACGGGCAGCGCCACCTCGCGGCGCAACCGGCCGGTGATCTCGGTGAACGCCGCGCGCGGCACCGACGTGACGATGGTCGGCACCCGGGACTCGTGCCAGCCGATCCCGGTGTTGATCAGGGTGGCGCCCGCGGCCTTGATCTCGTGGCCGAGCACCACGTTGTCGTCCCAGGTCTGGCCGCGTTCGACCAGGTCGAGCAGGGACATCCGGTAGATGACGATGAAGTCGTCGCCGACCGCCGCGCGGGTCTTGCGGACGATCTCGGTGGCGAACCGGCGGCGGTTGGCCGCGGTGCCGCCCCACGCGTCGGTGCGCCTGTTCACCCGCGCGGAGAGGAACTGGTTGATCAGGTAACCCTCCGAGCCCATGATCTCCACGCCGTCGTAGCCGGCCGAGCGCGCCAACGCCGCGGCGCGCGCGAAGTCGTCGACGGTCCGGGCGACCTCGCGGGCGGACATGGCCCGCGCGCGGAACGGTGTGATCGGCGACTTCGACCTCGAGGCGGTCGCGCTGAACGGGTGATAGCTGTACCGGCCGGCGTGCAGGAGCTGCAGCGCGATCTTGCCGCCGTTGTCGTGCACCGCCGAGGTGATCTCGCGGTGCCGCCCGGCCTCGCGGCGAGTGGTCATCTTCCCGGCCAGCGGGAGCAGCCAGCCGGTGCGGTTCGGGGCGTAGCCGCCGGTGACGATCAGGCCCACCCCGCCACGGGCGCGCTCGGCGTAGAACTCGGCGAGCCGCCCGGTGTGCTTGGGCCGGTCCTCGAGACCGGTGTGCATCGAGCCCATCAGCACGCGATTCGGCAATGTGGTGAAGCCGAGGTCCAGGGGCGCGAAGAGATGCGGATAGCGCTGGGCCGAGCGGTCTGCGGTCACGATGTCTCCGGTCCGGTGATCGTGGGGTCAAGGGCCGCGGCGACCTCGTCGTACCAGTCGAGCAGGCCCTCTTCGAGCCGGATGCCACCGCGGAGCACGAGCCACTGGTGCAGTTGCTGGCCACGCAGGGCGGCCGGCTCCGGGAAGTCCCGCTGCGCCATCTTGTGGTAGTCCTCGAGGCGCTGGGCGTGCAGCGCCCGATGCCGGCGCACCTCGGCCGCGACCGTCCGGGGATCGCCGAAGGCGGCGCCGCGGATCTTGACCGCCAACTCCGACCGGGTCGTCTCCGGGTCGCCCGGCTCGGCGAGCCAGGAGTGCAGCTGCTCGCGGCCCAGCGCGGTCACCTCGTAGACCCTTTTGTCGGGCCGGCCGTCCTGGGCCACGGCGGTCGAGCGCACCCAGCCGTCGTCCTCCATGCGCCGCAGGACCTTATAGATCTGCTGGTGGGTCGCGGTCCAGAAGTATCCGATCGAGCTGTTGAACCGGCGCGCCAGGTCATAGCCAGTGGTCGCCCGCTCCGCGAGCGATACCAAGATCGCGTGTTCCAGCGCCACGCCGTCAAGTTACTATGCAACTAGTTGCAGTTCAACTCGTTGCATATTATTGGCCGGGCAGCGGTTGCCGATCCACGGGGGCAAGGGCAGGGCGCTTCGCCGTACGCCCATCGCCGGACGACTGGCCGCGCAGGCGCCGGATCAGCCACGGCCCAACGAAGCTCCGGACCCACCGCAGCTCGGTGCCCGCGCGCTGGAGAACCGGCGGTTTCGGTTCCGGCGCCAGGGGAGTGGCCCAGTGCTCGTCACTGCCCGCAAGCGCGAGCGCGTGCGCGACGCCGGCCGCGAGCCGAGTGTGGCCGAGCGTGTTGAGGTGCAGGCGATCCGGGCTCCACAGCCGCGGATCGGTGCAGACCGGATATGCCGACAGATCCACCAAGGTGGCTCCGTGCCGGCCGGCTGCCGCCCGTACGCCCGCATTGAGGTCTTGGGCCCGTTTGGCGATCCCGCGCGCGATCGGCACCAGCTGCGAGGGATCGGGGAGCAGGAAGGCGACGACGTGGGTGCCCTGGCCGGCCAGGGTGGCGAACATGCTCTCCAGATGGCCGGCCACCTCGGCGGCGTCGAACCGGGGCCGGAGCAGATCGTTCACCCCGGACATCACGGTGGCCAGGTCGGGGCGCAGGCTCAGCGCGGCGGGGAGTTGCTCCGCGTGCACCTCGTGCGTCAGCCGGCCGCGCACCGCGAGGTTGGCGTACAGCGTCTGCGGCTCCGTGGCGGCGAGTTGCTCGGCGAGGCGGTCGGCCCAGCCCCGATAGCCGTTGACCTCGTCGCCGTCGTTCATCCCCTCGGTCTGGCTGTCACCGAGCGCCACATAACGCAGATACGTATGCGTCACTGTTATCCCTTTCCGGTCATCGCGGACGCGAGTCAAGTGCGCAAACAGTCCTTTTCGGACGCGGGGTCCAACGCTGCCCATTCGGAACGGACATCGATACCGTGAGCGTATGGAGCCGTTGTTGAGCCTACGAAGTTTCCTGGCCGCCGTGCAGTCGATCGGTGAGTTGCGCGAGGTCCGGGGCGCGAACTGGGACCTGGAGTTGGGGGCGATCGCGGAGCTGAGCTACCGCACGCCCAGCCCGCGGGCGTTGTTGTTCTCCGAGGTCGTCGGCTATCCGAGCGGACGGGTGCTGACCGGCAGCACCGGGTCGGCCCGCCGGCTCGGCCACGCCCTGCGCCTCGGCGCCGAGCACACCGACGCGAGCCTGGTCGAGGCGTTGCGGGGCAAGCCGACGCAGTGGGCGGCCTCGGCGCACGAGTATCCGATCCGGCCGGTGGACGACGCGCCGCTGCTGGCCAACGAGGTGCTGGGCGAGAAGGTCAATCTGCTGGACTTCCCGGTGCCGCGCTGGCACACCCATGACGGCGGCCGGTTCATCGGCACCGGCTGCCTGGTGGTGACCAGCGATCCGGAGACCGGCGTACACAATGGTGGTTGTTATCGGATGGAAGTGCAGGACGAGGGGCGCGGCGCGACGATCGCGGCGGTCCCCGGCAAGCACGGCGCGCAGCACATCGCGGCCTGGTTCGCCAAGCACGGCAAGGCCCCGGTCACCGTGTCCTTCGGACACGACCCGCTGCTGCTGGCGCTCGGCGGCACGGAAGTGCCCCGCGGCGTCTCGGAGCTGGAGTACGCGGGCGCGGTCGTCGGCGAGCGGATCCCGGTCGTGCTCGGGCCGGACACCGGGCTGCCGATCCCGGCGGGCAGCGAGATCGCGATCGAGGGCTGGCTGCGCCCCGACCTGAAACGAGACGAGGGTCCGTTCGGCGAGTGGACCGGCTACTACTCGGGCAGCCGCCGGGCCGACCTGGCGATCGACATCACCCGGCTCTACCACCGCGACGATCCGATCCTGCTCGGTGCCCCGCCCGGTCGACCCCCACACGACTACAGCTACATGCGTACGGTGATGAAGTCCGCCATGATCCACGATGAGCTGGTGGCGACCGGAGTGGCGGGCATCAAGGGAGCCTGGGCGCACGAGGCGGGCGGCGGCCGGTTGTTCATCGCGGTCGCGGTCGAACAGCGCTACGCCGGTCACGCCCGGCAGGTCGGCTACCTCGCCTCGCAGTTGCCGGCGGCGGCGTACATGAACCGGTATGTGGTTGTCGTCGACCACGACATCGACCCGGCGAATCTGGAACAGGTCATCTGGGCGATGTCGACGCGCACCGACCCGGCCACCGACATCGAGATCCTGCGCCGCAGCTGGGGCAGCAAGCTCGACCCGATGCTGCCGGAGGGCGCCCCGCTGTTCAACAGCCGGGCGATCATCGACGCCTGCCGGCCCTGGGAACGGCTGCACACGTTCCCAAAGGTGGCCGAGAGCGACCCGGAGTTCCTCCGCGAGGTGCACGAACGCTGGCGCAGCGTCCTCGACTGACAGTCGGTCGGTGGGTTTCCGCGCTCGCGCTGGCGCTCGCGTGAAGCGGATTGGCGGCATCGGGCATCTCCGGGTGACCACTCGCCCTTGGAGGTACCCATGAATGGAAACACCGCGTGACGGCGGCACCGGAGGTGCATCCGGACGCCCGCTCCGTCGACGACCGGACGTTACTGGCCGGGTCGCGCGCCGACCCGGACCAGTTCGTGACGCTCTTCGACCGCTACTACGGCGAGATCTATCGGTACGCGCGCAGCCGGGTTGGCGCGGGCGTGGCCGAGGACGTCGCCTCGGAGACGTTCCTGGTCGCGTTCCGGCGACGGGCCGCGTTCGACCCCGGCGTCGGCGTCGGCCAGGTGCGGTCCTGGCTGTACGGGATCGCCACGAACCTGATCCGCCGGAACGGGCGCGATGAGGAGCGCCGGTACCGGGCGATGGCCCGGATACCCGACGAGCCGAGCGACGCGGGCCACGACGAGCGGGTCGTGGTGCGGCTGAGTGCGGAACGAATTCGCGGTGAGCTGGCCGTCGCCCTCGCGGTGCTACCGGCCCGGGACCGCGACGTGCTGCTGCTGATGGCCCTCGGCGGGCTCGATCATCACGAGATCGCGGCTGCGCTTGGTATCCCCTACGGCACTGTCTGCTCCCGCCTGAACCGCGCGCGGCGAAAAGTGCGCGCGGCGCTCGGCGTCGATCCCACCGAACCGACTGAGCACAAGGGACTTTGATGATGGACGACATCAACGTGATCCAGACGGTACTGACAGAGGACAGCGAGCACGGTCGCGCCACGGCCCGGCAGCAACTCCAGCAGGCGATTGCTGCGGAGCGCGGCAGCGTACGTCGCCGCTGGCGGTGGACGCTCGCCGGCACCGGTCTGGTGGCTGCGGCCGCCGCAGTGGCGGTGGTGCTGGGAGTAGTAGCGCAGCCGGCGACCGCCCCGTCGCCCACCGGCGGTGAGCCGCGGACCGCTCAGGAGTTCCTGCTGGCGGCGGCCACCGAGGCGGCGAAGGCACCGACCACGACGGGCAAGTACTGGCACACCCGCTGGGACATGTACTACGACGCCCGCAAAGGGGCGCTCGGCCAGAACGGCGACCCGATCGTCAAAGTGGTCGAGGAGTGGCAGGCCGCCGACCCGGCCAACCCGAGCTGGTCCAGTTTCGTCCAGGTCAGGGACGGGCAGTACCACCCCGAGGTGGGCAAGGCGGACCTGTTCGGCTACGGCGCCGAGGCCGAGTTCAGCCTGGCCGAAGCGCGCGCCCTGCCCGCGGATCCGGCCGCGCTGCGCGCGGTGCTGGTCAAGAAGGCCGAGGCGATGGGCATCGACCTGGGTCAACTGACCTCCGACGGCCTGGACGGGTACGTCTTCGAGGCGGTCACCGGCCTGCTGGCCCGCGCGCCCGGCTCGCCGGCGCAGCGGGCCGCCGCCTACCGACTGCTCGCCACCGTGCCGGGGGTGGAACTCGCCGGAACAGCGACGGACAGCAAGGGGCGCCCTGGGGTCCTCCTGCGCTACAACGGAAGCAGGAAAACCGAGGACGTGATCATCGACCGCACGACGTACCAGGTGCTCGCCAAGAACCGATACGGCACCCAGGCCGACAAGACGATGGCGGCGCTGATGACCATGCAAATCGTCTTCACCGCCCCGGGCTGGACAAACCAGGAGCCGCCCCACTGACCCCATGCCGACAGCTGGGCCGGTCGTAGTGACCATCGGGGGCCGGCCCAGCACGCGGCACTGGCGGGCTTAGACGCTTCGGCGGTGGCCGAAGTATTCGCGTTCTAGCGTCAGGCATGCATTCCAGCGCAGGTGCCGCCGCCGCGCCGTGCCTCGCGAGGCAGGGCACGACGTGACGCTGGGCGCGATGCTCAGCGTCTTCGCCGCGGGAGTCGGCGCCGGTGCGATCAACGTCGTGGTCGGCTCCGGGACGCTCATCACCTTTCCCGTTCTGCTTGCCGTTGGCCTGCCGCCCGTGACCGCCACGGTCTCCAACGCCCTCGGGCTGATTCCCGGGTCCGTCACCGGGGCCGTCGGCTACCGCAGGGAACTCAACGGCCAGGGCCGACGCCTCCGGGTGCTGGGCGCCGCCGCGTCGGTGGGCGGTCTGGCGGGCGCCGTACTTCTGCTGGTCCTGCCCTCCGCCGCGTTCGAAAGGATCGTTCCGGTCCTGGTCGGCCTCGCCCTCGTGCTGGTTGTGCTCCAGCCCCGGATCAGCCGAAGCCTGCGGTCCCGCCGCGGACCCGGCCGC
>Ga0307515_10018114_pt1 | contig 12777 bp, 4 predicted proteins | sample 17_EM_MG_FD_194513 | JGI IMG/M metagenome (GOLD analysis project Ga0307515, IMG submission 194513) | Populus trichocarpa ectomycorrhiza microbial communities from riparian zone in the Pacific Northwest, United States - 17_EM | ecosystem: Host-associated > Plants > Roots > Unclassified | place... | reverse complement strand
GAAAAGGCCCAGACGAATTAAAACAACATATGGGCTTAAGCCCAGTTTCTAGCATTGTAGATGCCCGGAATTCAAGGTGTTTGGTGCTCGAGAATTGACTAAGGGATTGTTTGGATTCTAGTTAATGCTCAGTTTGCCCCTTTGTAGATAGATGCTGGGCATTACAATTATAATTACAAAAATATATTATAATGAGTAAAACTAAATATTTGAAATACCTTCCCTCACAGGTACAAATGTTTTTCAAAATATTTTTATCTAAAAAACATGGTACATTAATATTTTTTTTAAAAATATTTTTTAATATCACTATATTAAAATAATCTAAAAATATAAAATTTTAAATTTAATGATACTAGTTTCTAAAATAAAAACTTTTATTGATTTTTAAAAAAATCTTAGCAAAATTTGTCGATTATTTTAAAAACATCAACATGAATCAATAAAAAAAAGATTTTATATATTTTAGGTTTTCAAGTAAAAAATATAATGTTAATCTCTATATTCAGGGATTTTATTAATTTAAAAATTTTCACTTCAATCTTGTAAGAAGAAAGAAAATACTTGTCAAAATTAAAAAAATTTAAATTCAGTTTTTATTTATAAATATATTAAAGTAATATTTTTTTTTTAAAAAATTATTTTTAACCGTAGTTCATCAAAATAATTTAAAAATAATAAAAAATATTAATTTAAAATGTTTTTAAAACATAAAAACAAACACAGGAATAATTTTTAAAATATTCTTTTTATATAAATATATTAAAATAATATTTTTTAAATTAATTTTTTAACAAATAATATTTTAACTGGAATAGCAGTAACGTTAAAAAAATCACCATTAATAAAGTTTTTTTAAATTTATGCTCTTAGAAGTTGGATTAGGAACTAACCTATAATTAATTTTCCAAAAATACAGATCCATTAATGCTAAGCTCTAATGCTCTAACTCCACATCCAGTTAATGCCACAAAAAGAATTTACTCTTCAGATTTGTAAATTTCAAATCTTTTTTTTTTTCTAGAAATATATTAAAATATTTTGAATATCATTACATCAGATTAATAAAATAATTATATAAAAAAAACAAGTTTTTAAAAAACTCCATTACCAAACAACATCGAATTCATTTCCAATTAACTTGACTAATGAATTGAAAAGATGAAATTCTACTGAAGGAAGGTATGAAAATTTATCACTAAGCAACCAAGCCAAAGCTAATTAATCCCAAAACTCAATTTCCCATCTCAGGACTGCCAAATAGTACAGTAAAGCAGACTCCTCCAGCCCTCCTTTAAACCCTAATGTTCCAGTGTCAAACAAAGCAATGTATTTATCCTAATGTCGTAATCTTTTTCCCAATTCTTGTTTTCCTCCTTAACCCAGCTGCATCCAAACATTGTAATTGGTAAAAAAAAAACACAAAGAAGGGACGCAGTAAAAGACAGATAGAGAGAAAAGTGAGGCTCAGATCAGCATATGATAATCAGACATTGAGAAGTGAGACACCACCATGGCTGCAACAACCGGTTGCCCGTTAAAAAAAGAACCCATAAAAGGTCAATTTCACATACCATCCGGGTCACCCCGCCAAGATAAACGGGCACCCACCTTCCCCATTTGCCTGATTAGACATTCCCGGAAAAGAAAGATTTTTTTTATATATATATATCATCATCGCCTCATTTTATTGAGAGAAAAAGAGCAGAGAAGAAATGAATGGAAAAAAAAAGAAATAAATAAAGAAAAAGAAATGAAGCACGGTTGATTTTCTCTAAACGGTAAGAAATCATCGGCTCTATAATGCAAGCAAGGGGCAGGAAGAAAAGAGAGCCTCATTCTTTCTTTCTTTTCCAGGGAGTGTCAAAACCTAACCGGCAGGATTTGCTAGGGTTTTATAGTGGCCTGGTTTTGCAAATCTTCCCGTTTTGGCCTTGATTCTGGGGGTGATATTGGGTGACTGGAGATCTACTCTGGAGGGTGTCTTGGTCATTTACAAATATGGGATTGATTCATTCATAAATGCCCTTGTTCTGTGACTTGGAAGCCAATGGAGAAAATATAAAATATTATTGATTTCATTTTTTTTCTTAGAAATTAGAGTTCTACCGTTTAAATCCCGACAACCTATAGAACTCGTTTGTTTTTTTATTTTAAAAATGTTTTTTTTAAAAAAAGATATTTTTTTTAATTTTAAATATTTTTTTTAAATATTTTAAAATCATTTTAATACACTAATATCAAAAACAATTTTAAAAAATAAAAAAAATATTATTTTAATATATTAAAAAAAACACTTTAAAAATTAATTAATAAATAACACATTTTCAAAAACATCAATGTATTCTATCTTTTCCGCTTCAATGAATTGCAAGTTTGGAGGGAGCAAGAGGCGAACAATCACCTATCCAAGATGGCCAAAATGTTGGAGGCTAGTTTAAACACAATGAAGTTTATACCCAAAAAACCCAGTTCTGGCAAAAGGAATGGTTGACGAAGCAAATGCACCAGACTTCAACAATGGACGAAGCTTGGTCCTCAAAATTTTTAATTTACACGACCTCCTTACCGTGCTGTGTGATTACAGCTTCGTTCACGATCTCCCCTGCTGAGCTCACAAAATAGGTTGTCTGCCATGGAAAAATGAACAAGCTCAGGCTTCCTCAAGAGAAGAAGGGCATAATTCTATATAATAGATAATAAATTAGTCAATCATGAAACACAAAGTGCATCTCAAGGGACTGTAGATGAGGGTTATAATTCATGTTATAAATTATGACTAGTTAAAATCATCAGGATTTGTCAAAATCATCAGGATTTGTCCAGGACCAGCAAGTTATTCCAAATGAACTCTAATCCACTGCAAAAGTGATGGAATACATACAATCTCGAGGGAGCTAACTCTATGGAGAAGAAACCCATCATTAATCATCTCTCTGTGGAAGTTGAAAAACAAAATGAAAATGTCAGCTCAACTAGCATGGGTGAGATAAATGTAGAACATAATGTACCAAGAGCAAGGTACTCACTTTTGAATAGCCAATCTTCCATTTAAATTAACCAAAGGTTCACTACCAGTTGGGTCCGCAATGCCTATGTGCGCCACTCCACCTTGAACGGTGCGACTAGTGCAACCCTGGCTGCTCATGTACACATTCTAGAGAGCAAAAGAAAGAAATACAAATTACTTTCATAAATAGGACACAAGCAAGTTATTGATTTTTACTATATTCTATTTAATCTAGTTTGCTACAAGTTCATTCTTCAGAAAAATATATACAAAAGCAAAGATATATGGAGCAATTTCAGTTCAATTAGTAGCATTTTCTATTGATGTGATCCAGTATTTAAAACCATAAAAATAGGAGATTTTCTCATAGATGTCAAAGTTTGTAGACCTTCACTTCTTACCACTCCATGTTTCATGAAGATATTATGCAGAGGGCCATTAATTTGCTTTGCTTCCAGTTGCTCCTTGTCACAAATAACCACAGGGTGAAATCCAGAAACTATGATCCTGCATGAATGTGAAAGATTTACTAAAAAGGATTAGGGTTCCATTCCTTTCTGAAATCATAATTCAAGTTATTGCAGCTAAAGGCTTTAACATGAATGTTAAAATGACAAACATCCGAATCTTCAAATTCTGTTCCACTTTACAGCCTGCTGGTGCTTGAGCTGAAAAGGCTAGATAAGTTATTAATAAACAAATGGTATTGACTGATTTTACCAGTTGTCAGTGGTTGCTTCTAGTGATTGTGTCAGCCAATTTAACTGCCTATTCTTAAAGTCACTCGTTGATCCCATGAGCATCGAATCCTTGAAGTTCAAAATAGGCCTCAGTCAGGAAGAGATGAGGAAACACTAAAAGAAAATTAAGAACTAAGAATCTACGAAGGTACTCTTCCAAAAACATCAAAAGTACATCTGCACTTTCGTTGAAGAGAAATTAGCCGAGTGAATGTTCTAACAAAAGGCATGCAGTAAAAGAAGTAAATAAAGCAGTTGAAAACTTGAACTGCAGAGCCCTAATGACTTAATAAAAAACTTTTGCAAGTTTCCCTGACAAATTGTGTTAAGTCTGTAAAATCAATAACCACGTCTCTACTTCTACTTTAAATCCAACTTCAAAAAGAGATCTACATAATCCGTAACCCGATATGATCTATTTTCACTCTCAGCCTTGCCATGAACCTCATTGCTGAAGGTAAAATGTGATACATTAGACAGGACTAATGGAATCCTGTATTTGCAAATAACATTTTATCTGTTTTTTTTTTTAAAAAAAAAATGCATGGTACATCAAATGTAGTTTTCCAAGTCCTCTGTTGAACCAATCTTTAGTTACAAAATTCACCAAGCAGGCCCTTAATAAAGCTACAAATATCTAAAGAACGGAACACATAATCATGATGAACTGCTTTCTACTCTAATAAAATCACCTAATGCTTTATACAGACATATAGTTTCCATCGTCCTCGTATAGGAAATAAGATGGGAAACTAACATTCTAGCATGTTCTACGCTTCTAGCATATCTCATAATGAGCTCACGGAGGTGTACAAATTTATTAAATCCAAATTGCATGTCCTCTTCATAAGACTGCTCAGATTTAAACAGCCCCAACTTATTGCTGCAAATATTTTGCAGTGAGCCAATGAAGTGTAGATTGGGCAAAGTGGTCCACTTCCAATTCCACGCAAACATCCCAACTTGGTTTTGTTGGACTTAAGTTAGAAACTTTTACCACAATAATTAATCAATCTAAAGAAGGGGATGGGGGATTGAAGAGGATATGCCATTAAACAAAACCTAACTATCAAAATATTAACCAAACAGCATCGCAGAGATGCAGATTCTGAGGGCATCAACAATTGACACTGCAACTTCATTGTTGTGAAGATATATATATATATATATGTCTCAAAGACTTATGCAGACTAATACATATTTATGTCATAGAAAATGCATATAGAGTGCGCTTTTACAAGCAAGTTTATACCTGAAACGACCCAGTGTCCAAACCAACAACTGTTAGTATTTTTCCACTAGTAATGTTGACATGCTCCAGGAAGCATCCAACTTTCCCATCATTTGAGACTTTAGTAGAGTACCTACAAGCACTATTTTTATCATCCCCGATTACCAGTTATTTGAAGAAAGTAGTTTAAAAATGTTTATCATCAACCGCAATTCAAGATAAGGCCAAAAAAAAAAAACAGATTGCATGCAAAGTAAATATATTGACAATTGAAGACAGGTAACAATTTCAAGAGTATGGTATACCAGGGAACTTTCTGTGGTGGGAAGAGCCTGCTTGCCTGCAAAAGATATTTGCAGGATTGTTGCTAGCTTTTTATGTCAATGAAATGTATTAAACTTGCGAGAAACCATTTCAAAGTTGAAATGTATTTACACTTGATTCTATTACAAAGAGTCCCGCAGTAAACTTTTTGCAAAACATTTTGATTTTCAGATCAACAAGAGCTTAGGATTGGATCACAAGAAATCCATTTGACAAGAATAGAAAAGGTGTACCAAAGAAAGAGATTACAGATTACAATAGAGGGGGGGAAAAGAAAGAGATCTTACATTCTGTGTGAGTGGATCATCTTCTCCCAGCTCACTAACGTTCACAACAAACCTAGCTCTGTAAAAGCTTGCCACTTTCTCCATCTTCATCAATAACAGTATCTCCAATCAAAATTAGGAACATAAAATGAAACATCAAATGGAAATACACTGTGGTGATTTGACTAATCCTGGGTGAAGTTAATGAGATGTAAACTCAAAAGCATTAACACCGAGTACTTCCTATCACAACAAATATGGATACACACCGAATCTCTTTACCACAAACAGGACCAAACCAGCAATGCCAACACAAATGAGACAACTGAGAAAAATGCAAAGAAACCCTTTGAAGAAATTAACTTGATTAGTTGAAACTATAAATTCGATTTCAAAATATTTGGAAAATGAAGCCACAAACATGAAACCAGATCGTTAACTTCTAGAACAGGGAAATATAGCAGAAAAAATGAGGTGGTTGGATTTCCAGCCTCAGTTAGTAACATTAGGAATTAATAATTATGATCAAATCTTAGATATAAAGAAGCGTGCTTCAATCTTCAATGAAGAAACGAGTGGAAATTGACCACCTGTTTGAGAAGAAGGTTTTGCTGTTTAAGGGGTCTATATCCTCCTCTAACACTGAGAAAGTAAACATCAAGAGGTCTTCTGCTACTGCTAGTGCCATTTCTGTTTTGAAAAATGGACTTCTGGGGCTGACCCAAGTTGAGAGCAAGGTAGAAGGCAATCAAGAGAGAGACTTGCAAAACAAAAGTACAAGCCCAAGATCGCCTTTTCTTTTCCATTCTCACACAAATTTCCTCTATAAAATCCCACTTCTATTCGAAAGCTTGTAGCCTATGATAAGGAAAAGCTAAAGAAATCTATCTATTATAATAAATAAAGCTAAAACGTGTGGGATAACTAAAGAAATCTGTCTATTATAATAAATAAAGCTAAAAGATTTGGGATAACAACATCCATTGGCACTGTCGATTACAGTAATTCAAAGTGTTGGGTTTTTTTATTTTGCATTCCGATACCAATTTATTTCTTATATGATATATTTAGTAAATAATTTATTTTATTTTATTTTTATATAGTTATTACAGTGTCAAAAAATATTTTAGTATTAAATTAGTATTAGAAAAATATCCTAACATTGTTGTTTCGTATATTTTTAACCCTGATTGTTTTTGTTTGCGGATTTAGTGAGATATTTTTTTTTAATTGAACTCAGTTATATGATCGTTTATTTTTTTATTATATATTTAATAAAATAATTTCAAAAAAAAAATGTTATTAAGTTTTAGAAAGTCTATGAGCATGTTGATGTATATAGCAAGTTTAATTCTTTTTTTATATATATATATATATATATATATTTATTTATTTATTTTTATTTCATCCATTGATATTAAATTGATTGAAAATTAAGTTTTATAATTTATTTCTTTTTGTTTTCTATGAGGTTATTATAGTCCTAAAAAAGTCTAAGTATTAGTTTGACGCTTGATTTTGCGATTGTTTATTTTTGTTATCATATAGTTAAATAAACAATAGTTTAGAAAAAAAACAAGTTATTAATCCCAATAGAGTCCATTATCCAGTTTGCGAGTTTGACGTGTTGACCCGGGTTATCTAATTCACGACTTTAATGGGTTTACCAATCAAACATAATATTGTTTTTTATTTTATTTCATTTTTATTCAATATTGGATTAGTTGAGAAATGAAATTCGTGATTTATTTTTTTATATTTTCTATAGGGTTATTATGATCTCAAATAAATATTGATGCTCGATTTTGAAAGCATATAATGTTATCATAAAATTAAATAAAAAAAATTTATATATAAAAAAATATTAAACCCATTGAAGTTCATGACTTAGGTCGCAGAGTGATTGAGGTCGATCTAGTCTTGCATTGTCTCAATATAAAAAAAAATTCATCTTAATTTTTTTTAAAAAGTCATGTTATATTTGTACCAATCATTTAAGTTGTCTTTGAGCCTGTTAAATTGAATATTCATATTAGGTCAGCTTTTATGCGGTTTAATTTTAAATTTAAGATATATTATATAAAAAGTCAAGTTAATAGATTAAATTGTCAAACTTAAGAGTACTTTCTTTCATCTATCGAAAAAACAAGATGTTTTTCCTTCACGAAAATGAAAATGAAACTTGATTTTTTTTTTATTAATATGAGTGTCTGAACTAACTTACACGTATCTCAATTAATTCTATTAATCATGACGTTTATGACCATATAAGTTTAACTAATTGAGTTACATAACTCAAAATTAATAAAAATTGATTATTGATTCCAACAACGTGGTGCAATATTTGTGCATAAAACAACTAGTATTTATCAAATGAGTTGGTTTATTTTTGTATTTTAAATTAATATTTTTTAATTATACGTACTGTTATTAAAAAATATTTTTTAAAAAAATTAAAAAAATATTATTTTATTATATTTTAAATAAAAAATATTTTAAAAAATAACTAATTTCCCGTTCTTATCAGGCAATAATAATTTTAAGATGTCATGTCAGCTTCGTAATCATAATCATCAGTCAAGTGTCATGTCAGCCATAGAAGGAAGGAAATCGACAGTGCTACAAGCTATCAGCTTGAGCCACGAAAATCATGTCACATCTTTCATGTCATGTCATATCATGAGAATTCAAAGCAGCAGCAGAGAGAAGGATGTTTATTTTGCACAATTAGTTTTCCCTTAATTAATTGTACGAGCACATAGTAATGCAATTAATAGTCTCAATAATTGTGTGATTCTCATATATATTTTGGACTCGAGCCCTTTTGTCCAATATCTTTCCAAATTCAACATTAATTTGGAAAAAAACTAGCTGTGTGACTTCTCATTCCTCATTTCTCCTCAAGGATCCGAAATTACAAAGGGAAAATAAAAGAAAAATTTATGCTCCTTGTGTCACTGATGAAATCTAAGTAAGAATCACAACACTAATTTCAGGAAATTAGAAAAGACGGAAGACTTCACTCATCTGCCTTGAATCAACTGGCATGTAATATTTTGGAATAACTCACCAGAAGCTCAACTAGTCAAATGAAGACAGCTAGTTCGGATGCAATGAAAAAATCAATGTGCAGTAGAGTAGAAATATACATCTCCTGTTTTATGAGATTTCTGCACGATCGAGCATATCTACCAAGGTCATCCTTCTGGGGAACCTTGGTGGCAACCTCAAGTACATGGCATCCTCAATGTTAATTGGTAGATGAGTCGCAACAAACACAATCCCTCCCTTCTTTCTATGCTCTGCGATGATGTACTCAAGCAACCTCACCCCGTCATCATCTAATGCAACAGAAGGCTCATCCAACAACCAAATTGGCCTGTCAATCGCCAGTAACCTTGCAAGCTGCAGCCTTTTCCGCTGACCCATGGACAACATTCTTGCCTTATCCTTTGCTAATCTTCCAAGCCCCATCAACTCAATAGCAGGCAGAGAATTCCCTTGCTTGCCCTCAAGAAGTTCAAACCACTGAACATTGTCAAGTACAGTAAACTTTTCCTTGATGGCATCTTTCAGGGAGAGCCAGTTGAGCTGAAGCTTGTACTGATGGAACACTCCAGATTCAGTCACATCATGACCATTCCAAAGTATCTGACCCGCAGAAGGCTTAGAAAAACCAGCTAACATTCGCAAAAAAGTGCTCTTGCCCGAACCGTTGCTGCCTGTCAGTACAAGCGCCCCACCATCATGAACAGAGACATTTACATGCCGCAAGATTTGCTGGGCATTTCTCATGCACGATACATTGTCGAGAAGGATCCGAGGGAGGGGTGCTTTCCGAAGCAACATTGAGGCTTAAAAAATTGAAAGTGTGCTGTCGTTCAAGATTTTGCACACAAAACTTTCACCTGTTTGAAATCCAAAAGAAACTTTAGAATCTAGACAACCAGTGCTCAACAAGAAGTTAACAAAAAAGAAAATTTGAAATTTTATCCCATTTATCATCAAAGTGCAGGATAACATCAAGATGGATAGAGAAAGAAGTCAACAACCAAAAGGAAAATATAATTAAGGATTAACCAAAGCCACAGAAGCACACAACTGCATATAAGAAGTTTTCATTTAAGTCATCTAAGAAGCACGAAATTATGCAAGTTGAGTTTGGCCTTAACACACAGTCATTAATGACACCTGAAGACCACAGCATCATCCAGTACAAATAAAACCCAAATTATCACCAAAAACCACCCCAGATAGTTTTTTTTAAAATAATGTAAAGACCACTTCCAATCGTATGAAATCTTTTATCATCACATCCCATCATGGAACCAACATAAAAACTGGGAGTATTCACAAGAACTATTGTATCACTAAAACATTAACAACCCAAAACTAAGATTCAAAATTTAATCAAGATATCCAAATGAAAAAAGAACAAAAATCACTAAAATTCTTCCATAAAGAAACCAAATCAATATCCACAACTACACTGAGGCAAATGATCAAACACCTTGTATACTATTTGCGTGCACTTTCTTTTTACATACAACATTTACAGAATGTTGGGTAAAAGTTAGGGATAATTACAAAAAACCACTTATAGTTTGCTCTAAATTTCACTTTCCCTCCATACTTTCATAAATTACACTTTACATCCTAAGGTTTACATGTTCAATAACATTTTACATCCTCAACAAAAAAGACAAAAAAATCTGAATATTTAAGTTTGCCATTATCCAAGTTCTTGTTGCTTCAAAAAGTTAAAACAAACACACATGATTTCACATCACAGTCACCTATCCATAATATTCAATGCATGGTAGTTTGGGTAGATTGTCGAGAAGAGAAAATGCCAGCACCACTCTGCAATTTCAAAAACCATTGTTTAGTAATTGCACAATTTATAAACTAATTGGACTAGCTTGAACATTTAAAAGACCAACCTGTGTCTATTTTATTTTATTTCTGGGTTGGTGGGGGGTATGTTGTCCCCACTGTTACTAACTACAAGCACAGAGGAAGCTATACTCCACGAAATAAATGAACAAATCAAAACGAAAACGAGGATGATCTTCTACCCATATTTATATGCAAGCAAGATTCAACCACGCTCAGAAGAGAACAAAAGTTAAATGCTACCATAAACATAGATTCATTGAGAAACTAAAGATAAATGTAACGCCAGTGCCTATATCATATCCTAGTTCAACAGGAAAGCACACACTGATAATATGCGATGCATGTAGTTGTCTTGAAATTCAAACCTTAAAATTCATACACACCTTAAAATTCAAACCTCTATTTTGGATTCTAAAAAATACGAACAGACAAAGCCTTCACACAATTCATGAGCATACATTAACCAGACAAACGCAGACACAATTTCAAAGCCATTCAACTTCAAGTTCCATATTCAGAAACCATCCATGAAGGACAAACAAAGGCAGGAATCGTATTTATGGTTCTGTGAACAGTAACCCCAGAAATTAAATTGAGGGTTTTGATCAATTTCCATATAAACATGCCTAGTTAGGTTATATAATGGTAAAAACATTTCCTAAACCCATTATTCAAAGTCTCGATCGAAAAGAAAACTCTTAACTGTGTTCTTGAGTTCCAGGAGGGAGGGGGAGAGAGAGAGAGACCAAGATTGTTGAGTTCCAGACACAAAAGGGAATCAACACGAGAGGAAATCAGAGAAAGCAGATGATTTGTTGATTTCGACTTCAGCTCTTCGTTTTAGTCAGAGAAAGTAGAAAACAGGGTGAGAGTGCCGAGCGATGAGAGAGGGAGGAAGAGAGAGTGATCGTGTGCGATGATTAATTCGTAATATATGAGGCCATTTTGGTCATTTCATCCTTTTTATAATTTTTTTTGTTTAATGTAATTTATAAGAGTATAGAAAGAAAACCTAAGAACAAATCAATTTTAATATTTTTAATATATTAAAAATATTAGCAGAGAAGCGGATTCTTACCAATTGGGAGGTTACTGTTTACTTTGAATTTATTATTATTTATTTTTTTGCATTTTAAAAGTATCTTTTAAAAAAATTAATTTTATTTTTATTTTTATAGTTTCAAATTAATATTTTTTGATAATTTTGATGTGAGGTGTCAAAAATAATTTTTAAAAAATAAAAAAATATATTATTTTAATGCATTTTCGAGCGAAAAACATTTTGAAAAACAACCGTTACCACACTTCCAAACACCTCCTAGTGTAGTGGTAGCTTTTATGATTCTAGATTTAAAAAGTAAATTTAAAGAAAATCATAAATTGTATTTTTTCCTAAACTAAGACTTTAAGAGAATATTAGCTTTTTTATTATTATTTTGAATCATATTGATATTAAAAATAAATTTTTAAAAATAAAAAATATTATTTTAATATATTTCTAAAAAATTTACTTTAAAAATCAATTTTTTCCGGTTAACATTGGCTCCATTAAGATCACACTTGCTACAAATAGACATAATTTGAAATATTTTTAAAGATAGATCAAAGACTTGAATCATATAGTGGTAATCTCAACCTGAAACACGCGCTACTTCTTGCTAAATCTTTTTATTTTTATATTTTAAAAATATTTTAAAAAAAATTGAATTTTTTTTACTATAAATTTATTTTTTCAGATGTTTTTTAAATATTTTTAATATATTAATATCAAAATTAAATTTAAAAAAATAAAAAATATCATCTTAAAATATTTCACAATATCAATACCAAACAACACTCGTAGCATCCTTAACACGGCAGCGATCGATGTTGTGTTCAGCTACAGGGATTCTAGCAAGAAGCACGTACAAGCAGGATTGGACATGTTTGGAAGTATGGTTGCGGTTGTTTTTCAAAATACTTTTCACTAGGAAATACATCAAAATAATATTTTTTCTATTTTTTAAAAATTATTTTTAACATCAACATATCAAAATAATTTTAAAACACTAAAAAAAATTAATTTAAAATTAAAAAAATTAAAAAAAAATAATTTTTTTTAAAAACACTTTTGAAACAAAAAAACAAACAAGAAACACAAGTCATTAAAGGTGAAGACATCCACTCATATTTTATTTCTCTTCTCCTTTGATGATCATCTCCTATAACTCAATTCCTATAATACAAAAACGGATCTCTGATCGCATTCCCAGTTCCTGCCCCCAAATAGAAAGGCTGGGAATGATTAATCAACATACAAGATGCAGA
>Ga0307515_10018112_pt1 | contig 12779 bp, 3 predicted proteins | sample 17_EM_MG_FD_194513 | JGI IMG/M metagenome (GOLD analysis project Ga0307515, IMG submission 194513) | Populus trichocarpa ectomycorrhiza microbial communities from riparian zone in the Pacific Northwest, United States - 17_EM | ecosystem: Host-associated > Plants > Roots > Unclassified | place... | reverse complement strand
ACGAAACTTCTCGAGGGGACAAAGCTAAAACTCACTGTACATGAGAGTGGCGCAATGCTGATATCCCCGCTCAATGCTGCCGACACCCCGAGCACGTCTCACAAGAGTGCAGTGACAACCTCACTTGAAGAAGTGGTTGTGACGGGAACACGCATCGCGTCCGCAAACCTTCAGTCCATCAGCCCAGTGGCGGTGCTTACAAAGCAAGACATGGCTCGCACGGGTAAGACGCGCATCGAAGACATCATCAATCAGCTCCCGCAGGCTTTTGCCGGGCAAGGCGAAAACATTGCCAATGGCGCGACGGGTACGGCCACAGTTGATCTAAGAGGTCTCGGTGCGAGCCGCACGTTGGTACTGATTAACGGCCGGCGCATGATGGCGGGAGATGCAAACGGGGGCAGCGCCGCGGACCTCAATCAGATTCCGCTGACTCTGGTGAAGCGCGTCGAAGTGCTCACAGGGGGTGCCGCCTCGGTGTACGGTGCTGATGCGGTCGCCGGCGTCGTCAACTTCATCACGGACACCGAATTCGAAGGCCTTAGGTTCGAGGGCAATTACAGCTTCTACGAGCACGGCAATGACCTTGATAGTGTCGCGGCACGAGCTGTAACGGCCCGCGGGTTTGAGTTGCCCGAGAGCCGTATCCGCAACGGCTATGCCAGCGATTTTACGTTCATGCTCGGCGCAGGCGGCCCCGATGATCGGGGACATGCGACTTTCTATGGAACGTACCGTGAGGTTGATGCCGTGACACAGGCCGAATACGACTTCAGCACCTGCACGCTCAACTCAGGCAGTACCTTTACTTGCGGCGGTTCTTCGGTTTCCAACCCGGGTCGCTATATCGCAGTCGATCCCAACACAGGTTTCATCGCCACGAATGACACGATCGCGGCCGGCAATGTCTTGCGGCCTTTTTTGCGCACAGATCAGAACAACTTCGCTCCGCTCAACCACTTCCAGCGGCCGGATAAGCGCTACACCGCGGGCGTGTTCATGGACTATGACATGAATGAAACGATGCAGGTCTACAGTGAGCTGATGTTCATGGACGACCGCTCGGTCGCTCAGGTTGCGCCCAGTGGCGCGTTCGGATCCTCGTATCGCATCAACTGCGATAATCCGCTGCTGTCGCCTTCAATGGTGCAAGCGTGGTGTGCTGATTTCGGCCTCGCTGCTACTGACTTTGCCACAGTGCTTGTCAGCCGGCGTAACACCGAAGGCGGTCCGCGCGAGCAGGATCTCGGCCACGAATCTATTCGGCTGGTGGGTGGCTTCCGCGACCATCTCACGCAGGCCTGGCAAGTTGATGCGTATCTTGCCCATGCGACGACCAAAGGCGACACGTCGACTTTTCAGGACTTCTCGATCTCTCGAACGGAACGCGCACTACAGGTACGCAATGTCGCGGGAGTCCCGACATGTATCTCGGCTATCGATGGAACCGATCCGAACTGTGTGCCGTGGAATATTTTTCAGCTCGCCGGAGTCAATGTGGATGCTCTCAAGTATTTGCAGGTGCCCGGAACGATTCGTGCCGAAGCCGTGCAGCAGATCGCTCATGCCGACTTCACTGGTGATCTGACGCACCTCATCAAATCGCGGACGGCGGAGCTCGGACCCGTTGTCAACATAGGCGCCGAATATCGAGATGAAAGCTCGGAATATTTGCCCGACGGCGTGCTGCAAGCGGGCGACCTCGCCGGTCAGGGGCAAGCATTTTCCGCGACAGTAGGCGGATTCAGAGTGAAGGAAGTGTTTGCGGAGACGCGCGTTCCCCTCGTCGAGAGGAAAGCCGGCATCCAATCACTGTCTGTGGAAAGTGGCTATCGCTATTCCAAATACAGTACCGGCTTTCAGAGCGATACGTACAAAGCCGGAATCGACTGGGCACCGATCAAGTCTCTGCGTTTCCGCGGCAGCTACCAGCGAGCAGTGCGCGCGCCCGATGTGGGTGAGCTCTTTGGCGCGCAATTCGTGAGGGGCGATGGCACGGTTGATCCCTGTGAGGGAATCCTGGGCAACGCTAGCAGCGCGGATGATCCGAGCGCCTCTCTGGCGCAATGCCTCCGCACGGGCATGACGGCCGCGCAATACGGCACGGTGCCGCAGAATCCGATCGCTCAATACAATGGATTGATCGGCGGTAACCGTGAAGTGCGCCCCGAACAGGCCGATACCGTGGCATTCGGGCTCGTGTTTAAGCCGGATTTTGCAAATTTGATTGCAGTCGTGGATTACTTTCAGATCAAAGTGAATGACGTAATCAGCAATGGCGATGAAACGAGCGGCAATGCCAATTTGTATTTGAGCTCGTGTTTGTCCTCAGGGGAGCCGTTCTTTTGTAATCTGATCCACCGCGATCAGTTCGGTTCTTTGTGGATACAGCCCAGCGGATATATCGTAGATACGAACCTCAACCTCGGGCGGTTGACCACCAGAGGTATCGATCTGCAGACGAACTACTCCGTTGACATTGGCCGACACCAACTGGCAATCAATCTCGCCGGCACGCTGCTGAAAGAGTTGTCGACAACACCGCTGCCCGGTGGTGATTCCTTCGACTGCGTTGGATTTTTTGGCACGACCTGCGGCACGCCTAAACCGAAGTGGCGATACGTGCTGCGAAGCGACTGGAAAACGCCCTGGACGGGGCTCAACGTCTCGGCGTCGTGGCGCTATTTCGGTTCTACGAGTCTCGATAGCAGCAGCACCGACTCGCAGCTGGCAGGCAATGTACCGCCCACGGACGCTAATTTGAGAAGCGTGAGCTATTTCGACCTGACTGTGGCCATCCCCTTTGGCGACAGTTACTTTGCCCAAATCGGCGCTAACAATGTTCTCGACAAAGATCCCCCTTTGGTCGGCTTTGCAAACTGCCCGGTCATTTACTGCAACGGCAATACGTTCGCGCAGGTCTACGACACTATGGGCCGGCAATACTTCATGACGCTCGGGGCCAAATTCTGATCAAGGCTCCAGCTCTTTTTTCAGCCACGCACGTGCCAAGTTCCAGCGGCGTTGCACGGTTCGTTCGGAGATGCCAAGTGCCTCCGCCGTCTCCGGCTCGGTGAATCCTGCAAAAAACCGGCACTCTACGACCGCGACCAGCTCCGGAGTCACGGTCGCCAAAGTCTCCAAAGCTTCGTGCACTCGCAGCACCTGCGGCTCATTTTCTACATTGAAGCCGATATCGATTTCCTCCAGCCCGTCCAGAGCGACAACCGGAGCACCGCCGCCACGCTTCTTGGTTAGTTGCATTCGCACCCGCGTGATGAGAATACGGCGGATTGCCACGGCGCAGATCCGTAAAAAATGTCCGCGCGAAGTGAATGCCGGGTTGTTGGCGAGCGAAAGATAAGCCTCATGCACCAGAGCCGTGGTAGCCAGCGTGTGTCCTCCCGACAAGCGCCGCCGCTCACGCTGAGCGATGGATCGCAGCTCTTGGTACAAAATCGGGAGCAGCTGCTCCGTGGTATGGTTTAAGGAGGAAGTTACCGATCCATGGTTTTCCATCATCACGCGCTTGCACCCTGTGGCAAGGGATATCTAACATTATGATAGAAACGCAGGGAAGCGTGAAATGAGTTTATCCCGAGTGCAGTGGTCTCGCGCGGAAGAGTTGTTCGAGCAGGCTTTGAAGCTCGCCGCTCAGAAACGGCCCGCTTATCTCGCCAAAGCTTGCGCAGGCGACACGGAGTTGCGCGAGGAAGTTACGGCATTGATTGCCGCCGTCTCCCGAGTGGATGACTTCTTGTCCACGCCGGTGGCGATAGTGTCTACTGAACCCGATGAGCCTGAGTACATGTCCGTGGGCACGGTGCTCGGGCCTTGGCGTATTCTCGGTCTGCTTGGCCACGGAGGCATGGGGGAGGTCTACAACGCGGAACGCGCGGATGGCGCCTATGAGCAGCAAGTGGCCCTCAAGATCCTCAAGCGAGGATTGGATACTTGCGCCGTGCTGCGTCGTTTTCTGCAAGAACGCCGTATATTGGCCAGGCTGACGCACCCCAATATCTCACGCCTATTAGATGCGGGGTCCGCGCAAGACGGGCGCCCTTATCTCGCTATGGAAAGGGTGCACGGCAAACCCATCACGGCATGGTGCCTTGAGCATGAAGCCTCGTTGCGGCAGATCATAGAGCTGGCTTGTGAAACCTGCGCGGCGGTTTCTGCCGCGCATCGCCTGTCGATCGTGCATCGTGATCTGAAGCCCTCGAACGTGCTGGTGTCGGAGGACGGTGAGATCAAGCTGCTGGACTTCGGCATCGCGAAGTTACTTAACGAGGAGGGCGGTGAGGAAACACAAACTCATTTCGGTGCGCCCGTTACGCCTCAATACGCAGCGCCTGAACAGCTCATGGGCTTGCCGATCAGTCCCGCAACAGATGTTTACGCGCTCGGCTCCTTACTCTACGAAATGCTCACAGGCTCTGCCGCGCGTCCGAGCACGAATGCCGCGGCGGCAGTGGCCGCTGTCTCAAGTCGTGAAGATAGTGCGGTGCGACCGAGCCGCGCTGTGCTACGTGCTCCTGATATCGCCGAGCCTTTGCGTCGTCGCCGTGCCCGAGAGCTGGAAGGGGATCTGGACCTCATTTTGCTCAAGGCGCTCGCAGCCGAACCCGCGCGCCGTTATCCCTCCGCGGCCATGTTGGAGGAAGACCTGCGCCGTTATCTCGAAGGCCGTCCCGTGCTCGCTCAGGCGGACTCCTGGGCTTACAGATTCGGAAAATTCGTACGGCGCAATCGCATCAGCACCACGTTCGCGAGTCTTGCTGTCGCCGCGCTGATCGCAGGCCTCACGGCTTCGCTGTGGCAGGCTCACGCCGCGCAACGTGAAGCTCGGCGCGCCAACGCGGTTCGCGACTTCATCGAAAACCTCTTCGAGCCTATTCGCGGGGGACTGGTGAAAGACAAAGAGCCGTCGCTGCGAGACCTCCTGGCAAACGGTGTAGAGCGGCTCGACCAGACACCCACACTCGGTGCAACGGAACGCGTTGATCTTCTCTTGATGTTCACGCGACTGACTGAGCAACTCGGCGACCGTGAGAAAGCACTGGCTCTTGCCGAACGCGCGCAAGGCCTTGCCGACAAAGCGCTCGGGCCGAAACATCAGCTCACTTTCGATGCGCTCGTCGCTCGCGGCTTGATCACGCTGCATCGTGATGATCTCAAGCGCGCAGAGACGCTTTTGCAAACAGCGGATCGCCGCTCGCGCACCGGCGATCACAGCGGAATGTCTCTGATTCGACTCCACGATGGACTGGCCACCCTGGCGGCCGCGCATGGCCGTGCGGAAGAAGCCCTGCGTTATGAGCGCCTGGCGCTGCGTGAACGCTTGGCGATGTTCGAGCCGGATTCCCTTAAGGTCGGTACCGGATACAACAACCTGGGTTTCGGCCTTTCCGAGACAGGCGATTACGAAGCGGCGGCCGATGCGTTTCGCCGGGCTCATGCTATTGATCTGAAGCACCTGGCACCGGATGTCTACGAGGTGGGCGTGCCGCTTTTTAATCTCGGCACAGCCGAATTGTATGCAGGTCATCTCCACCAAAGCCGGCAGACTTTTCTCAAAGCACAGGCAATATTCGCCAAGTCACAAGGCAAACCGAGGCCGCAATCGGTTTATAACGTGCACGCACTGTGCATCGCGGAAACCACGATCGCGCCGACCAATGCCAAAGAGATATGCGTTGAAGCCCTGTCACGCTCAGAACTCGCGTTCGGTAAGGATTCGACTGCCTATGGCCGCGCGTTGCGCCTCTCGGGACAGTTGCAGATGGAGCTCGGTAATCTCACCGCCGCCGCGGAAGACTTGGCGCGATCTGCCAGCTTGGTGGCAGCGAGCGATGTGATGTCTTTGCGAGCGCGAACCGATATCGCGCTGGGCGAGCTTCACTTGATCAGCCATCGCCGGGACGCCGCCGCGGCTGTGCTGTCCGGGGCGGCAGAGCGGTATGGCAACGGCTTTCCCGCCTATATTCGGCAGCATAGCTTTGCATTACTGGCATTGGCCTGCCGATCGGGTGCCTCTCGCGGCTGTTCTGACCAGGCATTCAATCGTGCGAGCGCGGAAATCGCGGCAGTTAGCTATCGCTGGACGCCGTTCTTACTTCCGGCGCACGTCGCTCTGGCGAGAGTGGAGCTTCTGAACCAACAACCCGCTTCCGCACGAGAGCGTCTACGTAATGCCACGGCGAAAGCCAAGGGCGAAATGCATCCGGCGCAGCCCCGTCTGGTCGATGCTCATCTGTGGTTGGCCATCGCAGAGGCACGATCTGGAAATTGTGCTGCTGCAAGCGCGGGCGCGCGGTCCATGCTCAGAATCGTACAAGAACATCGATTGAACTCACACCCCATCCTCGAACCGGTCCTGGCGGAGCTGAGCAAGCCCACCTCCTGCGGACGCTTGAAAACATAAACCGGGCGCCCGCCGCCCCAAAAAAACTTCTCCGCCTTGGCGGGATTCGCCGCGCGATTGCTATTGAGTGAGCAAAGGGCGCTTGCGCCCTGAAGAACTCAAATTAGGGGCGGTCGTAAGCAGCATATGATCCGATGCATTCTGAGCGTGCTCGCGGCACTTTTGCTTTGGCAAACACCGGCGGCGCACGCGGACAATATTCAATACGCGTATGACGAGCTCGGTCGCCTGATTCAGGCGACGAACGCGACATCCGGGGAGGTAGTCACCTACACCTACGATGCCGTGGGCAACATTACTTCGCAGATTGCGAAGTCGCTCAATGAGCTCTCGATCACCCACTTTGCGCCTCAGCACGGACCGCCAGGTGTTCAAGTCACTGTCCAGGGCACGGGGTTCAGCGCCACCGCGCCAGAGAACACTGTTCGGTTCAACGGCACGAGCGCAACAGTCGTTGCCGCTTCAGCGACGCAACTGGTTGTTGTTGTGCCTGCTAACGCGAGCACGGGTCCGCTCAGTGTGCAGGTCGGCACGGCGAGCGCCACCGGTGGCACATTCACGATCACCGCTGCGTCCGCCTTGCCCGCCATCACGGCTGTTCTGCCTCCGGCAGGTGCAGCTGGGAGCACAGTATCCATCCTCGGTTCGAACTTTGAGCTGACTCCGGACGATAATCGAGTGCGCTTCGGCGGCGCTCAGGCGCAAGTGATCACAGCAACGGCCACGACGATCACTGCGAGAGTTCCGGCGAACGCAAGTTCTGGGAAAGTGCGTGTCACAACATTTCGCGGCACCGCCGTGAGTCCCGCGGACTTCATTGTTGTACCTCCGGGTTACACCGCCAATCAAATCGTTTCGAGTGAGCGAATGCCCGCCGACGGAACGGCCTCGCTCCTCACTTTCCCGACGCCGAACAAGATTGCATTGCGGTGGTTCGAAGGGGTGGCCGGCGACCTTCTGACCGTTGGAATCAGCAACTTCTCGTTCTCGAGCGCCACTCTCAAGGTGTTCGCTCCGGATGGTGTGTTGCTCGCCTCGGGCACCGTCAACAGCAACAATTCAGGGCTGCAGTTGCCGAAGTTGATCCTCACGGGAACGTACACCGTGGTGACAGAAGCAGGTTTCAATACCGGAAGCGCTGCGCTCGCGATCTTCCGCCCTTTGGAGAAAACCTTGGTCGTGAATGCGGCCGCGGCACCGGTGTTACTGACTCCACCGGGCCGGCGTGCGATTTTGAGTTTTGATGGCACGGAGAATCTATTTGCACAGCTGACATTGAGCGGCGTGACGGTGTCGAACGCCAGAGTCACGCTGCTGCAGCCTGACGGCTTAGTGCTGTACTCCGCCATGCTCAGCACAAGCGGCATCACTGTACAAGCGGCTCTGCCGCGCGCGGGCACTTATCGCGTGCTTATCGATCCCACAGGCTCGATTGGTGGCTCGCTCAACGTTGCGGTAACAACTTCGGCGGAACCTGATCTCGCCGTCAACGGAATATACGAGCTCAATCTCACGAACCAGAGCCCGCAGGCCATCACATTCAGAGGCGGCGAAGGGCAATACCTGGCGCTGAACGCCTCCACGAATCAGACTCAGATTCGGGGTGCGAGCCTGAGAGTGCTCGGACCGGACGGCGCGCAGCTTGCCACGGGAACCGTGGTGACCAGCTTTCTGAACGGCGCCTATACCGGTTCGGGGATTGTGAACATCGGGCCGTTGCAACTCGGTGGAACCTATACCGCCATCGTTCAACAGATCGCCAGCGGTTCGGGAACGGTGCGGTTCACCTTGTCGACTCCGGCGACAGGCACGCTGACTGCAAACTCGACAACGATCGCCAACATCGGCACGCCGGGCCGGGGGCTGTTGTACACCGTGTCAGGACAAGCGGGTCAGCAGCTGACCATCCGAGTCTCGGAGAAAGAACATCAGATCAATGCAGCCGTAATCACGGCATTGACGCCAGACGGTTCCACGCTGGCCAGCGCGAATCTCACGCCAGCGAATGTCACGACTCAAAGCAATCAACCTAAGTTCACCGGCGCCGCGTCCGTCAACATGGGCCCGCTGCCCGTTACAGGGGACTACAAAGTTCTGGTGCAGCAGACGGGGATGGGGCAGGTGAAGGTTGGCGAGTTACGTCTCGATTTGACGAGCCCCGTGACTGGTAGCTTGACTCTCGGGGACACAACCGAAGTCAACATCGGACGGCCCGGGCAGGGCTTGCAATACACCTTCGCGGCCAATGCAGAGCAGATTCTGGCTTTGCGAATGGAATTTCAGGGGCTCATCAAAGCGGCCGCGATCAGCGTGCTGGATCCCGATGGCATTCCCATCGCAGCTGAGAGCTTTTACCCGTCTTTCCAAGGCAGCAGCGCGGAGCATCCCGACCCCGGTTTCTACGGCAGCTTGATTATCAACCTGGGCCCTCTGCCCGCTGGCGGGACTTACACCGTTCTGATGCGGGCCGCACAGTGGCAGGGCGGCATAAGCGAGTTATCTCTTCAGGAGCCGGGTGATAGAGGCACTGTGCTTCTGACGCTTTCGACCCCTGTGACAGGTGCGCTGTCCACCAACACTACCACCAGCATACCGATTCAGATTCCGGGTCAAGGACTGCACTACACATTTGCAGGCACTGCCGGTCATTACATGACCCTGGCTGTGGTGGAGGATGAGAACGCAAATCCGCATCGCATTGCCGCCGCCAACATTACCGTGCTGACGCCCGATGGAACGAGGCTCGTCACCGGTTTACTCAGGACCACACCGTTTCAAGGCGGCGTTCGAGGCAGTGCAACGGTCAACATCGGCCCGTTGCCCGAGTCGGGAAGCTACAAAGTATTGCTCCAGCAAACTTCCCGAGGGACGGCTGACGTGGGCACCTTGGAGCTTACGCCGTCCATTCCACTCGGCGGGACACTCGTTCCCGATCAACCGGCGTCCAATGTTGCGATTGGAACAACGGGCCAGGGCTTGAGATATCAGTTCAACGGGCAGACTGGCGAATATCTGGCGCTTGTGACGACTCGGGGCGCTGCTGGAATTGCGCTTGCACCCGTCACCGTGCTGAAGCCCGATGGCTCAGTCTATCTCTCCGGCAACACGGAGATCCTGAACCTCGGGCCGCTGCCGGTATCGGGAATCTATGAAGTTCTCGTGCAGCAGAGCAGTGAAGGGACACCTGGTCTCGGCACGGTGAGCGTCTCTTTGTCGAGACCTGTGACGGGAACTCTCGCGGTCGGAGCATCCGCGACGGTTCCCGTGTCACTGCGCGGACAGGGAATTCTGCGCACGTTCACCGCCGCGGCGGGCGACCATATCTCTGTGAAAGTGACGGAGTTGCCGGGCTCATTCATCTCGGCTGCGAAGCTCACTTTCATCGCGCCGGGCGGCCTTCCCATCAAGACCGCCACACTGACCGCGAGCACGTGCGCACAGTGCAACGGATACAGTGGTGTTGCCGAGCTCTCTCTGATTGCCGCGCCACTCAGCGGCACGTACGCGATTCTTGTGCAGCAAGTGACCGCGGTCGCGCCCGCCACGGGGACGTTCACCGTGGAGCTAAACACACCTAATACGGCGGGCGGCACGTCATGGAACGTGAATACGGCAACCGCAGGCGAAATCGCGAATCTGACTTTCGCGGCGGCGGCCGGACAGAGCATCAGTTTGACGGTGACCGAGCTGGTACTCACACCGAGCACCTCGAGCTTTGTTTCAGTCAGCGTCCTCACGCCGAGCGGTACATCAATTTACTCATCGACGTGCTTACCTGGCGGTGTGGGCTGTGTGATTGCGCTGCGCAATCTGCCACAGACCGGCACATATACCTTCAGAGTGCAGCCTGCCGGTCAGACGAGAATGGCCTTCACGGCGGCACTGACTCCGGCGTTTACGGGAGCGCTGGCACCAGGAGTCGCATCCAGTATCAGCTTGTCTCCCGCGGGACAGGTTGCTCTGCTGAGCTTCCAGGGCGTCGCGGGTCAATCGGCCGCTGTGAATCTCAGCAATCTCTCGACGACGCCTGCGAACGCTGCTTTGTCGGTGCAAGTGATCAATTCGGCCGGCACGATTCTGGTGAGCGAGCAAGCGTCGAGCGCGCTCACTTTGAATCTTCCCAATCTCACGGATGACATTTACTCCGTCTGGATCGTGCCGACCACGCCGGCAACGGCCGCTTTGCAAGTCATGCTCCAGGCTGCAGCGATTGAAACTTTGCCGAGTGACGGCAGTGCACGCAATGCGAGCACTGCCTCTCCCGGCCAGCGCGTCTATTTCCGGTTTGCGGCGACAGCGGGTCAAAGCATGAGTCTTGCCATAGGCGGCCTTACGCTCACGCCCAGCGCCTCGAATCATGTGTTCATTGCCATCGCAAGGCCCGATGGCGCGTCGCTGTACTTGCTGAGCTGTTCGTTGACTGGACAAGGATGCGCGGCGGGGTTGCGCAACCTGCCGCAGACCGGCACGTATGGTGTGACGGTGCAGCCGAATGGAGCGGCCACAATGAGCTTCACCGCAACTCTGTCACAAGCGGTCACCGGGTCGCTGAGTCCGAGCGTCCCATTGAGCGTGAATCTCTCAGCGCCCGGTCAAGCGGCCCTCCTGAGTTTCACTGCGGCTTCGGGCGCGGCGGCCGCTCTGAATCTCAGTGGCATCACAACAGCGCCGGCGAATACCGCACTCACGGCGCAGGTGTACAACTCCGCCGGCACCGTTGTAGCAAGCACTACAACGGCTGGCGCGACAACGCTGAACCTCAGCAACCTCGAGGCCGATACGTATTCGGTCTGGATTCTTCCTGGCAGTGTCGCGACTGGCACATTGCAAGTGACACTGCACCCCGGGACCACCGCAGCGCTGCTGGATGACGGAACCGCGGTGAACCTCACCACTGCTGCTGCAGGACAATTTGCGCACTTCACTTTCTCGGCGCTTGCCGGTGAGAGCGTGAGTGTCGTGCTCGCCTCGCTGACGATGATCCCGAGCGCGACGGGATTCTCTCAGGTGAGCATCGCCAGGCCTGATGGCATGCAGTTCATGACCATGAGTTGTCCGGTGACAGGCGCAGGTTGCGTGATCGGTCTGCGTAATCTGCCGCAAAACGGCTTGTATACCGTGACAGTCCAGCCAGTCGGAATGGCGCGAATGAGCTTTGATGCCGCGCGGGTATCGGCGGCGACAGGCTCACTCAGCTCGAATGCGTCGCTGAGCTTGAATCTTTCTCCGCCGGGTCAGGCTGCGCTGCTGCACTTCACCACGGCCAACCAGCCGGTGTCGTTAAAGCTCACCGGCATCACGACAACGCCTGCCAATACCGCACTTTCTGTGCAGGTCTACAACTCGTCGGGCGTTCTCGTCACAAGCGGTTCTTCATCGAGTTCCCTGACACTAAATCTGCCCAACGCAGCACCGGACACTTATGCGATCTGGATTCTTCCAGCCGTTCCGGCCGCTGGCAGTCTGCAAGTGAGTTATTGAGATGTACGAACGGAAAGAATTGTTTGCAGCCGTCATCGCGGCAGGATTGCTCTGCACGCTGGCATTTGCTGGTCTGCCCGTGAATCCTGCGCCAGTCACTCCTCATGGACAGAGTGCCACGTTGCTGCCTGATGGCAGATGGTTGTTGGTCGGCGGCCTTGCAAACGGCGCGGTCAGTGGAGACATCTCTGCGCCTTCCATCTCCGCAAAGCTGCTTCATCCGCGACACAGTCACACAGCGACTGTCTTGCCCGATGGCACGGTGTTGATTCTCGGCGGTCTGGGCCAGGACCGCTCCATCGTTCGCGCAGCGGAGATTCTCGACCCGCAGAGTGGAGAGATCACTGTCATTAACGATCTCGCGCTACGTCCCCGAGCTCGGCATGCGGCGACGGTGTTGACGGATGGGCGGGTACTTATCACAGGTGGCGTTTCAGCCGACGGCGCAACGCTGCGAGATGCGGAGCTGTGGAATCCGGAAACGCAGGCTGCCGAGCCTGCCGTGGGTTTCACAGTTCATGAGCCCACGTACGACTCCACTGCGTACCCTCAAGTTGAGGTGACGTTGCCGGGGACGGATGCCACTGATGTGCCGATCTCATCGCGTGTGGCTATTCAATTCAGTCAGCCCGTCAACGTTCAGGACGTCAACAAAGACAACGTCGTTCTTGTTGGGCCCAGCGGCGCAGTCAGCGGAAAAGTTGTGGCGACGAACGCCGGTTCGCTCGCCTTCTTCAAACCAGACGCGGACTTGCTGCCTAACGCAACTTACACCCTGTTCTTGACGGGGCTGAGGGATGCTCAGTCGCGCGTGGTGCCTTGGAGCACATCGAGCTTCACGACGGAAACAATATCAGGCGATACGCGCTCGACC
>Ga0307515_10018111_pt1 | contig 12779 bp, 6 predicted proteins | sample 17_EM_MG_FD_194513 | JGI IMG/M metagenome (GOLD analysis project Ga0307515, IMG submission 194513) | Populus trichocarpa ectomycorrhiza microbial communities from riparian zone in the Pacific Northwest, United States - 17_EM | ecosystem: Host-associated > Plants > Roots > Unclassified | place... | reverse complement strand
CAGCCTTTTCCTGGCCAACCTTGAATTGTGTATCCCCAACCGTGGCCACCTTCTGTAGTTTCGACCAATTGCACACTCTGCCTCGATGCACTCGTCACCAGCACTCCATTCAGCTAGGCAACCAGCCCACTATCCCACTGCGCACTCAACAACAAGACCATTCTCCTACTCACCACCTGACAGTAATATCCTCGACAACAGCCCTACTGCCCACTGGTCGACCTTCGGCGACCTTTACCCTTCCTCCACACCTGTGGTCTCACCCTCATCCTCACCTCACGCCTTGTCTTACTCATCGAAGACAATTCGAACAATACCACGGTGCTCGATGAGCAGCAGTCGCAACTTGCCAGCTACCAACCACGGAAAGTCAGCCTAAGTGAGAAGGCGCACGAATGGTCCATGCACTCGCAATCGAGCTACTATGGATATTCATCTGTCCAGAGGACGTCACGGGTCCCCTAGCTACGATCACCGTCACTACCCTGTCCAGTCACACCACGCCTGGTGTTCCCAAAGTGGTTAGTTTGGTGTGCTTCTATCGCCTATTAATCATCCTATCTATGTGCTCCTCGACCACCCATCTCGCTGATACTCGACCTCATATATAGCCGTACCACCCTCACCTACGAGTCCAAAGGACAACATGGTTGGTTCCTTCGATGGGCTCCTCCCAAAGCCATGACCCAATTATGTCGGATTACTGCACCTTCCAAGGCCACTCCATTTGCCTTTGCAAAGACACAGTCTCATGTTCCGCACGTTGAGCGGAATTCTCAGCAACAGCGTCCACTGTTGTCGCATTGAACCAATTCCATATAATCTTCTCGGCATCCTTCCGACTCTGGCACCACTGAGGTATCCATTGGAGCAATCCTTGTGCTTTGCTCACACAGGACCCTGTAGCTTCATCTCTTCTTTGCCTCCTCACCATTCTCACCGTTACTCACGTATGCAGTCTGTCAAACTCGCCCTGAACAGTCTTCCTTCTGAGCCTGCACATTAGGCTCGTGTGTTGCACTCAGGCCGGAACTCGCTGCGATCAAGGGCCTGCGGCTCCCTTTGTTTCCATGCCATGGACCCTGTTCGCGATGCTCACTAACCCACCCAGGAACTCTGGGGGGCCGAAGACCTGACCAATCCTGCTTGATCGATTCTTAGCTTGCAGCTCAGCTCTGGTGTGTGGCCTTTGACTCAGCCTAGAGCGCTGACAGTGACTCGAGCTAAGACGTTCCCCTGTGAAGGTGGCCCCCTATTCAACTGCTCAAGGCTGTTTCGGCTTCTCAGTCACCACTCTGCAACATTTGATTCGTCGGTCAAGGGCCGCAACCATGAACACCGTTGCCTCGAGGCGGGAGCATGGCCGTGCGTGACAACATGACAACCTGAACACGTCAGCGGTACCCAGAAGTCTGGAAACCCAACCACCAGACATATCCTTTCTGTGGTTTTTCACACCCCTTGTTCACCGACCCCATCCACCCGCCCCACCTTTACAAGACTGCCAAATGGCGACCCACTATGAGACACTGGACATCGATACAGATGCCAGCCCTGAGGAGAGTGAGTTATCTCTCTCGATTTTGGGTTTGCGGTCACTGGGCCATCGGCTGCCACCCGTTCTTCCGTCTCCTGTCCTAGCATCTGGGCTGGCACCGTACCTTGAGACTGACATACACACCCTTTCCCCAGTCCGAAAGGCTTACAAGAAAGCCATATTCAGGCTGCATCCCGATAGGCGCCGCAAGCAAAAGTCTCACGCACCACCGAACGCCCTTGATTTTGATGGCCCACAGCTCCTTCTGCAAGCATCGTTGCACGGTACTGCTGCTGTGATGAAGTACACTCCACCTCCCCCTGAGCCTGTCGATCCGTCTTTAGAGAAAGCCCTTCTCGCCCGGTTCGAACGCATACAGGCCGCGTACGATATCTTATCAGTACCAGAAAAGCGGCAAGCGTATGACAAGGAGATGCTGGCCGATGAGGAGAAGAGCCTGTTTGGGGAGCGTAAGGCACAACGAGAGGCACGACAGGAAGCACGACGAGAGAGACGACGAGAGACCCATCGCCCTGCCCCTCATCTTCCTACTCCCGTATCCGAAAATCAAACCAACATCAAACCGCCATTTGTGTGGGACGTTGATCGAAAACAGCCTCTCTTCTGGGATCTGAACCCTCAACCCAACCACGCATTCCCATCTGGCGAAGAATCTATGCAGCTCATTCGCAAGGAAGACGCGGCGGAATCGTCCAAGTACATATTTACTCGTGAGGCTGCTGTTAAACGGCTCGTGGAGATCGACGACGAGAACTATGGAGGGTTTAAGTTTATCAAGGGCGTTTCGCTTGGAGCCGTTGAGTTGCAGTCGAAGGAATTACGCGTTGAACAAGCAAAACTTGCTGCTGCGGCTGCGCAGTTGTCCGCGCAGATGCAGGTATGGCCTCAGCAGGTCAATGTTACCCGGAAGCCACAGCGTCCAAGAATGAACAACGATGTTGGAAGACGAAAACAGGACGCCTGGCCAACACCACCCACACAAGCTTCATCGGCAGCACCCATGATATCTATCATGAAGCCGATCATGCACTGCCATGTGCGTATCACCTTCTTTCATTTTCCATTTGGCCACTTGGCTCACATAACGTCACACCTCTCGTTGCTCTTTTCCTGATGACGCTCTGAATCCACTTTCATCATCGCCTCCGCCGTACCCACGTCGACACGTACTTGTCGCACGATCTATTATTATTTGTCCACGACAGATGACAGGACCAAGCTACTCGCTGAGTATACCAAGCACGTGCACAACCCTAGTGACTCACGGCGCAACAGCAACGCCACCCAAGTCACGCTCACCTGCACCACTCACCTGCACCATTGCGAACGCTGCCACAACTATGACCCTATCAGGTGTCGCTTGGCCGTTATCATAGCCGTATTCGCATACGTCATCGTGAGCCGTTGGCGAGAGCAGTCACTGGTGAGGCAGGCGTGGTATGTTGCCTTACCTCTTCATATTGACTCGCCGTTGACCATCCCTAGCCATTCTTCTTGCTTCTGGACCTGAATTCGATGAAATCTTCGTGGGCGTTGGTAAGCACGCGTATCTGAGAACACTCTTGGGGAAAAGGCACTAATCGTCTGCTTCAGGCGCCAAGAGAATACGTGAACTCTTCACAGCTGCCCGAAAGAAGCAGCCCGCAATCATCTTCATTGACAAGCTAGACGCAATCGGTGGGAAACGGAGCGCCAAAGACCAGCAATATCTCCGGCAGACCCTTAATCAGCTTCTCGTCGAGCTGGACGGTTTTAACCAAGCTGGTACGTCAGCTCCTGAGGCAGGGGCATATGGATATTGTAGCTGACTTGATCCAGAAGGCATCATTGTTATTGCCGCTACCAACTTCCCTCAAAGTCTGGACAAGTTCGTGAATTCAATTCTAATCGTTTGTAGGTGCAGCTGACATCCAGATAGGGCATTCGTGCGACCAGGTTGTTTCGATCGCAAAGTGACCGTGCCACTCCCGGATGTCAGAGGTCGCGTCCACATCTTGAAGCATCACAAGGAAAACATCAAATCCGCATCAGATGTCGATCTAGGAGTCCTTGCACGAGGAACTTCAGGCTTCTCTGGGGTTGACCTCGTGAATATGGTCAAGTGAATCTGCGTCGAGTTTAATTCTCAAGATTATCCACTCAGCCATATAGCCAAGCCACTGTTCAAGCCTCTAAACTCGGCCATTCTGTCGTCACCATGAAGGACTACGAGTGGGCCAAGGACAAGATTATTATGGGTCCCGAGCGGAGAAGCAGCTACATCCCTCCCGACAGCAACAAACTTACCGCATACCACGAGGTCAGTGAGCTCTCACCTGAGCTCTCACCTGCATTATACATTGACCATACATACAGGCTGGCCACGCCTTGGCCGTGCTTTACACCAAGGGCGCCATGCCGTTGCACAAAGTTACCTGCATGCCTCGAGGGCATGTCCTCGGGTTGACACAGCAGCTGCCGGAGGATGATCGACACTCTGTCTTGTACACCAAATACCTGGCTGAGATTGATGTCTGCATGGGAGGGCAAGTAGCCGAGGAGCTAAGTAGGTCCTCTTGGTCAATGGACGGTGATCATAATCTGACCTACTTGTCTCGCAGTTTATGGCAAAGAGAATGTCTCTAGTGGTGCAAGTTCCAACATTCAGGTGTAGCTCGGACGATGGTGAAGGTACATCAACTATTTCCTGAGTACAAGAGCACACATTTAGTCAACACTGTGCGTGTAAGACAGCCCAGCACCACAGGACCGCACCTCTTCTCTCGACCTCAACACTGAACCCACATTGATCATCTTGACCTTTCTGCGACCAAATGTGGATTTGCCAGCACCGACAAGCAACACCGACAAGCAACCCGAATGTATTAACCACTACCGGCCTCTCTCAACAATAGCGATTCCATGGGCAGCAACCTAATGATGACCAACTGATGACGACCCTGATCCATGACCCTCAACAACGCTCTATCTCACTTCTCTACACTGCGAAAACCTGGTGGGTACGGTCTAGAGCTGCACCGTACCCACCACCCTGCTTTCTCGTCCCACAACACACCGACTGCCATTCATGCCCCACACCGTTCATCACCACTCCAAATCTCCCTCACCTGTCTCCCCTCAGCAAGGCCAAGATCGCCGGCCTTGTATGCGCTTGCCAATGGAAAGACTTCAAGCCTCTTAGGAGCAGTCTTAGGAGCAGAGGTGACGGACAGCATGTAACGTGCGTGTACTCCACACCACCATGGCGAGGAGTATGGCCAGGGGCCAGGAGCCAGCAGGAACCCAACGCCATTCTGTGATCGCTCGGAATCCGAGCAGAGTAGATCTAAGATCTAAATGTCTAAGACATCAGGGCTTCCATGTTGGACCCTCTTTCGACAATGCCAGGTTAGTGATGGAGGGCCTTGCATGCCTTGTTATTCGTCTCGCAGACATCTCATCCAGTCGCAACCAACGAGACCACTCCCCTCCTCAGGCTTCACACCGCTGACAGATTCGCGCGCATAAACTCCGTGTTAATTGCTCAAGACCAACCTTCATATGTACAGTCATTCTGGTTTTTCCTCTTCGGCAACTGGCGGAATATCCTTCTCCTTTTCATCCTGCTCTTGTTCCTTTCCCATCACCTCAACTGGGATGCAGGCCTTCGATTCGGCTTTAGTCTTATGGCGATCATGCCTCTTGCTCAGGTGTGTATGTGGTATTCAATCACTGCTCAAAGCGCTCATCCTCCCTTCAAAGCTCTTGGGTGAAGCTACTGAACAGGTGAGACAAGCCGCACCAAGGATACAAACACTAAAAGGAATGATTAGCTTTCAATGGAAGTTAGTCAGACTTTGGGTGCATTGTTGAACGCGATCTTCGGCAATGCGGTATGCCCTAAACTCTGGTGCTACATTGAGAAGTACCACTAATGCACAAGGCTAGGTCGGAGTAATTGTCGAAGTAATTGTTGGTATTATTGCTTTGTTCCAAGGTGCGGTCCTTTATCCTGTTAAATTCATGCTTAACATTGCCTCGTGCAGAGCTTCGCATTGTCCAAACATCGATGCTGGGCTTTATTCTGTCGAATATCTTGCTTGTGCTTGGGTGTAGCTGCTTCTTCGGTGGTCTAAACCACCATGAGACGACCTTCTGAATGATAGCTGCCCAGACGTATGTCCCTCCGTGTTCGCTTGTCCATTCTGGAGAGCATCTGATACCATGCGCCTAATATACAGATCTAGCTCCATGTGTCACTGTGTTGCGACCATGTTTATAGCTCACTAACTGTTTCCTGTGCAGCTCATGTCGCTGTCTTGTATTAGTGAGTGATAATGAAAGCCATCCCAAGCTCATCTCATCACCTTGCAGTCTTGATTATCCCTGCTGCTTACCATGCCGCCCAAAGCCACATTTCGCATGATGAATCCCTTCCCGGTGAGTATGACTTATCACTTGCCTCCGTTCAACCAGATTGGTGCTACCGTTCACCGTTGATGCAACCTGACCTGCTGCACCTGCGTGCCCCTAGTCCGCCATTGCCATAACCACCCAACTTGCTGCACCTGTGTGCCCCTTGTCTGCCATCGCGATACAACCCGACCTGCGCCCTCGTCCGCTGTCAATGCGATCCGGCCTGTTGCTCCTGCGTGCTCCTCGTCTGCCACTGCTATTCGGCCCGACCTGCCACACTCGTGTGCCCCTCGTGTGCCGTTGCCATATGACCCAAGCCTTTTTGCCACCGTCCGGCCCTCATCCTCGGTCGCCGCACCCAACGACTTGCCGCCAGTTGTGTGTCAAGCCTGAACTGCTATGATTCGCACCGATCACCGACGCGAGCTGACCCCTTGTGCTGCTGCTGCCACGGTTGCCTCAGTCAGCCCCTCGCGCGCGCGCTTGTTTGTTTCCTCATGACCTAATGACGACCAACTGACGACGACCTCGTCCTGACCCATGACCTGCAACAACGCTCTATCTCACTTCTCTACATTGCAAGGAACTATGTGCCTAATTCGGTTTAGAGCCACACCGTACGGCACACCCACACCCTGCTTTCTCGTCTGCCATTCATGCCCCCAGCAATCCCCCCACTGTGGTTGCCCACACATCCGATGCAGATCATCCAAAGGACAGCAAGAAGACAAACGGAAGAGTGCTAAATGGTATACCACACAATTCCTTTTTGGTTCGCACAGTGGCTCACGATCGATGCAGGCGAACCACCCAACAACAACAACAACAACAATAGCAATGGGATCACCAACCATGAGGAATACGAGGAGGAAGAAGAAGATGGTGTGCTAGTCAAAGATGAGCTGACGCCCTCCCAAGTGGCCGTCAGCCCTCGCTCAGAGAGCCCCGACCACAATGCCCAGACCCATCTCGACGATGTGGACAATGCAGACCACGAGTTCCACGCTGCAGACTGGGCCAGCACACTTGATGCGCTTGCCCAACTAGAACTCAAGGTTGCCTTCGTCCTCCAGTGGATTTACATCGACAAGATGAATGAATTGGCCAGGGAGGGGGCCATGACCCATGATGGTATGCATACCATGAATATTTGGGTGTGCTACTGAGGGATCGTCTAGGCACCTACCCTGAGATGCTGCATACATTCCTCGAACTCGACAAATGGCGTGACAGGCAGGCTATGCTCTCTGAGGCAAAACGAAAGCGTGAAATCAAATTGGCGGTCAATGTCCGGTGAGCCGACAAAGATTACATCTGGTCTTCATGGTGGAATCACGGTAAGTCGTACAGGATCGATGTTACCTACCTTCTTGACATTGGCAAACAGGTCCCCTCCCAGTCGCAAATCTCCACTCTGCCATCACGTAGGCAGACACCCCACCCTTGGCCAGCTTCCCAAACAACACCAACCGCGCATGAACACCAGGTGTGCAGTATATCTCCCACAAATCCTCAATCCAGACTGCTTGCTAATGTTGTCACTCGCAAGGTCCCAGAGCTGTAAGTGCAGATTCGCCCTCTGTCAGCTGCTGAAATCTCAACAGGTTTATCGAATTTTTGATTGGCAAAGTAGATCACCTCGCAAAGGGTTAGGTGGTCTTAGGCACTGGATTCCATGTAGTACGTCTCTTTCAAGTCACTGATGCTAACCATTGCCTTGCAGGATACTGCTGTGTAGAGTCCTGGTAGCCAGTCTCGACTTGTGAGTTCCTCATTTCCCTTTGTCACCTTGGACTTATCATCTACCATCAGCTCTCACTTGTGTTGCTCTTTCTTCAAGCTCATTGGTACCTGGCCTCCGTACTGAGGGGGGTCATCACTCTTATCTCCTACTAAGTTGGTTAGGATATGGTCTGCATGGTCTTCAGTCAGTGATGGAGTGGGCTTAGGTGTGCAAGGGTGATATCAGCTGGGTACATGTAAAGTAAGTTTCTCTCCTGGTGGTGGCGCTGACTCCTCATTGTCACTGTTGCTTGGTACTGTTAGCTGCTGCATGTACTATATTCCGCCTGTGTGTACTGTTACCATCTGTATATTGTTTTATACTGTTGTCAATATATATAGTGCTATTGGAAACTGCATAGTACTATTAGTACTATTGGGTACTATTGGAAACTGTATAGTACTATTAGTACTATTGGGTGCTATTAGTACTATTGGGTGCTATTAGTACTATTGGGTACTATTTGTACTATTGGGTGCTATTTGTACTATTGGGTGCTATTTGTACTATTGGGTACTATTAGTACTATTGGGTGCTATTTGTACTATTGGGTACTATTAGTACTATTGGGTGCTATTTGTACTATTGGGTACTATTTGTACTATTGGGTGCTATTAGTACTATTGGGTACTATTAGTACTATTGGAACTCAAATAGTACTCTAGTACTATTGGAGTACTATACCTGGGTAATAGTACTATATATGGGTTATAGTACTATATATGAGTTATAGTAACAAATAGTACCAGGGGTAACTATTTGGTACTATAGATGACTATTTGGTACTATATGTGACTATTATTAAAATATAGTACTATTTTTTTTTTTTTGGTTCCCCTGATGTAGCGCGCTCTCGAGTGCAGTGAAAAGTGGTCATATGTTGTATTTGGTACAACCCAGCAGTACGTGTCCGAGTGACATCTCTTGACCGCAGGGACACGCCCGTCCCATATCAGATTTCTTATATCTAGTGCCGTAGTATCTGTGCCCCAAGACTAGGGCACCGTTCATTTCCTTCCAGAGGACCTCTTTCAGCCCTTCGGGTATAGTGATGGACCACACTCTCTCGACGTGGTTCCCGGGGTCTAGGACTTTGTCAAACAGGGTTCCGATCATCACGGTCCATCTGTCTGAGAATGCCCCAAACTTAATCGTCCCGGTTGGTGCCAGAGTCCTGTTTCGTACAACCAACCGTGTCAGGTAATCCAGGGGTTGGTGACATAGAACCGGGGCTACGTCTATCCAACCCTGGGGCACAGTGAGCGTGCTGATATCAAATACTCTTCCTGATATTCTGCCCTCATTAGCTAGTTTGTCCGCCATGTTGTTATTGAGGTCATCCCCGTGGGCTTTGGCCTTAATGAAGCTTATCCTGCCTGTTCTATCTCTGAGCAGGTAGAGCAGATATTGTAGCAGGGGGGTAGAGGGCCCGCGGCTCATGTGCCTTGGTGCGTCTCCCCAGCCATCTCTCTCCATGGCTAGCAGGCCCCCCTTGAGTAAGCCCAGTACAAGCGTAGAATCAGTGTGGATCGTTATGTGCGCGTCTCTCCAGGCCATAAGGCATTGGACGATTGCAGCCACTTCGGCCACATTGTTAGATAGCACAGCGCCTGTGAGCATGACCTTATCGCTAAGTTGCAGGTCTGATGTCCATGCGGACCCGGCCGTGCATATACTCGATCCATTATCTTGTGCTGAACCGTCTGTCCAGACGTGTATGTCCCTTTCATATATAACATCCTCAGTGGACCTCCCAGTGGGCAGATCGACTGGGGCGTAATCTTCCATGTATACTCTGACTCTCGTCTTTTTGTATGCGTCCTTCTGTACTCGTCCCGCCACCAGTGACTTGGGCAGAGTGAATACCCTAATGCACCCGAGGGGGCCGTCCATGTTTGGCCAACCATTCACATCCGGGCCAGATGGCCAGCTGTACTGTGGTCTGAAGATAGACCAGCTGGAGGAGCTTACCGCTTCCTGTAACCTTGCCACTGTCTTCTTCAACCCTGTGCCTTGAAGGGGCCGGGGGGGGGGGAGGTAGAGGTGGGCTACTGTGCTCATACCTAATTCCTTTAGAGCCAAGATCTTCCGGAAGGTGTGGGAGTTGGGCCTAGGCAGCGCTGGGTGGTTCAGCAGTTGAGCTTGTCGTCTAGCAGCTATTGACGGCACGCTGCTTGCCATGTCCAGTCTGAAGAGCCTGACAGTGGCGAATGCTTGTGAAACCCTGTCCTGTAGCAGGGTGGGCATAGTATAGGCCCGCTGTATGAAGGGATTCAGCCCTCCATACGTACCTGCGCGACTCGAGGATGATGCCATCTTCAGGTCCATCCACGTCCATTTTTTCCATGATACTGTCTGGTCCCCAGTGATTAGGTCACTGAAGAACTTCAGGTCCACTGCGTATTTCCTTGTGACGAGCGAGGGGTTGTTTAATCCTCCCTCAGCTAGGGGCGCCTCCAGCGTCCTGTAGGATATTGCAGAGAATTTTCCCTGTACGAAGCCCATTATTCTGTTACTGATTCTCTTGAGGATGTGTGGGGGAACCCTGTTACCATCCATGTCTGCTTCTCTCCACCTCCACTATGCAATGCCACCCACTCACTGCCTTCCACTCCACCACCCCCCACAGTCTGGTAGCCACATGTTGTAGAATTAGACTTTGTATTTAAGCTCAGACTCGATGGGGAATGTACCTCACTCAATGTCTTGATTATAGGCATTTGATATTGTGTGCCCTGCCTCACTTGATTAGATTCCCAACCTGCTCACTCACCCACCTACTGTCAGACTTCGGACTTCAAGACCATGTGGTTCATTCCCCCACCCTCACAAGCTAACTCCCACCCATAGCACTGCAGGGTTAGCCAGCCAGACCAAACCCCCACTTCAGTCAGCCCCCTCAGTGTTGCACCTAGTCAGAGCATTTATTGCTGAGACAGATTGGGCGCCCATTGTGCTTTTGGGCAGTTGCCTGGGAATTAGGTCTGACAAACCTGTAAGCCATCATACCCATCCCCTCCCCTCCTTCAGAGATATTATTCCCGCTGGCATGTGTGGACGAGAGGAGAACCCAATTCTGTTGGCAAACAGACTAGCCTCAAGAACCCCTAATTATTCCTCTTGGCTTCTGTTCAATTAGTCTCTGTCAGAGATTAGTGGAATTACTGATTCCATCACATTGCTCAGACATCAAGGGTGACACCTCATTCCACATTCCATCAGGTGTACAAATGATCCCTGCCATTATCCTCTCTGTCAGAATGTGTATGTTCCCTCCATGCTCTTTCTAACCTCCTGAATCACACTTGAGAGTACCTTAGTGTAGTTCCCAGAATCTCCCTGTTGGCTTGACCTTGAGTTGATGGAAATCAAGAACTGGGTCAAGTTTGAGAAGATGCAGGGGGTGAAGTCATACAAGGATTTGCTCAATAGCAATGCCTTGAGGTGGATCTCTTTGGGTGTGTCACTGCAGGTGTGGAGTCAACTTATTGGGATGAACTGACCCTTCTCTGATCATACCCTGACAGTGGTCTATTTCTCATGGTGATGTTCCTGTACCTTGTTGGAGGGCTACAAGGTGCCTATGGACAATGGGGAGACATTGTTGGTGCATGTAGGATGCCTCACCATTTGTGCCTTCTGCATGGCTAATTCTCTTCCAGGGACATGGGTCATTGAGGGCAATGGTGTTGCCATACATGGTGTGATCCTCATCAAAAACTTGTTTGTGTGCTCATTTGTGATTGCTTACATGCATCTCCCTAGGTCAAGGTCCCTCCTGGCAAATCATGCAGCTTCATCCAATTCACCCAGTCATCACTTTCCCTCTTTTGAGTGTTTGCCTCCAGCTTCCCTGCTCATGTTAGCTCTAGACAACTCTTATTGTGTACTTTTCATTCACTTGCTGTTTATACATGCAAGTGCAACCATGCAGGTCTGCTATTGGGGCACTTAGCAGCCATTCAATTGCAGGCAGAGTATATCTTTAGTACTCCTGATACCTCTGTCTACCTAACCACTACTTGCTCATTTCTAGATCATTTCTCAGCTGCCCAACCCCCACCCCCCTCACTGTGTCTGCAACCCTGCAGTTTATAAACTACATTTCATGTCATATACAATGTCTGTACTGTATATCTAAGCATTAATTTTTGCAAATGTCACACTCAAAATAATCAGAGGTATATATAAGGTTAAGTTTTGTCCCAATGTCACCTGCATTCTCTCAATGGTAGTGCTCCCTTTTAATTGAACTATATAGATATCATTGTACATATTGCATCTTTGACCTATTCACTGTACCTGGCCCAGGCAGTTTTGGTGCCCACTGGCGGTTTATGCCACCAAAACCAAGCAAAACTGGCTGGACCATGGGATGTGGCATGCCCAGGTTAGGCACCCAGTTTTGGTCAGCTAAACGGCCAAAATGTCACATAAACGGGGTGGGTTATTCATCATGCACAGTGTAAAAAAACAGCATGGGATATATGGTCTGGCTGGCCAGGGCATGTCCAGTGCATGCCAGCCATCACATGGCCCACTATCATCCCTTTATCATTGTTGTCATCTGTCACTCAGCCATCCATGGCCACCATGCCACATCAGCAAAAATCTTTTTTACTTAAAGTTGCAAAAGTTTAAATCCTTCCTGCAAGAGACCTAGAGTGCTTCAAAGTTAAAAAAAAGGTTTAGAGTTCTTTATAGTTATGTTTAAACCTTAGCATTCTTTATAGTTATATTTAAACTTTAGAGAACTTCAGCATCTCATATTTAACTTTAGAGAACTTTAGCATATTGTATTTAACTTTAGAGAACTTCAGCACATAATATTTAACTTTAGAGAACCTTAGCACATAATATTTAACTTTAGAGAACTTTAGCACATAATATTTAACTTTAGAGAACTTTAGTACATAGTATTTAACTTTAGAGAACTTTAGCATATAATATTTAACTTTAGAGAACGTTAGCACATAATATTTAGCTTTGAAATTTATTTTATATGTTAAAGTACTCTAAAGTTTAATGTTAATCCCTAAAGCA
>Ga0307515_10018110_pt1 | contig 12780 bp, 13 predicted proteins | sample 17_EM_MG_FD_194513 | JGI IMG/M metagenome (GOLD analysis project Ga0307515, IMG submission 194513) | Populus trichocarpa ectomycorrhiza microbial communities from riparian zone in the Pacific Northwest, United States - 17_EM | ecosystem: Host-associated > Plants > Roots > Unclassified | place... | reverse complement strand
GCGCTTCAGCTGTGCCGACACGGGCGGTTCCGGCGTCGCGAGCTGCCCCGGTGATCTGGTCCTGAGCCAGGAGGGGATGGTGTCCACCGGCTTGAAGTTCGCCGTGGACGTTGCGGGCAACAAGAGCGACGGCGCCAACCTCACCGTCAAGATCGACAAGACGCCCCCCGCCGTCGTCTACCGGGGCAACCTGGGCTCATACGCGCCGGGACAGAGCGTCGACATCAAGTGCGAGGCCATGGACAAGGACTCCGGCGTCGCGTCCAGCACCTGTGCCGACATTCGCGGCCTGGCGGCTTCGTTCGGCCCGGGCAGCCACCGCTACAGCGCCAGCGCGACGGACGCTGCCGGCAACACAGGCACGGGCGCCGCCACCTTCACCGTCGTGGCCCTGCCGGGCGATGTGAACTTCGACGGCGCCATCGACTGCCGCGACCAGGCCGTGGTGAAGGCCTCGTTCGGCAAGCGCACCGGCATGCCCGGGTTCGACGCGCGGGCCGACATGAACGGCGACGGCCTCGTCGACATCCGCGACCTGGCTTTCATCGCGCAGAAGCTGCCGGCGGGCACGACCTGTTCCTGAGCGGCCGCCAACCAAAACACTCGATTCAAGGAGAAAGAAATGACCAAGCTGACTTGTCTGTGGGGAATCGTGCTGGCGCTGCTCACAGCGCCCGTGTCGGCAACGACCCTCTCGTTTGCCACCGACCCGGCTGCGGTGCAGGTGGATGAGACCTTCACGCTGGATGTGCTCGTTGCGGAGGCAACGGACCTGTACGCCTTCCAGTTCGACATCGCCTTCGACCCGGCCATCCTCAAGGCCAACGCGGTGCTGGAGGGGGGCTTCCTGTCCGCCGGCGGCCGGGCGACATTCTTCATGCCCGGCGCCATCGACAACATCGCCGGCACGGTGTCCTTCACGGCCAACACCCTGGTCGGGCCGGGGCCGGCGGTCACGGGTGGCGGCCTGGTCGTGCACCTGTCGTTCCAGGCGCTGGCCCCGGGGCAGAGCAGCCTGTCGTTCGGCAACGTCGTCCTGCTCGATTCGGCCTTTACCGAGCTGGCCAAGACGTCCATGGATGGCGCCATCACCGTCTCCAGCGTGCCCGAGCCAGCGTCCGTCGCCCTGTTCGGCATCGGCCTGGTCGCCGTCACGGCGGGCGCTCGCCGGCGCATGCGCAACCGGGATTGAGCTCAGCCCAGCCCACGTCCCCGAATCCAGCGCCAAGCTGGCACGAACCCGGGATTTGGCGGCATCATGGCCCGGCCATGACCGCGCCATCGCACGCATTCCACCTCCTCATCGTCGACGACCACCCGGTCGTGCGCGTCGGCATGGCGCAGCTGCTGCGCACGCAGCGCGAGGGCTGCGAGGTGAGCGAAGCCGACAGCCTGCCCGCCGCACAGGCGCTGCTGGCCTGCCGGCCCGACGTGACCCTCGTCGTGCTCGACGTGCACCTGCCCGGCCTCGCCCCGTTGCAGGCGCTGCAGCGGCTGCGCGCGGATTGGCCGCTGCTGCCGGTGCTGCTGATGTCGGCCGACACCGACCCGCTGCTGGCCATGCGCGCGCTCGACGAGGGCGCCGCCGGCTGGCTGCCCAAGAGCGCCGACGTGGGCGTGCTGCTCGGGGCGCTGGAGCTGGTGCTTGCCGGCGGCTGCTACCTGCCGCCCTTCCTGCTGCAACGCGGCACCGACCTGCCGGACGAGGCGCTCACGCAGCGCCAGGCCGAGGTGCTGGCCGAGCTGGTGAAGGGCCGCAGCAACAAGGAGATCGCGCGCGAGTTGGGCATGGGCGAGCCGACGGTCAAGGGTCATCTGGTGACGATCTTTCGCATCCTGCGCGTGCGCAACCGCGCCGAGGCGGCGATGGCCGGCCAGGCGCGGCTGGCCTCAATGCGGTTCTGACGGCGCGCTGAGCCAGGCGCGCAGCGCCGCCGCCGGCAGCGGCTTGCGCGCCGGCTGCACGCGCAGTGCCCGCGAGGCCTTCGCGCTCATCGGCAGCGTCTCGCCGCTGATGAGCAGGGCCGGCAGCCTGTCGCCGAAGGCCTCGCGCAAGGCCTCGATGGCGCTCAGCCCGTCGCCTTCTGCCAGCCGCCAGTCGCTGATGACGCGTTGCGGCCGGGCACCGGCCGCGCGCAGGCGCACCAGCAGCGGCGCCACCGCGGCCTCGGCCCAGACCTCGCATCCCCAGGTGCGCAGCAGCGTCACGGTGGCCTCGCGCACCGCTTCGTCGTCCTCCACCAGCGCCACGCAGCGGCCCTGCAGCGGCTGGCCCTGCGGCACGGTGTGCGGTTCGGTCAGCAGGCGGGGCACGTCCTCGGGCAGGCTGACGGCAAAACAGCTGCCGCGCGCCAGGCGGCTGCGCAGGGCCACGGGGTGGTCCAGCAAGCGCGCCAGCCGCGCCACGATGGCCAGGCCCAGGCCGTGGCCGCGCTTCCGGTCGCGCCCCGGGTTGGCCAGCTGCACGAACTCCTGAAAGATGCGCTCGTGGTGCTCGGGCGCGATGCCCGGACCGGTGTCCCACACGGCGATCTGCACCCGGCCCGCCCGCCGCCGCGCCGCCAGCAGCACGCCGCCATGCGCGGTGTGCGCGAGCGCGTTGGACAGCAGGTTGCGCAGCAGGCGTTCGAGCTGCTGCGCATCGCTGCGCACCCACAGGGCGGTCGGGCGCAGCCGCCACTGCAGGCCCTTGGCCTCGGCCAGCACCGCGTACTCGGTGGAGAGACGCTCGAACAAGGGCTGCAGCGGCAGCGAACGCCACTGCGGCTGCACGGCGCCGCCGTCCAGGCGCGACACGTCCAGCAGGCTTTCCACCAGCCCGTCCAGTGCCTGCGCCATGCTCTGCAGCTGCTCCGCCGTCTGCGCGGCGCGCCGGCCCTGCAGCTCGTGCGCGGCCTGTGCGGCCAGCAGGCCCAGCGCATGCACGGGCTGGCGCAGGTCGTGGCTGGCGGCGGCCAGGAAACGCGTCTGCGCCTCGCGCGCCGCCTGGGTCTCGGCCAGCAAGGCCTCGCGCTCGAAGCGCATCGCATGGCTATCGCGCAGCAGCCGGGTGTGGCGCAGCGTCAAGGCCATCGCCAGCGCCACGGCGGCCAGCACCAGCAAGGCGTTGTAGGCGCCGCTCCAACTGCCGAGCGACAGGAAGAGCGCGATCAGCGCCACGGCGACGGGCGCGATCAGCATCACGAAGGCGCGCGGCTGCGGCGCCATCACGTTGATGCTGGCCACGCAGGTGACACAGGCCAGCATGGCGGCGTACATCTGGCTCGCATTGAGCCGCGCGTCGAAAGCCATCACCAGTGCCAGCGCCCAGAGCCCGCCGGTGAGCAGAGCCCCCAGCTCCGCGCGGCGCTCCCACGGTGCGGGGTCGGCGGTCTCGGGTAGCTGCCCCACCTGGCGCTTCCACTGCGCGCGCAGCGCGATCAGCACGGCAAATGCTGCGCCCCAGGCCAGCAGCACCGACAGCGCCACCCGGTCGATTTGCGTGCCCACATGCATGGGCACCAGCAGCGCCGCCGCCACCAGGCTCACCCCGCTCTGGGCGTAGAACAGCACCAGCATCGCGCGGCGCGTGCGTTCGTCCTGGGGGTGGGGCAGCATGCCCCGCATCATGCCCAGCCGCGCGCGCGTTGCCAGCCCTCCGAACGGATAGGTCCGCCGCCCGCTGGCTTGCTTTTTGCAGTCCTGCTGCCGACCCGGCGCTTTACCGGCCGGCGTGCATCAACTCGGGGCGGCCATGCGCCAACTTGAGCCCAGCCGTCATACCAGGACAGTGAGGTGCGGACCATGCAAGTCACCATCGACGCGGCGCCCGAGCCGGTGGCCATTGACCCGGCCCGCACGGCGGTCGTGATCATCGACATGCAGCGCGACTTCATCGAGGCTGACGGCTTCGGGGCCAGCCTGGGCAACGACGTCTCGCTGCTGCGCGCGGCCATCGCCCCCTGCCAGGCGCTGCTGGCCGGCGCGCGGGCGGCGGGCATGCTGGTCATCCACACGCGTGAGGGGCACCGCCCCGACATGACCGACGCGCCGCGCGCCAAGGTGGAGCGCGGCGCACCCAGCCTGCGCATCGGCGCGGCCGGCCCGATGGGGCGCATCCTCATCCGCGGCGAACCCGGCCACGCCCTCATCCCCGAGCTGCAGCCGCTGGCCGGCGAGCCCGTCATCGACAAGCCTGGCAAGGGCGCCTTCTACGCGACCGACCTGGGCGCCATCCTGCAGCACCGCGGCATCGAGGCCTTGATCGTCTGCGGCGTGACGACCGAGGTCTGCGTGCACACCACCGTGCGCGAGGCCAATGACCGCGGCTACCGCTGCGTCGTGCCGGGCGACTGCTGCGCCTCCTACTTCCCCGAGTTTCACGAGGTCGGCCTGCGCATGATCCAGGCGCAGGGCGGCATCTTCGGCTGGGTCACGGATTCGGCGCGCGTGCTCGCGGCCATCAACACAAGGAGCGCTCCATGACGATGACCAAGACCACTTCGCCGACGCTCTGGGTGCCCGGCGACTGGAACGCCCTCTTCGGCTTCGGCACCAACATCCTCGTCAACCTGCTGACGCTGACCGCGCTGCTGCGCTTCGTGCTCAAGATGCCCGACGAACTCGTGTTCGGCCGCATCCTGCCGGCCGCCGGGCTGATGATGTTTTTGTCCACGGCCTACTACGCCTGGCTGGCCTGGAAGCTCGCCAAGGCCACCGGCCGCAGCGATGTGTGCGCCCTGCCCTCGGGCATCAGCGTGCCGCACATGTTCATCGTCGTGTTCGTCATCATGCTGCCCATCTCGCTGAAGACTGGGGACCCGGTCAAGGGCTGGGAGGCCGGGCTCACCTGGGTGTTCGTACAGAGCTTCGTGCTGATGGTGGGCGGCTTCATCGCGCCGGTGATCCGCCGCATCACGCCGCGCGCCGCGTTGCTGGGCACGCTGGCCGGCGTGTCCGTCGCCTTCATCGCGCTGCGCCCGGCGCTGGAGATGTTCATGACACCGGCCCTGGGCCTGGTGTGCTTCTCGGTCATCCTGGTCAGCTGGTTCGGCGGCGTGCGCTGGTTCCGCGGCATTCCGGCGGGGCTGGTGGCCATCGCGCTGGGCTGCGCCATCGCCTGGGGCTCCACCGCGCTGGGCATGCCCATCGGCGGCATGAGCCTGGCCGCGCTCGGCGCCTCGTTCGCCAACTTCGGCTTCTCGGTGCCGCTGCCGGCCTTCGGCCACGTGTTCTCGGGCTTCGAGTTCCTGGCCATCATCCTCGTCACGGCCATTCCCTTCGGCATCTACGACCTCGTGGAAGCCATGGACAACGTCGAGAGCGCCGCCGCCAGCGGCGACAGCTTCCCCACCACCCGCGTGCTGACGGCCGACGGCGTCGTCAGCCTGATCGGCTGCCTGATGGGCAACCCCTTCATCAACGCCGTCTACATCGGCCACCCCGGCTGGAAGGCCATGGGCGGGCGCATCGGCTACTCCCTGGCCACCGGCGCGGCCGTGCTGGTGATGTGCTGGCTGGGCGTCATCGCGGTCATGACGACGCTGATCCCGGTCGTCGCCATCGCACCCATCCTGCTCTACATCGGCATGCTGATCGGCGCGCAGGCCTTCCAGGAGACGCCGCGCAGCCACGCGCCGGCCATCATCCTGGCCTTCATGCCCCACCTGGCGGCCTGGGGCAAATTGCAGATCGACAACGCACTGGGCGCGGCCGGCACCAGCGCTGCGGCGGTCGGGCTGGACAAGCTGGGCCAAACGGGCGTGCTCTACCACGGGCTGGAAGTGCTGGGCGGCGGCGCCATCCTCGGCGGCTTGGTGCTCGGCGCGATTGCCGTGTTCATCATCGAACGCCAACTCGCCAAGGCCGCCACCTTCGCCGTCGCCGGCGCCGCGCTGACCTTCTTCGGCTTCATGCACGGCGAGCAGATCGGCATCGGCAAGAGCCTGCCGCTGGCGCTGAGCTATCTGGGCTTTGCGGCGGTGCTGCTGGCTTGCGCGAAGTTTGCGCAGACGGCGCCGAAGGCTGTCGAGGTGCATGAGGAGCGGGTGGAAATTGACGGACCGGTCACGGCTTGACGGCGCGTCAGCCGTTTTCAGCAAACGCTGAAAGCCACGTATTCAATGAAATTCCCCCTATATTTTCAGTGGAGGTGATATTTTCAGCGGATGCTGAAAGAGTCACAAACAATGAAGGAGGCAGAGGCCCGTGCTGCTGAAGCGCTGCGCAGCTTGCTTGCGAAGATCCCCATCCTCCAGGTCGAAGGCATAGCCGCCGAAGCCGTGTCCGGCGATTGGGAGCCAGACTTGATTGCCCGGCTGCGGGTAGACGGCCGAGCCCACCTGCTCATCTGCGAATACAAAGCCAACGGGCAGCCTCGGCATGCCCGGTCCGCGCTGTTGGAACTGCGCGACTACGTTGCGCACCGAGCCTCCGGGGCAACACCCGTCTTCATCGCCCCTTACCTCTCACCCGCAGTGAGGCAGTTGTGCGAAGAGAAGGGCGTGGGCTATCTCGACCTGGAGGGAAATGCCCGGATCGCCTTCGGTGGCATCTTCATCGAGCGCAGGGTGGCGGACAAGCCTGCGGCCGAGCAACGAGAACTCAAGTCGCTGTTCAGGCCGAAATCTGCTCAGGTGCTGCGCGCCATGCTGCGTGAGCCCGATCGTGCATGGCGCGTCACCGAGTTGTCGGAAATCTCCGGGGTCAGCCTTGGCCACGTCAGCAATGTGCGCAGCGGCTTGATTGATAGGGAATGGGCACGCGCCTCGGGCGATGGCCTCGTCCTTTCGAAGCCCGACCTGCTGCTGGACGCATGGCGGGACAGTTACGCAGAACCGCCAGGTGAGCGGCTGCGGTTCTACACGCCCTTGCATGGCAGCGCGCTCGAAGACGCGGCCCGCGGCGCACTGCGCGCCGAAGACGATCACGGGCGCGCCGCCTTCGCATCATTCTCGGCAGCGCAATGGCTTTCACCTTACGCGCGTACCGGCACGCACTACTTCTTCGCTGACGGGGATGGCCTGCGCAGGCTTCAGGCAGCGCTGAAGCTTGCGCCCGTCTCGAAGGGGGAGAACGTGGTCGTCACCGTGCCGAAGGACCTGGGGCTGCTCGCCGACACCGTTGAACCTGCGCCGGGCGCGGTCTGCACCAGCCCGGTTCAGACCTACCTCGACCTCTGCTTGGCCGGCGAACGTGGCGCCGAGGCTGCCGACCACCTACGCCAGGAACGACTCTCATGGCCCCAATGACACCACCCCGGGAAGCACAGTCGGCCGCCGAATACGACGACCGCACGACTGCGGCCGTGAAGTCCGTGCTGGTCGAGATCGGCCAGATCCTTGGCAGCTACAAGGGCAAGTTCGCCATCATCGGTGGCGCGGTTCCCTGGCTGCTGCTGGCCAACGAGGACATGCCCCACGTCGGCACGCTCGACGTGGACGTGGGGCTGGATGCGGAGGCACTCGGCGACGGCGAGTACGCGACCTTGGTCGGAGCGCTCCAAGGCCATGGCTATGCCCAGCGTGAAGGACTCCGGCGCTTTCAGCTGGTTCGTCAGGTTCCCGCGCGAGATGGCGGGGACGCGATCGACGTCGTGGTCGACTTCCTGATGCCGCGCGACGCAGAGATTGTCAAGAACGATCCGCCCTTGATCAGTGACTTCGCCGTGCACCGGGCAGATGGCGCCGACCTGGCGACGCGGTTCTATCAACTCGTGGCGGTGGCTGGACCAATGCCGGATGGCGGGACAAACCGCGTGGAGATCGCAGTGTGATCCATCACCGCCCTGCTGGCGATGAAGGGCCATGCGCTGGCAGGCCGTTACAAGCAGAAGGATGCCTACGACATCTACTACTGCGCGCGGAACTACCCTGGCGGGATCGAGGCACTGGCGCAGGAATGTCGCCCGCTGCTGGGGCATGCAAGCGGTGAACGCGGCTTCCGGCACATCGAAGAAAAGTTCGACAGCTTCGAGGGGCACGGCCCTACCTGCGTGAGGCGCTTCGTCGAAGACACGCATGCGTTGGGTGATCGAACGCCCGAGCAGTGGCAGCAGGATGCGTTTGGTCAGGTCGACGCGCTGCTGAAAGCGATGGCGCTGCGAGGGTGAGTCAGCCTAGATCCGGCAGTTGGGCGCGCCCATGGGACGGGTGCGGAGCAAAAGCGGTGGTGGCCGGGGTTGAGGTAGCGCTCGCCCTGTTGGCTTTGCAGCCAGTGTTGGCATCATGCAGACGACCCCTGCTCAGCCATCTGCAAGCGCACAACCGAGGAGACGGACATGGGAATGAACGTTTCAAACGTGTCGGGCAACAGCGAGCCTGAAGCCCTGATGGACGTCAACCCGACACCGCTGATCGACGTGATGCTGGTGCTGCTGGTGCTGCTGCTGGTGATGCTGATCATCACCATCCCGATGCGGCTGCATACGATCCCGATGGACATGCCGCAGAGCGGCCCGACTTCTTTCGTGCGAGAGCCGGTCGTCCTCATCGTCTCCATCGACTTCGACGGCACCGTCTATTGGGACGATGAGGCCCTGGCCGGCCAAGCCGCCGTCGACGCCAAGATGCGTGACGTGGGCGCCATGGCACTGGCCGACCAGCCCGAGGTGCACATCAAGCCGAACAAGCTGGCGGACTACGGCGCCGTCGCCGCGGTGCTGGCCTCGGTCCAGCGCAACGGCGTCAAGAAGATGGGCATGGTGGGTAACGAGCAGTTCCCGGGATAGGCGCCGCTCTACGGCCTCGCGCGCTCCAGGGCCACCTTCACACCGAGGCCGATCAAGGCTGCGCCCGCCAGTTGCTGGAAGCGCCTGAACAGCCTCGTCCGTGACATCAACCAGCCTCGCGCCCGGCCGCCCAGCGCTGCGGTGCAGAGGTTCACCGCAGCGCCCGAGACGATGGATACGAGACCCAGCACCGCCGCCTGCAGGCCAGGTTGGCCGCGTGCCGGGTCGATGAACTGCGGCAGCACGGCCATGAAGAAGATCGCAATCTTCGGGTTGAACAGGTTGGAGACCGCGCCCTGCGCGAACGGCGATGCCCAGCGGCCGCTGGCGGGCTGAGCGCCCAGCGACGCGGGCCGGCGCAGCATTTGCCAACCCAGCCAGGCCAGATAGACGGCGCCCACCCCCTTCACGACGATGAAGGCCGCAGGCACCGCAGCCAGCACGGCCGTCAGGCCCAGCGCCGCAGCGGCGACATGCAGCAGCGCCGCACAGGCGATGCCGGCACACACCAGCGCCCCGGCCCGTGCGCCGCGCGATACCGAGTTGCTGAGGATGCACAGCACGTCGGGGCCCGGGATCAGCGCGAAGCTCATGTTGAGCAGCGTGAAGGGGAGCAAGGTGGCGGGTTCGATCATGCGGGGCTCCAGGACTGTGCACGCCCTGACGCGCCACCCGCGCAGGCTATGACAGGCAACGCCGAGTCATGGCAGCAGCCTTACGCAGCCGGCCGGTACGCCACCAACACCCGCGCGATGATGGCGCGATGAACGACGCTGACACACCGCGCCCTGGCTGGCTAGGCCCCTGGCTGAAAGGCTTCCCCGCGTTGCAGGCGCCGCTGCCGCTGGCCGGTGTAGCGCAGCGCGGCTGGACGATTGAAACGCTGCCCACGCCGCTGGCCGTCGTGAGGCAGGTCGCACTGGCCCACAACATCGCCTGGATGCAGGACTTCGCCACGGCGCGCGGCGTGCAGATGGCGCCCCATGGCAAGACGACGATGAGCCCGCAGCTGTTCCGCCGCCAGCTCGACGCCGGCGCCTGGGGGCTGACGTTTGCGAACGTGCACCAGCTGCGCCTGGGCCTGGCCGCCGGCGCGCGGCGGGCGTTGATCGCCAACCAGCTCGTCAGCGCGGCCGATCTGGCCGAGCTGCTGGACCTGCGCCGCCGCCACCCCGGCGTGGAGCTGGCCTTCTTTGTGGACTCGCAGGCACAGCTGGACCTCATTGCCGCGCACTGGGCACAGCTCGGCGCGAACGAAGACCGCGTGAATGTGCTGATCGAGCTGGGCACCTCGCGCTGCGGCCTACGCGAGCACGGCCCCGCGCTGGAGCTGGCACGGGCGCTCAAGACCCACCCGGCGCTGCGGCTGCGCGGCATCGGCTTCTACGAGGGCTTGCAGGTCGTCGGCGAGACCGAACCCGACCGCGCGCTGATGCAGCAATGGCAGGCGCGCGTGGAGGCACTGCTGGCGGACATCGAGGCCGAAGGGCTGATCGACGTGCAGCCGCTGTGGCTCAGCGGCGGCGGCTCGGCGCTGTTCGATCTGGTCGCGCCGGTGATTGCCGGCAAACCCGGGCGCCTGGGCCTGCTGCGCTCGGGCTGCTACGTCTGCCACGACCACGCGCACTACGGCCGCCACATGCGGACCATGGACGAACGCATGGGCACGCCGCTGGGCGAGCCCAGCCTGCAACCGGCGCTGGAGGTGTGGACGCAGGTGCTGTCCTGCCCCGAGCCGGGCCTGGCGCTGCTGAACGCGGGCCGGCGCGATGTGTCCTTCGACCAGGGCTGGCCGGTGCCGGTGTGGCATCTGAGCAGTGGCGAGCGGGTGGCGCCCAAGGGCTGGCAGGTGACCGGGCTGAACGACCAACACGCCTATCTGCGCTGGGACCCGGCCGAGTGCGATGGGCCGGCCGTCGGCGAGCGCGTGGCGCTGGGGCCATCGCACCCCTGCACGACCTTCGACAAGTGGGCGTGGATGGCCGTCGTCGACGAGGACGGCCGCGTGGTGGAAGCGATCACGACGCAGTTTTAGGTCTGTTCAGCCAACATGCTGAACCGACGCCACCTTCTCGCGCTGCCCGCGCTCACCGTCACTGCGCTGCTACCCACTGCCATGACCCAGGCCGCAACGCCCCACCGCTTTCTGCATATCGGTACCTATGCGCCGCTGGGCCAGGGCCTGTACAGCTTCGCAATCACCGCCGACGGCGGCCTGAGCCCCATCGCCGTCACGGCCAACGCGAACAGCCCGAGCTGGGTGCTCGCCAATGCGCAGCAGCGGCGCGTCTATGCCGCCGAGGAGGGCGGTGACCACCTCGCCATCTACGCGCAGGCCAACGATGGCCGGCTGCAACTGCTACAGCGCCAGCTCAGCGGCGGCCGCAGTCCCGTCTATCTGGCGCAGGGCGACGGCCGCCTCTGGGTTGCGCACTATGGCGACGCGAGTTTCTCGGCACTGCCCGTGCAGCCGGACGGCAGCCTGGGCACCGCGCAGAACTGGCCCGGCTGCAGCGCCGACTGCGCGCCTGGCCCCCAGCAGGCGCTGAAGGCCCCGCCCGGGAGCCACGCGCGCAGCGGCCACGACGCACCGCACGCCCACATGATCATGCCCAGCCCCGAGGGCCGCTGGCTGCTCGGCACCGACCTCGGCCGCGACCGCCTGCTCGTCTGGCCGCTGAGCCCCGGCATCCCCAAGGCGCCGGCACGCGAGCTGGCGCTGAGCCCCGGCTGCGGGCCGCGCCACTTCGTCTTCGTCGGCGACCTCGTCTATGTGCTGCAGGAAGAGTCGAGCACGCTGTCCACCGTCGAGCTGACGGCCGACGGCCCGCGCCTGGTCGACGAGACCGCCGTGCTGCCCGCCGGTTTCGCCGGCACCAGCTTCGCGTCCGACCTGCTCGTCGCGCCCGGCGGCCAGTACCTCTACGCCTTCAACCGCCTGCACGACAGCCTGGCCGTCATCGCCCTGGCGGACCCGCGCAAGCCCCGCCTGCTGGACCACCACTGGGTGCACGGCAGCTACCCGCGCAGCGCCTGCATCGCCGGCAGCCACCTCTATGTGTGCAACCAGCGCAGCGACCAGCTCAGCCACTTCGACGTCGGCCGCCCCGAGGCGCCGAAGTTCACGGGCCGGCAGACGGCGGTGCCGAGCCCGGCGGGGGCGTGCACGCTGTAGCCGCGTAGGGCGGGTCGCGCCCCGCCCTACACCCGCGTTCGCTGCGGCGCCTTAGACTGCTCCGCATGAAGCAAGCCGCCCTTCTTCTCCTGCTCGTAGCCACGGCCCACGCCGAGCCCATCGGCTCGGTCGACACCGCCTTCAAGCTCATCGGCCCCGATCACAAGATCGTCGTCGACGCCTACGACGACCCCAAGGTGCAGGGCGTGGCCTGTTATGTGTCGCGCGCCAAGACCGGCGGCATCAGCGGCGCCATCGGCCTGGCCGAGGACAAGGCCGAGGCCTCCATCGCCTGCCGCCAGGTCGGCCCCATCGCCATCAGCCAGCCGCTGCCCCGGCAGGAAGAGGTCTTCAACGAGCGCATCTCGCTGGTGTTCAAGAAGCTGCGCATCGTGCGCATGGTGGACGTGCAGCGCAACACCCTCGTCTACCTGACCTACTCCGACCGCCTCATCGACGGCTCGCCCAAGAACAGCGTCACCGCCGTGCCGGTCGGTCGCGAGACGCCCATCCCGACCCGCAAATGAGCTTCACCGACGCCCTGTTCGCGCTGATGCCCATGCAGGCGCTGGCCGCGGCGCTGGTACTCATCGTCCTCGTCGGCTGGCGCGACGCCAGTGCCGGCGGGCGCTGGGCCCAGGTGGGCATGGTGGCGCTGGGCCTGGGCCTGGCACTGACCAGCCCCGCGCTGGGCCACCACTTCACCATGCCGCATGGCCTGCGCAGCGCGGGCGTGGGCCTCACCAGCCTGGGCCTGTCGGCGCTGTGGTGGGCGTTCGGCCTGTGGCTCACGCCGCGCCCGGGCCGCTGGGCCATGGCGGCGGTGCCTGTCGCGCTGACCCTAGTCCACGCGCTGCTGTGGGCCGACCCCATGGCGGCACAAACCTTGACCGACCTC
>Ga0307515_10018108_pt1 | contig 12780 bp, 7 predicted proteins | sample 17_EM_MG_FD_194513 | JGI IMG/M metagenome (GOLD analysis project Ga0307515, IMG submission 194513) | Populus trichocarpa ectomycorrhiza microbial communities from riparian zone in the Pacific Northwest, United States - 17_EM | ecosystem: Host-associated > Plants > Roots > Unclassified | place... | reverse complement strand
AAACTGTACTTGACAAACTTTCTTGTTCTGGCTAGGTTCATCTATTATGGGCACCTCTCTACTTATTGCCCTCTTAATTCTAAGAGTTTCTCAAGTCAGCATTTGTATTACCTTATTGTGGAATTGTTCATATTGGTTGATCATATGGCATTCTTTTTTGTGATACTTACCGAAATCCTTGCTTGTGAACTAGTCTTCATAATTACCCTTTTTGTATCCAGTTACTACCAATTTTTATAAATCCTATCTATAGACACTTTTAAGCTCCTCAGACTTTCAATCTCTAATGTATTTACAATTCTGCTGCTTGTAACATGATTAGGTAAAGGATATATATTTGGAGTCTTCTCAAATGTTTTCCATTCGGTTTTGATTAACTTCATAAGCTTGTTTTTTTAAGGCATTGCAGGTGTTAATGTTATATCCTGCGACGCCAGCGTGATACTAACAGGTGAGTTCTGGCTTGTACCAGTTAGGATAGGGTGGCTATAGTGGTCCGAGTGGTAATAGAGCTATCTGTCCAATACTCAGTAGTTTTTGTACATCTCGTTTAAGGGTAAAGATAACGGGGGTAGTTATTCTTAGGTTATTTGACAGTTTCTTTTGGGTTAGTTTTTAGCTTGATTATTTTGGGTTTCAGGCTTTTTAACAGGAAAAGGCAAGTTTAAGTTGATATTGGCTATTTGGAATGTAAGGGTTTGAGTACTATAATTGTGGAAACTATTTTTCTTGCCTTTATAGCTTGCCTCGATATGATGAACATCCTTTTTCTTCCCTCCAAAGCCCTTTTTCTCAGTAGGTGAGGGGATTCTACCAATCCTTATCCTTTACTCTATACGTTCAGCCATGGCTACAGTGTTAGTGTATTGTCGTGTTGAACTACTACAGTGTCAGTATATTATTGTGTTGAACTACCTATCATATGTTCATAGTATGACGCATTGAGCATATTTGCAAATAAGGTGACTATCTCTTTATCTAAAAATAGAGGATATACTTGTCCAACCAGATCCCTCAATCATTAAGTGTACTCTCATATGGTTTCATTGTCTCTTTTTTCTAAAATAGACATACTTGATTTATTATGGGCAATGTCCATATTGTACTTATACTGCTTGATGAAAGCATTTACGAGGTCTTTCCATCCCCAAATCTTTGTATTGTCTAATCTCATGTACCAGCTTAGTGTTACCCCATTCAAATTATCTTGAAAGAATTGCATTAGTAATTTTTTATCATGCATGACTTCAACCATCTTATTGCAATAAGACTTGAGATGAGTGGCAGGACATTGAGTTCCAATGTACTTTATGAAATTAGGGTACACAAAACTTTCTTGGTACAATCATGTTTGGAACTAGACACATCTTTATAGCTTATACAAGATTATACATGTCCACTCCTTTGATAGCTCTTACTCTCACTTCCAATACTGCTATCTTATCATAATCAACATGCTTAAAGGATTTTGTCATATGGGCTTCATTGGTGAATCCAACCACAGTAGTTGAGGCAGGTGCAAGTATAGTTAACTGCACAAATGTTGTCTTATAGTAGGGTTCTTGACTTTGGCCATCTATTTTTTCTTTAGGCTGATTGGGAAGGCCTTCACTTGAGATTTTTTTGAGCATTTGTTTGAGCAAGCTAGTGATGCAAGCCATATTAATCTCCAAAGAGTCCAACTCTTCTTGAAAGTGAGCATCATTATGGGCATGTTCCTTGTCTTCCATGTTTCTTTGTCAAAGTTTAGTGTTGTGGATTCTGCGGATTTAGACTTTACAGGGACCTATATTTCAACCTAAATATGCACACATGAAAACCCCAAAGCATGAATACACGTGTGCTTATGGATGTAAGTGTATGTACATGTACATCAAATACGGATTAACATGTTCAAAGAGCTAATCCATGACTTCCTTGTTGAATACATGCAGAATTCGTAGTTTGACAAATCCAAGGAGATCTCTCCAAGTCCTTGTCTTAGTTAAGTTTCATATACATTGGAAAAACATGACAAAAAAATACGTCTGAGCCCTTTTCATTCAACAAAAACAAATAATTCTTACAAAGAGTTTTTACATACAAGGATAAAACTCCTATACATCTTTACTAATTTTTAAAAGTCATCCCCCTTTTGCTACTTTTCTAATAAAAGCTAAAACCTTATTCAAATACTCCTCATATTTACTAGCACTATTGTGGATCAGATAGGCCTTCACTTGCAGTTCATTTTTTCTTCGAGCCGCCCTATCAATCAACTTGTTTGTCTTCTCAATATTGAAATGGAACACATGTCTAATCGGCTACCTTTCTAGCTTCTCTTTCATCATCAACGTGGGTTTTATACTAAGCCCTTAAGCTTCTTTCTTCCTCAATGTTGAAACTAGCTAACCTGTTTTTTTTCCCCTCAACTTTCAACCTTTTTCTAATACTGTCTCTTTTCTTTTTAAAAGAAGAAATCAATTCTTTGTCAATATTTTCTTTACCTTTGGAGACCTTTTTTAAAGCAACTAGTTCTTTTTCTAGCATCACATGCTTGTTCACCAGTTCGTCGTACTTGGCCATTCTTTCCTTCAACTGCTCCTGGATTTCCTATGTAATTTCTTCATACTTCTTGGTCATGCCCTACCATTCACTAATCATCTCTTGATCATTATTTCCCCCCATTCCAAGTCTTGTATTAGTGAGGCTATTTGTTTATCATTTTCTCTCAATTGCTGGTTCAAAAAGACTTTCATCTTTTCTTCTTCCAGTAGCTAGTTTTCTAAGAACTTCTCCTGACTCTTACTGTAACTTAACTTAATTCTTAAATTTTCCAACCTATTTTGTAGCTCCTTTTCATTGTTAACCCTTTTTCTTTTAGGTTTCTCAATGACAGATGGTCCAACTTTTCTAACCACCATTATGCTTTATATTCCCAAGCCTTCAAGTACCCCGGATAGCCCATTATTTCTCAAAATTGAATAATTAAGACAAACTGAGGATTCTTCATATTTATCTTTATAGATCAAGACACTGCTTCCAATCATATCTGATAGCATCTAATTCAACCAAAGAATCAAAATTCTTAAATAACTTAGTATACCCGGTTAAATACCAAGTCCTCAGCACTTGTTAAACCCCTTCAAACTACCTAACAACCAGTGAGGGTAAATAATTGTTGTAACCAAATAACCTAATCAGTTGGACCTATGCTTTAGTTGGACCTATGCTTTATCTCTGCAACTCATGATATAAAAAGAAATTCTCTACCCAAGGGCCTTTCCATATAAAATTAGTATGAGGGATAGCCTAGTATTTTTCTACCCATGCCTTTTCATCCAAGTTATTCTAATTCTCACTCATAATCAATTTAAAGGGCCTCATGTTGAAAAACTAAAAATTATTAAAAACTTCTCTTCATGTTTCTAAATGACTCACTATCCATATGAACAACAAGGGAATGCAACATCATATCACTCCCTTTCCATGTAGCCTAGTGGTTTAAAGACATGAAAGTTTCAGCCAGGACAATTATAGTAGGGTTATTCCTTGTTTGTTCATATTCAACAAAGGCATTGATGAGTTCAACACTGATGATCCCAATAATTTCTAAAGGAAATAGGACCAAACCAAAGATGGAAAAGCGACTACTTGGTATCTTTCTTCTCCTAAATTTCCCTCATCTGTATTCACCTTCAGTTTAGTTTCAATAAGCTTTCACTTAAACCCCCTATTAGTCATCCTATATTGGTTAACTTTGTCTAAGTGCAGCAATTTGGTGACTTCGGTAGTCATGTCCCCAATTCTTTGTTTAAAGTACACCTTATGAGGTTCGTTGGAGAAATTTAAGATTTGAGCATATTCCTTGATAGTGGGGGTCAGGTTGATATCCCCAAACATGAAGCATCTACAACCCGAGTCCTAAAAATACAACAGGGCCTTGACTGTAGAAATCTATTATAGAAGCCTCATTATATAAGCAATTCTAGCATACCTTATCTTAAAAAAGGTCTCGTCCACATACCTCTCACATAGGTTTCTCCATTTTATTCACAGAGCAATGTACTTTGGTCATGTACGGTGATTCCCCTGCCTTGGTCGTTGGGTAGTCCTCAACTAATTTCATCATCTTGGATTTTTGCCCATATTCAGAAAAGATCATGAAAGTTATGGTCTTAGCTTGGATAAACATTGCAGAGTTCGAGATTTTTTATCAGGTCTGCCTTGATGCAAAATGAATTATTATAGAGTTGACATCCTGAGGGCAGGTTCTAACCACTATATAAAGGGTAGGTTTACTACCTGGTCTCAAAAGGGTCTATAATTTTCCTAGTGACCACCTCTCGTGAAGGCAATAAAGAGGTTTATAAGAAATGGTTAGGGCAAAGTGTGATCGTCATTAGCAAGTAAACTTTAAGCTCATAGTTAAGTGTTTCATGAATCTGAACTTGAATGAAAGTCATAAGGCTTACTGTTACTCCCCTGCCTAACTTAGAATTGGGTTTATTCTCTCAAAATTAAAATCCATGAAGGTATTAATCTATATCCGATGTACTTATGAATGACCAGTTAGTAAAAAAAAAATGTATGCTAAAATTAAATTACACAGACCAATAAAATAAGGCACAACAAATAAACAATTAACAAAGCTTAGTCCAACCAGAGTGTCTCTAGTGGAGTCGTCATCCTGTCATAGCGTGCATGATGTTGAATGATGGATCTGTTTTTTGGATTGAAAAAGTTTTGGGATTAATCATAAAGAAAGAGTCACCACCTAGTATCATAGTCACTAAGAAACCTAATGGTCTAAAAAATTATGGGTAAAGGGACTAGTTGTGCAAAGGGAAGACGCATCACCCCAGTGCACCCTACCTATGGTAAGTTGTATTGTTGATTGATTATTTTTCTAGGTTATGTTCATAATTATTGGTCTATCTAAGGTTCAAGACAGATCTTTCTTTGGTAAATGAAAAATGCCTTGAGGTCGTGTTTGGCAAACATGCCTTAATGACCAAAAAGAGGGATTTTCCTTAACATGCCAAACATGCCCTTAAGGTTGGTTGGGCTTAGCCCAACCATATGGGTTTGGCTTACTGGGCCCAAGGTAAGGTGCAAGCCCACGTATATAAGTTGGACCTAAGCCTAGCCAAACCTAATTTTTTTGGGTGGATAGACGGCCCAAAAGCCTTTTTCTAGATGGGAGTTAGCCCAGCTATGTTGATTTCAACTTGGTCCTTGGTCTCAGATATTTTTAATTTCATTCTCAATTGACCTTTAAACTTCTAATTTCTTCAATATCACTTCTATTTTCAACCAAAATTGGTCCCCAAATTCACGTGCCTAAACTTTAGCCCTTGATTGACCTTCAAACTTTGATTTTCTTGCAATTTCGCCCTTGATTTCATCCGATTGAGATTGTAAAAATTAAATTTGATCCTCTAAAATTTCAATCTTCTCAATTAAGCCGGAATTAAGCTTCTAAACTTATTTTTTCACCAATTAAATCCTTAATAAAATTAATTTGATCTATTAAAAGTCTAATTAAGTCCTTGCACTTAATTAATTCTTTTAATTTTCACCCAAATTAATTATTAAACTTAATTAAATCCTTAATTAGGCTCGTGGTTAAATCAAATTAGCTTATTAAAAATTTAATTAATTCCTCAAACTTAATTTTTATGCAGATTCGTTTGATATCCATTTAAGTTAACCTTGAATCTACATTGTTCTTCACATTCGGGTCCATCAAGGGTGCAATTGAGCTTCCAAATTTGCACTTAAATCCCTCTTCATCCTATCTTTGCCAATCAAGCTACTTGTACTCTTTCATTTTTTGTTTTTTCATTTTTTATTTTCATTTTTTTGTTTATTTTGTTTTTTGTTTTTTTAAGGAAAAAGATGATTTTGGGGGAAACCCAAAATTAGGTTATGACAAGGACCAAATCTGACAAAATAATAAAATGAAATAAAATATTAAGGGATGTAGTTGAAAAAATAATTTAATTAAGAAAATGATTAAGGATAAAAAAAAAGCATAATAAAAAAAATGAGGACTAAATCTGATAAGTAAAAAAATGGATGACGAAATTGAAAGAAATTCTAATACCATGAATTATTTAAAATTAAACAAGTAATAATAAAAAAGAGAGAGAGAAAAGAGCAAGGAAATAAATTAAATAAACAACTATGGAATTGGAGAGAAATGATGGATAGAATTGTATAATAAGTAAATTTGTTAAGGGTTGAGAATAAAAGGTTAATAACCCAACCAAGGACTAAATTGAAAGGTTAGAAAAAGAGAGACTAAATGACTTGAATATAAGTGATTAAGGGACCAAAATAAACACACACAAAAAAAAGAAGTTAGCTCTCTCTTAAAGAAGAGGCTGATGGCTAGAAGAAGAGAAGAAACCTTATTCTTTTTATCCTCACTGGAGCTACACTACCAAATCAACCATCCATGTCACCCTTACACCCCTAAAGAAAGAAAAACAATGAGAAGAAAGGATTGGAAACACAAGATGAATACATGAGCTTTTACAAAGAAGAGATGAAGGGTTTGTTAAACCTAATAGAAAAAGAAAAAAAAATGAGTAAGAAGAAAAGGAAGGAGAAAACTTGAGAGGGGATCTAAGAGGAGCTAAAACACAAACTAAAGTGTTTTAGACACCTTTTAAATAGAAATTATAAGTTAATTTCTAAAACTTCTAATTTCTCTTTAATTAGGGTTCTTAGACTATTTTGGGGAAAATGAAAAAAACTTGCATGTTTAGGTAAAATTGAGAGAAAATGGCTTAGAAGTATAACATTTTATCTATAATTAGTGAAGAATTGAAGGTAAAACCTAACCCTACCCATTCAGCCAATAAGAGAAAAGTGAAGAAGAAGATTGGTTCATATGTGTTTAAGTGCGTTGTTAATGATTTAACCCTTTACTCTTCATTTTGATGATCATTGAATGTCAAGAAAAGCTTATCATGAACTTAAATTTTATTGTTATATATATAACAATAAAATAGTTTTGACTAAGATATATGTGTATATATCAAGATGAGTATGGAATTACTGTAGAGAAATAGTTTGACTAAGATACAAACTAAAAGCCTTTTTATGAATCAAGAGGGATGACGGGAATCATATCTTCTTTTGGAGGAGGCCGAAACACAGGAGGAGCATGTAGATGTCTTATTCCTTTGCTTCTATCTTTTGTTAAATTACTCATATTGTTTAGATATTATATACTGCATAGAATGATATTGTTGAATTGATGTTAATAAAAAAAAAATGTTTGATAATGTGGGAAATGAAGATTTTGATTGGATGATTCAAGGTTGTGTTTAGATTAGTAAATGCTAATGGCATCCATTTTGGATAGTTGACATTGTGTTAGATTGGTGAATGCCAATGGTATCCATTTCAAATAGCCAAGATTGTGGTAGATTACCAAATGCTAATGGCATCCATCTCGAATAGCCGGGATTGTGTTAGATTGTTGAATGCCAATGATATCCATTTTGAATAGTGAGGATTGTGTTAGATTGGTGAATGTGAATGGTATCCATTTTGAAAAAACGAGATAGTGTTAGATTGATGAATATCAATGGTATCCATTTCAGGTAGCTAGGATTGTGTTAGATTGGTGAATGCCAATAATATCCATTTTAGATAGTCAATATTGTATTAGATTAGCAAATGCTAATGATATCCGTTTAAGATAGATGTGATTGTGTTTGATTAGCGAACACTAATGATATCCAGTTTTGGATAGTCAGGATTGTATTAGATTAGTGAGTGCTAATGATACTCATTCTGGATAGCCAAGATTACATTTAGAATGGTGAACATTACAGTTGAAAATGACAAATAAATTAGTGAAAAATTAGTAAATAATAAATGCATGTATGATGACATGTGTATGGGTCATGTGATATACATCCGAATGAGTCATAAAGTTGATTTGAATTGAATACAAAAAGGTTAGGATACTTTTAAATGAAATATTAGCATTAAATATTTTAATTAATTAACCTTATTACCTTCATCTAAATCTGATTTATTTCATAATAGGACCTTCCCATACATAGGACGCTTCATAGAGTCTTAGTGTAGTGTATATTTTGAAATGTAAAAACACTTATGTAATAGAATTGTAATTTCTATTACCTCAACTGATGATGTAATGTAGTGATAAATTAGGACTATGATCTTAACTACTATCTGTAAATTGACTTAACCTTTCGTGTAGGAACTTATCTTATGATCTTAATGTGTATTTAATTAATGATGCACTCAATTTTAGGATTTTATGTAAATGAAAAAACCAATGTGTTGTCTTCAATTTTGATTGATTGCCAATTTTAATTCCTTACTATATATGTTATATATTTTGTGCCTATTAATTTTAATGTGGGTGTTCGGGTCAGTTTACACGTACCTCGACTAATTCCACGGGTTTTAAAGTTAACGACCATGTAAACCTTCAGTGACCATCATATTAGCAACCATAGAGCTCGAATATAAAACCACAGGGAACCAAACCCTTCAGTCTAAACTCTCTATTAAATTTGAATCATGATCAAATATCCCTGAAAGATTGAATGAGGTTGATGTTGAATTTCATGTTAACGGTCATTGAAAGGAGAGCATATATTCTGACTTGATGGTTTCTTTTACAATTAATTTGGGATGGAAATCAAGTGTTGGCCGACATGGGGTAACATAGCAAAATAAGAGAAACTCTGTTCAATTTTTTAAAAAAAATTCTCGAGTGTTTTTATCATAAAATAAAAAGTTAATAAAAAATCAATTTTTTGAGGTTTCATACTAGATAAAAAATTATATCTTTCATTTTTTATCATAAAATAAATTAGTAGAGTATAGTACATAAATATTTAAAATATTAAAACAAGAGCTAATACTCTAAAATATATTATTTCATCTCTTTTAAAAAATTTAAGATATTTTTTATTAGTAATTCGTATAAATTATCATTAAAAACTTGATAATTAAATATTTATGATAACTCAACTTCAAAGTAAATATTTTAAAAAATATATATATTATTTAAACTTGAAGCAACCCTAGATATATTTAATAAAATTCTTAAAACTCACAAATTTTAATTAATAATTTTTAGTGTACTGTTTCTAGAAACCAATAAAAAGAACAGCCAAGTTTATAGATAGGGGAGTGGAGGAGCGAGACTCAATATAACTAAATAAAATTTTCACTGTTTTTGGTAGCTATGGATCGTTATGAGATTATGAAGAATATTGGGTCTGGAAATTTTGGGGTGACTAAGCTGGTTAGAGATAGATGTACCAAAGAATTTTTTGCTGTTAAGTTTTTTGAGAGAGGCGAAAAGGTCTGTTTCCTCTGTTTTACTATCTGTTTACCTATTTCAATTTCAAATTTTTTCCATATTTATTATAGTTTGCTAATCTCTTGAAACTCAATCCTGTTTGTTTTTACCATTATGAATTCGTCATCTTTAAGCATCAGGGGGTGCTTTACCATGGGGTTGATTGAGGAGTTACTTTTGTGGTTGCAGATTGATGAACATGTGCAAAGGGAAATTATGAATCATAGGTCATTGAAGCATCCCAATATAGTTAGATTTAAAGAGGTTTGTTATTTAAATTTTTCTGTCCAGTAATGCTAATTGGCATCTGTTGTCTTGTAATTGTTGTATGCTGCAACAAGTAAGCAAGGACTCCATTTTGCTCCATAGAGTTTTTTTTCTTTTTTTCTTTATTTTCTGTGGAGGATCATAAAATGTCTTGAAATATATTTTCTCCACAGTAAAGTGGATTGTCCATAGCTACTTTACTAGGAACTAATTGGAGCAGATGTTGTTAATTATTCTCTTTTGAGTGTTACTTCCTAGAATAGATCAATTCAATGGGAAGGAGACAATCTTTGATTTGAGATGTTATCCTTCCAGGTCCTGCTAACTCCAACCCATTTAGCTATTGTGATGGAGTATGCTGCAGGAGGAGAACTCTTTGAGAGGATATGCAATGCTGGTAAATTTAGTGAAGATGAGGTAAAGTAGAGCAAAGAAATTTTACTAGTATTACATGAACATTCAAGGTTGTTTGGAAGTTGAATGAAAGGAAATATGTAGCATCTAGAGGCAGTAAATGGTGTGCTTTGAATGTTACTTATTAATTAGCAGTGTATAATCGGATTAATGTTTTACTTCTGGGGTTTTTATGTTTTTCTGCATCAGGCAAGGTTTTTCTTCCAGCAATTGATATCCGGAGTAAGTTACTGTCATTCAATGGTAAGAAGTTTAACCTTCCTTTTGTCAATTTGTTTCAACCTTTATAAAATGCACAGTAATTGTTTTAAGAATAGTTTTTGATTTTGATACGAGGAGATATTTATGCTGCAGCAAATTTGCCACAGAGATCTTAAGCTTGAAAATACACTCCTAGATGGAAACACAGTACCGCGTGTCAAGATATGCGACTTCGGGTATTCAAAGGTGCATTTTTACTAAATGATAACATGCGTGCATGAAGTTTCACCACCCTTTTGGTTACAATTTCCTTGGCTTATCGTGTAGTCAGCTGTGTTGCATTCCCAGCCAAAATCTGCTGTGGGCACCCCAGCTTACATTGCCCCAGAAGTACTATCAAAAAAGGAATATGATGGGAAGGTAACAATCTTTCTGACTTTCTCTTCCTTTTTGATGCACATGCTTCTCATTTAAGTTGTTTGAAAGCATTCGTATTATGTCTCATCTTGGAGAGTTACAGATTGCAGATGTATGGTCCTGTGGGGTTACCCTCTATGTAATGCTTGTTGGGGCATACCCCTTTGAAGACCCTGATGGTCCAAAGAACTTCAGAAAGACAATTGGGGTAAGTGGCTATAAAAGTATTAAGCACCAGATAGAATTTAGTTGTAGTGTAATTATTGAAGGTCTGCATATTTATTATGGAATTCTAGCTAGTCTATTATTGATCCGATTAAATTACTGTTTGCTCATTGCAGAGGATACTCAGTGTCCACTATTCAATTCCGGATTATGTTCGTGTTTCTATAGAGTGCAAGCATCTTTTAACTCGAATATTTGTGGCTGACCCTGAAAAGGTAACTTGGCTTTAGCTTGAACAAAAGTGTTGTGGTATCAACTGCATCTCCATCCATGATTGCAGTGAAAATAAAAGGGAGAAGATTTCAATTATATCATGATGCTTTCTTAATGGATGATAGAACAAGGTGCCTGATTTTTGGTAGGAAACTCCCAGGACCAATTAAAATAAGCCCTTGCTATTTGATACCTGATAGAAAGTTTTCAGCTCTTAATGTAGGAGACATAAGGACACGCAAGCACCTTCAAGTTGAATGATTGAAAGGAACGAAGTTCTTTTCCCTTTATTCCTTAAAGCATTGCCACCTTTTTCTTTTTCTTTTTTTTAACTCCTATGGTTTTCATCAGTTAATGCTTTTGTCTATGTGTAGAGGATTACTATTCCAGAAATAAAAAACCATCCATGGTTCTTAAAGAACTTGCCTATAGAGCTGATGGAAGGAGGAAGCTGGCAAAGCAATGATGTCAACAACCCATCCCAAAGCGTTGAAGAAGTCCTGTCTATAATACAGGAGGCAAGCAAACCTGTCTTCCTGTCAAAGGGTGAAGAGCATTTACTTGGAAGCAGCATGGATCTTGATGACTTAGATGCTGACGCAGACCTTGAAGATATCGAGACAAGTGGTGATTTCGTGTGCCCATTATGAGCTGAAGCTGTGTACATAAATTGTCAACTTTCCTGCGGTATTGTTCAATGATTGAGAGCGCCAGATTATTTCTGGTGAACTCTTTACACTGTGATCCTTGTTTGGCCATGTGGCATACGGATGCCCTTTTGTAGATCCCCTGTGTTTCTTTGTTGTTCAATATATTACAATGACATTTTCCTTCGCGTTGGTTCTTAATATTCGCTTATTTATGTAAAGTGACCTGAGATAAATTATTTTGTAAGGTGATGTGTGTGGCAAAGTGTAAACATCACGGATACTTCTAGAGCCAGATTGCTTGCTCTTTTCTTTAATTGGTGTTGTTCTATCATATAACAAGAGTTCTTCGGCCAAAAGAAGAGTACTCCAGATCTTGAGCTCTTTGATTTTTTAACAGAACTGGTGAAATATATAGCAGGCACTAAGTCACAAGCTGAAATCTTTTTCAAGACTGGCTTGTATAACATATTGCATATGTGATCTTCATGGTCAAGACTCAGAGAGTAGCCCTATTAGGGAAATTTTTTTTTTTTTTTGAATAGCCAGAGCTGGTCTGAGCATACGAGCAACTTAGTCAATGGTTCAAGATCTCTATTTTACAAAAATACCTCAAGAATAAATACAATATATTTGTTAATCATATTTTATGAAATGAAAATTATTCCCACTTAACAAAAAAATTCCAAGTACAAAATGAACAAAGGTGAATTCTGCAAAGAAACTCTACAATGAACTCTCGTTGTAGCTTATCACAAATAATCGAAACATCAGGAGCACTCAAGAAAACCATGGATGAGTTAATGAATGCTAGTGATTTAAAAGGATAGCTAACTAATTCCCAAATTATTGTCGTGCTGAGCCAAACTTTATTTTAGCATGAAAAAAAGGTTTTGGCGACGGCAGCACATCTAAAGAAGCAAGAGCAATTCGAAAGTTAGGTTATTAATTTTATTGGATTCAATAAACATATTTAATTTAATAATATAATAAAAAATAATTAATTTTATTGGATTCAATAAATTTAATTAATTTGATAATATAATAAAAAAA
>Ga0307515_10018106_pt1 | contig 12781 bp, 12 predicted proteins | sample 17_EM_MG_FD_194513 | JGI IMG/M metagenome (GOLD analysis project Ga0307515, IMG submission 194513) | Populus trichocarpa ectomycorrhiza microbial communities from riparian zone in the Pacific Northwest, United States - 17_EM | ecosystem: Host-associated > Plants > Roots > Unclassified | place... | reverse complement strand
GCGTCCGCGACGAGCGCGGCGCGGCGCTACAACCACCGGTTCGAGCTCGACGGCGTGGCGATCGCTCCGCTGATCCGGCGCGACGGCGGCGGCGTCCTGCTCGGCGCGCGGTTCTGATCGCGGCCCCGGTCGATCAGACGATCAGGTCCGACGCGTCCTGGAACAGCGCCCGGTTCGCGGTCTCGCGCGCGATCACGAGGCGCTCGACCTCGGCGAGCAGCGTCGGATGCAAGCCGGCGACGGCGTCGAAGTCCTGCCGGGACAGCCGCAGCAGCACCGCGGGCTCGACCGCGACGACATCAGCGACCGCGGGCCGGCCGCTGACCAGCGAGATCTCGCCGACCGCCGCACCGGGTCCGAGCTCGGCGATCGCGCCGCCGGCGGTGCGAACCTCGCAGCGCCCCGCGACCACGACCCACAGGTGCTGGTTCGCCGTGCCCTCGGTGATGAACCGCGTGCCCGCGGGGACCAGCTCGGTGGATAGCCGGGACAGCAGCGCCTCGCGTTCGGGATCGCCGAGCGCGCGGAACAGCTCCGAGGTCCGCGTCAGGTTGGCGAGCAGCCGCGCCCGGGCGTGAAACGCGAGGACCTCGGCGAGCTGCGGGTGACGGGTCGCGGCGGTCGCGACCGCGCGCGCCGGGATCTCGAGCAGCCAGACATCGTCCTGCGCCGTGACCCGCGCGGTCCGCCGGGTCCCGCCGACCAGCGCGATCTCGCCGAAGAACGCGCCGGAGTGGAGCTCGCCGAGCACGGTCGGCTCCCCGCCGGCCGGCTCCGCCGCGCGCGTCACCGCCACCGTGCCGTGCGCGATCCAGTACAGCGCCGCGGCGGGCTCGCCGACCTCGATGATCCGCGCACCGGCCGGGAACGCGCGCGCGGTCATCACGCCGACCAGCGCCCGCGCGCCCGGCGCCGACAGCGCGGACAGGAGCGGCGCCGGCGGCACCTGCCCCGGCGGGCGCGAGGTCAACCAGCCGCCGAGCCGATCGAGCACCGCGCGGGCCTCGGCGACCGGATCGGCCGGATCAGCGAGACCGGCGAGGTCCTCGGCCAGCGCCGGCGGCTCGGTCGCAGATCGCGCCCGCGGCGGCGAGAACGCGAAGTGCGGCCCGCCGGTGGCGTAGGTCTCGATCACCTGATCGACCAGCTCGGGGCCGCGCACGCTGCCGAGCTCGGCGAGGTGCCGCGCGCACGCGACCGCGAGCGCGACCTGGCCGCCGATCCGCGCGCCCTCGCCGATCGCGGCGAACGCGAGCTCGGCGTCATCGGTGTGGCCGAGCGCGTGGAGCAGCGCCGCGACCTCGAGCCATGCGCCGGTGTCGAGTGGATGCTGGCGCAGCCTCCGGGTCGCGCGCGCCAGATCGTCGAGCGTGACCGTCACCAGCGCAGCAGCGTGAGCCCGCCGGCCTCGGGGGCCGCCTTGCCCAACGGCAGCGTGCGCGCCGTGGTCGACGACGAGCTCGAGGTCGCGAGCTGGTACACGACGTAGCCGCTGACCGCAACGACCGCCCAGAACCACCACTTCTTGTAGACCGGGTCTTCCTTCTTGGGCTGATCGGAGCCGCCCGGCTGGACGTTGGGCACCACCGGCGGCTCGGGCTGCGAGGGGTCACCGCCGGCCGCCGCCACCGCCGGCCCGGTCCGCGGGTCGGCCGGCCCGGTCCGCGGGTCGGCCTGCGCTGCCCTCGGGTCCGCCGGGCCTCCGCCGCCCCGCTGCTCGCGCACGTCATCGATGTTGATCGAGTTGACGCGATCGAGCTGGGAGTCTCCGCTTCCAACCGGCGTCGCGGTGCTCGGCGTGCCGATCGATCCTGCCGTCGCGGGCGCGGGCGCAGGTGCCGCGACCGCCGGGCCGGTCCGCCGCGGAGCGGGCGCGGGCGGCGGTGCCGGACCGATCGCGGGGGTAGGCGCCGGCGCGGAGCCAGGCTCGGGGCCGGCCACCGGCACGGGGGCGGGTGCCGGGCCAGGCGCCGGTCCTGCGGACGGACCCGCCGCCGGTCCTGCGGGCGGTCCAGCCGGCGGACCCGCCGCCGGTCCGAGCACGGGGCCCGCGGCGCGCTTGGCGTCCTCGGCGCGCCGGGCTTCGTCGGCCTTCTTGTTCGCCGCCGAGCGCGACGCCGCCTCGAGCCGGTTGACGCTCGCCTCGATCTCGGCGCGCTTGTCGGTGTTGGGCTGCTTGTCGAGGAACGCCCGGTAGTACTGGATCGCCGGCTCGGCGTCGCCCAGCTTGTCGTAGCAGAGCGCGAGGTTGTAATTGTTGAGGTCGGCGGGAACCAGCTGCTGCGCCGCCGAGAACTCGCGGATCGCACCGCGGTAGTCGCCGCCCGAGTAGAACTTCACCCCGGCCTGGTAGTGCGCGCGCGCGTCGCCGCGGTCATCGGCGTGGGCGCGCGCGGCGAAGCACAGCGCGCACAGGATCACGAGATATCGCAGCACCCCCGGAAGGCCCGGAACACGAGATGCAGCGACGATGGGTACGCGGGTTGGCTGGCGCATGGCGGTTCCTCTCGGAGAGTGTGGCGCCGACGGGCTGCCACATGCGGTGATGCAGGACACCTCGGCGGTCACTCCATGTGACACTTGTCCTCGTCGGGGTGCTTCTCGCAGTACTGGGCGACACAGGCCTTGTTCTTGGGTTCGATGATCCGGTACGAGCAGTCGGGGCCGGGCGGCGGCGGCACCACTACGTGCCCCGAACCCGACCCGGTGTTCACCACGATCGGGATGCGCGCGAGCGCGAACTGCAGCCGCTTCTTGTTGGTGTCCACGATCAGCGTCTTGTCCTTGAATCCCGATGCTTTGATCACGACCGTGCGCTTCTCGCCCCTGGGCACGGGCAGGCTATCCGGGCCATCGAACAGCTTGGCCCCGTTCTCGTAGACCTCGAACGCCGCGGTGTTGCGGGCGAGCAACAGCACCTGTACGACCTCGACCGCCGGCGGAGTGTTGCTTCCTCCGGCCGAACCGTCGTGGATTTCGCCGTTCGAGCCCGGGTGATCCGAGCCGTTGCCAGGTTCTACCTGGTTCGAGCCCGACCCGACGGCGACGGTCTCCGAGCCCGACCCGGCCGCGGCATCGGGGGTCAGCGCGATCGCGGCGGCGTCCAGGCCCCCCGCCGCCACCTGCGATCCGCTCGAGCCGTGCTCGTTGCTGCCGACCTGCGAGCCCAGGCCCGGCCCCGGTCCTCCCTTGTTGCCGACCACCACGAACGCCGCGATCCCGCCGCCGACCGCCAGGACCGCGAGCAGCGCGACGACCAGGCCGGTCTTGCTCTTCGGCTGGCCCGGGAGCGACGTCGCGGGATAGACGCCGGAGCTCGGTGCGTACGCGATCGGCGCCGAGCCGGACGGCCCCGTGGCGGCCATGGTTGGCATGTGCGCACCGGTCATGACCGGCCGGGTCATCGGCGGCGGCGTCGCCTGGACCTGGTGCGCCGCGCTCGGCAACACCGGGAACGCTTCCATGTACGTGGACATGCCTGGGCCGACGACGCCGCGGTAGATCTGGATCAGCACGTTGACCAGCTCGTCCATGGTCTGGAACCGCTGCGCCGGGTTCTTCTGCATGCAGCTGGTGATCACCTCGGCGAGCCCGTGCGGCAGCTGGCGCCCGGCCTTGGCGGCGCGCTGCGCGACCGGCTCGGGCTCCATCGTGATGTGCTGGGTCAGGATGCCCATGAACGAGTCGCCCTGGAACGGCAGCGACCCGCCGAAGCACTCGTACATGATCACGCCGACCGCGTAGATGTCGGTCCGCGCGTCGACCGGATTGCCCAGCGCCTGCTCCGGCGCCATGTAGAACGGCGTGCCGAAGATCGTCCCGGTCCGGGTCAGGTGGTTCTGGCCATCGTTGCCCGAGACCTTGGCGATGCCGAAGTCGAGCAGCTTGGGTACGTCCTCGCCGTTGGGGCCGATCGTGACGAAGACGTTCTCCGGCTTCATGTCGCGGTGGATGATGCCCTTCGCGTGCGCGGCGGCGAGGCCGTGGCCGGTCTGGATCAGGATGTTGAGCAGCCGGTCGATGCCGATCGGCTGGGTGATCATGTCGTTGAGCGCCGCTCCGTCGAGCAGCTCCATGCACATGAAGATCCGGCCGTCGGACAGCTGGCCGAAGTCCTCGATCGCGATGATGTTGCGGTGGCCGATCGACGACGACGACCGCGCCTCCTGGCGGAACCGGGTCACCGCCTCGGCGTTGGACACGATCTCGGGGCGCAGCAGCTTGATCGCGAACCGCTTCTCGATGTGGATGTGCTCGGCGGCGTAGACCTCGCCCATCCCGCCCTCGCCCAGCTTGCGGACGATGCGGTAGCGGCCGTCGATGATCTGGCCAACCAGCGAAGGAGACTGCAGCTGGGGCACCGACCCCGACGCTGGTGGACCGTCAACACTCATGAGGCAGGCATCATAACGCGTTACGCCGGCGCGCGGTCTGCACCGACCCAAGCTGGCCTCGCCGCTAACTGGCCGAGATCTGGGTAACAACGTCGCCGGCGGCGTCGGCGATCAGACCCTTCTCGTAGCTTGGGCCCGTCGATGGGCGCCAAGATCATCACCAAGACCGACCGTCAGATGGAGGACCGGATGCACGCGGTCGCGAGCGACCCGGAGCGCTCGGACACGCTGCAGAAGGCGCGCGCGTTCAAGCGCACGTGGATCGAGCTCGCCGAGGCGCTGAGCCGCGCCAACGAGAAGCGATTGTGGGAGAAGTGGGGGTTCTCGGATTTCGACGCGTACTGTCGCAAGGAGCTCCACCTGCGCGGCTCGACCGTGGCCAAGCTGCTCGGCAGCTACCGGTTCCTCGAGACCAGCGCGCCGCGCGTGATCGAGCGCTCCCGGGACGATCGCTACGAGGACCCGATCCCGAGCCTGCCCGTCGTCGAGTTCGTGCAGCGCGCGACCGAGACCGGCGCGGCCGACGCCGAGACCCTGCGCTCGATCCACCGGGTCGCGTTCGAGGAGGGCGCCGAGGCGCCGCTGCTCAACCGCCAGTTCGGCAAGCTCGCGTTTCCCCAGACCGATCGCGATCGCAAAGACAAGCTGCGCGGATCGATCGCGCAGGCCGCGCGCCGGCTGTCGTCGCTGATCGCCGAGGACGGCGCGCCGCTGCCCAGGAAGCTCGCGATCAAGGTCGAGGAGACGATCGGCGAGCTGCTCGAGGCGATCGAGAACTGACGCGCGCGCTTGGCCTCGCTCACCGGCGGATCCCGGACTATCCTCCCCCCGTCGAACATGGGATCCCAGGGAGATAGCGAGCTTGCGGCCGCGCCCGGCGCGGGCTCGTGGACCTGTCCGACCTGCCACAACGTCTATCCAGCCGACTTCACGGTGTGCCCGCGCGACGCCACGCCGCGCGCCGATCAGCTCGCACCCGCGGCCGATCCGCTGATCGGCGAGGTCCTGGGCCGGACCTACCGCGTCCTGCGCGTGCTCGGCGAGGGCGGCATGGCGCGGCTGTACGAGGCCGAGCACCTGCGGATCGACGCGCGGTACGCGGTCAAGGTCATCCACGAGGACCTGTCGCGCGATCCGGATCTCCTGGCGCGGTTCGAGCGCGAGGCCCGCGCCGCCGGCCGGATCCACTCCGAGCACGTCGTCCAGGTCGTCGACGTGCTGCGCACCCAGGACAACCGGCCGTGCCTGGTCACCGAGCTGCTCGAGGGCGAGGACCTCCAGGCGCTGCTCGACCGGGTCGGCAAGCTCCCGGTCGCCCAGGCCGTGCCGATCGCGCGCCAGATCTGCCGCGCCGTGGCCGCGGGCCACGCGGTCGGCGTGGTCCACCGCGATCTCAAGCCGTCCAACGTGTTCCTGTGCCGGGCCGCCACCGTCGACGGCGAGCCCTGGGTCAAGGTGTTCGACTTCGGCGTCGCCAAGCTCGAGGACGACGACAAGCTGACCCGGACCGACGCGGTGATGGGCACCGCGGCGTACATGGCGCCCGAGCAGGCCCGCAGCGCCGCCGGCGCGGGCCCGCTGTCCGACGTCTACTCGACCAGCGCGGTGCTCTATCACATGCTGTGCGGCCAGCCGCCGTACGGCAACGTGCCCGCGTTCAGCCGGCTCGCCCTGGTGCTCCACGAGGAGCCGGCGCGGCCGCGCTCGCTCGAGCCATCGATCCCCGACGGCATCGAGGCGGTGATCCAGCACGCGATGGCGCGCGACCGCCAGGCCCGGATCCAGAGCGCGCACGAGCTCGAGGCCCAGCTCGCCGCGTTCGACCAGCCGGCGCCGACCGCGCTCGAGCAGCCTCCGCCGCCGGCCCGGATCTCGCGCACCCGCAGCGCGGTCACCGGCGGCAACCCGGTGGCCACGCCGAGCGGCGGCCTGATCGCCGGCGATCCGGTCGCCACCCAGATCGTCGTGCGCGCGCGGCTCGCCCGCCCGCTCGCCATCGTCGTCGCCGTGGCGTCGAGCCTGGCCGCCGGCGCGTGGAGCGCCGCGCTGCTCGGCGTGATCATCGCGCCGTCGTCGAGCGGCGAGCACGCGCTGATCGGCCTGTTCGCGATCGCCGCGATCGCCGGGGTCGGGCTCGCGCACGTCCGCGTCCAGCGGCCGAGCTGGCGCAGCGCTCCCGCCGTGCTCACGCACATCCGGCCGGCCGCCCGCGCGATCGTGGCCGGCGGCCTGACGTTCGGCGCGCTCGAGCTCGCCGTGCAGGGCACGATGGCGGTGTTCGGCGCACCGGGCCTGGGCCTGGGCACCCGGGTCATCCTCGCGGGCGTCGCCGCGGCCATCGGCCTCGGCTGGCAAACGCTCCGCCTCGGGGATCGGCTGCGCCGCCGGATCGGCTAACATCCCGGCCATGGAATCCGGATCGATGATCGGTGGGCGCTACCAGCTCGTCGACGTCATCGCCGAGGGCGGGCTGTCCACCGTCTGGCAGGGCGTCGCGCGCAGCAGCGAGGTGTTCTCCCGCCCGGTCGCCATCAAGGTGATGAAGCGGGCGTTCTCGACGGTCGGCGGCCCGTACCTGTCGATGTTCCTCGAGGAGGCCCGGATCGGGGCGCGGCTGCAGCACGCCAACCTGATCCAGGTCCTGGACTTCATCGTCGAGGCCACCCCGACCGGCCCGACCTACTGCCTGGTGCTCGAGTGGGTCGACGGCATCGACCTGCGCACGATGCTGCGGGTCGAGAACGCGATCGGCCGCAAGCTGTCGTGGGCGCTGGTCGCCACGATCGGCCTGCGCGTGCTGCGCGGCCTGGCCGCCGCCCACGAGCGCCGCCTGCCCGACAACTCGGTGTCGCCGGTGGTCCACCGCGACGTGTCGCCGCAGAACGTCCTGCTCGCGCTCAACGGCGACGTCAAGCTGGCCGACTTCGGCATGGCGCGCGCCCGCGACCGGATCGCCGAGCACACCGCGCCCGGGTTCGTGAAGGGCACGCTGTCGTACATGGCGCCCGAGATCCTGGTCGGCAAGCCGGCGACGCCGCTGAGCGACCTGTTCTCGCTCGCGATCACGCTGTGGGAGGCGCTGACCGGCGAGCGGCTGTTCCACGCCAAGTCCGACATCGAGGTCATCGAGCGGATCCGGCGCTGCGAGGTCCCACCGCTCACCGAGCGCGTACCCGACGCCCCGCCGGCGTTCCTCGCCGCGATCCACCGCGCGCTGGCTGCCGACCCCGAGGCGCGGTTCGTGTCGGCGCGCCAGATGGCGCACGAGCTCGGCGAGATCCTGCGCGAGGGCGACTCGTGGGGCGACGCCGACGTCCTGGTCGGCAACGCCGTCGCCGAGGCGCGGATCGCGCAGCACCAGCTGCCCACGCCGCCGCCGCCGGGCTCGGGCTCCGGTTCGGGCTCCGGTTCGCGCTGACGCTCAGGTCGTGACGTAGTTGACGGCCTGCGCGATCAGGTAGACCGCGTAGACCATCAGCGCCACGCCGACGATGCGCGGGATCCACTGCGCCTTGTCACCGAGCACGTTCTTGCCGCGCTGGGTCAGGTGGGCGACCAGCGAGAACCAGGCGAAGCTGCCGCCCATCACGCCGAGCGCGCACAGGATGCCGCGGACCGGCGTCACCGGCGTCAGGTGCTTGGAGATCTGCTCGGCGATCACGACCCAGGTCACGATCGCCGCCGGGTTGAGCAGGATCAGGAGCGCGCCGGTCTTGAACCCCAGCGCGAGCTCGTTCACCGGTTCATCCGGCTTGCGCGCCTCGGCGTGCGCCGCCGTCACCGGCTGGCTGCGCGCGGTCAGGAAGCCGTAGACCAGGAGCACGATGCCGCTGACCGCGTAGAGGAGCGGCGACACGATCGCGTAGGACCGCAGCACCGGCGTGATGCCCAGGATGCCGAGCCCCGAGTAGAAGAAGTCGGCGCACGCGCCGCCGAACCCGACCGCCATCGCGCGGCGCAGCGTGTGGCGGTAGGCCGCGTCGATCACGGCGACGTTGACCGGCCCGATCGGCACGCCCGTGAGCGCACCCGCAAGAACCCCGGTCAGGATGAACATCAGCACGGAATCCCCCGTGCTATAGCAGCACCGTGGCCCCTGCTGCCAGAGAGCCGCCGCAAGGGTCGGACCGGAGGCACGAGAGCGGAGCTGGACCTGCGGTCACCTGGCTCGGCCACGCCACCGCGGTCGCCGAGCTCGGCGCCGCGCGCGTGGTGTTCGATCCGCTGCTGCCGTGGCGCGCCCGCGCCGCCGGCCGCGTCGACGCGGTGCTGGTGACCCATGCGCACATCGACCACCTGAACCGCTGGAGCCTCAAGGCGATCGATCGAGACACCCACCTGGTGGTGCCGATGGGCGCCCGGCACGTCGTCGCCGATCTCGGGTTCCGCGAGGTCACCGAGCTGACCGCCGGCGGCGAGCTCGAGGTCGCCGGTCTGGCGATCACCGCGGTGCCGACCCGCCACGACTTCGGGCGCTGGCGCAAGGGCGGCGCGCCCGAGGCGCTGGGCTACGTCGTCGCCGGCGCCGGCGTCGCGCTGCACCACGCAGGTGACGTCGACTTCTCCGACCACGCGATCTTCGACGACATCGGCAAGCGCCACGCGATCGACGCCGCGCTCCTGCCGATCGGCGGCATGCTGCCGACCTGGTACTACCGCTGGCGCCGCCGGGTGCTCGATCGCGGCATCCACATCGATCCGGACTGCGCGCTCGACATCTTCGAGCGGCTCGGCGCCCGCACGCTGATCCCGATCCACTGGGGCACCGTCCACCTGCCGTTCGGCCTGCCGGGCACGCCGCGCCGCCGTTTGATCCAGATCGCGCAGGGCCGCGGCCGGACCGAGGCGGTCCGTGTGCTCGCTCACGGCGAGCGCCTCGACCTGACCCGTGGTTAGCATCCGGCTACAACACACCGTTGAAGCGAAGCGTTCCCACGATTCCGATGACCCCGATCACGATCCCCATCGCATAGCCGAACCGCTGGTCCCGGACCAGGGGATCGCGGCGCTCGGCGCCGCGCAGCCGCGCGATCAGCACCAGGTCGTGGATCGCCCAGACCGCGGCGACCACGCCGGTGATGAGGCTCAGCAGCAGCTTGAACGCTCCGACGGGCAGCTCGGTCATGAGTACGCTCTCGCGGGGTCGCCGGCCGCAGGGACGGTCGCCGGGACTGTCGCCGGGACCGGATCGATCAGCATCCGCTTGGCGTCGTGCAGCACGACCACCAGCATGGTCGGCACGAACGCCCAGTAGAAGTAGGCGACCTGCATGCCGGCGGTCGCGAACCCGATCAGGTAGCCGGTGTACGCCACGATCCGCTCCATCGCGTACGACTTGTAGTTGATGGCGCGACCGGCGCGCCGGATGTAGACGAAGCGCAGGCCGGTGTTGAGCGCGCCCAGGCCGAGGACGAACACCACCGGCACCACCGGCGCCCAGCCGTAGGCCGCGACCAGGATCAGGCCAACGCCGTAGCAGATCCCGTCGGTGATCGCGTCGAACAGCTCGCCGAACGCGCTGCGGCAGTCGAAGATCCGGGCGACCAGGCCGTCGAGCTTGTCGAGCAGCCCGCAGACCAGGATGAACAGCGTCGCGTACTGGTGGTGGCCGTGCACGATCGCCCACCACAGCAGCGGCAGGGTCAGGAACCGCGACGCGGTGACCGCGTTGGCTGGGTTCATCCGCGATACCGTGCGCGGTCGGTGTGCCGTGGGCGCTCCTGTCATCATCGCCGTCGCTGCCATCACGACGTCCCTGCATCGGTCATCATCGCGGGTTGCCCCGAGGGACCGGCCGGACCGGGCTCGTCCTCCTCGGTGCGCAACCCCGGGTCGATGAAGCGGTAGCGCTTCCACGCGAACCGCACCCGCTGCAGCAGCGAGACGTGGCTCATGATCGCCACCGCCCAGCACCCGGCCAGCATCGGCCGCGGATCGTGGAGCAGCGCGGTGAAGAACACGCCGAAGCCGTAGTAGATCAGGAACTCGGCCGAGCCGAACAGGCCGACGACATCGACCGGGTGGCCGATCTTGCCCTTCTCGCGCCAGATGTCCTGCTGGCTCTCGGCGTAGATCGACAGCTTGATGATCACGTTGGTCAGAGAGCCGGTGATGCCGAACCCGAGCACGATCAGGACGTGGGGGTAGTCGTAGCTGAGGTTCAGGCAGCCGCCGGCGTACATGATGCCGAGCACCCAGCGGTCGCAGACGTCGTCCATGACCGCGCCGAAGGTCGAGCGCTGGTTGAAGTTGCGGGCCTTGAAGCCGTCGATGTGGTCGATCAGGCCGCGCGCCAGGAGCAGCACGAAGCCGGACCACCAGTGGCCGTAGTAGAACGCCACGCCGCCGACCAGGCCGACCAGGGCGCCGGACAGGGTCCAGGCGTTGGCATGGAGCGGGAGCTTCGCCAGCGCGGATACGACCGGGTGCAGCAACCGGTCGACGTGCTTGCGAATCGCGAACAGGTTCATCGGACGGGGAAAACTCTAGACGAAGTTGGTGGCGGACAGTACGCCGATCATCCGCCCGCCACACCCTCCCGTACGACCGATCAGCTCCCCCGGACGGTGCGCAATGTATTTCGCAGTGCGGCGATGAACTGGTCGAGCTGCGCCGCGGTGATCGACAGCGGCGGCTGAAGGCGCAACACGTTGCCGTGCAAGCCCGAAATCGTGATCAGCATCCCCTGGGCGTGGAGATGGTCCTTCACCTTACCCATCTCGGTCTTTCCGAGGATTTCCCGGGTGTCGCGGTTCTTCACCAGCTCGATGCCGCCCAGAAGCCCGGTGAACCGGACGTCGCCGATCCAGGGATCTCGCAGCGCCCACGCGGCCTCGGCGAAGTACCGCCCCATCTTCGCCGCGTTCTCGATCAGCCCCTCCTCGAAGATCGTCTCGATCATCGCCAGGCCGCCAGCGGCCGACACCGCGTTGCCGCCCGAGGTCGGCGTGGTGCCGCCGAAGAACTGCTTCGCCACCTCGTTGGACGCCGCGGTCAGCCCGAGCGAGCCGACGCCGCCCGACAGCCCCTTGCCGCCGGTCATGATCTCGGGCTCGAGGCCGTAGTGGTCGATCGCGAACATCTTGCCGGTGCGGCCCATCCCGGTCTGGATCTCGTCGGCGATCAGCAGGATGCCGCGCTTCTTGCGGATCTGGTCGAGCCGGTCCCACCACTTCTGCGGCGGCGCCAGCCCGCCGACCGCCTGGATCGGCTCGGCGATCAGCCCCGCGGTGTTGGGGTGCGCGTCGAAGATCGCCTCGACCCCGTCGAGGCACTCGACCTTGCACTGGGCGTGCGGGCCGAACTTGCAGCGATAGCAGTACGCGGTGGGCACCGCGTAGTTATCGGTGCCGAGCGGCTTGCCCGCCGCCTCGCGGTACTTCTCGCTCGCCGTGACCTCGAGCGAGCCCAGGGTCATGCCGTGGTAGCCGTTCTCGAGGTACGCGATGTCCGGCTTCTTGCGGAACTGGCGCGCCATCTTGAGCGCGACCTCGTTGGCCTCCGAGCCGCCGGTCGAGAAGAACGCCTTGTGGATCGTCCGGGGCGCCAGATTGACCAGCTTCTCGGCGAGCCGGACCGCCGACACCGTGCCGTGCTTGCCCGAGACCTGCAGCACGTCGTGCAGCTGGCGGGTCACGGCCTCGATGATCCGCGGGTGGCAGTGGCCGGCGTTGTTGACGAAGTACCCGGCCGTGAGGTCGAGGTAGTCCTTGCCGTGGATATCGGTGACGACGCAGCCGCGCGCCTTCGCGATGATCACCGGCTCGCCAGCCGGGTGCGCCCAGGGGCGCATCACATACTTGTCGTCGGCTGCGTCGATCGCGTCGGCGTCGGGCATCTGCTCACCCATGGGATCTCCGTTCGGTGGTTCCTCGGTACCGCACGTCACAAATCCAAGTCAAGTTCCGGGCTTGGATAGCGGGTTCGGGGCTCAAGTAGCGGGGTTTCGGGGCTCAGGGAGCGGGGTTGGGCGCGACGAAGGCGCGGCGGTCGCGGTCCCAGACCCGGACGGTCTCGGCGATCGCGCTGCCGCCGCCGCCCAGCTCGTAGATCCGGTAGCGCGCGACCCGCTCCGGTTTGTTGTGCAGGTAGGTGCCCGACGCGATCCCACGCACCGGGACGGGACCCGAGGGACCGGGGAGCGCCTCGGTCATATCGCGATGCTCGTGGCCGTGGACGATCAGATCGGCGCCGGTCTCGGCGATCACCGCGGCAAACTCGGCGTGGTCGCGCAGCCCGCGGATCGGGTTCGCGGCGCGCCGGCCGGCGGGGGGGTGGTGAATCGCCACCACCCGGGCCTTGCCGGCGAGCCGCGGATCGACGAGCACGCGGCGCAGCCGCGCGAGCTGCCCCGCTCCCAGCCGGCCGTAGGCGGTGAACCACGGCGT